>ENA-ORXM01003987-ORXM01003987.1-marine-metagenome-genome-assembly--contig:-NODE-3987-length-13649-cov-3.887931_pt1 | contig 13649 bp, 9 predicted proteins | sample MGYA00237867_ERZ511480 | MGnify/ENA primary metagenome ERZ511480 (study PRJEB26309, sample SAMN06266103) | marine metagenome | isolation source: Algal blade | place: United Kingdom:Sidmouth, United...
AACACAAAGATTTCGCTATGTGCGTGACGGAAAGCAACCGCCAGTTTGCTCCCGTACTGTTCATAGCTCAACCGTCAAAAAACAAGTTTTTTCTTTGATAATTTAGGAAACAGGTTGATTTACCTAACTGTTATCCCGCGCAGCAAGGGCTTTATGCTTTTGCTACTTTTTTATTTCAAATTCAGCATTATAATTTTCTTCGTTCTTCCATATGGTGTACATCAATAATAATAGTTTTCCCTGCACCGCTACGAGTGCAACCAACGGCTTTACCTTGTTCAGATTTAGTCTGTTATAGAACTATGTCGGGTTACAGCGCACGCAGACGTAGGCTTTTGAGCCTTCTATTGATGGGTTCTTTACAGGTACAGTGATTTTTATAGATGCTTAGGGTTAGTTATGCAGATTTAGGGTATAAAAACATATGGCGTTTGCTCAAAACATCAAACCTTCTATGCTTTAATAATTCTTAAATTATTTTGTTAATACTAATTACTAACTAGTAATTTAAAGATAGCCTTACCCTATTTTGAAGAACTTTCAAACTATTTAAAATAGGACTTCTTCAATTATGAATACATTTTTTTGTAATGTGATAAAATGTACTATAACATACTGGCAATAAGGTAAATCTGCTTTCCTACTAACTTCAATATACCCTATAAGTACTTATTTTTGCACTGTTTAAGGAGAAACCAATAAAATTAATATCATTATTCAATCTCGAGATTTGTTTATAGATGCTCTGTTTTTTACCTAAAACAACAGCTAACCTAACTAGTAATACATGACAAGTAAAAATGCGGAAAGCAAAAGGCTATCCATTTCTGGTAATAATACCCACTGGAAAAAATGGGGGCCTTACGTGGCCGAAAGACAATGGGGAACCGTTCGCGAAGATTATAGCGAGTATGGACATGCCTGGGAATTTATAGACCATGAAAAATCTCGAAGCAATGCCTACAGATGGGGAGAAGAAGGTATAGCCGGTTTTTGTGATTCCAGAGAAATACTTTGTTTAGCACCTGCCTTTTGGAACGGAAAGGACCGCATTCTAAAAGAACGCTTGTTTGGCCTTACCAATAACCAAGGTAACCACGGAGAAGATGTAAAGGAACTCTATTTTCATCAGGTATCCTCTCCTACCCATTCCTACTGCAAATATCTTTATAAATACCCACATGCTGCCTTTCCGTATGAAGAACTGGTGAAAAAAAACCAACGTAGCCGTGAACTGCCGGAATACGAATTATTAGATACGGATTGTTTTAAGAACAATGCCTTTTTTGATTGCTATATAGAATATGCTAAAGCGGATACAGAAGATATTCTAATGAAAGTCACAGTTATAAACCGTGGCAATAAAGAAGCGGATATACATATTCTACCCCATTTTTGGTTTCGGAATTTCTGGAAACACAACAAACGGTTCTCACGTCCGGAGATGCAAGTTTTAGGTAAGGATTGTGTGCAATCCAAAAGCACCCGTAATGGCAACTATTTTCTTTATCATGAAAATGGTAAACAGCTTTTTTGCGAAAACGAGACAAACAATAAACGTATTTATGGAGTAAATAACAAGGTCAAATATGTAAAAGACGGTATCAATGACCATGTGGTATCCGGCAAACGTAGCGTTAACCCCAAAAGGACAGGTTCTAAAATGGCAGTCTGGCACAAATTTAAGTTGAAGCCAGGACAAGAAAAGACCATAAAGGTACGCCTAAGCAAAAAGAAATTAGAAAATCCTTGGAAGGAGTTTGATGCTATATTTGATGAAAGAATCAAAGAATGTGAAGAATTTTACGGCTCTTTGATTAAAAAAGACATTCCTGAGTCTCACCAAGAAATTGCAAGAAGTGCCTTTTCAGGGCTTTTATGGACTAAGCAATTCTACTATAACGATGTCTTTAAATGGCTTTTTGGCGGACCGGGAGAAGAGAAGCCATACCGTGCAAATCCTAGAAATTCTAGTTGGCAGCATCTTACCAATAGAGATATTATATCAATGCCGGACAAGTGGGAATACCCGTGGTATGCGGCGTGGGACTTAGCTTTTCATATGGTATCGTTTGTTGAGATAGATCCCCTGTTCGCAAAGGAACAACTCCTCTTGGTATTAAAGGAAAACTATATGCATCCCAACGGGCAGATTCCTGCTTATGAATGGAATTTTAGTGATGTAAACCCTCCCGTTCATTCTTGGGCGGTATGGAATGTGTACTCCAAGGATAAAGAACGAACTGGTAAGGGTGATACGGACTTCTTAGAAAAGGCTTTCCAGAAGTTACTTATTAACTTCACCTGGTGGGTCAACCAAAAGGATAAGCACGGTACTGATCTTTTTGAAGGCGGATTTTTAGGTCTGGATAATATTGGTGTTTTTGACCGGAACCATATGCCACCGGGTATAACAAGAATGCAACAGGCAGATGCTACAAGCTGGATGGCCATGTTCACTTTAAATATGTTCCGGATGTCATTGGAACTTACGGAAATCAATAACACCTACGAAGAAGCTACCTCCAAATTTTTTAGGCACTTTTTGAATATAGCATGGGCCATGCACCATATAGGTAAAAAGGAAATCTCACTTTGGGACGATTCAGATAACTTTTATTATGACGTTGTTGAAATGTCCAGCGGCTTAACCAGTCAGATGAAAGTGCGGTCTTTAGTGGGTATTATTCCCATGTTTGCCGTAGAAATCATTAATAATGATTTAATTGACCACCTTAAGGAATTCCGAAGCAGAGCTACCGAAATTGTAAAAACACGTCCAGACCTGGCATCCCTTATTTCTCGGATAGAAGAAGTTAATGAAGACGGTAATTATTTGTTCTCCATCATGAGGGGCTTCCGATTAGAACATTTGCTAAAGAGATTATTGGACGAAAATGAATTTCTTTCGGATTTTGGCATTCGTTCCCTTTCTAAATACCATAAAGAGCATCCCTTTGTATTTCAACATCATGGGCACTACAGTATTAATTATGAACCTGGCGAGAGTACTTCTAACATGTTCGGGGGCAATTCTAACTGGCGCGGGCCTATATGGATGCCTTTGAACTATATGATCATTCAATCTCTGCGAAAATTTCATTCTTTTTATGGCGATGAGTATAGGTATGAATTCCCTACGGGTTCTGGAAATAAAATCAACCTAAATCAAATTGCTGATGAGCTAACCAAAAGATTGGTAAAGCTTTTTGAACGCAATCCTGAAGGTAAGTTTCAATACCACGATAATGACCCACAAAAAGTTTATGCTGAAAATGAATTTTTTAAAGACCACCACCTCTTTTATGAGTTTTTTGATGGTGATTCAGGCAAAGGACTGGGAGCCTCGCATCAAACAGGGTGGACCGCCCTTATCGCTAACTTGATATTAGAAATGGATTATTCTAAAAACAAAGAAACTGTTGACAGTAAAGAATCCATTAACATTCCAAAAAACCGGTCTATCCCTAAATAAGTAGAGGTTTTAAATTTTCTAAAAGGTAAGGTACAACTGCTTGGGTTTTGGAATCACGATTTTTTAAACGAAAATGTATGAATTGTCCTCGTAAAAAACATAATCGGATTATAACAAAACCTTTAAACCTTACACGTTTAATAGCTTAACGGTTAATTTACCTATTGTAACAAGATTACAAACTCGTATCAAAATATTAAACTAATTCTTATTGGGCGAGTAACGTTTAAGGTTGCTAAACCCAATTTAACCGTATCTTTGCAACTATATGCATACCAACAGACTTACAGATTGGCTACCGACTACTAACAAAGAAGTAAAAATTCGGGGTTGGCAAGAATTAGATGTTATTCTATTTAGCGGAGACGCCTATGTAGACCATCCTTCTTTTGGCCCGGCTGTAATTGGTCGTATCTTGGAAAGTTATGGTTTAAAAGTAGCTATAGTTCCACAACCTAGTGTAAACGATGATTTGCAGGATTTTACAAAACTAGGAACACCTAAATTATTTTTTGGTGTTACCGGTGGTTGTATGGATCCTATGGTCAGTAATTATACGGCCAGCAAAAAACGTAGAGATAAAGATGCCTATACACCCAATGGCGATAAAGGCTTTAGACCGGATTATGCTACATCTGTATATTCAAGTATATTAAAGGATAAGTTCCCTAATGTTCCTGTATTGATAGGTGGCATTGAAGCTTCCCTTCGTAGAGTAACCCATTATGATTATTGGAGCGATAAGCTTATGCCTACGATTTTAGAAACTTCCAAGGCAGATATGTTGGTATATGGTATGGGTGAGCAACCTCTAAGAGAAGTGGTGAAGCTATTACAAAAAGGAGTTCCTTTTTCTAGTTTAAAAACCATAGCACAGACTGCTTTCTTAATAGATAAAAATGAGACCATTCCGAAGAATAAAAATTGGGATGATGTAGAAATAGTTTCGCATGAAGTCTGTTTAAAGGATAAGAAAAAATTTGCCTCTAACTTTAAAGTGATAGAGCAAGAGTCTAACAAACTTAAAGCAAGACGTATTTTTCAAGGGGTAAAAGGCAGAACGTTGGTAATAAACCCGCCGTATCCCACAATGACCGAAAAGGAAATTGATGCTTCTTTTGACTTGCCCTACACCCGTTTACCGCATCCAAAATATAATAAGCGTGGACCCATACCTGCGTTTGAAATGATTAAGACATCCATTAACATTCATCGTGGTTGTTTTGGCGGTTGTAGTTTTTGTACGATTTCAGCACATCAAGGTAAATTTATAGCTAGTAGAAGTAAAGAGTCTGTACTGAGGGAGGTAGACAAGGTTGCTAATATGCCTGATTTTAAAGGCTACCTATCAGATATTGGAGGACCATCCGCTAATATGTACCAGATGAAAGGAAAAGTACAATCCATCTGCGATAAATGTGTTGCCCCTTCCTGTATTTCACCTGTAATATGTAGCAATTTAGATACTTCTCACAAACCGCTAACCGAGTTGTACCAAGCTGTAGATAAGCACCCTAAAATTAAGAAATCCTTTATTGGGAGTGGTATACGTCATGATATGTTGGTTCCGGAATTCAATAAGAATGCGGACCCAAAGGAATTAGATGATTATACGGAAGAGGTAATGACGAAACATATTTCCGGACGGTTAAAAGTAGCTCCCGAACACACCTCTGACCCTGTTTTAAAGTTGATGCGCAAACCTTCTTTTGAATATTTCCATAAGTTTAAAGAGCGTTTTGATAAAATCAATATCAAGAAGAACTTGAAACTTCAGTTGATTCCCTATTTTATTTCCAATCATCCGGCTTGCGAAGTAGAAGACATGGCCAATTTGGCTGCTGAAACCAAAGATATGGGCTTTCAGTTAGAACAAGTACAAGGCTTCACTCCTACTCCAATGACCGTTGCAACGGTTATTTATTATAGTGGATATCATCCATATACCTTAAAACCAACTAAAACTCCAAAATCTAAAAAGGAAAAGGATGAACAACATCGTTTCTTCTTTTGGTATAAGAAGGGTAATAAAGATTGGATCAGAAATACCTTGAATAAATTAGGCCGAAAGGATCTGGTTGAAGTTTTGGTACCTGAAAAAGAAAACAAATCTTGGAAAAGTGTGAAACCTGTAGCCGTAAAGAATACGTTTGACGATGCAATTCCTGCAAGCCATTCTCGCCGAAAAAGTAAGGGTAAGTCTAGAAATAAGAGACGTTAAAAGATTGTTGCCATTGTAAAATTGAAAAGCAAAAATCCAAATGCCTGAGCTTGAAGTAATATATGAAAACAATGATTATATTGTTGTAAATAAAGCCGCTGGCCTTATTAGTGAAAAAAGTCCGTTTGAAGACCTTACGGTAGAAACCCAAGTCCTTAACCATCTTTTAAAAAGTAGACGGAAACCTTATATAGGGGTTATTCATCGGTTAGATCGTGTAACTAGCGGTGTATTGATTTTTGCAAAGAAAAAAAGTATTTTAGTTGAGTTCAATAATTTATTTAGCAGCCGTAAAATCCAAAAAACCTATTTAGCGATTGTTAAGAACAAGCCCGCAAAGAACAGAGGTAACCTAGTGGATTTTCTTGTAAAGAATACCAAAGAAAAAAGAGCGGATATCGTTCCAACAAAAACCAAGGATTCCCAGAATTGTTCGCTTTTCTACCAGGTTATTGGTCAAAACCATTTTGGTTATCTTTTAGAGGTTAAACCAAAAACGGGTAGATTTCACCAAATTAGAGCTCAATTAGCCAACTTAGGACTCCCGATTTTTGGAGATGAAAAATATGGCTCTGATCAAGACTATTTTCCCTTATCAATTTGCCTTCATGCATGGAAAATAACTTACGAAGATTCCAATTCCAAAGAATCCAAAACCTATGAGGCTCCTTTGCCCACCAACGATTTTTGGAAATTTGAATCCATCTAAACGTATCAACCATTTTCTATAATTACTATTGCGGAAATGGCCTTCTCTCTAATAGATAGATAAATATGTAAATCTTAGCCAGTTCATACGGCTCTCAAACGAATCACCATTTTTTCTTATAAAAATTACGGTGTTTAGTATTTTTTTCAAAACCATACTTACGATACTCTAGAATATTATTTACTTTTGCCACTTCCGATGAAAAACGTAAAGCCCATAATCGCCATGTTTTATATCGCCTTGATGCTTTTTTTCAAGGTGGCGGGCTTACATGCGCTTACGCATCATGCAGACGATACAGATGTTCAGCATTGCGAAGTTTGTCATATTACCACTGCGGTTAATTTTACTCCGCTTTTAGAAACACAGCCTCAGGTAATACCACAAACAGAATTTTACATTTGGGAGCCAAACATTTCTATTTCAGCTCCTGCTGTAGCCATAAATGAAAGGCATTTATCTAGTTATCTCTTTACTAGACCTCCCCCTCAATTTCTTTAGTCCGTACGCATGCTGTAGCACCTTATTTTTAGGGTGACTGCACATTTTTTTTATTGTTATTTTAATTTGAAAATCACCATTTTTATGGAGGTTATCATTTCATAATAACCATATTCTTGCATACGGATGCTGTCTTAATCTCTAGACAAATCTTCAATAATATTCAATACCCGTTTACTGTATTCATTACGGCTATACGGAGTGTTGCTTCAAGTACTACCAATTTTAAATACACAATACTTATATGCTAAAGGCAGTAAATATTACCAAGTCCTATAACGGAAAAATGGCATTGAAAGATGTTTCTTTTGAGGTCTCTAAAGGAGAGATTTTTTGTTTGTTAGGACAAAACGGTGCAGGAAAAACCACCACTATAAATATATTTCTAGGTTTTATAAAAAAGGATGGCGGACAAGCTTTCGTTGATGATAAAGAAGTGGGTAAAGATGATACTAATCAGCTAACCGCTTATATACCTGAAACTGTGCAGCTCTACGGAAATCTTACAGGGATTGAGAATCTTAATTTCTTTAGCAAGTTGGCAGGCTTCACCTATTCCACATCAGAATTAGAAGCGTTCTTAACAAAAACAGGATTACAAGCAGATGCTCAACACCAAAGGCTATCTGGTTATTCTAAGGGAATGCGTCAAAAAGTAGGAATTGCTGTTGCACTTGCCAAAAATGCAGAAGTAATTTTTATGGACGAACCTACTTCTGGTCTAGACCCTAAGGCAACAGCAGAATTCACTAAAATTTGTAAAGAACTCGCAAAAATGGGCAAGGTTATTTTTATGGCTACCCATGATATTTTTAATGCCGTAGAATTAGGTACCACCATTGGTATTATGAAAGAAGGTGTTTTAGCACAACAACTAAAAGCCAGTGAAATAAATGCCAACGAATTAAATCAACTTTACTTAGAAACTATATAGAATTATGAAAAAAAACATAATACTCATACTAGCACTGTTAGCATTCAATTCTGCTTTTTCTAGAGTTGTGGTAAAAGGTAAAGTGACGGATACAAATGGACTTCCCATAATGGGAGCAACAGTTGCATATAACCGTGAAAATGTCACGGCCAAAGGTGGTACCATAACAGAAGAAGACGGAACCTTTACCTTTGAGCTGTCTGGCCTGGGAACCTACCAAATTTATATAAGTTACGTAGGAATGAAGACTTTTAACCTTACAGAGACATTTAATGAAAATAGAACATACAATTTAGGTAACTTACAACTACAAGAAAATGTAGAACAATTACAGTCTGTAGAAGTCATTGGTAGAGCAAGAACAGATTACAATAGTGACTATTCTTTTTCGGCTACCAAAGTGGCAATTGCCAATAAAGAGCTACCACAAGCTATAACATCTGTTACCAAAGAATTAATTGCAGACCGTCTTGCTTTTCAAGTGCCAGATGCTGTAAAAACGGTAAGTAATGTTTCGGTAACGGGCTTATACAATCACTATAATATTCGAGGTATTACACAAGCGGATGACGGGCAGGTGTTAAACGGTATGCGTACACGCCAATACTATTTTTTACAACCAATTACCTCACATCTAGAGCGTGTTGAAGTTATAAAAGGTCCATCATCAGTTACATTTTCAAGTGCCGATCCAGGTGGTACGGTAAACATGGTTACCAAAAAGCCTTTGGCTGAAAAGCGTAGTGAAGTTTCTTTGACCACAGGCAGTTTTGGAACCTTAAGAGCTACAGCAGATTTTACCGGTCCTTTAAACGAATCTAAAACCTTATTATATCGTTTCAATGCTGCAATTCAAGAAGCAGATTCATTTAGAGATGTGGTAAACAACAATGCCATTTTGTTTTCGCCTTCTTTAAGTTATATACCTAATGAAACAACGTCGTTAAATGTAGAAATGATTTATAGCGATGCCGTAGGTAATTTAGATAGGGGTCAGCCAATTTTCGGTGCTATAAATGGTGAATACGATATTAATAGTACACCAATTACCATGAATGTTGGTGCATCAAGTGATCACTATAAAAACAAGGAGTTCATTTTCATGGCGAACTTTAGTAAAAAATTGACCGAAAATTTAGGCTTCAATGCACAATTTATGAAGCAAACTTGGGATGAAGATTTAGCCGAACATAGAGTTGATGGTACAGCCGTAGATATTGATGGAAACGTGATTCCTACCTTGGCTAGAATGCGATATGATGAAAGACAACAATATTGGGAAACCGATAATTTTAGTACCTACTTTACGTACGACATTAAAACAGAGAAGATAACCAACAAGATTTTAGTTGGTTATGATGCTACACGTTGGGAAAGAAAAATTGGTGCCGGATTTCTACGTGCCAGAAGGTACTTGACAGTAGATGGTGGTCAGTCTAACTATGACCCTGCAAATGCAGCCAACTTTCAGCAAATGGTGGTAGATGGTGTAACTATGCCCGTGCCTGCAGTTCCTCATTTTAATCTGGAAGATCCTTTTAACGGTGCTAGAAATACAAATGCATATAATCTAGCAGAATTGAGTATTCCAGCAAACTTGAACACTTCAAATGGTTTCTATATTCAAAATCAGTTTAAAGTAGGTAAGTTCTCTGCTTTATTGAACTTGCGATATGAGCGTTTCACTGATATTTTTGATTATGAAGGCGATGAGCAAGAGTTTACAAATGATGCTATTGTACCTAGAATTGGTTTAACCTATGAAGTTACCAATACTGTTAGTGCATATGCTACCTATTTAGAAGGTTTTCAGCCACACACTAATACTGTTTCATTATCGCCAACGGCAGAAGGTTTCTTTTGGTCCACTTCACCAAGCAGATTTGATCCCCTTGAAAGTAGTTTAACAGAGTTTGGAGCAAAAGGAGAATTTTTGAACGGAAAAATATTTGCCAACCTAGCTATCTTCAACATTACTCAAAAAAATATCCTTTTAGGTGATACCTATGATTTGGACAATTTAACTACAAGAGGTGAACAAAGAAGTAGAGGTTTTGAGATGGATGTATCTGGTTATATATCACCTAATTTTCAAATTACCGCATCTTATGGTTTTGCAGATGCTGAAATTGTAGAAGATGCCATAGAAGAGTTTATTGGTGAACCTATAGGAGGAGCTCCAAAACACAATGCAAATATTTGGGGAAGATATGATTTTACAAATGAAACCTTAAAAGGAATCGGCTTTGGTTTGGGTGCTCAATTTATGGATGAGCGATATACGTGGTACAACCCAACGTACGATACCGATAGACTTCTATTGCCATCATACACGGTTTTTGATGCAGCAGTGTATTACAAGCCAAATAATACAGGAATACAATTAACCTTAAAATTGAACAATCTGTTTGACGAAACGTATTGGTTAGGTGGTCTTAACCCTTCTAGACTAGGTCCTGGGGCACCAAGAAACGTATTGCTAAATGCAACCTATAAATTCTAATAATGAGGAAGAACGTAATAAAATTGTTAGCGCGCCAATTATGGCAAGATGCCTTTAGATCTAAGGTCATGTTGATAGCATCTGCTTTGATGCTGTTCTTGCTACTCTTTTCTGCGTATAGTGGTTATGAGAATTACCATGACCAGAATTTTACACGAGATGAAATTCAACATGAAGTACAGGAAAGCTGGGAAAATAATCCGGATAAGCATCCACATAGAATGTCACATTATGGGTCTTTTGCGCTAAGACTAAAACATGTTTTAAGTGTTTTTGATCTTGGTATGGAAAACTTTGTAGGTAATGCCGTTTTCTTGGAGGCGCACAAGCAGAATACCGTTAATTTTTCCGAAGCCAGTATGTCTACGGGACTTTTACGTTTTGGTGAAGTAAGCCTAGCTATGTTATTAAAGGTAATCGTTCCTTTATTGATTTTCTACTTAGGCTTTGCGACCATAGCTCAAGAAAGGGAAAATGGTACCCTTAAACTTTTAATAGGACAAGGAATAACAAGAAAGGAAATCGTATTTGGAAAATGGATAGGTTTATGGAGCTTGTCACTCATTTTTTTGATCTCGATTTTTTTGGTATTACTTCTTTTTGTTTTGTTAGAATCACATGATAGCATGCTTACCGATAGTTTTTTGAGGTATTTGGTTCTGCTTATTTCTTATTTTTTATTCTTTGGTATATTAAGCGCCATCACTATTTTGGTGTCAGCTTTTAGCGCAACTGCTAAAGGTGCCTTGGTAAAGTTGTTAGGTATATGGTTGTTATTCGTTATCATAGTTCCAAAATCATTACAGGCAATGGGTTTTTACTTATACCCTACTCCTTCTAAAATAGAAATGGAAACAGCTGTTGAACATGATTTGATTGAATTGGGAGATAGTCACAATCCAGATGACCCACATTTTAAAGCATTAAAAGACTCAGTTTTGTTAGCTAATAAGGTTACAGATGTTAATAATCTTCCTTTTAATTATGGCGGTTTTGTGATGTCTAAAGGAGAAGAATTAAGTGCTGAAGTTTACCTTGAACACCAAGAAGGACTTTATGAAGTTTACCATAAACAAAACAATTTAGAGCGTTATTCCGCATTCATAAATCCGTATTCTGCCATTAAAAATTTATCAATGGCATTCTCAGGAACAGATTTTCAATCTTTTCTTCATTTTAAGGATGAGGCAGAAACCTATCGCTTCAAATTAGCTCAGGATATGAATCAGTTGCAGATGGATTTTATACCTAATAAAGGCAAAGAAGGACCTAATACTATATCTAGTGATTACTGGAAAGAGTTTCCTCCTTTTCAATATCATTTTTTAAGTATAAGAGAGGTGTTTAAAAATGAGTTGACCTCTTTAATAGCCCTATTATTATGGAGTATTTTATCCGTTTTTGGATTATTGAAATTATCAACTAACCTAAAAGCCATATAGATGTATAGTTTGTTATTTAAATCGTTTTTTAGAACGAAAATATTCTTGGTTAGTCTTGTTTTATTAATGTCTGTTGGTGTTATCAGCATTTTCATAGGAAAGCAATACTTGGTAAAGCAGGAAAAGGCAATTGCTGCAGCAGAAGTGTTTCAGGAAGAAAGCATCAAAAAGAACATTGAGTATCACAGTGAAGATTTAGGATTATTGCTGTATTATTTACGTTTCACACTAATTAAAAAGCCCGAAAATATCAGTGCTATTTCCATTGGTCAGAGCGATGTAAATCCGCTAATGCAAGCGGTGACCATACGGGCTCTAGAAGCACAGAAATATGATACGGATTTTGAGAATCCTTCTTTGTTAATGTCGGGTAACCTAGATTTAGGTTTTGTTATCATTTACTTGTTTCCATTGGTATTGATAGCCATGAACTTCAACCTATATTCCGAAGAAAAAGAATTAGGAACTTGGCGTATTTTAGCAGCACAAACGTCAGGAAAAGCCGGATTTTTATTTAAAAAGATGGCAGTAAGAATACTCTTTGTATTTGTGGTGTTAATTGTTCTCATGTTTTTGGCAAGTACTATATTACAGATTTCAATGAACGCCAATTTCTGGGCTATTTTTCTACAAAGTATATTGTATCTATTATTTTGGAGTGCTTTATGTTTTTGGATGGTATCATTATTAAAAAATTCAAGTTTCAATGCATTGGCACTGATTTCAATTTGGGTAGTATTGACCATTTTAATTCCTGCATTAGTGAATAACTATGTTATTAATACCTACCAAGTGCCAGAAGCCTTAGATGCCATGGTAGAGCAAAGAGATGGTTATCATGAAAAATGGGATATGGAAAAAGGCGCAACCATGACGGAGTTCACTAAAGCATATCCCGAATATAAGAGCTACCCTGTTCCCGAAGATGAGTTCAGTTGGATATGGTATTACGGTATGCAATTTATGGGAGATTTTGCGGCAAAGGAGACTAGTACTGAAATGATGGAAAAAGTTATGCTACGAAATACGGTAAGCGAAAAAGTTGCCCTTTTCGTTCCTACTATGCATGCGCAACTAAGTTTTAATAATCTGGCGAAAACGGATATGATGAGCCACTCAGCTTTTTTGAAAGCCCTTACAAAATTTCATGAAGATTTACGGCTAGGCTTTTATACCAAGATTTTTGAAAACAAACCGGCGAATTCAGTTGATTGGTCAACACATCATGTTAAGTTTTACACTTCAAAACGTGATGTTAATTGGATTTACTTGATGCTTCCCACTGTACTGATTACTATGCTAATTGGGATTTTTGCGGCCATAAACCTTCGGAAACTTTAAATTAAATAGGGCTAGAATATTATTCTAGCCCTATTTAACAAGAAGGCATGAGCCTTGTCTTCAATATTTTATTTTACCATTTATAGTTGTAGCATCTTTTTGTTTTCCCTTTTCAATTCATCCTTCCTTTTTACTAAACAACCACCAGTTCATATCTCTAGTTAGTTCAAAACCTAATTTCTCATAAAGAGATATGGCCAGATTTCCTTTATTGGTATGTAAAATAGGAGTTTTATTCTCTTTTAAAATCTCTTTTGTTGTATGTGCTATTAATTGTTTTGCCAGTCCTTGTCTGGTATAATCAGGATGGGTAACAACTGCACTAACCTCTATAAACTTATTGGTTTGCATGCGCTGACCGGTAACTGAAACTAATTTTCCGTTTCTGAATATCCCAAAGTACTTACCCATATCAAACGTCCTTACGCTGCGCTTTCACGCCAGTTTTCCCAGTTCAGGCCCGGCACATCGGCGAAGGCTGTTGCATCCGCAGACACGAGTGTCGCGTTGCACGATATCGCAT
>ENA-ORXM01003988-ORXM01003988.1-marine-metagenome-genome-assembly--contig:-NODE-3988-length-13644-cov-4.823690_pt1 | contig 13644 bp, 8 predicted proteins | sample MGYA00237867_ERZ511480 | MGnify/ENA primary metagenome ERZ511480 (study PRJEB26309, sample SAMN06266103) | marine metagenome | isolation source: Algal blade | place: United Kingdom:Sidmouth, United...
CTTTGCATCAGTCGGTCACACCCACGGCTAGTGATATTCAAGCTACTCTGTGGTTATCTCCTCTTACTTATGAATATGCCTAAATAAGATAATAATTAAATCTCTGATGTCATTAGCATTTTTTATCTGCTATAAATTTTTAAATCACTAGGCAGGAATGAATATGCATAATTAAAGCTTGGACAAAGGATCGTAGCGAGCACGAAGGGAGTTGGATGCACTATGATGCCTCCTACTAGGTAGCTCGACGAGGAACGAGGAGAGATGCATAGTAGGAGTAGCAGAATGTGCAGCTAGCGACCGAAGTAAAGTGAAGAGCCTGGTCACGTTTTCGTTTTTTTTTACGAAACGGGATGGCCCCAAATGATCAATTTTTAACGGAGACAGAGACTATTGCGCAATAAGAGCGTCTAAAACGGTGTAGTACGACAAAATAAGCCAATTTAGTGCAACGAAATGGCGTTTTACGTGATCTACACCTATAGCAACTTTACGTAAATATGACTGCTCAACACTTATAATCTATGATTAAACGCAACGCACTTCTTTTAGGATTGGCCATGATGCTAATTGCCTCATTTTCTTTTGCTCAAGTCAACTATACTGCAAATGATATTATCATTCCTTACGAAGGATTTTACCATCCAGGAATCAATCTTGGGTATTACGGTCCGAACTGGGATGATAACGGGCTGGCTGATCTTTCGGCTGGAAATGAGACTGTAAAGGTCGGAGGTGTAGGCATTAAGTCCTTACGTGGTTCTCTGCCTGAAGGACTTGGCCTAACGTTTACCTATGATATTTGGATAGATAAATATGACTATAATCATGCAGTGGGAACTACAGATAATCTGCTTTTTTTAGGGTTTGCGTCGGAGGAGCATAAGGATAAAACAGACTACTGCGACAGCAATGATATTCCAACGGATATGTTTGCGAATCTATATGAACCAATTTGGGATAATGGTGAAAACGGAACTCCGGTTAACGATGAAAACTACTATGCGCTTTATGTATATGAGGTGGTGAGTCGATTAAAAGATAAGGTGAAATTTTGGGAGATTTGGAATGAGCCAGGCTTTGACTTTACGGGTGCGAAAGGATTCTTGCCTCCCGGTCAGCCAGGTAATTGGTGGGAGAATAATCCTGATCCATGTGACTATAAATTGCGAGCACCAATATTCAATTATATCAGAACGCTTCGTATATCGTATGAGGTGATCAAGAGCATTGCGCCCGATGATTATGTGGTAATTGCTGGATTGGGGTACGATAGTTTTCTGGACGCGCTGTTACGAAATACGGATAATCCGGATGATGGGAAAGTGACGGCGGAATATCCATTAGGTGCGGGTGCGTACTTTGATGTCGTTGGATTCCATGCTTATCCGCACATAGATGGTAGTACCCGATACTGGGAACCAGCTATCAATGACTTTGTATATTCGAGACATACGGATGCGGCGGCAGATGCGCTCGAAGCACGTAGAGATGCTCGTCGGGAAGTGCTCGAAAATTATGGTTACGACGGCGTAACCTATCCTCGAAAAGAATGGATCGCTACGGAGGTCAACGTGCCGAGTACAGCATTCTCGCAGGAGTGGGGATCACAAGAGGTACAACGTAACTATGTGATGAAAGTAAATATGAAGGCGATGGAGCTTGACTTCACGCAGCTGCATTTGTTTTTGTTAGCAGATTTTAAAACCGAGGAAGAAGCTACTTATGAGTTTGACCTAATGGGTATGTATAAATCTATATCGGATAAGTTACCCTATCAACAAGAAATAAAAGAATCTGGAATTGGGCTTAAGACTATGTCAGATGCATTATTTGGGTCGCGCTACGATGCTATAAAAACTGCAGAAATGAATCTACCAGCCAACGTGGGCGGTGGTGCATATAGATTCGATGATGGTACATATACCTATGCATTGTGGGCGAAGACGCAAACCGATCTGTCGGAAGCAGCATCTGCAACTTATAGTTTTCCACCGTCTTTTAACATAATGGCAATGATTCGAAAGGAGTGGAATTTTTCTGCGACTGGGGAACGCCTGGGTGAAGGACCAGGAAATATACAACTTACCAGTGCGCCACTATTCTTGCGAAGATTGGAGGATGATCAAGATATTTTTTTGGATGTGACTTGTAATGTGGGAATTGAAATACAGGTAACGGCTACTAGTCCTGAGGGTGGAAAGTTTGTCACTTGGGAAGTGCCTAGTGCCATCACAAACTGCTTTGATGGAACGTCGGTGATGCAAACACAAGGAATAGAAAATGGCGGTTTCTTTCCTTTTGGAGCGCATGAAATACAGTACACCATAACCAATGGATGTGGTGATGTGAAGTACTGCGCATTTAATGTAAAGGTAGCAAGTACTGGCGGTGGGATCGGAGATTGTAATCTTTATCGCTGGGAGATGGGATTTGTAGGACAGTTTGAAGGGAATAAATATTTTGTTTCTAAAGTGAAAAAGAATTTTGCTGATGCCCAAGCGCAAGCTGCGGGTCATGGTGGGTACCTGGTTTCTATAGATAGTGAAAGGGAGAATGAGTTTTTAAGACAGCAGGTTAATGATTTAGCTTATATAGGATATAATGATATAGCTCAAGAAGGTGACCTACAATGGACATCAGGAAAGGATGTTGTATTTACCAATGTAGCAGACTGCCCAGGATGTCAAAATTCTGAGTTTGGGGATGCTGCCATATTCAATCATTTTAATGGAGAGTGGTATTTTTCGGGTGCGGAGGAAGAAGCGTTTTTTATCATGGAATTGCCTTGCGCTGAAGTAGTAGAATGTATTTGCACAACGGAATATGTACCCGTCTGTGGCCCTAATGGTACCGAGTACTCTAATGCTTGCTTTGCAGAATGCGATGGTATATTTGATTACAGCAGTTGTGTAGAACCTTGTGATCTTTCGCAGCAGCAATGGTTACAGGATACCTTAGCCAGTAGCGCACTTTGCGAGATTAGCTGTCTTAATAGTATTCAATCATTTGAATTTAATGACTCCACCTTTGTAGTTTTTGATGGCGCCACTGGTCCATGTGCTGATTATTTTACGGAGGTTTTCACTTGTGATGGTACCCTATTCTGTCAAGATGGTGGGATCGCAGGATTGCAAGAATGTACATCCTATTTTGGAGATAACTTTTCGCAGGATGCAGAATTGCTGTGGAGTCAAGACAGCTGTCCTGAACCATGCACATTAAATGGACAAGTTTGGTTAGAAGAATTAACTTCAAGTATAACCTGCGAGGATGGATTTTACTTGATTGAAAGCTTTTCGTTTGAAGGGCTAATTTATGTCCTGGTAGATGATGGATCTTCCGTAGCTGTGGATGGTGGATATATTATATATAATTGTGATGGCACATTGCTCTGTACAGAAGCAGGATTTGGAGCACCATTATGTACCAATATTTTCGGAGCAGCTTTTGAGCCAGAAACAACCGTAATTTATTCTTCTGAGGTAGAGTGTGATTGTGGATGCGATGCTGTATATGATCCAGTTTGTACACCTGATGGTACGGAATACTCTAACAGTTGCATCGCAGAATGTGAGGGTGTATTTAACTATATTGACTGCATTGAGCCATGTCTATTATCCCAGCAGCAATGGTTACAGGATACCTTATTGAGTCCTACCCTATGCGACAACTCCTGCTTAACTACCGTAGAAGTGATGGTGTATCAGGGACAAACTTACCTTGCTTTTGTGGGACAGAATAATATCTGCTCAGATGGTGTAACGAATGTGTATAACTGTGATGGTACGCTGTTTTGTCAAGAAGGTAGTATCGCTGGACTGACACAGTGCACGGAATTTTTTGGTGAAGATTATTTACAAAATACTGATGTGATTTGGGAAGCCGATGATTGTCCTGCGCCTTGCGAAGTGGAGGGTCAAGCCTGGCTAGAGGATACAATCTCAAATTTGGACTGCACAGGGTGTATCTATAGTCTAGAAAGTTTTGTTTTTAATGACTCGGTATATGTGATCGCATTTAATGATTTTGAAAATTGTGGTAATGAGCCCATATCAATATATGATTGTGAGGGTGTAGTTATTTGTATGGAAGGTGGTGTACAAGGGTTGACGGAATGTTCAGATTTTTTTGGTGTTGATATAGATCCTGAACTGACAGTACTATGGTCTCAAGAGGAGGAGTGCGAACCTTGCGAGATAGAAGATATGTCATGGGTGGAGGATTTAATTGCGGAGCAGGATTGTGCGGGATGTTACGATGCTGTAATTGCATTTGTCTGGAATGATTCTACCTTTATCGCACAAATTGGAAATGAATCACTGTGTGAAAATGCAGTAACCAATGTATTTGATTGTAATGGTAATTTATTTTGTGTTGAAAGTTTATCTTCGGGTAGTACGCAATGTTTTGATTATTTCGGGGCAGATTTTGATCCAGAATTAACTGAGCTTTGGTCGATGGATGAGGATTGTGAGGAATGCAGACTGGCAGAGCAAGATTGGCTTAAGACACTTTTAGATAGAGATGATTTATGTGATGATTGTATCTTATCCATTGAAGTTTATACATGGATGGACAGCAGCTATGTAGCAGTGAAAGGCGATTCTTTAAATTGTGCTGATGCTGCGACAACGGTGTACCGTTGTGATGGTTCTATCTTCTGCTTTGAGGATGGGATTAGTGGATCAGATGATTGTGAATTATTTTTCGATGAAGCCAAGAGTGCTTTAGTTATGTGGGATAAGGAAATAGAATGTTTGAAAGATGCTACTACTACTCTACACTTAGCAGTATTAAATCTTTTCCCAAATCCAACTAGTGAGGTATTGAGTATAAGCTTTGAGTTGGATGCGGCGGAGACTTTTCAATATCGTATTTTAGATATTGCTGGTAAGTTGATTTCGCAATCGACTATGGAAGCTTCGTCTGGTATGAATAAGGTTACTATTGAGGTAGACGATCTGATAGAAGGAATGTACTTCATCAATATCGTGAATGTAAGGACTTTGGAGTCTAAGGCGCTGCGCTTTGTGAAAAGTAAGTAAGGGATATTCACAAGAAGGATAATCTTTACAACTATATGGAGATATTCGTATTTTAAAGGTTTGGATTTGCTTCGTTTTCTTAGACTTTTAGCTGAAAACGGGGGTAATTCTTGTTGCTAATTTGTCATGATTTTTTCTGAAAAATCACGCCAAATTGATCTACCCTACTCATTTACACAGGGTTGAAACCCTGTGCTATAATATTAAACCCTTCCAGGGTTAGCTTCGCTTACTTCTGAATATCCCTAAATAAATCGTCAAGATAATAAAACCCAAATGCGGCAACTGTACTTAAACAAACGCAAACAATCCAAAGCGTATTCCAACCATAGACGGCAGCGATATTAAATCCCAAAGGCGAGGCTATTATCATTGCCGCTGGCCAGATCATGGTGTACATTCCTATGTATTCTCCTTTGTTGTTCTCATCCGCCATTGCCAGCGCTTTGACATTGGTGTATGGGAAATTGATTATTTCTCCAAATGTTATTAAAAGTATACTTAATAGAAGAATGGCATAAATAGCATAAAATCCAAAGCCAGCTAGACCTACTAAAACTAGATAACTCAATCCTATCATAAAGGCGCCGATTGCCATCAGTACTTTTGGTTTGACTTTTTTTTCGAGATAATATATCATTGGCATCTCAAAGAGGAAAATAACAATTCCATTGATAGCTAACAATTGTCCAATAATATCTTCGTCAAAGCCCAATACTGTTTTGAGAAAGTAGGGCAAAGTAAAAATTAGTTGCGCAAAGGAAACAGTGCTGCACAATAAGAGTCCCATAAATATAAGGTAGGCAAAGTCCTTGTATGGAGACTTTCCTTTTACATATGCTAGTTTTGACTCCTTGATAGCTATCCGCTTTTCTTGTAGCGCTGGCCCAGAATCTGTGTGACCGAGTTTTGCATAGAGAAATATGGCAGCCAGAATGCATGTAACTGCATCAATAATAAACAGCCATGTATAACCATACTTCACTGCCAAATACCCTCCTACCAGTGGACCGATTCCGATTCCCAAATTAATCATCAGGCGTATAAGCGAGATCGATCTTGTTTTATTTTCTGGTGCACTGTAATAGTCCATCGCCACGAAGTTGGCTGGTCTGAATGAATCGGTAATAAGAGTTGCCAACATAATAAAGCCAAGCCATTGATAGAAAGTTTCGAGATAGAGCAATCCTACGAAAGCGAGTGAGGATAGGAGTAAACTACCCACCATTACTTTTAGATGGCCAAAATAATCTGTAAGCTTCCCTCCTACTACTGATCCTATGACTGAGCCGACCCCGTAGGCGCTCATGATCCAACCGACTTGGGTAATATCAAATCCTACTTGGGTGCCTAAGTAAACAGATAGAAATGGAAATACCATAGCCCCTATCCTATTGATCAACGTGACTAGGGATAACATCCAAATTTCCTTGGACAATCCTGAGAAGGAGTTAATAAATAAATCTGTAGTGGCTTTGAACAATTTTTTGTGCAAAGCTAAATGAAATTTTATGAAAATATATTAAAGTGTACACATTGCGTATCACTTAATATATGCTCTAGCATTGTTGAACCACCGTAGGAACCGAAGCTGTTTTAACGAGCACATATTAGGCACCGAAGAAACGCCTTTTCTACGCTGACTTGACCGCTTTAGATCAGTCTACAGTGACTACGGTGGTTAACCTTGAACGCGTAGAGACTTTTCCCTATTTTTTCTTCAACTCAAATAAATCTGTTCTTCTATCTTGCAGGTTACGCACGCTACCGAATCGGTTTAGTTCTCGTAGGAGATCAATGTCAACATCTGCTATGAGAATCATTTCTGTATTGGGCGTAGCTTCGGCTTTGATGCCATTGGACGGAAAAGAGAAATCGCAAGGGGTAAATACCATAGACTGGGCAAACTGGATATCCATATTATGCACATTAGGTAAATTACCAACAGAACCTGCAATGGCCACATAGCATTCGTTTTCAATGGCGCGAGCTTGGGCGCAGTTACGTACTCTGGAGTATCCATTTTGGGTATCGGTAAGGAATGGGATAAAGAGTATATCCATCCCCTCGTCCGCCAATAATCTGCTCAGTTCTGGGAACTCAGAATCGTAGCAGATCAAGATCCCTATTTTTCCACAATCGGTATCAAAGGTTTTTAGTTCCGACCCTCCCTGCATACCCCAAACTTTTGCTTCATCCGGGGTGACGTGAATTTTTTCGTAGCGCTCCACGGAACCATCTCTTTTACATAGATAACCTACATTATATAGTACATCGTCCTTAATCTCTGGCATGGATCCCGAGATGATATTGATGTTGTAAGAGATAGATAATTCTGAAAATTGCTGTACTATGCTCTCTGTATATTTAGCTAGCTCTCGAATCGCCTCTGGCTCTGGAAGATGGTTGTTTTCTGCCATCAAGGGAGCGTTGAAAAATTCTGGGAAGACCGCAAAATCTGCTCTATAGCCGGATACTGCATCTATAAAGTATTCTGCTTGCTGGAGTAGTTCTGCTAATTTATTGTAGGGGCGCATTTGCCACTGGATGAGACCAAGTCGGACCACCTTCTTCTTGGTCGCTGCTTTTTTGGAGGCTTTCTCAAAGTAGATATTGTCCCACTCTAGCAGGACAGCAAAGTCTTTGGAGTCTTTATCTCCTTCTAGGTAATCCTTTAGTATTTTGGCTGGATGAAAATCATTTGAAATTTGAAAGTTGAGCACTGGATCGTTGATTTCCTTTCTCTTAACTTTGTCGATATATTCCTTGGGGCTCATTTCATGGCTGTACTTGTGGTAGTTGGGTATTCTGCCGCCAAAGGCGATGCCCCGGAGGTTTAACTTTTCGCACAGTTCCTTACGATAATCATATAATCTTCTGCCCAAGCGTAGGCCTCTGTATTCTGGTTTGATGAATACATCTACTCCATAAAGTATATCGCCCTCATCGGAATGAGAATCGAAGGTATAGTTTTGTGTGATTTCCTTATAAGTATGGTTATCGGTGAAATCATCGTAATCGACGATGATAGATAGCGCACACCCTGCCAATGCACCATTAATTTTTATAACTACTTGACCCTCCGCAAATTTTTCGATGAGCGACGCTATTTGGGTTTCTTTCCAATAGGCGTCTTCCATAGAAGTGTAGGATTCTATCATAGCTACCTTGAGTTCTTGATAGTCTTTTACTTCTAGGTATTTGAGTTCTATATTGTCTATTTCTTTGATTTCCATTGTTCGATTCGTGTAATAAATGATAAGGTAAATATATGCTAATTCTGCTTTGTTTCGGTGGGGAGAGGCGAATGACATGGGTTTTGGTAGAAAAAAAGAACGGGGTTTTCTTTGATGAAAGTATTCATTTGTGGAATGAAAAAGGGTGTCGATCTATGTATTGATCCACACCCTTTAATTGGTATATTTTACAACGCTGATTTACTACTTCCCGTTGAGTTGTTTTGCTGCCGATCCATTGTTATGTTTTTCACCGAGCTTAGCGGAGGCAGCGAAGGAAGCTACCATATTGGTAAGCATATCTGCTCCCGCGGTGGGTGAGTTGGGTAACATTATCAGATTGCTGTTTGCGTTTTCACCCATGGACTGCAAGGTATCGTAGTGCTGGGTAACCACTATAAGCGCGGAAGCTTCTTGTGAGTTGATACCCACTTTGTTGAGGGCTTCTACGGAGTCTTCAAGTCCTTTGGCAATTTCTCTTCTTTGATCGGCGATACCTTGACCTTGGAGTCGCTTCGATTCTGCTTCTGCTTTGGCTTTGGCTACGATTCTTATTTTTTCCGCTTCTCCTTCATATTCGGCAGCCATCTTCTTTCTCTCGGAAGCGTTAATCCTGTTCATGGCGTCCTTCACAGCTTGATCTGGATCGATGTCAGTAACTAGGGCTCTTACTATTTTGTATCCATAATCATTCATGGCCTCTTGCAGTTCATTACTGATGGCAGATGCGATATCGTCCTTTCTTACGAATACATCATCTAGCACCATCTTTGGTACTTCTGCTCTTACTACATCGAATATATAGGCCGTAATTTGCTCGTGAGGATTTTCGAGTTTGTAAAAGGCATCGTAGATCAGTTCTGGAAGTACTCGAAACTGAACGGAAACTTTGAGGCGGACGAATACGTCATCTTTCGTTTTGGTCTCTACGGGTACGTCCAATTGCTGAATCTTGAGGGAAATGCGTCCCGCGATCTGGTCTAAGACAGGTATTTTGAAGTGTAGTCCAGATTGGGCTACCGTTTGAAATTTGCCAAGACGCTGTATTATGGCGGCTGTGGTTTGGCGTACGGTGAATAGTCCGTTGAATAAGAGTATAAGGACTAGGAATATGAGGATGATGAAAATTGGATTGATTGGCATGTTTTCTAATTTAATTTATGAATGCTATGATATGTTAATATAAGGAATAAGATTGGATATGAGAAATTTTTTAGACGAATAAGGGGGTAATGGGGTTTAGTGGGGTGTGGTTGGGGTTTGGGGGTAAAAAAGAAGAGGAATCCATGTCGCATAGATTCCTCACTTTACATAAATACTAAAGATTACTAAATATCTTTCCAACACATCGATATAGCTGCTTTGCGAGGTTTATTTGTTTGGGCAAAGTATCTCCTCTGTGGCCATCTATCTCTGGGAAAGTCATGTAAAGGATAACTTCGACAGAAATAAAATGGCTTGATAATTATATAGATTCTGTCTAGGAATCTATACAACTTCTCGAAAGCTTTGTATTCGATGATATGTATATGAGATCATTTCCTAAGCAGTAATAAGTAAACTAATCACTGCTCGGTATATCGTTGGTAGTGGGGAACTACGCATAAATTGTTTCGCCTAAAAAATTGCAATTATGATGCCAGAAACGTCATTTTGTGCATTTGCTAGGAGAATATGGTCGATTTGGTGGAGAAAGTGGGGATTTGACGAGTATGGAGACAGAAATCTACCTATTGTGCAAATCGACTAGCGCTGTGCAAGGGGATCTCTGGAGAGAAAGTAGCCGATGGACGATCTATAATAGGTGCTCGAATAGTGTTGTCGGCTGCTGTATCGGAGGAGATAGACCAGGCCCACTTTTTCGTGGGACTGGGCCGAGCGAATAGCGAGCCCTGAAATATAGCGACCTCCAGCCATAGTTTTTTATATACGCCGCTTTTGGCGTGTATAAAACTATGGCTGGAGGTAGGCGCCAGCTTACTATCCTATCCCATCAAGTTTGGTTCGAAGGCGTCTACGAGGTGCTTGATGTGGTATCGCTGTTCGCTTTCGCGTACTATGGAGATGACATCAAAGCGGTAAGCCCAGTCGTGGTCGTGCTCCCGCATATATGCTGCCGCCGCCTCGATCAAGAGATGGCGCTTGCGCAGATTGATAGCGTCCTCGGGGTCATGCATATATATGTAGCTGCGGGTCTTTACCTCCACAAATACCAGGGTGTCCTGATCCATAGCGATTAGGTCCACTTCTGCCCTCTGGTAGCGCCAATTGCGCTCCTTGACCGTATAGCTCAGATCCGCGAGGTGACCTGCCGCCATATCCTCCCCTAAATTACCCAATACGATATGTTCACTCATATTGCTGAAGTGGTTGTTGATATTATCTATAATATATAGACGCAACGATTATTCAAATTCCATAAAAAGATGCATTTTTGTTGAAATAAAACTGCGACATGCAAAACACCAATCCTACTACTACGGCTGCCTGGGAGAAGCTTCGTACTCACTTTGAAGAAATAAAAGATAAACATTTGCTTGATTGGTTCGAGGAAAATGACAATCGGTTTGAGCATATGCATCTAGAATGGAATGATATGCTGGTGGACTTCTCTAAAAATAGACTGGATAGTACTACGCTGGATTTGCTGGTGGAGCTTGCGGAAGAGTGTGGATTGAAAGAAAATATGCAGGCGATGTTCGCGGGTGAAAAAATAAATGAAACGGAAAATAGAGCTGTGCTGCACGTCGCTCTCCGTGATACATCACGCGCTGAGATAATGGTGGATGGTGAAAATGTGGTGCCCAATATCAAGGCTGTTTTAGAGCAGATAAAAAGTTTTTGCAACTCGCTGCATAGTGGTCATTGGCGGGGCTATGAGGGTGACCCGATAACGGATATTGTGAATATCGGTATCGGTGGATCTGACCTCGGTGTATCCTTCGCTTCGGAAGCGCTGCGGCCCTACTATCAGCCAGGCATGCGCGCACATTACGTATCGAATGTGGATGGCAGCGACATTGCGGAAGTGCTCAAAAATCTCAATCCAGAGCGTACACTGTTTGTGATTGCTTCTAAGACTTTCACCACACAAGAGACGATGACCAATGCGATGACGGCACGTCAGTGGTTTCTAAAAGAGGCTGAAGAGGTAGATTATATTGCCAAGCATTTTGTGGCCGTGAGTACCAACGCATCGGCGGTGCAGGCATTCGGTATAGACCCTAATAATATGTTTGCTTTTTGGGAGTGGGTCGGTGGTCGATTTTCTCTCTCGAGCGCGATCGGTCTGTCTCTATCTTGCACCATCGGTTACGCCAATTTTGAGGAGATGCTGGAAGGCATGCATGCCATGGATATCCACTTTAAGGAGACTGCCCTGCGTGAGAATATTCCCGTTTTGCTGGGGCTCATAAGTATATGGTACACCAATTTTTTTGAGGCGCACACGGAGGCGATTCTTCCCTACGATCAATATATGGATAAGCTCGCTAGCTTTTTGCAGCAGGGTTTCATGGAGAGCAATGGCAAGTCGATTGATCGAAATGGGGATCCCGTTACCTACGAGACTGGGCAAATTCTCTGGGGTGCTGCAGGTACCAACGGGCAGCATTCCTTTTACCAATTGATCCATCAAGGCACTCGCTTGATTCCTTGTGACTTCCTCGCGCCCATCCACTCTCATAATCCCATCGGTGATCATCACGATAAATTGATGGCCAACTTCTTCGCACAATCTGAGGCGTTGATGGTGGGTAAGACGCGGGCGCAAGTGGAGCACGAGCTCGCTGATATGCCTGCCGATTCTATCGCCAAGCTTGCGCCTTATAAAGTTTTTAAAGGCAATAATCCAAGTAATTCTATTCTATTTAATAAGCTCACTCCTACCCTACTCGGTAATCTGATCGCCATGTACGAGCACAAGATTTTTGTACAGGGTGCCATCTGGAATATCTTCAGCTTCGATCAGTGGGGCGTAGAACTAGGTAAGCAGCTGGCGCAGAAAATTTTGCCAGAAATAGAGGAGAATAAGGAGGTGACGAGTCACGATGCGAGTACAAATGGGTTGATGAATTTTTACTTGAAAAGAAGAGGGGAAGTTTGAATGATGAAGGATGAATTTTGAATTTTTACAATTCTGATTTCCCCATTCTGCATTCATAAATCAAAACTGCTTTTGTTTTTCAAACTTTTTTAGGCAGGCATCATAGAGCATCTGTTCCTCCTTTATATTTTCTGCCAAGCGCGCCTCACTTTCAGCGGAGAGCTCAAAGTCTGGGGTGATGGATTGATTTGCTTTCTCCATTTTATAGTCTAGTTGCCAGCCAAATTTTTTGTTGATCATGTCTATAGATTGCTCAAACTTTTCCGTCAGTCCGATGACCTCTATTTTATCAAGATTTGACAGTGCTTGATCTAGATTATTTTCTTTCCTTATATTATACCCCATCATGCGCACTTGTTGTTTGGCAAGTATTTCTACCCGTTTTTCGACGACTAGGTTTGGGTCTGCATTTTTAAAAACTGGATCTTTAAGGAGGATGTGCTTGATGTGTGAAATGACTCGAGCGCGGGGTTCTCTTACAAACGCAATGGCGCGTACTTCTCTTTTCAGATGTTGCAGAAGATGTATATTATAGTGCCCAGATATGAGCGTCGTATTGAGAATATCCGACCTGTTTTCTATCAAGTGCTTTTGTTTATAGTACTTATTGTCATTCATCCAAAGTTGAAATCGATTTGGGTAGATATGCTCTTGCGGAAAATGCGTTTCTAGTAGTTTGCGAAAAGTAGTTCCCGCAGTCTTCGGTATGTGCAGGAAGAAAAATTGCTCTCCTCCCCTATCTTGATATTTCCATGTTTGTGCCATGACTCGCCTTTTGTGATGCACAAAGAAAGTTATTATTTCTCAATGATGCTGAGATTTATCAAGAATTGCAAGGTGATTAATTAGATTATTTGGGCGATCCCCTCCATGAAAAATTACGGGGCCGGGCTGCTCCAGGCTCCATGTTCATTTCGGTATCTCCATTTCCTTCGTCATGGAGACACTAAACCTTACGTATCCCTATCGCAAAAAAAATAGATTAACCTCTCCTAGTTGTTCTCTGGTGCCTTGTCCGCATCAATACCGCTTAGGTCCCTTTGGTGGTTAAACGAATGGAGACAGCCTCGACCACGTGTTCTTTTACCACCTAAGAAAAAACCTAAGTCCTCCCACTCCAACCAAGACACCTAAGCTTTTTTCTCTGGTGCCTTGTCCGCATCAATACCGCCTAGGTTCCTTTGGTGGTTAAACGAATGGAGACAGCCTCGACCACGTGTTCTTTTACCACCTAAGAAAAAACCTAAGTCCTCCC
>ENA-ORXM01003990-ORXM01003990.1-marine-metagenome-genome-assembly--contig:-NODE-3990-length-13637-cov-3.318805_pt1 | contig 13637 bp, 7 predicted proteins | sample MGYA00237867_ERZ511480 | MGnify/ENA primary metagenome ERZ511480 (study PRJEB26309, sample SAMN06266103) | marine metagenome | isolation source: Algal blade | place: United Kingdom:Sidmouth, United...
GCCAATTGGCACAACCAAGCTCAGTCCGACAAAAACACCGAGCTTGCGCTGTGACGGATCAAATAACTTGACTACTTGCTTAAAAAGTTGGAGCACGACCTTAGGGTGCAAGCTCTTTCTGATAGAGTCGGTAGGTTTTGTAAAGCTCGCCGCCCGCTGCCCGAATACCTTTGTTAATCGCCTCGTTATCCTCGAGAATCCACGAGCATTCCGCTTCGACATAACCTCGCTCAATCCCGCGCTCGGCGAACGCCTTAATAAGCGCTAGCTCGAGGCCTTTATTTCTGTATTCAGGTGTAACCCCGAGAATGGGCATGCGAATGCGGTCAATAATCCGTCTCTTGTTTAGAAAATGAATGATGCCCCAGGGGAAGAGTTTGCCGTCAGGTATTTTGTGAAACACTTGATTGGCGTCAGGAAAACCAACCGCGACGCCCTCGATTTCCCCAGCTATCTCTAGAAAGAGCACCATCTCGGGGTCGATAATCTGTTTTAGGTCTGCCGCGAGTTTTCGCGCTTCGGCCTCCGTGTATTGAATCTGCCCCCAATGGTCCTCCCAGTGGTCGTTATAAAACGTCAGGACAAGGTCGACCTCTTCACTGTAACGTCGCATGTCGAGAGGGCGAATCGTAAAGTCTAGGCGCCGTTCGACACGCTCTGCCAGACGCAACACCCGCTCACTGATACCTTCACGTTGATGTAAACGCCAAGCGTAGAGGTCCATAATTTTCTCGTAACCTGCCGCTTCGGTCCACTCGGGATAGCTTGGCGGATTTTGCGGCATCATGAGATAGGGCGTGGTGTCATAGGCGTCCAGTTGAAAGCCCGCCGAATCATTGAGAGATGGACTCGCCGGTCCACGTACCCGGCCACGCCCGAGTTTGCCAGCTCTTTTTTCCACCGCTGCAAAGAGGGCCTGCGCAGCCTCAGCATCACGCGCTTCGAAAAAACCAAAAAAGAGCAAATTATCGTGGTGGGTTTTGTTGTGCAGGTCGTCGTCAATAACGGCGACACGCCCTACGACCTCAGCGTCACGCTCGGCTAGAAAAAGGTCGACTCGAGCGTGTTCGTAAAAAGGATTTTTCTCAGGATTGAAGGTGTCCCATTCAGACATGCGTAGCGGCGGCACCCACTGTGGGTCGGCGCGGTACTTTTTATAGGGATAGTCGATAAAGCGGCGCAAGTCGGCGCGGTCTTCAACCGGGCGAACGTCTGTCATAGTTATAAGGTAACATTTGTTGCGTCAGTTATTATCTAAAATCTAAAATCAAAAAACGAACAGTAGTTACCATGCTCCCACAGGGACAGGTCTTTTGGTTTTAAATCGCCGCTTCCATTTTTAGATAACTCCGAACTGCTTGCCGACTTTTGCAAAAGCCTCGAGCAGTTTGTCTATGTGCTCGACTTCGTGGTTAGCGTTGACACTGGTGCGAATAATACTCTGACCCGGCGGCACCGCAGGTGGAAGCGAAGGCGTTGTGTAGATGCCCTCTTCCCAAAGCCCACGCCAAACAAGTAGCGTCGTATCATCATCACCAATAAACACAGGCACGATAGGCGTTTCGCTTCCCAGCGTATTAAAGCCGAGTTCGGTCATACCACTGTGATAACGCTCAACATTGTCCCAAAGTTTTTTGCGGTGTTCGCCTTCGGTTTCAATAATGTTTAGAGCCTCTAGCGCGGCGGCCATTTGCGTAGCAGGCAGGGCTGCTGTAAAAATAAAGGGTCTGGCGTGGTGTTTGACATAGTTCACCACCGCCCTTGGTCCCGCCATATAACCTCCGACCGATGCAAACGATTTTGAGAAAGTCCCTACAATGATATCTACTTCATCCTCGAGCCCAAAGTGTTCCGCCGTGCCCCGACCCCCTGCACCTAAAACCCCAACAGCGTGCGCGTCATCAACGACAAGGCGTGCGCCATATTTACGGGCTATTGCCACCAATTCTGGCAACTTGGCAATATGTCCGCTCATAGAGAAGACGCCGTCGGTGACGATAAGGCGACCACCGGGCTTGTCACTGTCTCGCTCGAGCAGGCGTTCTAAGTCCTCTAAATCATTGTGCTCATATTTGCGCAACGGGGCAAACGAAAGCCTCGCACCGTCATAAAGGCAAGCGTGATTTTCGCGGTCAAAGTAAAGGATGTCGTGTCGCCCTGCCAGGGCGCTCACGACAGATAGGCAGCCTAAATACCCTGCACTGAACGTCAGAGCTGCCTCATTGTTTAAGAAAGTGGCAAGACGCGTCTCGAGGTCATTATGAAAGGTCAGCGTGCCTGTCAAGAATCGTGAACCGGTACAGCTTGTTCCAAAGTTATCCAGGGCGCGGCGTGAAGCCTCTTTAAGCCGACTGTCCTGGGTCAGACCGAGGTAGTCGTTGGAACCTGTAATGACCATCTCGCGCCCTTCAACCATGACCGTACCGCCATCTTGTGAGGCGATAGGTTTGAAGTACGGGTGCATACCCGCAGCTTCGGCTTCGTCAGCCCTGGTAAACTGAACCGCTTTGGCGAATACGTCCGCCGCCTGTTTGCTCTGGAGCGCAACCGGATTCGGTTTTCGACCAGGGTCAATATGTGGATGCTTATTCACAATGAATCATTCCCTCCCGTCCGGTTGGCGCGAGATTGGCGTAGCAAAAGCGCTTTTCGGCGGTGTCTCAAGATAATAGGCGTATACTACCAGAAACCTTTCGTTCAAGGCGTTCTAGTCTACAGGCGGGGTGGTCCCGAATGAGGTTGAAACCCTAGAAAGCTCGTAGCCTGTGGACTGTAGCTCGTGGTTAAACCTAACAGGCTACAAGCTACAGTCCACAGGCTTAACCGCTACCTGCAACCCTCGATAGAACGTACCCCTACGGGCGTTAAAACGAGGCAGGTTTAAAACGGCACCTCCGCTGGCGCAGCTTGCTTAACAGGGGCCTGATAAGCGTAGCTGTCCCCGCGTTCTCTGAGCAGCTTGTCCGTATCAATCGTTACCGTAGTTGTTAGCCAGGGACAGTGCGTTCGAAGTTCGTCAATTTGCGTTTTGTCAAGCCTGATGCCGTCGGTGTCGTAACTCACGAGTCCCTTATGCTGCGGGCTATTAAAACGCAAGCGAACTGGGGTAATGCCCGAAAACTCGTCTAAAACCGAGCGCAACTCGATAAGGTGGTCGGGCGTGAGGGTTTCTAGCTCGAATTCTAAAACGGCAATCTCGGGCAGGGTGCGTTCTTGATCCCAGCGGAACAGCCTGTCAGCCACAATCCGAATCGAATCACTGTCATCTGAAATATCGGCAATAAGGACGACGGGTACGTCGTCGACCAGCAAGTCAGAGATAGCGTCGTAGGTCCGGCTAAACGCCACGACCTCGCGGCTGCCAGATTCATCGGCAATATCGAACTTTGCCATCATTGTGCCCTTTTTCGTCGAGCGCTTGACGACATTTTGCAAGAGACCTGCCAGGGCGACTTTCGCGCGACCTCGGTAGAGAGTGTCGGCATCTTGTTCTCTAAACCAGCCCTCGACCCTATCGACCGTACAACTCGCCGCCGCTGCCAAACCAGGGTAGCTTTGCATCGGGCGAGAGCTAATATAAAGCCCCAGTGCAACTTTTTCCATGCGTAGAAGCTCGAGCTGCGTAAGGGCTTCGGCTTTGGTGGGCGCAGGTGGACGAACCTCTTCAGCGCCAAACAGCCCCATTTGCCCACTCGCCGCTTGCGAACGCTGCGCTGCGCCCCACTTCATCGCCGACTCGGCATTAGCGAGCATGACGTGGCGCTCACCGAGTGCATCGAAAGCCCCCGCTTTAATAAGGTGCTCCACGGCGCGTTTGTTGACACATGAACTATCAATACGCTTGCAAAAGTCCCACAAATCTTTAAATTTACCACCTCGAGTGCGCTCCTCGAGAATATGCTCCACCGCAGCGTCACCGACGTTTTTAATACCGTAGAGCCCGAACAGCACCACACCATCGACAGGCGTAAAGTCGCTGCGCGACTCGTTGATATCGGGAGGCAAAACGTCTATGCCTAAGTGCCGCGCGTCGGCGGCGTATTGAGCGACCTTGTCTGAGTTAGCCCGTTCGACGGTTAATAGGGCTGCTGCGAACTCTACAGGATAGTGGGCTTTTAAATACGCTGTCTGGTAAGAAAGTGCCCCGTACGCCGCGCTGTGACTCTTATTAAATCCGTAGTTGGCAAATTTCTCGAGCAAATCGAAAATACCGTTCGCTTCGTTTTTAGGTATATCGTTTGTCTTAGCGCCATCGATAAAAATCTGGCGCTGCTTTTCCATCTCGGAGACTTTTTTCTTACCCATAGCGCGGCGTAAGAGGTCGGCTTCACCGAGGCTATAACCCGCCACCGCCTGCGCAATTTGCATAATCTGTTCCTGATAAACAGGAATACCGTACGTTTCCTCCAAGATAGGGGAGAGGAGTGCCTCAGCCGCGGGAAACTCGCCGTAACTGACCTCCTCTTGCCCATGATGACGGCGAATATAGGTTGGAATATTTTCCATCGGTCCTGGGCGGTACAGTGCAGAAACTGCAATAAGGTCTTGAATACGCCGCGGTTTGAGCTTACGCAGCGTGTCAACCATGCCCGCGCCCTCAAATTGAAACACGCCCGCTGCCTCACCCCTAGACAAGAGTTCAAATGTATCGGGGTCACCAGGGGGGAAAGCGTCAGGGTCGAGGTCAATACCGCGCGACTCTTTAATAATTTTGACCGCCGCCTCAATAAAGGAAAGCGTACGCAAGCCTAAAAAGTCCATCTTGATAAAACCTAGGTCTTCAATTGAACCCATGTCGTATTGGCAAATCTGCGGCCCGTCGCCACTTTTAAAAACAGGTGCGAGTTCCTGAATGGGTTCACGCGCGATAATCACGCCTGCCGCGTGCACCGAGGCGTGGCGGGTCAGGCCCTCGAGCGCAATCGCCACATCCATAAATTCTTTAGCGTTCGTGTCATAGGCTTGCTTAATTTCAGGGACTTCTTCCATCGCACGCTCAATCGGTGTCGAGCGACCGAAAACAACCGGGATGAGCTTCGATACAGCGTCTGCGTCGGCGTAGGGGGCCTCGAGCACCCTCGCAGCGTCCTTGATAGCTGCCTTAGATGCCATTGTCCCAAAGGTAGCAATGTGTGCAACCTTCTCGTCGCCATACTTCTCGCGTACGTATTCGATAACCTCGTTACGGCGTACGTCGCTAAAATCAATGTCAAAGTCAGGCATCGACACACGGTCAGGGTTCAAAAAACGCTCGAACAGTAAGTCGAACTCTAAGGGGTCAATGTTCGTGACACCAATCGCATAGGCGACAATCGACCCCGCACCCGACCCGCGCCCCGGCCCCACCGCAATACCATTCGCTTTGGCCCAGTTGATAAAGTCCGCCACGATAAGAAAGTAGTCAGGAAAGCCCATTGCGATAATCACACCAAGCTCAAATTCAGCACGCTCGAGAATCACAAGGGCCTCTTCACTTTCAGCCTTTTGTTCTTTAAATTCCTCCAAATGTGGATATACGTAAATATCAAACTTCGGGCGAGGTTGAGGTATCCGTCCCTTTTCCCCAACCTTTGCAATGCTGAGCAGGGTTTGCTCGAGGGTCGTTTCCGCTGTCTTACCCGCCGCCTCGAGGTAACTCTTGAAGAAATCCTCTGTGATGCAGTCATAGCGCTCTATCAATCCTTCATACGACTGTAAGCGCAGTTGTTCTGCGAGGGTACGCCCTTCTGGAATTGGTAGCTCCGGCATCTGATAAACGCGCTTCGAGCCGATAGGCAGTGTCACATCGCACATATCGGCAATGGTCATGGTGTTTGCCAGGGCGCTAGGGAAGTCTTTTTCGGGTATAGCCTGCGCCATTTCGTCAGGTGTCTTGACATAGAACTCGTCACAGGGGAATCTGAAACGGTTGGGGTCGGCAAGGGTCGTCTTGGTTTGGATGGCTAGCAGTGCCTCGTGCGCCTTGGCGTCGTCACGCTTAACATAGTGACCGTCGTTCGTCGCCACCATGCCGAGACCGTGTTTATCTGCCAAGCGCCGCAGCATGGGATTCAGGCGCGTTTGCTGCTCAACCAGGTCGCGCAGTTTGTCATCCATGTCACCGCTCGTTTGTGGGACATGGTTCTGTAGCTCAATCCAAAAGTTATCGCCATAAATGTTCAGGTAGCGCTCGAGCATTTCCTCAGCAGCCGTTTCACCTAAATCAAGGAGTGAGCGGGGTATCTGAGCACCCAAGCAGCCTGATAGGGCAATGACGCCCTCTGAATACTCTTTTAAGAGTTCATGGTCCACGCGCGGTTTGCCGTAAAAGCCCTCGAGCCAGCCGCGTGAATTGAGCTTGCACAGGTTTTGGTAGCCCTCAAAGTTCTGTGCTAGCAGCGTGAGGTGAAAGTAGCCACCGTCTAGTTTGTTGTTACTACGTTTCTTTTCGAACCGCGAGCCTGATGATACATAGGCCTCAAAGCCAATAATCGGTTTGACGCCCTCGGACTCCGCCGCTTTATAAAACTCGACTGCGCCGTGCATATTGCCGTGGTCGGTCATGGCAAGGACAGGCTTCTCGGGCGAAACCTCTTTAACCCATCTCATCAGGTCTTTGATGCGAGCAGCGCCGTCCAGGAGGCTATACGCTGTATGTTGGTGTAAATGTGCAAATGATTGTGAGGGCTTAGACATAGCCCTACTTTATCCTTAATTTCTAAGGCAAGCAGAAATATCGGTTCGAAAAGAATGAATACAGGGGAAATCCCTGAGAATAATACCCTTTGAACTCAAAGATATTTTACAGAAGCCATAAAAATGTCACAAACTGCTGTATCGTGAATATTTTCACTTATTTATTTGAAGATGTATCAATTCCTGATCCTCCAGTGCTTTTAAATGCCACTTTGAAGCGGTGACATTTGCACTAGTGGTGTGTTAGGAGTCTTTAGCACCCTGGATTGCCTCGAGCACCCTGGATTTTGCATCCTCATCAAGATTTTTTAGCTGCTCGAGCAGTTCATCCACAGGTGGGTGAGAGGTCGCCTCTAGCTTCATTCCCCTAGCTAACTCTCTACGTTGATCGCGCGTTTTCTTGGCGTAGCGGCGCGTCGTCTGCACGTTGGCGTGGCGTAGGTGGTCTGCTGGTGCGTCTAAAGAGCGATGAAGTTCCCACATACGGGTTCCAGCGTGGTGGCGTAGGCTATGGATGCCTTTGTATTCAACCCCTGCTCGCTGGCATAGGCTTGCTAGGCGCTCTCGAGCACGGTCTGTGCCATAAGGTAATACAGTCACGCCTAAAACCTGTCCTTCATATATAGCTTTAAGAGCCGCTAGCAGGTCATCACTAAAGCCCACCCACTGTTGCTTGTTACCTTTACCCAGCACCGTCATACCGCCTCTGGCAAAATCGACCTGAGACCACTTAAGGTTACAGACCTCATCGGCTCGTAAGCCTCCGTGACCGCAAAGAAGAACGAAGGCTCTATCTATAGGTGCTGCGTGCGCAACCAGGTTAGAAACTTCTTTACTCGAGTAAGCTTGTCGCTTTTCCTCGGGGGGAATAGGGTCGTGAACAGGGCGCACATCGCCAAAGGGGTCACTACTCGTCGCGCCTGCCCAGCGTAAGGCTTTGTAGAGGGTTCTAGCAGCTGATAGCTTAGCGTTGAGGGTTTCGGGTTTGTAATACTTCGGGTTTCCTTCACTCGTTACGCTGTAGGGAGTTGTCTCGAGTTTGAGTAGGTACCTGGGGCCAGCGTCACGACTCGGCTGTATCAGATTCTCATCTTGCCAGTGACTTAGCAAGTCCATAACGCCGCGCTTATAGGTTCTAAGGGTATGGGCACTCACCTTAGAACGCTTAGAGCTATAGAGGGTAAGAAAGGCTTCACTAAGGGACCAAAGAGTTTCAGGGTCTCGAGCGTTGGCAGCGCGCATGGCCTCGCGGCGCAACACTTCATCTGACATATTTGACCAGCTTAAGGCTCGAGCTATCTGTTCACCCTTATATACAGTGAGGTCACTGCTAGCGCTTTCCGTAGCCGTCTGATTATCTAAACCGCTTTCTTTAGTAAGATTAAGTAGGTTCTTTATTGCCTGGGCTGTTATAGCACTTACCCTGGCTCGGCTAAGCCCTAAGTCATTAGCTATCGCTGTTTGGCTCAGTTGAGGTTTACCAAACCCCATAAAACTCGCTAAGACAGTTTTATGATTCTCCTGGAGCTTATCGCCAAGGGTGTCGAACAAAGTCTCAAGTGCTGCTAGCGCCTCGGGGGACTGGAGGATTTGACTCGAGGACTTAGGCTTTCCTTCGGGGGTCTCGAGGAGGCTAAGGTTGAAGGACATACAGAAGTCTATAGTCTATATATGATCTTGTCAATAGCCCCTTGATAATGAACCGTATCGGGGGTGTAACATGTAAAACGCGATTCTAAGAGGGCTACTATAACTATTGGCGGCTCTACAACAAACTGCAAGTATCGAAGCCTTACCGAGTTACAGCGCAAGGCTTGGAAAAGCTGACGGCATAGGTTAAGCTTTCAGTGTCCTTTTCACCCTCACCAATTCAATTAAGCTGCTAGCGAGGTACGACCTTGAAAATGACAGTGATACGGAAGATTAAGCGGTCGAAGGGCTTCGCGCGCTGGTCTGCCTATGAGTTCGACCGTGATGGTTTTGGCCTCTGGCTGTTCACCCCACCGGGAAGTTTGTTCCGGTCGGAGGTCGGCGGCAGAATCGCGGAGTGCGAGGTCGGGCAGGGCGCACGTCCATCCGGTTTGGCAGTGTTGCATTTGATCCCTGTGTCCGGTTGGTGGATGGCGCAATGGACTGCCGAAGGTGCGGGGGCGTTCATCAGTGTAGAGGTGTGTACGCCGCCTACGCTTCTTGGGGATGAGTGGCGGTTCGAGGACCTTGAACTCGATCCTTATCGGGGAGCGGATGGTCGCGTGATCGTGGACGACGAGGATGAGTTCGCAGCAGCGTGCGCGGCGGGATCGATTACGCCTAAGGAGGCGGCTGCGGCGCGGACAGCTGCGGATGAAGTTGAGGGCTGGCTAGTGGGCAGCGTGGAACCTTTCGGGCAGGTGGGGTGGGAGAAACTTCGTGACGCGGTCCATCGTGGTTTGGCACCTCTAAAGGAGCTGCCTGATGCGTTAGAGGACGTTACAGGAACATTCGAGTATGTCTACCGCTCAACGCAAACGGTTATGCACGAGTTGAGCGCGAAGATCCGGTAGCGATGGGGAACAGAGCAAGCTACGCTCAAAAACGTTCTTAGTGCATCAGCATTAGCGTCAGCACCTTTATGCTTTCTAGTTGAAAGCCCCAAGAAATCAACCTACTAGACCCTTCAAAACTTGCTCGAGACCCCTTAAAACGCCTCTCAGCGCATCAGTATAATTTGGTGCGTCTGTGACGACATTTCTTTAAATCGCACTCCGGATGTCGCCTTAAACCCAGGGTTTCAGCGAAATTGCAGGTTAGTATGACGCCACATGTCAGACCTACTCAAACAATTACCTGGTTTAAACGTTTACCAGTTTCAGAACCACGCTATGCTCATCCTCCGATTTTCATTTGAAGGTCACCGGAACTTGTGCGCGAGCCATTTGGCCTCGAGCCTCGACTTAGAACTTGAACTCGAGCAAAGCGCCGCGATGTTAAATCGCTGTTATCCAAGTAAGCGTATACGCGCCATCGAGCTAGCTGCCTATGACCGCGGAGGCTTCGACTACTTCACCTGGCCGGAGGGTCTCGAGGTCTTGAAGGAGTTTGAGGTTGCTACCGTTCTCGATGAAGTCGTAGCCGACGATGAAGAGGACGCGGACTCCCCTACTGTTTTTACGGAGACCTAAAAAGAATATGGTTCGTATTCAATGTTGCCCAGGGCTCGAGCCCTTCGTGCGTATTCTCCGGCTACCGGTACGACGAAGCACAGACGCCGGTCCCGTACGGCACGGGTCGTCTCGCCCACTCGTCTGTTGCAGCGCGTCAAGGGCGTCTGCCTATCTGCTTTATAAACGGACGCCCCTACGTACTGCCGCGGGTACCGCGTCAAGATTGCTCAGCTGCCAGTCAATCGTTTGCAGTGTATCCTGGAGGACCTCCGCGTGATCCGGAAGCATCCGACGCGGGAGAACCCCATCCATGATGCTCTGGTCGTAACTCGCCTCCATGACGTTGTAGGCAAGTACCGCGCCGGGCAACGACTCGATCTCCTTTGGGTCAAGCGGAACAACCTTGGTGTATCCCGCTACGAACGCCTCAAAGCAGTCCATTCTGAGCGTGGTGGGGACGCCTTGGCACCAACGGAACCGAATCCGACGCGACAAATATTTGGCAATGTCCCAAATGCGCGGCGCATTCGGAAGATGATCGAAATCAATAAATCCAATACCCCTACCTTGAGCTAGATGAAGGACGTTGTCCGGCGTGAAGTCTCCATGAACAACCTGGAGACACAATTTGCTGAGAAGCTGGAGGATTTCATCCCTTACCGCGTCAAACCTACGAAGAAGGTCATTAGACAAGCGCAGCTCACCGGTTAGGCCGCCTTCTATGTCCTCCGTGTAAGAATCAAGTGGCTGCGAATAGCGCGACATCGCTCGGTGCAAATGTGCTGTCGCACTGCCAACCTCAGACTCAAAGCGAGGGATCTCAGCAGCCGCAATTGGGATTTCTTAAACGCCATTTTCCCACCTCTCAAATAGGTTGTCCGTACCTAATAGCGCTTCTCGGGGTGCATTTGTCCCTGGTGTCGCTCGCGAAATCACCGTGTTAGTGAAAATATTCACAATACTCTAGCTTGTATAATTTTTATTTCGCACATTCTAATGTTACTTCAGACAAAGTTTGTTTCACTTTTGCTGATACTAAACAGTCGGCTGACACCTTGCTCTGAGGTTACTCCCCAAAGAACATCCGCGACTTCGAAGGTTGCCTTTTGGTGTGTGATGAGGATGAACTGTGTTCCTTGAGTTGCGAATCGCTCGAGAAACGCGCAGTATCGCCTGATGTTCGCCTCATCGAGCGGCGCGTCGACCTCATCTAAAACAGCGAGGGGTAGACCGCGTTTGTCCTCACCTTGCATAAGCGAGAATAGGAAAGCCATCGCCCCCATCGTCCGTTCGCCTACTGATAAAAGGTTAAGCGCTGTTGTTTGTTTACCTGGTGGTTGCAGCGAAATCTTCAAGCCGCTGGGGCGACCCTCTTCACTCAACATCGTTACGTCTGCCAGCGCCTCGCCCCCAAAGAGTGAACTGACATAGGTTTTAAAATGTTCTCTGATAGCGTCAGTCGCCGATGTCAGCTTGGCGTTTGTTTCTTCATCAATTGATACGAGCGCTGCCCCTAAGTCTTCTACGGCGCGCTCAGCTTCATCCATTTGAGTAGTAAGTTCATCGAGTCGCGCTCTTTCTTGGTTCAATTCTTGGGCAGCGCGGTGGTTAACCAGCCCCAAGTTTTCCAGCTCGAGTTCATTCTCCGCCAGGCGCTCACGGCAACGGCGTAAGCTAGCGTCGATAAGGACAATGCCAGGTGGAAACTTTGCCTCCTCTTCACGTGCGAGTTCTAAAGCAGATTCACGCCGCGCGATGCTCACCTTGACGGCCTCGAGCCTCTCAGAGCGTTCTGCTTGCTGTTCACTTAGCGGGGTTAGCGCGGCTTCGGCCCCTGCGCTATCCTGTTTGGCGTTTTCCCATGCCTGGCGGCGCGTTTCTACGTCGCTCGGTACGGCGGCTTGCGCCGTTACTAAAGCCTCTTTGGCTTCCTCGAGTTGCCGCTCGACGGTGATGTTGAGTTCTGCCAAATCTTTAAGCTTGACTTCAAAGGTCTTCAAGTGTTGTTGGTCACGGGCGTAGCGCTCACGTTCACTCTCGAACTGTTGCCAGCGTTCTTCGCTACGGGCTACGGCCTGGGACAATTCACGGTACTGCTCTATAATGAGCGCCTCATCGCTACGCACGGCCTCGAGCTGCGCCGCGGCACCTTGCAACTCTGTTTCTGCACTCTCAATGCGTTTTATATCAAAGTCACTCGAGGGCTCATCTAAGCTCTCGAGACGTTCCCTGACGGTTTCGAGTTGGTGCTTAAGTTCTTCCCGTAAGGAACCCGACGCTGCCTGGGCCTCACGGCGCTCGGCTAGTTTGGCTTGCAGGTCGGTTACTTTTTCGGTGAGGTCACTTAAAGTTGCCCGCTCTTCGTGCGCACTTTGCTGAGCACCCTGTAAAAGCTCGAGGGCTTCGGTAGCTTGCCCCTTAGCCTCGTCAGCTGCAGCTTGCGCTTCTTCCAAGTCACTCGCTGCGCCGATGACAGGCGACGCGCCGCGTTGCTGACCGCCGGACATAGCGCCGTAGCTCTCAACGATGTCGCCCTCTAAACTGATAAGCCGAGGGCGTCTGCGGTGCTTGCGGGCAAGCTGCGCCGCATGGTCGAGCGTTTCAACAAGTGTTGTGCTACCGAAGAGTTGATTCACCACAGACTCAAACTGAGGGTCGATATCTACCAATTCAGCCAGTAAACCGACCACACCCGCTTGACTGGCGAGGCTACTATTAGGCTGCCGACCCTGGACAAGCTCGAGTGGCAACACGGTGACCCAGCCACCCTTCCGCTTCACATGTGCCAGGACCGCTTGCGCGGTGACCGCGGTATCGACCACCACATATTCTGCACGGCGACCCAGGGCACTCGAGACCGCCGTGCGGTAGTCCTTAGGCACAGAAATTAGATCAGCGACAGCGCCGAACACGCCGTCAATGCCAGACGTCAGTGCGTGTTTTGGCCCCTGCGCAAAGCCTTGCCGCGCCTCGAAGACCCGGCGGCTGCGCTCGGCTGCGCGTTCTAGCGCATTGGCTTCAGCGTAAGCCTGGGCGTGGGCTTGTTGAAGTTTGCCCAACTCGTCTGTAATGGTTTCAAAACGCGATCTAGCTTCAATCTGTTCACGCTTGAGTGCCTCGAGCTTTCCTCGTAGCGTTTCAAGGTCATCACCTTCAACTTGGGGTAAGTTGGCGAGGCGGTCTGTGAGCGTCTTTCGCTGCCCCTCGAGCTGTTCCTTGGTGGAAATATAACTTGCTGTTTGCTGCTGCTCGCGGGCAAGGTGCGCTTTGAGCGCTTCGAGGTCTATTCGCTTCGCCTCCAACTGAGTTTCAGCTTCGCGCCGCCGCTCAGCTAACAGGGCGCGTTTCGCTTCTATTTCTTTTAGGGCTTCCTGCCCAGTTTCAAGCGCACCGTCGGGCGCTTGCGGGGGTGTCTGATTCTCCAAACGCTCACGTTCTTGAAACACGGTGGTCTGTTCACGCTTTAAGGCGTTGAGACGTTCCGACAACCCAGACACCCGTTCCTCTGCTACCCGCACATCGCCGCGCCGCGCTTCACTGGCGGCGAGCACTTCACGGTAAGCAGTTTCGTACTCGGCGGCGACGGTACGCCCCTGCTGCCAGCGAGTCTGCGCCTCGCTTAAGTCTTTACGACCCTGCTGTAAGGCTTCATTCAAATCGACCTGCTCGAGTTCTAATTTCGCCAACTCTTTTTCTAAACTCTGGCAGCGACCCACTGCGAGTGTGTAGCGAAGTTGTAAGGACTCGGCGCTTAGTTCGGCGTGGCGGGCGGCTTGCTCGGCCTCAGCTTGAAGCTGTAAGACTTGTTCCTCAAGAGTA
>ENA-ORXM01003992-ORXM01003992.1-marine-metagenome-genome-assembly--contig:-NODE-3992-length-13634-cov-3.844361_pt1 | contig 13634 bp, 11 predicted proteins | sample MGYA00237867_ERZ511480 | MGnify/ENA primary metagenome ERZ511480 (study PRJEB26309, sample SAMN06266103) | marine metagenome | isolation source: Algal blade | place: United Kingdom:Sidmouth, United...
AATTCTATTAAAGAATATAATTCCTTGCGTTTACAAGACTATTCATTTGGTCATTTTTTTAAAGAATTTAAAAAATCTAAGCATTATAAAAATACTGTCTTGATTGCAGTTGGAGACCATGGGTTAAATTCGATTAAAAGTATCAATGTACCTAAAGGCTTTTATCAACATAGATTAAGCCTTCATCATACTCCTTTGATTATTCACTTTCCCGTTCTTGGGGTTAATGGAGTCAATTCTGAAGTTATTGGGAGTCAAGTAGATATTTTTCCAACAGCTGCTAAATTAGCCGGAATAGAAATGAAGACGAAAGCCCTTGGAAGAGATCTATTAAGCGATAGGACTGCAGATCAAAACTTTGCTTTTATTTTTTCATGGGACTTCAGACCTAGTCTAGTCGGGTTAATCGATAGAGATTATTACTTGGAAATATTAGATGATAGGCCTGCATTGTTTGACTATAGAGGGGAGTTTCCTTTAAAAAATATTTCTAGCGAGCATATTAATAAAACAAAAAAAATGACTGAAATTGCTAAAGCTATTTATAAATACTCATTACTTAGTTCCAAAGGTGAAATATGAAAAAATACTCTAAATATATAATCTTATGCTTAGCTCTTGTTGGGGTGGATCAATACTCTAAACAACTTGCTATACAGCACTTAGGCCAAGGTCAAATGTATGGAGTCTTTGATAATTTTTTTAGATTAATTTTTGCCAGAAACCCAGGAGCGTGGGGTTCTCTTGGAAGTAATTGGCCAAGCCCTTTAAAAGAGATTTCTTTAATTTTGATACCTATTTTAGTACTTGGTTATCTTGTGTACATTTTATTTTCTAATAAAAGTAATAATCTAGAAAAGTGGAGTTATACTCTGATTCTAGCAGGTGGTGTAGGAAATCTCATAGATAGAATAAAAGATGGTTCTGTTGTAGATATGTTCTGGTTTGGATTTGAAAAATACAGATACCTTCAGACTAATATTTTCAATTTAGCAGATGTGTTTGTCATGGTGGGTGTAGGCTTTTTACTCTTGAATTATTTTAGAGAAAAAAAATTAGAAAAAGCTAAATCTTAGGGAGTACTACAAGTGGAGGCTGATTCGATATTTAATGATAAATCTTCAACTTTTCCGTTTACTTCACTTAAGATCAATTGCCCTGTAGAACCCATAGATCCATAAATCTTAGTAATTATATTAGAACGTTGAGAGTTAATTTTAATTGATTGATCCTCTACTAAAGTTAAAGAATTAGAATCAAGCTCTACTCTAAATTGAAGCTCACCACAAGTCTGAGGGTTAGAATTTTCAATCTCATACCCAACTTCAAACTGATCATTATTTAATTTTTTAATTGATTGAGTGGTGAATTTCACTAAAGATTTATCACAGGTATTTTCTCCTGGAGTTGGGTTAGGACTTGGACTATCAAATGTGAGTTTTAATCTTGCTGATGCTGAAGTGATGGACCCAACCAATTCAAAGTTCACCCCTGATCCCGAATATACTCTATTGCTAGTATTCAAGATGGCTAGATAAGATGAAACTCCACCTGTTGATAGGTTTGCTTCAGTAATATTTATTCCTTTAAATCCACTAACAGCACTTGGCATATCAGCATCTTCTTCTACAGCATATCTATAATCCACATAGTAAACTTTAGTAGCAGATTGAACTGTAATAACTCTTGGAAAAGATTTATCAGTATAGGTTACTCCTAAACCAATGGCCTCAATATCATATGTTCCGTTATCTCTAATGGTTCTTTCAAGATCAGGTCTTTTATCTAAAAGTCCTAACATTTTTGTTTTAGGTCCATTGAAATAGGTAACCTTATCATCAAAAGAATTTCCCATTGGACAAATCTTATGGGCATAAGTAACTCCTGGTTTACCTGAGTGACCTAGCCCCCATGTATGACCTAATTCATGAAGAATCACATTAAACCTTGGAATTGCAATATGAGTTTTTCCGTTCTTACCACTTCCAAGAGGTCTTACATAAGCTACTCCACCGTAACCACAAATTGGATCACCACTTCTTGCACTTGGATCTGCCGCAACATAAATGATTGTATCATAGTCCGATAAGTCATGATCTCTTAAGCTACTACTTGCTATCGAATCAAGATTAGGAGTACATTGAGACTTAGTAAAATTCCCATTAATAATAATGTGCTCAACATCTGGCTCTCCATCACCATTAGCATCAATATTAAGTTCCATCTGAGCTCCACTATTTCTGGTTGTATAATCTTTAAGCTTTCTTAAATCATCTTTTGCCTTGGTAATTGAATAAACCTGTGAACTCTTTCTATTATTAAAATCCATAATTACAGTTAAGACTTTTAAATCATAACTTTTGATTAATTGAATAGGTGAGTGAATCTTGGCAACACTGTCTACTGCGATTGAGTTACTTTTTAGATGACCTTGAACCTTTATCGTTTCTCCTGGTGTGTAAGGATTTGAATCTGCAAAGTTTTCAAGAATAATATTTTCTCCATCTTCATTCAGTAATAAATGTTGGGTGGTAGATGTGTGATTTTCAAAGTCATCCTCAATTAATAATTGATATTCACCTTCAAGAGATTCACCATTTTCTATAGCGAAAGTTTCTGGACATTGGATAAATGGATCTTGAGAGGAAAAAGAATTCTTTAAAGAGGAGCCAGGAAGTTGAAAACAACTTGTTATAAAAAGAATGGAAATATATTGTATAATTCTAACTGAATTATTCATAAGCTACCTCAAAATGTTGGGCCTTGGAGTTTCACTTTAATCTGCAACCAATGACTTGTTAAAATTTTAACAGTCAGTTTGGATTGTTGATAAAATCTAAGAATTACGATGACTTAGCAATATCTTAGATCTTACTTTAGTGTAAATTAAAGTTGTCAGTTCATTTTAGAGCTCCACTAATAGATTAAATTAACAATAGATTTTTAGAGCTTAGAATTAATTGCCTTTATAAATTGCCAATTTGAATTCATTTGAAAATATGCAACTAGTTGAAAACTATAGGGTGACTAATAAAACACTAAAGATAATCATCATATCGATTATTCTAAAAGTTATGAAATACCATAAAATTATAAAAGTATGTCTTGTTTTATTATTTGCGACAAGTCTTTTAAGCTGTAACGGTCGAAATATTCGAAATGGTGACAATTTATCAAATGGTAATAGTAGCAATCAAGATTCTGATTCAATAGGTAAGAAGAACCAATTCGTACTAGGAAAGACTATTCAGGTTGGAGGTCTTAAAAAGCTACAAAATGTATATTTGAGTTTTACTGATTCTAATGATGAGGTGATTGGTCTTTTAAGTACAAATTATAATAATTCTGTCAGTTTAGATTCATTGAAGTTAGTGGAAGGAAGAGAATACTTCGTGAAAGCATATTCGGAAGGATATGAAGTTGGAGCTCCTAAGAAAATTACTCCAATGAAAAATAGTACAGATATAATTACGACATTCTCTTTTGAAAAAATCGAAGATAACCTGTACCGATATCATTGGGAAAATGATTTCAAAAATAGCGAGTATGAGTATTCCTCCAAGGTTCCAGAAATAAATAATGTTAAATTTTTAAATAATGTTGTTAAAATTCAAAATCTTTCATCAAGTGTCATTTTAAGAGATAAATATAAAATCTTATTAAGTGATGAAGACCAAGCTTGGAGCTTAGATTACTCAAGCAAGTTATTAAAAACTATTGCAAAAATTCCGCATAACGAGTTATCTCTGTCTAAGTTTGTTTTAACAAGTCGAGAAATTAATGATGATATTTTAATTCAAACTCAAAATAATCAAAAAATTATAACAATTTCACAGAAAGCGTTTACTGGAGCTGAGTCTAGGTTAGTGACCTTAGATGGTGTTAGGGGAAAATACTTTTCTAAAAGACTACATCATGGTCTAGTTCGATTTATTACAAACAATGGTGAAGATATAGAAGCTGTAGAGAAAATACTCCAAGATTCTTTTGGAGTTGAATTATCAGTTCCAGATATGAATGCCTTAACTGGTGAAAATGCAGAAAGTTTTCAAGACTTTCACGCAAATGAGTTAGTAGATATCATCAGTGCTTTTAGTGAAATGCCTAGTGGTTTTAATAAAGTTGCAGGTTTAAAATATTTATTAAGAAGAAAAAACGGACATCCTCATCCAACTCATCCGCAAGCACCAGCAGTAGCGTGGCCACGTGGAGCGAACAACGATAGTTATATTGAGTTTATGGAAAGTGCTTTTAGAAATGGAGGACCAGGAGTTTTAAGTCATCTTGCACCTGATGAGTACTTACATAGATTAATTATCCACGAAAAAACACATTTTATATACCATAATACAATTTCAGAAAAAATAGTCAATGATTGGATCACAATTGCTGGTTGGTTTGAAAACGCTAATGATAAAGATGGTTGGTCAAATAGATTTAATAATTCTTTCGTGAGCCCTTATGCACATTTAAAAAATCCATCTGAGGATTTTAGTGAATCTGTTTCCTATTATATTATAAATCCGTCCAAGCTAAAAACTGTTGCTCCTCAAAAATATGATTTCATCCTCAAAAAAATAATGAATGGTGCAAAGTATAAGGCAGAAGTTAGAGAAGATTTAAGATTTGAAGTATTAAATTTATTTCCAGACTATGATTATCCAGGAAAGATAAAATCAGTTGATGTAGAAGCCAGAGGAAGCAAGAGCGCAGATAAAGAAGTTCAAGTTGAGATAAATCTTCTAGATAAGGCCCAGTTTGATGATGGAGCTGTAAAAGCATCCATGAGAATAACTAGTTCAGTAGGAACATACTTAGATTTAAATCTCACGCCCGTTGATGGTGATGAACATCGATTAAGAGGAAGTTTAACTATTCCCAAAAATGCAAAAGCTGGTTACTGGTTAACAGATCAGATTGTCATAGAAGACGCAGTCGGAAACTTAAGAATGGAAGGAGTGGAAGACTTTGGCTTTTCTCTCTATATCAATAATCAGATTGAAGATATTAAAGCTCCAGAGTATGTTCCTGGGTCACTTTCAATTGATATTACTCCAGATCTTTTAAGTGCAAAGGCTGTACATAAAGTAGAGGTTAAGTGGAAAGTTGAGGAAGATATAGAAATCAAAAGTGATAATGGCGCATATATAAAGTTTAATTCTTTGGACCATAAAGATACTTATAGTTTACAAGTGTATGGTGATATTGATCCTATAACTTTAGAAGCAAATGTTACATTCTATATTACAAACTACTTCCCAAGTGGTCGCTATACTGTCAGCCATTTAAAAATGACTGACTCTGCATTGAATTTTGGCGAACAATATTTTTCTGATAGTTCAGAACATGAAAGGGAAGTCGTCGCGACTATTAATACTAATAATCATGATACTATTAATCCTACGCTAGATATTAATAGAATCAACATCGTTGCAAGTCCAACAAATTTGACAAAGCCAGATGGTCAGACAAAAGTAACTATTTCATATTATGCAAAAGATGATAAGTCAGGTCTAGGGAGTGTGAATTATGCGCTTATTGATCCCACTGGAAAAAAATTAAGTGAATATCATTACCATGAAAACTTTTATACCGACTTCTTTGAAGGCGATGCCACTGTATATAAGAAATATACAATCCATCATGTCCTACCTAGAGGGTCAGCCCCAGGTATTTGGGGACTTCAAGAAATGGTTTTAAGTGATAAAGGTGGAAATTCTAAGAACTTTAACTTCACCGAAATCTTTCATTTCGAAGTAGAAGATTAATTTTATTCCTTTACTAAGGAATCACTTAATTCATTTTTATCATTACTAGAGTGTGGAAGTTGTTCAATTAAAATATCACCACACTTATTTAATGCACTCTTAAAAGCGCTCTCAATGCTTTGAGTTCTAATGTCCAAGGTGAGTTTGTCTATGACTTTAACCCAAGTATCTTCCTGGACTAATGTATTAATATTTTTATCTGCCAAGATGATAGCTCTTTTTTCAAAAATACTTAACATTACTAGAACTCCAGAGCGGTTAGAAGTCTGGTGTATTTTATGTTCCAAAAATATCTCATATGCTTTTTGGAGTGTTTCTTCTTCTATTTCTGGTTTAAAGATAAATAACTTCTTCACAAAAGGAATGAAAGATAAAACTAACCCGATGAGATAGCCAATCAATATAGCATAAACAATAAACTCCCTGAAAAAAAAGTATGTGATAATGAATGCTAAAGAAGAAAAAAATAGTCCTGACCTATAATAGGCCGCAGGGTAGTTGTCTGAGTTTTTTAAAATTGCCGGAACAATCTCAGCACTAGTTTGACTTTCAATTTTTTTTATCAGTGATTGAATTTCTTTTTTATCCACTACCAACCTCCACTTGCACCACCTCCAGAAAAGCCGCCGCCACCTCCGGACCAACCGCCGCCTGATCCACCACCAAAGCCACCAAAACCACCTCCGAAATGATCGTCATCCCAAGGGTCTCTTCTTCTCCCTCTTAAACTTCTAGAGCGATGATTGGCTGATCTCATCATTTGCATTAAAATAAATAGAAAAATAGCTGAAAAAACAAATAATAAATCCCAATAATCATTTGATGAAAAGTCAGAACCTCCAGAGATACCAGTCGGGGCGAAACCACTGCACGCTTGAGAGCTTGTAAAGTTTCCAGTAGTTGTGAACTCTGGAGCCGCTAGTGAAATAATTTTATTAAAGGCAAATCTGATACCTCCATAAAAATCAGTTTTTTTAAAATATGTACCAACACCATCAATGATTCGCTTTGAGTAGAGATCTGTAACATCTCCTTCTAGTCCTTGACCAACCTCTATGCGCATTTTTCTTTCATTCTTGGCAATTAAAAATAATAATCCCTTATCTTCTTTTTCACTTCCAAGCTGCCATGAATCAGTTACTTTAATTGAATAACTCTCAATGATTTCACCTTGAAGACTAGGAATCGTTAATAGTTGAAGTTGAATACCCGTTTTATTATTTAAGTCTTTAAGAAGACCAATAAGTGATTCTTTCTCACAGGTGTCTAGTAAGTTTGCTTTATCTTCAATAGGTGAGGTGAGTACTGGAACTTCTAATGCTCCTGCGTAAATAGATAGAAATAAAAGTAGAAGTATTCTCACTAAAACTGTACTTTTGGAGCCTCTTCATTTGCTTTTGCAGTTTCAAATTGTGGAATTTTAGAAAATTTATAAATTAATGAATTTGTCCATGAAGTCATTGGAACTGTTACAAGTTTATTAAAAGCATTAACAATTTGAATATACCTCTGCCTAGCAACTGTAATTCTATTTTCTGTTCCCTCGAGTTGAGCTTGGAGATCTCTAAAATTTTGATTTGCTTTAAGATCAGGATATCGTTCGCTTACCATCATTAACTTTGATAGTGCTCCTGTTAAACCTTGTTGTGCTTTTTCATATTGCTTTAAGGTCTCAGGTGTTAGTTGATCAACTTTAAGTGTCGTTTTTGTAGCATTGGCCCTAGCATTAATAACTCCTTCAAGAGTTTCTTTTTCATGCTTTGCATAACCTTTAACTGTTTCTACAAGGTTTCCAATCAAGTCTGCTCTTCTTTGATATTGATTTTGAACCTCTGCCCAACCAGCTTCTACATCATTTTTTGTACTTGGAATGGATTGAATACCACAAGACACTAATGACCCACTTAATAATAAAATCGCTAAAGTTTTCATTTTTACTCCTGAATAATTTATTTTTCATAGAATACAAGGTAAGATTCAGCTAGTTAAGTATTATCTAGGAGATACAATGAAATTGATTGTTTTGAGTTTATTAATGACTACGGGAGCACTTGCTTCTTATTACCAGAGTACTTGTTCTAATTCAGATGGAAGTGTGAAATACCATAATGGCCATAGCATGAATGGAGTTGAAGTCAAAAAGTTTGATCGTCAAACTGGATCTGAAGTTTCATCAACTTTATATCCACTCGCAAATTCAGTAGTTGGTGGGCAGTCGGCAAAAGTTGAAATAAAAAAACTGAAAACAATAAATATAGAAGAAGAAGAAAATTGTACATCTTCTGGATCTGGTATGTATGAACGAACAGAGATTTCTTCAAATTCAATCAAGATTTTTTTAATAGCTGATCATTTAAAAATTGAAGATTTTTTTATTTGTAAGTATTACATAAATAGTCGAACAAATTGTAATTAATCATTTTAGTCAGATTTTAAATTTGTTGCCTAAAACAACCTAAAGTACATCTCATTTTGCCAAAGAAAGTGGGCATTTTATTAGCAAGAATTTAAAATGTTTTTCTAATCGGCTACTTTTTCTGCAAAGTTGACATTTATTAAATGATTTTAGTTTAAAATGAAAGATGAACATGGAGGTCATTTGAAGGTTTTATCTATCGTTTTAATAACAATTCTCATCTCTTGCGGAGCAAATTTAAATAATACTGAGTTTTCTGATCGTACTAGTATTTCTCAACATGACTCTATACTAGGGTATTTAGCTAGCACAAATGAACAAGTTCAATACCTTGAAGAAATCGCTGAGAACTTCAACAATAGTGATTCTAAAGTTCGATATGTTTTAACTAATGGATATGATAATTATTCAGTTTCTAAGATTAAAGGACTGACCTCTGGAGATAGAGTAAAGTTTCATATTGAGAAGAATAATTCAGTACAATTTACTAAAATTGAAAGTGTAAATCTGTATCAACTTAATAATTCTTCAAGTCTTTCCCAAGCTAGTGAAGTTAAAGATATTCACTTATTAGCCTTTGTTGTGGATTTTAAGTCTCAAAAGGTTTCTGGAAATAATATTGAATCTAAATTAGAGAAAAAATTAACAAAAATGCAAGAATATTTTACTAAAGTTTCTAAAGGTCATTACCGTTTTAATTTCTCTATAGAGAAAATGGAGTTAGATGAAGACGCTGATATATTAAAAGGGAAAAATCTCTGTAATGTGGGTGCCATGAAATCATTTATGATAGGTAACTTAGGCTATGGCTATTTTGGTCACTCAAAAATATATGACCCTACTATTCATTCTCATATTATGGCTTTTTATCCATCAGATATTGCTAAAATATTTCCAGATTGTGATTCAGGCGGAAGAGCCTATATTAATGGAAATGCTTCATGGGTAAAAAATGATGATCTATCTTCTGCTATTCATGAATTAGGCCACAATTTGGGCTTAGGTCATGCCTTAAGTCCAGGTAAGAATTATTATAATTTAAATAAACCGTCGGATAAGGTTATACCTTATGGTGATCGTTCATGCCCTCAAGGAGCCCCACGTGGAGACTTGGTAGCTGTTCATTTTAATAGTGTACAAGCCAGTAGTTTAGGGGTTATTGAAGAGAGAAGCTATGATTTGAAAGATTCTCATATAGTCGATATTCACCCATTAAGTTCGCAAGATGGTCTAACTTATTCACTCCCATATAATGGGAAGAAATATTTTATCTCACTAAAAGATAATAGTGGATTAGACATTGGAATTGATAATAAGTATTTGGGGTTAAATATACACGAAAAGTATGAACAGAGAAATTCTGTTATTTTGAAAGTTTTGAATAAAACCGGGCAAACTTATCTCATACCTCACACAAATTTATTAATCAAGGTTGTTTCTATAAAAGAGGATTTCTCTAGAGCATCTTTTGAGATTCAAGAAATTTCTAAGCTTGGTTTAGTTTTTGATTCAAAAGAAATTACGAAAGTGAATTATTCTCAAGATATATTAAATGGTAATGAGATCTTAATTAACCAAAATAGTAGTGACGAAGTTTCTAGCTTTTCTTTTTACCCTTTTGTATTGAATGAATCAATCATCCAAAAAGCTGGAGTTAACTATAAGTTAAGAGTATTAAATGCTAACTTAGGAGTGGCTTCGGATGAACACTTAAATGGAGTGTTTAAAAATAATAAAATAACATTTGAAATTTCTAACGATCAGGTAAAGAGATTTCTGAATTTCTCTAGTACTTTCACTCTTAATATTACTTATGAGTTGATAGCTGAAGATCAAGATGGAAAAACAAGTTATAGTTTACCATCGACAATAGAAAATATTATTTTTAAGAAGTTTATCGGCCCAACACCAAATCCAACACCAAACCCAACACCAAATCCAACACCAAACCCAACACCAAACCCAACACCAAACCCAACACCAAACCCAACACCAAACCCAACACCAAACCCAACACCTTTGCCAGAAGCGTTTAATGGTCTGAGATTTGATGATGTAGACTTCACAAATAATATGAATAATGGTGCAAAGGTAATTCTCACTAGAGCAGTAGTAGAACAAAGATTTTTTCTACCAATAGAATTGAAATTGAGTTCACAAAATCTATCTTTAGGTTCTTTAACTGAATACAAGTTTAACATTATTTCAGCCAGTGGTTCTTTACGTTTTGATGATAATATTATTTTAGAAGCAAGAGGTCAGATGATTGGTTTTCACATCAAGAAAAAGAGTCTTTTAGATATGCTGGTGGGAAGAAATAACGTAAATATTTTTATTGATTATCAACTACAAAAATCAGATGGGAGTAAGAGTCTTACTTCGACAGTTCGTAATATACAATTCCAAGTAGAGTAGGGTCTTAGGCCATTTTGAATACTCGTTCAATTTGTAACTCATAACCCTGCTTAATTCAAAACATTCTTAAAAATTCGACCTATTCATTAGGTTTATCAAAGATCATACGTATGAATTTGTTTTCATTTGCCAACATTAATTTGCACTATTTTTTATGTAGAAATTGAATAAGTTATTGAAATTTATATCAATCTTAAATAGTTCAATTTCTTATCGCATTTCTCACTTATACTTTATAGAGGAAAAAAAGTGAAGTTTTTTTAATTAACTAATGAGGAGAATAAGTGAGCAGATTTCTAGTTTTATTTATTATTCTGTTGAACGTCGGATGCGCAAAGAAATCAATTAGTGATCCAGATACAACAGAACAAACTTGCGAGTCTTTAGCAGGTGATCAATTTACTAATATAGGCCTAAAAGATGAAAAGTTAGTTTGTTTGGACCAAGACTGTTTCGGTATTACTTGTAGTTATGGTCCTGAAGAAATCGAAATCAATAATCAAAGATATTTAGTTTCATTAGAGATGTCTACAGTTGGTGTAGAGTTCTATAAAGCTCAAGAAGTAAGCGGATCAACTGATGGCGGATCAACTGATGGCGGATCAACTGATGGCGGATCAACTGATGGTGGATCAACTGATGGTGGATCGACTGATGGGGGATCGACTGATGGGGGATCGACTGATGGGGGATCGACTGATGGTGGATCGACTGATGGGGGATCGACTGATGGGGGATCACCTGATGGACAAGATTTGGGTTTTGCTGGAGCAGTATTAGATGAAATTGATTTTAAAAACGATTTGAACGCAGGTGCTGATCTAAGAATTGATTTAAGCCAAGAAAGAACATTTATAAAAGTTTATGCTTTATCAAACCCAATATTAGAAAGATCTTCTGAATATACTTATGAGTTAGAATTAGTATCAGGTTCTGGCAGTATTAGATTCGATGATAATGCAATCTCAATGTCTAAGGATGGATTTCTTGGATTTAATATCAAAAGTGAAATCTTAAAAGATTTAAAGTCTGCTTTTATCACTTATAAGTTAGTGGCCATAAAAGGTAGCGAAGTAGTAAGTAGTGAAGTCTCAAAAATTAGAAATATAGCAATTGATGAGTAAGATTTCAAGAAACTAGCGTTCTACCTTATAATTGCCATTATAGGGTAGAACTTTTAAATCGTTTTTTAGTCTTTTTATTGAAATTCTTGATTACAAACCCAACTCCCGCATATACTTGAACTGACTTCATAAGATCTTGTTCGATCGTCATCGGCTGTGGGGAATAAATTGTAGCCTTACTTTTTATACCAATTCCACGAACTGATGACTCAATAAATACTTTATCAAAAAATGTAAGTCTAGCTTTTGCTCCAGCATGAAATCCATGACCAGCTAACTGGAATTTTCCATTTTCACCTTCATGCCAACCTGCATGATTAAGCATTTTTGCATGTGGTTTTGGAACGTATGCACCAAGCCCAGATTCGACCCCAATACTACCTTGAATCTTCTTATCCTTGGTTTTAAAGGCAGTTATGTTATAAAATGCACTTAAGTGAACGTAATTGTGTCCGTCTGAGTATTCAAAAGCAAAAGGGGTTGCATCGTTTTCTTCTTTAATTCTATCAAAGTTTACTCCTATCAAACCACCACCTTCATCATACTTATGAAGTGGTTGAGAATAATCACCTGTTATTTTGTAGTCTTTTGTATTATCAAATACCCATTTCATATGATCTGTTCCAATCTCGAAACCAAATGAACCATTTTTAGTATCTTTTTCCATGCCCATTCTGAAGTTATATTGAGGAATACTAAATTTTAAAGGGTCTACATATACCCATCCTAAAGGAGTAGGTCTATCTTTAGCTTGAGCATCATGGATTTTGATCGTTCCATGTTCTGTATTCCAAGTAGAGGTAGAACTTGCATGCCACGCCCTATTATAGCCCCAAATAATATGAATTCTCCATTTGTTCTTTATTGGATCTGTTGGATCTGTAACTATATCTACTGATTGTACTTTTAATTTTTCTGGATCAATACCTTTTTTGTAAGCTAGATCTTCAGTAGCCTTATTAATATACTCTTGGAGTTTGATGGTCCTTGATAGCTCGTCTTTGAAAAAGAGATTGAGCATATGAACATTAATAATAAAATTTTCATTTTTTATCCTTGTTGAGTTTAATATGTAAACCTACTGAGAAACTATTATATTTAAGTAAGTGTTCTACAGTTCCTGTATCTAATATGGAGTATTTCTTTTTTGAATAATTATATTTATGCTCTAGGAAAATTCCGAATTTATCTTTAGGTCCAGATAATTTTATTTGTTCCCGATTGTGAAACTTTTACCTTGTAGCCCTACTCCAGAATTAAAGCCTGAATACCAAACTTGCTCACCCTGCTCATAAGGTTGGTAAGAAATAAAAGAGTTACCTACATGAACACCTACTGAAATGTTAGGGGTATAATTTAAATTGATTTTACTTCCCTGTTCGGACTGTAAAATATTAAAAATCCTCCCATAGCCTAGCATTACTTGAATATGGCGAAATGTATTTCTAAACTCGGGAATAATAGGAAGGTCCTTATTTTCATGATTACCAGTAGCGATATTTGCATAATCATCTATTTCTTTACCCATGTGAGTGCCAGTTATTCTTACATTAGGATTATGGTGTTCACCTACTCCAGGTTCATCCCAGGCCCAAGTAGTAAGATATTTAGGATGTACATAAGTTAGGCTTAATTCATTGTTATTCTTTTCAGCACTTAGAATAAATGTATTTGTCGGTTCATCAATAAATTGAAAAACTCGGCCGAAATTTTTTGCATTCCATACTTTATAATATTCCATACTAGTTCGTTCTTTGATGGGCATATCATGCAAAGTAAATTCGGAATTATTATCCATGGAAACTTTAATATCCGTATTTTGATAAAAATGCCTAACAGGTCCAAAGCGGAAGATTTTTGGATAGTTGGTACCCGAGTTGATCTTTAAGATGCTATTTTTATATCAGCATC
>ENA-ORXM01003993-ORXM01003993.1-marine-metagenome-genome-assembly--contig:-NODE-3993-length-13630-cov-7.013650_pt1 | contig 13630 bp, 12 predicted proteins | sample MGYA00237867_ERZ511480 | MGnify/ENA primary metagenome ERZ511480 (study PRJEB26309, sample SAMN06266103) | marine metagenome | isolation source: Algal blade | place: United Kingdom:Sidmouth, United...
GAGGGCTCAGGAAAATTGATTTATCGTCTGCGAGGCGCAAAGTTTTGCATGGCCCCTTTCTCTCTTGACGGACTGACAATGGGTCCAAAGCCATACACGCCTAAGATAGACGCCGTTTATAGACCCTCTGACGATACGCTCAACGCTTTGAGTGTGGCGCTGAGCGACACATCGAACCAGATAAAGGCGACGGGGGCTGACTTCTTAGTTAATAAAATGGTTCCTATAATAGCTAGTGTCTATGAAAGTCTTTCACGCCCTAGAGGTGGGACGAAAACAACAACAGATGAATTAGAGGCTGTAATTAAAACCTGGCTTCTCGATCCGGATTTCACGCATGAACTATTGATGCCAAATCATGTTCATCCGTCTGTATCGTTACAAAGCCTCATCGATATGGCTATGGACCGGACTGACATTTATCTGGACTATTGTGCCGGGCAAGTCTGGCGGCACTGCCAGCTTATTATTTATGCGGCCCTATCGCACAGCCAGCTTAACGATGACGTGCTAGCTGACATCATTGCGCTGGACGAGCGCTTAAAACGCTACTCATTTGGTCCGCCCGTAGATAGTTTGCAGCAGCTTAGAGCTATGTATAGTGCGGGCGTTTTGAACCTAAACCTACTGAACGACCCTGACATCATATGCGGGTCTGAGGGATGGGTGTTATCAAAAGGAGCAGAGAGCTTCACGGCCCAAACAATGATAGATTCAGTTCTAGACGGCCCGAAAATATTAGAAACTACATCCCCATTACTGGAAAGCTTGTTGGATAAAGATTTAATCCGACCAGCTCATGACCAGCTTGGCGTGCTCACCGACAATGCAGGATATATAAAATCCGGGAGGGGAAATGAGTTTGTTCCAATCGCGATTCTTGGGCGCATAGCCAAAGGTACGGTCATTGGCGTGGATGCGATATTGGAGTGCTTCGGTGAACGGCCAATGGTATGGGCCAAGTCTGCCGTCGAGAAAATCCTAGATTCCCGTGATACTGATTAAACACAGAGGCTAAGACTACTATGTTCATCTCCGAACTAAATATTTATCCTGTAAAGTCCTGCAGAGGGTCGGCCCTACTATCTGCCAAAGTCGACGCATTAGGCTTGGTGGGAGATCGCCGAGCAATGCTCGTTGACGAGAACGCGCAATTTATTTCCCTTCGTAGTCATCCAAAAATGGCGGGTATAAAACCCTTTTTTGAGGGGGATCGCCTATTTTTAGATTTAGATGGAGACATTCTCGAAACCCATGATTCTGGTAATCGCGTAGATGCGAAAGTTTGGAAAGATACGGTCAATGTAAGCCTGTCGACTGACACGGTGAGCGCGAAGCTTTCCCGTTTCATGGGCGAAACTGTTAGATTGGTTTTTATGGATGCGGAAACTACAAGACGTGTAGAGCCGAAATGGGCCAATGCGAGGCTCAGCCTTGCGGACGGGGCACCAATTTCTATAACAAATACCGCATCTTTGGCGGAGCTCGCAGCGACCTCAAACTCCAAGATAGATATGGCCCAATTTCGCCCCAATATTACTATCAAGTCCGATGAACCCTGGGCCGAAGACCACTGGAAAACCATCCGTATCGGAGATGTAACTTTCGATATGATAAAACCTATCAACCGCTGCAAAATAGTAACACTGGACCCTAATACAGGACAGCAGTCGCAGGATCGGACGATGGAGGCCCTTATCAAGTCCCGCAGGTCTGGAGACAAACGCGTGAAAGGCGTTTTATTCGCATGGGCGGCCGTTGCGCGGGGTTGCGGGAAGCTAAACGTAGGCGATGACGTACAGGTCGTTGAAACTCGCGAGCCATGGGCAATTATGTAATATACAAATTCGGAGTTTTATGACGCAGGAACTAACTTAAGCAGAAAACGTATATTCTATGTGCAGCCTGAGAAAAAGAAATATCCCGATACGCCCGATGGACGGTACTTTGTTGTGAGAAGACGGCTCTGGCGAAAAACCAATCCAAACCTCCCTGAAACTGCAAGAAAATTGCTCGTATCCTCGCTGATGGACGCCCGAAGAAATATAAAGAAATTTCGCGATAACCCGCACCGCCTACGCTACACGCGGTCTCAAGTACATTCAGCTAAAATAGGCCTGGGGGAACGCGGCCAAGTTTGGTGGAATGACGGCGCGCCTGATCAGAACCGCAAATTGGTAAAAAATTCTACCTACCGCAATTGGTGGTCTAAAAGCGGCTACGCTTAGCTTATGAGGAAAGAGTCTCTACAAAAATCGATTGTATGGTTCAAGCGAGACTTGAGAGTGACTGACCATGCCCCCCTACTCGAAGCTGCAAAATGTGGCGATGTAATCCCTCTCTATATCGTCGAGCCGGAATATTGGAAGCTTCCCGATACCTCAGGACGGCAATGGCTTTTCATAAAAGAATGTCTTGAGAGCCTACGGGCCGATTTAAAATCTCTGGGAACTGACCTTATTGTTCAGACCGGTAATGCTCCGCAAATTCTCAAAGCTCTGATCAAAAAGCACAGCATCACAAATCTGGTGTCGCATGAAGAGACCGGTAATCTCTGGACATATGAAAGAGATAAGGCCGTTTCGCGTATGGTTGCTGATGAGGCTTGCGAGTGGACGGAATACCCTCAATTCGGTGTCCAGCGCGGCCCGACTAATCGGGACAAATGGTCTAAAGCTTGGGACGCTTTTATGACGAAGCCCATCATCAGCACGCCAAAGATTTTGAAAACAGTGTCGGGACTTAAGAGTGATGATATTCCAAGCCAAGTTGAACTGGGTATGTCCGACGCCTGCCCCGGCCGCCAGAAAGGTGGCCGCAAGGCAGGTTTGCTTACGCTGGAGAGCTTTTTAAATGAGCGCGGCAAAAATTACCGCAAAGGTATGAGCAGCCCGCTTTCTGCTGAGTGGCAATGTTCACGGCTATCAACATTTCTCTCTACAGGCACAATATCAATGCGAGAAGCAGCTCAGGCGCTTTGGGCGAGGCAAAAAGAACTCAAAGATCTCGCGAAGTTAGGTGAAGAGACAGGCACCTGGAGAGGGTCAATGTCATCTTATAATGGGCGGCTTCACTGGCATTGTCATTTTACCCAAAAGTTAGAAGATGAACCGCGACAAGAGATTGAGAATATACATCCATTTTACGATGACCTCAGAGATAATTCGGAAAATGATATGGACGCCCGAGAGAGGCTTCTCGCCTGGAGCGAGGGCCGAACGGGTCTACCATTTGTCGATGCCTGCATGCGCTCGCTAAACGCGACGGGGTGGATTAACTTTAGGATGCGCGCTATGCTCATGGCTGTCTCCAGCTATCACTTATGGCTGCACTGGAGAGAACCCGGGCTATTATATGCCCAAAAATTCACAGACTACGAACCGGGTATTCATTGGCCGCAAGCGCAGATGCAATCCGGTACGACCGGGATTAATACTGTGCGTATCTACAACCCCGTCAAACAGGGATATGATCAAGATCCTGAGGGAGTTTTCACCCGCAAATGGGTGCCTGAGCTTGAGGACGTACCTGATAAATACTTGCAAGAACCTTGGAAATGGGCCGAGGCGGAAAATGTTATTCCCAGCCTATATCCCGAGCGGATTATTGACTACATGCAAGCTGCAAGAGACGCCAAAACAGCCATATACGCGCTTCGGCGCGAACCGGGGCATCGTAATATCGCGAAAGCTATAGCCGATAAGCACGGTAGCCGCCGGCCGACAAGTCGGCAGCGCAGACAATGGGCGAAAGACCGGAAGGCGCGTCTCGCGCAGGCCACAACGCTATGAGTGATTTATTCGAATATGAAAAACCGCACTTCGACAATAATGACCTGATAGATCGGTGCCGCGCTCTCAATGATAATGCAGCCAATAAATCGGCTAAATATGTGCTGTGTTGGTTGCAACAATCGCTCAGGGCTTATGATAACCCCGTTATTGATGCAGCTATTTCATATGCTAACGCAAACAACCTCCCCGTAGTTGTCTATCACGGAATGCGGCAGGACTACCCTCATGCGTCGGACCGTTTGCACTATTTTTTGCTAGGCGGTAGCCGCGACCTGCAGACCGGATGCGAGGCGCGCGGTTTGCGTTGCGTGAGCTATCTCCAGACACCAGATAATATTGAGAAGGGCTTGGTTTACCGACTGGCCCAACACGCCAGAGCCGTGTTTGCGGAGGATCATCCGACCTTTGTGGCGAGGTGGCAAACTCAGAGTTTTGCTTCAAAGACTGATGCACCAATTTACGCCATCGACGCGGCGCGGCTTGTGCCAACACAGATGCTACCAAGGGGATTAAAAACCACGCCTGCTTTTAGAGCCGCAAATAAAGCTCTACGAGAAAAATATGCTGACGCCGTTTTTGACTTAGTTCCAAAGGCTGACCTTCATGAAGGAGAACTTGGGTTTGAAGATGTCGATTTGAGACAATTTTCGGATGGCGATTTAGAGGAGCTGCTCATTCAATGCGACATCGATCACAGCGTCTGGACTTGCGCGGAATTTCCGCCTAAGCGTGAGGAAGCCCTATTAAGACTGAATAGATTCATTACGGATTATCTGCCGCGTTATAAATGGACGCGGAATAACCCTGCAGCCTCCGGATCCGGTTCGGAGTTATCACCCTATCTACATTTCGGGCTGCTAGGCCCAAGAGAGCTCTATAAGGCTGTGCGAGCCAGCGAAGCGCATTCAGCGGCAAAATGGAAATTTTTAGACGAAGCCGTCACTTGGCGAGAGTGGTTTCATTATCAGGCCTACTATACTGACAGGTTTGACACTTTTGAGGCGCTGCCGAATAGTGCGAAAAAAACACTCCTCGCGCATCAGGATGACCCGCGAGACACCATATACGATTTGGACACTTTGTTACATGGCGAGACTGATGATCTGGTATGGAATGCTGCCCAGAAGCAGTGGCTAATAACGGGCTATATGCACAATAATCTGCGTATGTATTGGGGCAAAAAATTAATTGGCTGGACACCAGATCCGAAAACCGCGTGGAACGTCGCATGCTATATTAATGACAGACTGAGCCTGGATGGCCGAGACCCCGCAACTTATGGCAATATGCAATGGTGTTTTGGAAAGGCAAAGCCAGGATATCAGGAACTAGCTGTCTACGGATGGGTTGCACCTAAGTCGTCTCGGGCCTTGATAAAACGCGACGGCGTTAAGGACTGGCTTGACACTATGAATGATCGATATGTGGATAAAATCACTGTGCCGACCGAGGCCGAGCACCCATCATATCTGAACTACCCAAAGACCTAAAAAAGGCCGCATTAAGCGGCCTTAGGTAAATTAGAAACTAGCAGTGAATTATTTATCCAACATGTCGGCGAAGCGCTCACCGGATTTGGCAGCTGTCATAGCCTTTTCCAGTAGCTGACGCGTTTGAGGTGAGAGCTCATGGTCCTCAAGTTTGTCTTCGATTTTCTCGGCTAGGAACTCTTCACCATCATCGAGTGCGGATATAGCTGCCGCTTCGTCATCACGAAACACGCTGGAAAAACGTGTAAATCCACGGTGCATAGCACCTGTCATGCTTCCACTAACTTCTGGCTCGCCGCCCATAGTGCGAACTTGGTTTTGAAATTCTTGGACAATCTGGCCACACTCATTTTTGCGTCTCTGAAATTCGGCTCTAAGCGCGTAGCTATCGTCCGAGACGTCTATGCAGGTTTCATATCCCTTGCAGCTATCTATTGGTGTTTTGGTTATGGAGTTATGAACATTTGTGAATTTGCTATTACAAACATGTGAGATCTTTCGCGATGACGACTGGATTTGACCCAATTCGTTTTCTAACAGTTATCAACGATGGATCTGCAAGAATGAGTGTAGAACTGTTTCTCTCGCAGGCGAAGGCGTCACGCGTCTGAAAATACGTCAAACAGTTTTTTATGAAAAAAGCCGCCACCCCGAAGGGCAACGGCTTCCCTCTTTGGTAGGGGAAACTACCATGGATTTGGTGAGTTTCGCTGTAAGCCCGTTAAGGCATTACCTTAGAATGGATTACTGGTTTGGTTTGACTTCAACGTCAGCGTCGACATCGACATCAATGTCGATATTGTCAGCGAGATCATCTGCCTCTTGGCCTTCTTTCGGCAGGTCAACATCAATCGTTGGGACTTCAACTTCTAGCTTCTTGGATCCGACATTAACATCAGCAACATCCACATCTACCGTAGGCAATTCTCCGCCTTCGACAGAGACTGATGGAAGTTCACCCGTCGAGGTGAGGTCAAGATCGGTAAAGATAATTAGCCCGCCAATAATGACAGCGGCTGCTACGAGGCTGCCAATGATCATGGGAGTTCTGGATTTTGTTTCAGTGTGATTTGTCATTTTGATGTTCCTTTCTTTGAACGTATTATTCGAGTATAGTGTCGCTTAGACGTTTCCTTTTGGTCCGGCTAAGAACCAAATGATCAAGCCGATAAGCGGGAGGAGCAGCACAAGTAGCGCCCAAAGTATCTTTGATGCGGTTGATGCACCAGATTTTATAATGGACAGCAAGGCCCACACGAAGACGATTATATGGAGTATTCCTAGAATTCCTTCAAACATATTATAATTACCCTTTGTTTCAAGATAGGCCGTGGTTTCAAGATAGGCCGTGATTGACTGATAATGACACAACGTCATGCCTGCCTGCAAAGTTCCTAGGAAACACGGATTTTATTTAAGGAACTTTATGGACGTTCACGCGTTTTCCCGCACTCATTAAAATAAGTAAGATTCCTAGAATGAAAAAAATATTCTGATAAAATCACTGCGTGTCAAAAGTAAAATCAAATCAGGCGCTTTTCCGCGGAACACATACTTTGAACCTAGAATTTCAAAGCTTGGCTTCGCCCTTTCACGAAAGTTTTAGAATGTAATATCAGCTCTCTCTACCGTATTACTTCGAGGCCATTTTGAAGAGACGGTCTTTTTTATAACGTTAGGATAGCTTCAAGAGGTCGGTGGTCGGACATTCGGATATCTCTTACTTCTATAGATTTTGCGCTAAAATGGTTTGAGACGAGTATGTGATCAAAATCATGGCGTGGGCTCCAACTTGGGTAGGTTTTATGAAAAGGCGTCGTCAGCAGTTTCAAATCAAGGGCGTGCGCTAATCGTTTTACCGGCAATGACGCAGCTCCGCAGTTAAAATCACCCAAAATGATTAGAGGCTGCTCCTCCGGGCTATTTTCAATCAAAAATTCTATTTGAGTCATTTGGTCTGTGGCGCCAAGACTAAGATGCACGTTAATAACATAGAACGGCATTAGCGCGTCAATCTTTGCAAGAATTGCGCCGCGGCCTGCTCGTTTACCAGGAAGCTTTAGATCTTGAACATCTGTTTGTGGTGCCTTGGACAGGATAGCGTTCCCATGCCGAGAAACTTTACGGATCACGCGATTTTCCTGCGCCGACATATGTACAAAATTGGACATGTGTTGAAGTTGCTCAACTTGGCACTCGAAATTAGACCGCCGCCCACCTAAATCTACTTCTTGAATGCAGGCCACGTCATAATCAGAGGCAAATTCAGCAATCGCTCTCAAATTATCAGTTTTATGTTTAGAATGAAAAAGCTGTCGGTTAATTTGCGTCACGTATTTGCGATAGGACTGCGTTCCGATTGCGGCTTGAATATTATAGCTAAGGATATTGATGGGCATCATAAGGTTAACGTGAATCGGGAACAAATAGTTCCCATATACGTTTACCTAAACTAGGGGATATAATACGTGATTGACATACCTATTACAGTTATTGCCCACGTCCTTGTGGTTGCCGGTTTGGGCCTACGGATTCTTTATCGCCGGATGGCCGTAAACACGACACTGGCTTGGCTGATTATAATTGCGGCCTTGCCCATTGGCGGCGTCATTTTCTACTTTTTATTCGGTGATCACCGTTTGGGACGAAAGCGCATCAAGCTTGGTCCGCAAATCCGCGAACATTACCAGAAAGCTTACGATATAACGGCTGAGGATGTCACCTCTGCAGATATTGAGGTCGCGCCATATTTTGAAGACCTAGCCAAAATTGTTGCTAGAGAAACAGGTTTCCACCCCTCTATGGGGAATAAAATCCGATTATTTGACGAGGCTGGCCACACGATTACTTCCCTGATCGAAGATATTGACAACGCCCAGCAGAATTGTTTCCTCGAATTTTATATCATCGAGGCTAAGGGTCGTGTGGTTGGTATTATGGAGGCCTTAGAGCGCGCCGCACGACGCGGCGTAGATTGCCGCATTATTGCCGATGATATCGGTAGCCGGAAATTCCTTAAAAGTGCTTGGGCTAAACGGCTGCGAACTGCAGGCGTGCAAATTGAACGGTCCTTGAAAGTGGGTATTGTTAAATCTCTGTCAAAACGCACAGATTTGCGAAATCACCGCAAACTCGTCGTGATTGACCAAGCAATAGGTTATATTGGCAGTTTCAATCTTGCCGACCCTGTGGCGTTTAAGCAAGAATCTGATGTTGGTCAGTGGGTCGATATTATGGCGCGGATTGAGGGCCATGTTGTGTCTTCACTCGCTGTCGTGTTTAACACTGACTTTATCTTCGATAATGTCGGCGAAGATTACGATAAAAGCGATCTTGAAAAACTTCCAACGCGAACGCCAGCTTCTGAGTTTGCCCGCGATGCTGTATTGCAGCTTATTCCATCAGGTCCTGAAATGCGCGTCAGCCTAATATATGAAGTTTTTATCTCGGCCCTATTCGGAGCGCGTAAATCCATCACAGTTGTGACGCCTTATTTTGTGCCCGACGAGGCTCTTGTCCTCGCCCTGACTAATGCCGCGCGACGAGGGATTATCGTTACCTTGGTCATCCCCATGCGGCTGGACTCGATTATGGCGCGTTATGCCAGCGAAGCTGTCTATGAAGCCCTTCTAGAGGCAGGTGTCACCATCAAACGCTATCGCGGCGGGATGTTGCACACCAAAGCGATTTTGATTGATGATAATGTTTCGTTTATCGGTACGGTAAACATGGATATGCGCAGTTTTTATTTAAATCTTGAGGTGACATTAGCGATTTATGACAAATCCTTCGCGGAGCGCCTACAAAACACCATCGACCATTATGAGGCGCGGGCCGACGATTTAGAGCTCTCGCGCTGGCAACAGCGCTCAAAAACTAAGCGTTTCAAGGAAAATGTTCTGCGCCTCGCGGCACCATTATTGTAGGAACAAATACTACAAAATAGTCTTCTACAACATGATTAATTTAAGTTGCAAGAGAACAATGTCAATCTGAAGTTATCCACACTCTTTGGCTAGAGATTTGTTTCTTGAAGGCCTTCAATCAGGGACACTATGTCCGCCAATTCCACATATGTTTTTGCACCAACCTTTACACAAGATTACATAATTCGACAGTTTATCCAGCGTAAATCCTACATTGGAAACTAAGTGGCGATTTTGTGCCACAATTTTTGATTTGCACGCGCCACAAACTCAAATTTGACAGCCTTAAGTAATTATTTTACATATGTTTTTCCACACTGCGTCGTGCCGTATGAGGGCACCATTTTTTTAATAAAATCAACAACTTAACTGACTTGTCGCTTTTCAGAAAGTCACTAACCTTTCTCCAGTAAGCACTTTGTAACCACTCATCCATTAGATATTCCGGCGCTAAATTATGGTGAAAATTATTTTGTGGATATTTCTTTGATTTTGAAAAAGAAGCAGCCAACTAGTCGAAAATTGATTGATAAGCTACAGAGGGGTCGAATCACTCTCTTCTTACCGACCAATGAAAAGTGACGTGATTCCTGATGCAGCAGTCGCGACAACCCCGTGGCTGTGTGAAAACGCTCCGGACAATGTCTTGATTTTATCCGATTTAATTTCGGACGAGTTTTCCCGTTATGCTTGGATCAGTCTGATCAGTTTTTTACGCCCATCATGCCGATCATTCTGCGTTTATTATAAGCTAGAACCGACAAGCTCATCTTTATTTTGACGTTCTTGAGGCGTTTGGTGGAAGTGAGTGGCTCCCATCCAAAACTTGAACGTTCCAAACGGATGTTCAACTGTCGCCCTTCGTATAAAGAAGAGAAAAGCTATTTTCTTTTAACTCAAGTAAAACGTGCAAACATTGAAATCAAGAATATTTGAAGAATGGATCAGCAATGCCTGTTTGCCTGGGACATAAAACACACCTAGAATTTCGCCGTTTTTGCCAAAATGAGCAATGTTTGCAAAATCCAGGCACTTTTAGAATTACATATAATTTCGGCAAACCCATTCTGACCCGTCAGGTGTCGTCCACGCATAATGTGACATGAGACCTTGCTTATTTAAAGTCACTGGCACGGCTGTTTTGTAATGTCCTCCAAGGTAATGAAAAACATTAGGTCGGTCAGGGTCAGCTTTGACCTCCCTGTAAGATGCCAGGGGTTTATACAGAGCAGCGCTGTCCGCTGGAGTGCGGATATCCGGAATAATGATATTTGCCGTCCCGCCGACGCCTATGACTTGCTGGATGAGATCACCGGTAAAAACCCGCATTAAAGGGAAAAAGAAATTTCCGGTGGTTATAGTCTCCCAATCATCGGTCTGAGCAGCTTTAAAGAAAATGTCTTTGTTTTCTACCTTGTAAAATCCGCGAGCTGTATCATTTCTAGTTTTTAAATCCTTGAATAAAAACTCATAACTGGTGCTGTCGACTGTCTCAGAAGCGGTCATATCTATACGAATACCAAATTGTTCAGAGATGCGCGCGGACGTGATGCTCCTGTTCCCTTCTCCATCAGCGTCAATTTTCCAAGGCTCACGCACGACCTCGTCACCATTCATGGTGTAAATATAGGTTCCAGATTTGTTGTTGAAGGGCATAAGTATTTTCTCTCGACAAATTGTATACACAGTCTTTATGCTCTGATTGAATAGGAGGCAATGGGGGAGATAATGCAATATAATTTTTTGGGAATTGACCTTACTGATGGCGTTAAACCTCGCCATGTGCTGGCCTATTTTTCGCTTGTTCTCATATCGTCAGGATACGCTGGCGCAATGGCTACGCTTCAACCTGGGCTTTTACAGGTTATGGGTGTTGATATGGCCGTCCAAGGTCAAGTCACTGGAAAACTAACGGCATTGCAAGAAGTTATCCTGATTTTAAGCCTCGGTCCGATTGGGGCAATTGCTGACCGCATAGGCCGAAAACCCGTCTACATATTTGGCTTACTCGCGACCGCTCTCGGTTTTGGGCTTTACCCCTTTGCGCAGTCCATCGGGCAGCTTGCAGCCTTCCGCGTGATCGTTGCGATAGGCGGAGCCGCTATGCTCGGTATGATGGTCACCGTCATTGCTGATTATACCCGCAACTCAACCCGAGGACATGCCAATGGATTACAAGGTTTTGTGGCGACGCTCGGTGCATTTATCCCGCCAATTCTCGTGGGGCTGCCAGCTTATTATGTAGCGAACGGCGCTAGTGAATTAGCCGCGCAAAAATCTACCTTTGGAATCGCTGCCAGCATGGGTATAATCGGCGCATTGATAGCTTTAATTGGGTTATCTCCAAACGCCGGCCGCATTGCCAATGACGTGAAAACAAAGTTCGTAGACATCTTATCCGACGGGGCAAAAGCAGCCAAAGACCCTGGCGTGTCCTTATCTTACGGCGCAGCTTTTATCTCGCGCGGCGATCTCGCAATTACTGGCGCCTTTATTTTTCTATGGCTCATACACATAGGAACAAGCCGTGGAATGGTGGTTTCTGACGCGATGGGATTTGCCATGCCGCGAATTCTTATGGTCGTAATAGGGGCTCTTATCGGGTCTATCGTTATGGGTTTGCTCGCCGACAGATTTCGCAAAGTAACCGCTGTTGCTATTGCCGCAGGTCTTGCCAGTTTTGCCTATATTACAATGGGATTCGTAGAGGACCCGTCTGCACCGTGGGTTTTTGGATTGCTCGCTATAATGGGCGTTGCCGAAATCAGCGCCTTCGTTAGTTCACAAGTCCTCGTCGGGCAACGCGCGAGGCCGGATCGGCGCGGGGCAATTATCGGATTTTTTGGCGTGGCTGGCGCCGTTGGAATTTTAATCGCGACGATGGGCGGTGGAATTTTATTTGATAAAGTCAAACCTTCCGCTCCATTCCTTTTATTCGGCCTCTTAAATCTGCTCGTCCTTTTCTGGGCGCTATGGTTACGCAGAAAAGAAGCTGGGGCCCCTGAGCCGAAATTCATAGAGCCTGCGAATGACGGAGCTTAGTTTGATCAATATTACCTATCTCTGCATTAGCATTGCCGCTTTTCTCACATTCATCTGGGGACTAAAGCAATGGAACTCTTACCGGGATGTTGTTTTTCTCCTCATTCTCGCGCCTGTTTGCCTGCTTTGGTATGACAGCCTAATTATAGGGATTGGGTCCTGGATCGGCGAAGGCAGCACGCTCAAAACCCTATCGTGGCCACGTTATATTACGCACGAAATATTGCTCCCCTTTTGGATTATCGCTGCCGGAGCCTTGGCTCGACGGGCTGATTTTAACTGGGCCAAGTCTAAAGTTGTCATGGCTTTGTTTTGTCTGGTTGGCACTCTAGGGTTTGCCATGGGCGTTATGGAACTCTTAAAAATTGAGCTCTTCCCAGCCTGCCTGAAAGGCACAGTTCGCTATGTTACCTATGTTAGCGAAGCACAGGCCTGCTCCGTTGATATGATCGGCGCAGGTCATGCACCGTCTGGCCCACCCATCATCCCAATTTTATCCACCGTGCTGTTTTTGATTATTGGATTAATAATGTGGGCAAAGCGGCGATGGCCTTGGCTGTTATTGGGATCGATCTTGATGTTTGTTATGGCTGGCATGCCGCAATCGATTGCCGGACCTTTGCTTTCGAATATTGCGGAGCCAGTGATAGCCTTTGCGGCACTTTTAACTGCAAGGCATTTCATCCTCACCAAGGATAAGGTTCGCGGTCTCTAAAGTTGGCTCCAGTGGGGCCATCTTTAGGAAGCGTGGCCAATCGTAATTATTCAAAAAACAAAAGTTCACTCCTTTCATAAGAAAGCAAAGTCATCTGTTTGGAAAGCAATTCGTAACCAATAATTCCATCCAATTGAACTTGATATCCCTCATTCAAATGAGAAATATCGCTAATTAATGTTTCCATTTTTTTGAAAACTTTATTACCAATTAACGCCTTTTTGAGATTGCCTTTTGTCACTTCTTTGGGTTGGTTATCGGCTCCATTCAAGGTGTCTTTTGTTTTCTTTTTTAATTGTTTTTTTACAAAAGGGTATAAATCATCATCTATCAAATTGATCTCAGCACCGCTGTCTATTGCAAATCTTAAAGTACGGCCTTTTATTTTAGCTTCAATGATTGGAAGGTGGTTCTTGAGTTCTAAATCAACTCGACTAACCTGTCTTTTAGAGAGGTGCTCAGATTCGTATTTTTCAAAAGAATCTGGTTGAATGAGGGTAACTATCTTTGCTCTATAGTCAAAAAGCACATCGTAATCTTTGATTAAGTCGAAGCCAATCAAACCATGAAAGGTTGTACCTAACGATGATTCCAAATTTGATAAATCGAGGGTAAGTAAAGGTTGGTTTTCTAATAAGATGCCGCCCAAGTCAAACGTTTTTA
>ENA-ORXM01003994-ORXM01003994.1-marine-metagenome-genome-assembly--contig:-NODE-3994-length-13630-cov-4.522246_pt1 | contig 13630 bp, 11 predicted proteins | sample MGYA00237867_ERZ511480 | MGnify/ENA primary metagenome ERZ511480 (study PRJEB26309, sample SAMN06266103) | marine metagenome | isolation source: Algal blade | place: United Kingdom:Sidmouth, United...
AGTAGGGTAATCATTATATTTACTTTGTACTTGACTCTTTATAGTCTAACATAAAGATACCCTATTAGAGTCATAATTATCATTACTTTATTTATACTATTATTTATGATGCAAGGCAAGTGCCTCGCTCAAAATAAATTGGATAATATTAGTAGTGTCTACATTACCCTTACGCCCACGGCCTTACTAAATTATCATCAAGGCATTCAAGGTGGTATTGAGATGGGCATCAATGGTTTTGGCTATTTGGAAGCAGAAGGAACCGTTTTTACGGATTTAATTCCGGATGATTCCTTTGGTATTAAAGGGCATCGCTTTTTATTGACCTATAAATTACCTTTGACTAGCTCTAATGATATCAAATTGATGTTGACGGCGCAATACCGAGATTCCAAGCATGACATCGAGGACGATTTCGAAAGGGGAGGAGGGGCTTTCTTTGAACAGATAACCTTTGAACAAAGTAGAAAAATGATTGGTGGAACTGTCGGGTTTTCATATAGCTTAGAGGTTAGAAAGATAGGTCAAATTGAATTTGGAGCAAGGATAGGAGCAGGGGCTATAGAAGCTAGTATACCTTCGATACCTGTAGATGCTGTAAGATTAGAAAATGGTTTTGACATCAATGAACGTTTTATTGATGGTGGCAATTATAAAACGCCAATCGCGGGCATTAGCATCAAGTTAAAATTTAATGTTTTCTAGAACTGTTCCCCAAGGTCTTACTTCAAGGTGTTCGCTACGGCCTCCAGCCGTACGCTTCCGTACACTAACTGCCCCCTGGCAGCGGTAATCCAAAGACTTTCAAAATAAATTCTTAATAATCTCGCCTAATTGCAACATTGTTGCAATTAATTTTTACATTTGTGCTCCACTTAAAAAAGAACAAAATGCTTAAGAATTTACCATTCCTTTTATTAATGCTTGTATTAGCACTATTTTTAACAGCTTGCAATGATGACGACCCTATCATTGAAAATGAAGAAGAACTCATAACAACCCTTGGTTATACTTTAACTTCCGGAGGAGAAACAGTAACGCTATTGTTTCAAGATTTTGACGGCGATGGAGGTGAAGCACCGATCATTACAGGTGGTACATTAACAGCTAATACAAACTACGTAGGCAGTATGCAATTATTGAATGAATCAGAAACTCCTACCGAAGACATCACAGAAGAAATTGCAGAAGAAGATGACGATCACCAATTCTTTTTTGAAACTGACATTCCAGGTCTAAGTTTTATATACACGGATGGAGATTCAGCAGCACAACCTGTTGGGCTTTCAAGTACCTTGTCAACCGGAAACGCTGGATCTGGAACCATTACAATTACACTTCGTCATGAACCAAACAAATCTGCCGAAGGTGTATCTGATGGGGACATTACCAACGCAGGGGGAGAAACAGATATTGAAGTTACATTTCCTGTAGATGTTCAGTAAGGAGCACTTACTATTTATTTTATTTTTATTATTTAATTTGATGGTCAGATCGCAAGAGTGCGATCTGACCATTAGTGGTAATGTCTATGATGAAGCTTCAGAATCTCCTTTATCTTATGTAACGATATTCATTCAAGAAACTCAAGAAGGTACTGTCACAGATGATGACGGCAATTTTACTTTTGAGTTGGTTTGCCCAGGAGAGTACCACTTCATTTTTTCTCACATAGGATGCGAGGGTAAAAAATTTCATTTTCACATAGATCAAGATACGACACTAAATATTCCATTGTCTCACAGTTCTACAATTTTAGGAACTGTTGTTGTTGATGGAAAGAAAAATAACCGTGGCGAACAAGCCAATAGTTCAGTCAATAGGCAGAACATCGAAGACAATGCAAATCAAAATATTTCTGGCATCTTGGAAAACGAAACTGGTGTCCACTTGATCAAAAATGGAAACGGTATTTCTAAACCTGTTGTGCATGGTTTATATGGCAACCGACTCAGCATATTTAACAATGGCATATTGCAATCAGGTCAACAATGGGGCAATGACCACAGTCCAGAAATAGATCCCTTTTCCTCGGATAAAATAACAATCATAAAAGGTGCTGCGGCAATCGAATATGGTGGAGGCAATTTAGGGGCAGTAGTTTTATCCGAGCCCAAACGGATTGAAGAAGAGCCTCATCTTCATGGACAAGTAAATTACAATTTCGAATCCAATGGGCTAGGGCATACTTTAAATACCAGGTTGGAAAAATACGCCTCCTTATTTGCATGGAGACTAAGCGGGACGTTAAAAAAATACGGCGACAAAAGAGCTGCCAATTATTACTTGAATAACACCGGTTTAGAAGAAGCCAATCTTTCTTTTCAAGCAGAAAAATCTTGGGATGAGGATGTCTTCTTTGAATTTTATGCTAGTACATTTAATACAACTTTGGGTGTTTTAAGAGGATCTCACATTGGGAACTTAACAGATTTAGAACAAGCACTGACCAATGAAGTTCCATTTTTTACGGAGGATAAATTTAGCTATCAAATTGACGCCCCCAAACAGGTTGTGTCGCATCACCTCATAAAAGGAAAGTTGAAATTTTTTCTTGATGAAAGTCAGATCGTGGATATCGTTTTGGCAGGACAAATGAATGATCGAAAAGAATTTGACGTCAGAAGAGGGGATCGATCAGACATGCCTTCACTTAGTCTTTCGCAATTAACATTTAATGGAGACATAAGTTACACCAAATATTTTGGCGAAGATTGGAAATTGAAAGTTGGCAATCAAAATATTATCACCGATAATATAAACAATCCTGAAACCGGCATTTTGCCATTGATACCAGATTATGGTTCTTGGAAAAGTGGGTTGTTTGGGACACTCGCGAAGACATACAACAAAACATTCTTCAATGCTGGTTTGCGATACGATTATGAAGATCAAAGGGCACGGACAATAAGCAATACTTTGCCAAGGGAGATCATTAGGTATGAAAATAAATTTCATAATATTTCTGCCCTTCTAACCATTAAGTCTAACATCACTAGGACACAATCCCTTGCTTGGAATATTGGATATGCGATGCGTAACCCGGCCATCAATGAACTGTACAGTAGTGGTTTGCACCAAGGGGTGAGTGGCATCGAAGAAGGAAGCATTGACTTAGAAACGGAGAAAGCCATCAAAAATACTTTAGAGTATAAGTTTTTTCCCAATTCTGATTTTACGATGAATGCTTTACTTTATTATCAGCGATTCAAAGATTACATCTACTTAAAACCTCAAGACGAAATTCGTCTCACCATCCGTGGTGCTTTCCCTGTGTTTAAATACGAACAAACCGATGCTAATATTTATGGACTTGATCTCTCTACTCAGGTTACTTTTAGCAATACTTTATATGGATTGATGAAGTTTAGTTATATAAAAGGGGAGGACAGTAGAAATGATCTGCCGCTGATTTTTATCCCACCAAATAATTTATTTGCCAGCTTAACTTATCGCGTTCAGAAAGCGCTTTCTTTTTCCAATAATGTGAAAATGGAGGAAACTGAAGTTGAAATATCAAACAGACTTATTTTACAAAAAGGTGACATTCTTGAAGAGCAGGACTTTGTTCTTCCACCTGCTACGTATAATTTACTTGCGCTTAAATTTTCAACAAATTTAATTTTGCCAAGTTATAAAATTAGGTGTTTTATCAAAGCAGATAATTTATTCAATACCCAATATCGCGATTACCTAAATAGGCAAAGATACTTTGCAGATGACCTGGGTATCTCAGTGACCCTAGGCATGAATATCAAATTTTAAAAATACAGATCATGGACAACCAATTTTTTAAAGACTTGCTAAATAAGAGAGATCTTAAGGCCACTTCCCATCGTCTTAACCTGCTCCTTACCATGAATGAATATAAAACGGCTATGCCTTATTCTGCCATACAGAAGTCCATGAAATCTACAGACAGGGTTACTTTGTACAGAACGCTGGAGAGCCTAAAAGATCAAGGCATCATTCACAAAGCCTTTCAAGAAAACAATGAGATCTACTATGCCATTTGTGACGATAAATGCGACAAGGAGAAACACCAACACAACCACATCCATTTCCGCTGCACAGCCTGCGAGTCTGTCACTTGTGAACATCCTGCAACTACTTTCAATATTTCCATTCCGGATTATCAAATCAGTAAGATTGACATTCATTTGGAGGGAATTTGTAAGGGATGTAGTTCGAAGTAGTAATTAATAATTTATTTTCTATTCCCATCAGGGATGAAATTAATTTTGTACATTTAAATTGGGACACAACTTAGGAGGTATCGCGTCCATAGGAGCATTTTGTAAAGGTAATGAATTTGACGGAGGATGATCTGAATGGATTAGTAAACGTTTTTAACGCAAGTGGTCATTTTGTGAAATCAATAAAATGCTTCCAATAACAGCAATTAGAAATTGATCTTATTGGATTTTCAATTGGCTTATATATAATTTCAATTCCCGGTTATGAGGATGGAAAGGTTCTGGAATTTTAGCGATGGAGTTGGATAAACGGAACTTATTTTTTTACTAAAAAATAGATTTTGGCTAAGATCATCATCATTTCCTTTTTAATTGCTGCTTTAGGATTTTTCCCACTCATGGGTTTACCGGGAGTGCTGATACTTGGGTTATGCAAACCTGTACTTTACCTAATATATGGACCTATGGCTTATGAAGCCTTCACGCAATCTTTGGGAGATAAAACCTGGCCATTAATGATGATGTTATCCATCCTTTGGCCAATTTCGATTCCTGTTGCCTACTTTTTATGTCAAAAATATTTCAGCAATCTTGCCTTTTTATCCTTAAGCTACTTTATTCCTTTCTGCGTTTTTATTTTATTTGGATCAACAATTAAATCTACCCTAACAGTGGTGATGAGTCTTGACCTGCGGCGATTATATTGGGGCTATCCTACAAGATAATCATGGCAACTTTTGGTTTGGCAGTAATGAAGAAGGTGTGTGTCTATTCGACGGAAAATCATTTGAATATTTTACAACTAATGATGGTATATCAAGTTATGCATTTCTCTTTCTTTCGCAGCTAACCATAGCTTATCAACGGAGTGCGCTTACAATAGAATTAAAGAATTGAGTGCTTTGTGCTTTTTAAAATATTAATTTTTCTTTTGCACTAAAACAACTCCTCCAATAAAAGATAAAACGGCACATCCTAAATATATGAAAGCTGTCGATTTCTTTTGATTATCTTCTGCAGTCAATTCTATTCCAACGATTTCAACAGATTTTCCGCTATTTGAAAACTTTGTAATACCGGAATACCCGAGAAACAAAGCTAAGACTATGAGTACAATCCCAATAATTTTTTTCATTTCTTCTGAATTTATAAAATTTTATAATACTGACTTTTTTATAAATAGATGCCTGAATTTTAAGCACTTCAATATAATACCAAGATAGTAAATAGTGATTATAAACCAAGTGCTTTAAAAAAAATAAAGTTATAAATATTGGCTTAGTATTTCATTGGCAGGTTAATTATGATCTATTTAATTACTTTAGTTGTTTCCCGAAAAGTTTGTACCTTATCCTCGCGATTAAAGATTCGCCTTTAAGGCAATGTATTGTCGATATTTTCAAAGAATGAAAGACAAAAAGAAGCTCTCAATTTTTATTCTATTTTTTGTTGTTGCAATTAGCTTCATTCAACATTCACCATTTATCAATTTAGATATTCAGGGCATTCATTCTTGGCGCCAAAGTCAAACAATGTGGAATATAAGAAACTTTGTTAGACACGACAACTGCATATTAAACCCCAGGATAAATAGATTTAATGGGGGTAAGGACAATGTCCTTAGATACGAGTTTCCTTTGATGCAATGGTGCATTGCGCAATGTGCAAGAGTATTTGGGGAAGAGATCAAAATAGTTAGAATTTCAATTTTTCTTATTGGTTTGCTATCGATTTTGGCATTTACTATAATAGTCAAGGATATCTTTGATGATTGGCCTGTAGCCATGTTTTCTGGAATATTATTTTTATATTCTCCCGTGTTTTATTATTATACGATCAATCCAATTCCTGATAATTTAGCACTTGCCTTCAGTTTCATATATGTCGGATTTATTCTTAAGCATCATAAGTCGCATAAATTAAGTCATCTCATTTTTGCGAGCATTGCTTTGATGTTATCGACCCTTTGTAAATTACCATACCTTATGTTTTCAATTTTAAGCATCTGGTTTTTTTTAAAGGCAATATTCATTGGAAAAAATATAATTTCGATTTTCAAAAACTATGCCTTACCGCAACTGATATTAATTATTCCTGCGTTTATGTGGTACATATGGGTCATTCCAAGTTGGACAGGTAATCCGATTCTTACTGGACAACTGAATGAAGCATTTGTAATTGATGAGTATCTGCACTTGATATATTATCATCTGACAACCATGTTTCCCAATATTCTACTATCAATACCTGTTTGGATAATTACGATAATTGGCTTGATAGATTATTGTCAAAACTGGAGAAAGCATAAATGGCTTTTTTCACTTATTGGAATCACTTTTATATATTTAATTCTTGAATTAAAACCAATAGGAACGGTCCATGACTATTACATGTTTCCATTTTTGAGTTGGTTATACTTGCTAGTCGCATTTGGGGTTTCTAGAATTTTAAGTTTTAAATATGGATATATTGGAATGATTGTATTTTGTGTCCTGAGTTCAGTATATACTTCTGTAAACACAAAACAAAATTGGAGCGTGGAAAAATCTTATTTCAATAAAGATGTTTTTATTTATTCTGAAGATTTGAAAAATGCTGTTCCTCATGGAGAACAATGTATTATTTTAAATGATTTTACTGGATATATCTTCTCATACAGAATAGATAAGATGGGACACGTGTTTCATTCTGATAATCTTCCAATAGAATGGATAGATGATTTGGTGAGGAACTACGGAATAAAGTATATGTATTCTGATTCAAGAAAAGTTGATGAATTAGATGGGTTTCAAAACTATATTGATGAAGTGCTAATAGAGAAAGGAACAATCAAAGTTTTTAAGCTAAAATTACCTTATGATAACATTAAATAGCTGCTACAAATATTCAAAACTAGTAAATGCTTCATGTTAGAATATTTCTAATATTTTTTACTTTAAGTAGCTTTCTGGCGTTTCTCTTTAGTCACTAAGTCGCGGTATATTTACTTCTGCAAAGTAAACCTCAAAAAATTTAAATGGATTCGTGACAACAAATGTTTTGAATAGCTTACTATGACTTCCTTTCTATTTAAAAGATTAGAAGGAGGAGATTTTATGCTTTTAGATATCAAGGTTCAAAGAAGATCTCTAGTAAAAAATATTAATCGGACCTTTTCTTTAGATTTGTGAAATAGAAACATCTAGACATAGAGATGAAAATCTCCTTAATTTCATATGAGATGAATTAATTAAAAATGAAGAATAAATTAATTTGCATAATACTAATTTCACTAGGCCAATCTGGAGTAGCAATCTCACAAATAGCTAAAATCGATTCTCCCGTTAAGAACTTCGAAAAACTATGGAATACTTTTGATGAGCGATACGCCAATTTTGAATTAAAAAAAGTTAATTGGCATGAGTTACATAAAAAATACAAACCCTTAATAAACGAAGAAACTACAAATGTAGAACTTTTTGAAATTTGTTGTTTAATGCTGCAAGAATTAAGTGATGGTCATGTTACCATTGAGCCAAACTTCAAAGATGATGACATTGAATGTGGTCCTCCATATTCATTTAACTTTGATGTAACATTCGATACTGTAGATGAGATCGGTGCATTTGTATCGGTAATGGAAAATGAATTTTTGGAAAATGGATTTTCTAAACCAATTAAAAAGACATTGTCAGAGGATACAAATTTTCAATATCGTGTATCAGAATCATTGGGCTATTTGAGACTTGATGAAATGACAGAGAAAATTACGTTCGGGAAGTTTAATAGAGCAGTTGATGAATCTATGAAAGCATTTCAAAATAAGAAAGGTTTGATTGTAGATTTAAGATTTAATGGTGGAGGATGGGATCATAATTCTTATCAGTTGGCAAGTAGATTCATTCCCGATGGAAAAACCATAGGGCACTTTAAACGTACTAAAATTAAAGGTCAAGAAAGATATAGTCCAATGAAATACAAAAAAGTTGAATCGGGCGGAAAAACGCCATTTGAAGGCCCATTTGTTATTTTAACGAGTGACTATACCGCAAGTGCTGCTGAAGTCTTTATAATGCTCATGAAAGAGTTGTCTAATGTCACTATTGTTGGTGATAATACGGAAGGAATATTTTCTGACATGTATGAATTTAAATTACCAAATAAATGGAAAGTTTCATTATCACATCAACAATTTTTCTCTCAAGAAAAAGTGAATTTTGAAGGCGTAGGAATTCCTCCTGATATAAGAATTAAAAATAGTAAATCTGATATTGAGCAAGAAAATGATCCAGTAATCCAAATAGCAATTGATTTACTTAAGAGCAAAACATCTGCTAATTCAAACTAAAGCTAGTCTTCAAATTTGGAGTTTTTTGCATCTGTAAATTCATAAAATATTAAATGAACTATTTTAAAATATTCCTAATTATTTTTATTTCAAGTAATTTTTTTACTTGCAAAGGACAATTGGATTTAGTAGATAAGCGTCCTGAAAGTAAGCCGTCAATACTAGGCAAATCAGTTTCACAAATTGACAATCAAATTTGGGAGGTTTTTCAAGATAGCAAAAGTAATTATTGGTTTGGGAGTAATGGTTGTGGTGCTTATCATTATGATGGAAGTAATTTAAAACAGTTTACATCTGATGATGGCTTAGTACATAACCAAATTCGTGGAATACAAGAAGACGGTATAGGAAATATCTACTTTGAGACAGTTCATGGAATAAGCAAATATGATGGAAACAACTTCATAACCTTAGAACCAATCATATCTGCTGATAATAACTGGAAACTGAAACAAGATGACCTTTGGTTTGGATGTCTTATCAAAGGCCTTTACCGCTATGATGGAACATCACTCTTTGAATTAAGACTCCCTGAGCAAGATTTAAAAGCGGCCTTCGGGAGCGACCTCAATGAAGGGGCTTTTACCAGCAATGATCGAGGACCTTACCTGGTCTACGGTATTGACAAAGACAGGGAGGGCAATCTTTGGTTTGGCACAGAAAGAGCAGGTGCTTTTCGGTATGATGGTAAATCATTTTTATGGTTTGGAGAGAAGGAGCTTTCAACCTTGCCGGATGGGAGAGTGCCTGGTGTGCGTTCAATGCTTCAAGATAAAGCCGGCTATTTCTGGTTAAGTAACTTTTACAGCAAATATAAGATCAACCCTTTTACACCGAAAGGATATGAAAAGGTAAAAGCAATGGACATACCGGACAGCATTTCCAAAGATAAAATTTTGTATTTCAACTCAGGCATAATCGATAAAGAGGGAGATTTGTGGATGACAACTTATCATGGAGGTGTCTGGAAATACGATGGAAGATCGCTGTCAAACATAGAAATACACAATGGCAAAGAGACTGTATTGTTGATCTGCATTTATCAAGACCACGATGGTGTAATTTGGTTAGGAACACACAACGATGGTGTGTATAGAAAAAATGGAAAGCGTTTTGAAAAATTTGAGATCAAGATATAAGAATCTTCTACTTTTATTTGTGCGTTCAAAATCGACGCGATCCTTTCCTGGACGGTTACAGATGATTATGGTAATAGTGCAACTTGTGAAATATATATCAATGTAGATGTTTCAATAACCACTACATTTTTAGACAACCAAGCATCAATTCTCAGCGTTTATCGTAATCCTGGAAACGGTATTTTTATCCTCGAAGAAACAGAAGCAAATAATACTTATGATAATCAGGTTTCTATATTCAATCCATTTGGGCGAAAAGTCTATGAGCAGTCTGCATTCTTTGTATGGGCCGATGTCGATCGATCTATCAGAACAAGCTTCAGGTGTTTATTTTTTGCAGTGGTCCATGAAGGAAAAGAATGGCATGCTTAAACTGGTAATTGAGTAATATATCCTGTGCAATTGAATCAACGTTAAATAAATAACTTCAGGAAGAAGGTAATCTTGTATTTTGTTATTTTACCGCTACATCTTCAATTTCTAAATTACTCAATTAAATTACTTTATAAAGTGAACTATTCCTTCCCCGATCTTCTCAATGGTATTTCTTTATCCGTTAAGGAATGTAGAAAATTGACCAGATCCTTTTTTTGTTGTGGTGTGAAGTTAAGCGGTTTTACCATAAGTGTATCCATGTTAATTGGATTCTCTATGAAATCATACGGATTGCTATAGTAATCAATGACCTCCTCAAGTGTTACAAACATGCCATTGTGCATGTAAGGACCTGTTAAAGCAACATTGCGTAATCCAGGGACTTTGAATTTTCCTAGATCCGTAGAGTCTTTTGTTATTTCATACCTTCCTTTATCTTTAAGTTTTTTTCCATCAAATAATCCAATATTTCTAAATTCGTCACCAGTAAAATCTGGGCCAAAATGGCATTCAAAACATAATGATTCATCAGCAATGAAAATTTCATGACCTCTTATTTGAGATTCAGACAAAGCGGCGGTATCAATATCACTTATCCATAAATCGTGGGGAGCGCTTCCATTACTTTCAAGAGTTCTTTGAAATTCTGCCAACGCATTTGCAATATTGAAAGAGTCAGGAATTGTATTATAGATCTTTCGAAAAAGGGAATCATACCCCTCATCCATTTGTATGCGTTTGACGGCAATGTCGTACGAAAGATTCATTTCCAATGGATGTTCAATTGGTACGATTACTTGCTCCTCCAAAGTTACAACTCGACCATCATAAAAAAAGTGCTCCCTACTTAGCATGTTCATAACCGATGGCGCGTTTCTCACTCCTAGACTGTCTCCTGTGCCCAAGGAGAAAGCTCGATTATCTGCAAACGCAAATTCAGGATTATGACATGATGCGCACGAAATGGTTTGATCTGAGGATAGAATCGGATCAAAAAATAGCTTTTGACCCAAGGACTCTTTTGTTGAAATAATTGGATCCTCTAAACCATCATCAGTTTCTAGGCTAGTAGAGACAATACTTACGCCTAAGAAAACAAAACACATTATTACAATAATCTTCATTTCGTAGGATTTATTTCATTCGGAGTAAATTACGCACTAAATGATAAATTTCAAATTTTCGGACAACTAACATTTTAATATCGACCTATCAAAATTGGTATAGGCACCAATCAACGAATATTCGTTTAATTACGGGGTTGAACTTGGAATAAGGGGAAAGAATAAGTATTGTAGTAAAGCTCTTATAGGAGACATTTAGTTGATTAATAATCCTATATGTAACCTCGGATTGCTGTTTAACGTAATTATTATGGCTCATTTTACAAAACTAAATATTATCTTGTCGAAGCAATTATCCTCAACAATTTCAATGGAAGTAGTCGCTATTATAGGTGTCAAAGAAAGCGTTTATAGGAAATGTTAGGAAAAGTATCTCATATAAAAATTTTTTTGAAACTTAAAGAAGTACAACATCATGAAGAATTATTGTTATTTGATCTGTTTTTTCATCTCAATCTTTTTGATCGTTGCTTGTAATGAAACAAATGCACAAAAAGGGGATACTCCTGAAGCGGTGAAAAATTCTTTCCAATTAAAATATCCTGGGGAAAATGATCCTGATTGGCATACTGATAGAAATGGCAATTACGAAGCTAATTTCAAAAAGAAGGGCGTACACTATCGGGCTGATTATAGTCCTAATGGACAATGGATTGAAACGGAAAATTCCATTAAGGAAAAAGAGCTACCTGATCCTATCAAAAAATTGCTTAAGGATAAGTATGATGATTTCAAAATCATAGAGCTGGAGTATGTCTCTCATTATAAGAAGGGAGAATTTTATGATTTGGAGATAAAGGAAAAGGGCAAAGATAAATTTGATTTAGAAGTAAAAGCTGATGGACGAGTTATAGGAAGAGAATAATATCTTAATTAGATTTACTTTCATAAACCAACGTTAAAATGTCAAATCAAGAAACAGAAAAGATACAAAAAAAAGAAAAAACCATTGTTGATCTGGCACGAAGATATTTGCGAAAGCATTTTAAACGCAATACGCCCATTGCTTACAAGCTTCATCAATATGCCTATTTTAAAGAGGTAGTGAAAATTGCCAAAAAAATAGCTAAAGGAAGTAATTTAAGTGAAGAACAGACTGAAATATTGCTGCTGGCCAATTGGTTTAGATATGGAGGTATTGTCAAACAGTATAACAATTATCAGCAGATCAGTTCTGACATGGCCGAAGAGTGGCTAACATCGAAAAATTATCCTCCTGAAAAAATAAAAAGAGTCACCAACCTTATATTAAACACCGTTAATGAGGATAAACCTACTGGCAAATTGGCTGAGATTACCTATGATGCTTCTGTGGCTTATATGGGCAGAAAGGGCTTTTTGAGAGATAGCAACTCGCTAAGGGTAGAACTTGAAGAGGTACATGGCAAGAAGATAAAAAATAAAACATGGGTAGAACAGGAATATGAAAAATTAGTTAAGGCAAATTTTTATACTGAATATGCTAATGAAAAATATCAGGATCGTTTGGCTGATAATATTCAAGATCAGCGAAAGTTAATAGAAAAAGCGAAAACTGCTTCTATTCGAAAAAAGACTGGGAAAGAATTTGGGCGAGGCATCGATACACTATACCGAACAAGTTATAGAAATCACATAAACTTGAGTTCTATAGCCGACGGAAAAGCTAATATGATGATCAGTATAAATACGATTATTCTTTCTGCAATTGTCACTTTGATGGGTGCTGGTATGTCATTCTCAGAAACATTTTTGTTTAAAAATTTTCGGTTTATAGTTCCTGTTTTAATCTTATTGGTGGCAGTTCTTATATCGGCAATATTTGCAGTGCTTTCTGCACGGCCAAAAGTTACAGAAAATAGTATATCAAACGAAGATATTTTAGGCAGAAAAAAGAGCGTACTATTTTTTGGAAATTTTATCACCATGCAAAAGCATGAGTTTATTGAGAGTCTTGATATGCTTAAAAGAAATCAAGCTTTGTTATATGATAATATGGCAGTAGACATGTATTACCTTGGCCATGTTCTTGATAAAAAATATCGCTTAATAAAACATTCCTACAATGTTTTCATGGGTGGGCTCATTCTTTGCGTAGTATCCTTTATCCTCCTTTTGATATATGCCAACTTCACGGGATAAGGTAGCCTTCATTTTTGTGTGCTCTACTAATTGTCATTTTGGAGCGGATCTGTATGAGTTCTAAAGCAAGTTATTTCAGATTATTTTACCTATCTTAAGATTTCATGTTAAAATTTATATTCTACGTTTTGCTATGTTTTAGATGGCTGATATGTCAGGCACATCTTTACATAAAATTCTAGGCTTTTGATATTCTATTATCTATTTTAGCGTGGAAAAATTGAAATGTGAAATACAATGTTGATCAACTAAAAAAACGTAGTAATTGAATTTTTCTATTACGTTGAAAACGATCTTTCTCGTACAGAAAAAGAATTAGAACCAATCCTTTTAGTTAAAAAACGACTA
>ENA-ORXM01003996-ORXM01003996.1-marine-metagenome-genome-assembly--contig:-NODE-3996-length-13623-cov-3.915326_pt1 | contig 13623 bp, 9 predicted proteins | sample MGYA00237867_ERZ511480 | MGnify/ENA primary metagenome ERZ511480 (study PRJEB26309, sample SAMN06266103) | marine metagenome | isolation source: Algal blade | place: United Kingdom:Sidmouth, United...
CGCCCCCATCCTCGACGAGATTGCTGCCGAGCATGGCGAGAACATCTCGATCGCCAAGGTCAATGTTGACGAAGCCGGCGAACTTGCCCAGCGCTATCAGGTGCTCAGCATCCCAACCTTGATTGTGTTCAATGAGGGTGAAGTTGCCAAGCGTATGGTCGGAGCAGCTGGCAAGGCCAAGCTGCTCGAAGACCTCATTCAAATTCCCCCGCGCCTCTTCAGGAATAAAATAATCTTCGCCCTCCCCCACCGTATAGGCGCCCTCGACAGCATGCATCAGATACACTTTGCCAAAACGCCGCCCCGAGGCAAGTTTGTCGGTGAGCAGCGCGACGCCGCCGCGGGGCGCGTCGAACAGGGTCGTTTCTTGCAGCAGCGCCGCCCACCAGGCTCTAAAATTTGCACCCTTCGCCAGCGAACTCGCCTCTTTCGCCCGTTGCATGGCGTGGTTTTTAAACGCGCCCCACCCCAAATCACTCGTAAGGTCTTGGCGGATGTTGGGTAGGCTTGTTTCCAGCAATCTTTCGGCCCAGACGAGTTCGTTTTCCTCAACTTCTAGAAGGCCCGACCATTTGCGCCAGGGTTCACTCAGGTCAAGTTCTTTCGCTAAAACATTGATAGCCTCGAGACCCGCCACACCTCTGTTGAGTGCCGCATTTGCCAGCGGCACAAGTTCGGGAATGGCAAGTAGGCGCGACGCGGTAGGGTAGTCGGGCAGCTCGAGCAAATCCATAAGCAAACGACCTGCCAGCGTGTCTGCGAGCGCCTTGGGCGTTTCGTCCATAAGCGGCACACCGTACTCATCCGCCAGGGCGACAAAGGCTTTTACCTCGCGCTGCGGCACAATAACCGCTAAGTCCAGGGGGGCAGCGCCCTCGGCTAAATCTCGTTTGAGCGAGCGCAGTACCCAACGCGCTTCGGTTACTGGATTGGACGCGCGGTAGGCCGTGACCTGGGGCTGAGGTAAATCTTCGATATTTGCAAAGTTAGGGAGAGGTTCACTTGCAAACTCACCTGGCGGCGCTTCGGGTAGGCTCAACCAAACGTCCGTCGTTCGCGCCAACGCCTTGTAAATACGCAGCTCCAAGGGGCCAATCTCCCGAAAACCGTCAACGATAATTAGGTCAGCTTCGCCCGCTTCTTGCATACTTTGCGCTAAGTGCAGCGCCTCGGTGCGAAAGTCATCATAATCCCAGCGTTCCCCCTTGACCTTTTCATAAAGGCGAAACACATCTCGAAAGCGCTGCGTTTCTTCATCTCGTCCACGGACGTCACTGTGCTGAAGACCAAAGCGTTTCGCCTCGGCAATGGCGCTGGCAAAGAGCCGCGCCTCACCCGGAGCGGGCAATTCTTTACGCAGCTCGAGCAGCGCCTCCCCCACCAGCGCCAAACGACCCGTACCCACCACTAGGGGTTTAAGTTTGAGGGCGTGGGCAAGTAAGCGGTAGTAGACCTGTTGAGACGATAGAAATTCCAAACCGAGCAACGCCCCCGCTTCGGTGGCGCGGCGGTACACGTAACTGCGCTGACTCGGCAGCCCCACCCACCAAACACGTTTACCCTGCCGAGTAGCGTCACGTGCATGATTCATCAAAAAGGTCGTTTTGCCCGACCCTGGCGGAGAGATAAGTAGCTTCACTGACAAACAGTTTACCGCTTAAAGGCGTTTGGCTAAATTGACGAAGGTCGGTTCACTAAAGCTCACATGTGTACCGTAGCTTTCAGGCACGTAGCCAAGACCTTCATAAAAAGTGCGGAGTTCTGTTAAAACCAAACGAACTGAGAGCCAAACGTGCTCAGCGCCCGCCTTGAGCGCTTCTTTTTCAACGGCGCTGACAAGTTTTTTTGCTAAGCCGCGCCCCCTATGCTCGGGCACAACAGCGAGGCGACTCAGGTACATCCGACCGTCCTCAAATTTGAAGAAAACGCAGCCGACAAGTTTTCCGGCGCAGGCGATAACAAGAGCTTGCGCCGCCACCAGCTCATTTGCAACCGCCTCAGGTGTCTTACTTTAATGAACTCGAGGGCGGCGTAAGCTGTCCACGGTAAGTCTCAAAGGCGCTTGCAATCAGGCCAGCAAGCGCAGAAATATCATCAGTGTCTGCGAGACGCAGTGTGTAGTCAGACATATCTCCAAGTATGAAAGCAACCTGCGCTCGAGGTCAAGCCAATCCTAACGTAATACCTTCGAATATCCCTCAAGGTAACGCCCTATTTTACAGATAGCAGCTTTATTAAACAGATAGGGCTTGACAAATCCCCAACGTAATTGTTATTTTGGAATCGATTCCAAAAGTGAACAGGATGCAAAGTGATGGCAAAGCGTTACACAATTCAAGACATTGCCCGCAAGGCTGAAGTTGGCGTGGGTACGGTGTCACGTGTGCTCAATGACGACCCCAATGTCAAGACTAAAACGCGCAGCAAAGTGCAAGCTGTGATTGACAAAATTGGGTATCAGCCCAGCTACGCCGCCCGTTCGCTGCGCACTCAAAAATCAAATACGATTGGCTTTATCGCTGACGCAGTTGCGACAACGCCTTTTGCGGTCAACCTTATTAAAGGCGCCCAGGACGCTGCCTGGGAGCAAGGTAAACTTTTGCTGATTGTAGACGCAGATAACGACCCCGCCAGACGTGAACGCGCCCTCGAGAGCATGTTGGAACGTGAAGTCGAGGGCATTGTCTACGCTGCTATGTACCACCAGGAAGTGACCCTTTCAGACGCATTTAGATCTGTACCCACAGTATTGGTTGACTGTTACAGCCAGGATGAAATGTACCCGTCTTGCGTACCCGATGAGTTTCAAGGGGCTTATGACGCTACGAAAGAACTTATTCGTAACAATCACGAGCGCATTGCCCTTATTCTTGGGGCTGAACTCGAGTCTATTTACCCTGCTATGCGCGGGCGCTATCAGGGCTACTGTGAAGCGTTGAAAGAAGCGGGTATTGACCTTGCGCCAGAGTTTGTCCGTGTAGGTGAGGGCAACGCCCACTCGGGCTTCTCTGAAACCTCAGCTCTTATGAATCTGCCCGAGCCACCCACCGCCATTTTCTGCTGTACCGACCGCATGGCACTAGGTACGTATGACGCGGTTAAAGCCGTGGGCTTAAGCGTCCCTGATGATATTTCTGTGATTGGTTTTGATAATCAGCCAGTCATTGTAGAACAGCTTCATCCGCCACTTTCAACGATGGCGTTGCCCCATGAAGAAATGGGGCACTGGTCGATTAACACCTTGCTAAAGCCAACACCTATTCCCGAGCGCCAAGTTCTCCCCTGCCCTTATATTAAACGGGCATCTGTTAAACGTCTCGAGGTATAAACATTCATTTCCCTAACTTGGAATCGTTTCCAAGTTTCGCTTACAAAGGAGGTTATTTCTAAATCCGAAATCCGTAGGCAAAATCTATAGGCAAAATCTATAGGCAAAATCCGTAGTCCGGTATTCATAAATCTATTTTCTTAGGAGAAAAAATGCAGAAACTTTTAACTCTACTCACCGCCCTAGTTTTCATAGGCGCAGCCAGTGCGCAAACGGAACTAAGCCTTTGGTATCACGGCGCAGGTAACTCTGCCGAGCGCGATACCTTGTTGATGATTATTGACGACTTTAATAGCTCGCAAACTGACTACAGCGTTTCTTTAGAAGAGTTCCCGCAAGAGTCTTATAACGAGTCGATTGTCGCCGCCGCGCTTTCGGGTGACCTGCCCGACATTATCGATGTTGACGGCCCCATCATGCCGAATTGGGCTTGGTCAGGCTACTTGCAACCCCTCAGTTTGTCAGAGGGTGCTCTCGACAACTTCTTGTCGGGTGCGATTGGTGAGTGGAATGGCGAGGTTTACTCAGTTGGTTTATGGGACGCCGCCGTTGCCGTCTTTGCGCGCAAGTCTGTCTTAGAGGAAAACAGCATCCGCATTCCTACCCTGGATGAACCCTGGACCCTAGAAGAATTCGACGGGGCCCTAGAAACCTTGCAAGCCACAGGTAACTACGACTACGCCTTTGACCCTGGTATGGCCTGGACAGGTGAGTGGTATCCGTACGCCTTTTCACCCTTTTTACAAAGCTTTGGTGGCGACCTTATTGACCGCGAAACTTATCTGGAAGCCGAAGGCGTGCTGAACGGTGAAGAGGCCCTCGAGTTTGGCAATTGGTGGCAAAGTCTGTTCGAGCGTGACCTTGCCCCAGGCACTTCACAAGACGGCGCTGACCGTGAAACAGGCTTTTTAGATGGACGCTACGCCTTGCAGTGGAACGGCAACTGGGCAGCCCTGCCCGCCTTAGAAGAGTTTGGCGACGACATGCTGTTTTTACCTGCGCCCGACTTTGGTAATGGCGCAGTTATCGGCGCAGCCTCATGGCAGTTTGGCGTATCGGCGGATAGCGAAAATGCTGAAGGCGCAAACGCCTTTATCGAATTCGCCTTGCAACCCAAATACTTAGCTGCTTTTTCCGAAACCACAGGGCTTATTCCCGCGACCCCTGAAGCCGCTAGCATGACCGACAACTACGCCGATGGCGGACCTTTATCGGTGTTTTACGACCTGAGTAATAACCAAGCACTTATTCGTCCACCGACACCGGGCTACGTTGTCGCCGCGCTTGTCTTTGAAAAAGCGCTGGCTGATATTGCTAACGGCGCAGACGTGCAAGACACACTCGACGGCGCTGTGGACGAAATTGAAGCCGATATCGAGAACAACAGCAACTACGGCTTCTAAGTAGAGCGAAACGTCTAAGTTCATCACACAAGTAAGTCATTAGGTATTGGTTCTTTATCTTTAGTAGAATCGTTGAGAGCTAATACCTAAGCCCTAAAAATCCATAATCTCAGGGAATCATAGAAACCAAAATCATCATGTTTTACACGGGCAGTAAACTTGCCATGATTTGCATAAATCCCCCTCAGTCCCCCTTTGAAAAAGGGGGAAGCCAACCAGTTCCCTCCTTTTGTAAAGGAGGGTTATCCGAGCGAATGCGAGAATCCACTGCGAGAATTTTAGCTGCCGGAGACACATTTTGTGAATCACTGAATTTATTTAAGCGCTACACATTCATATTTCGCGTGACTATTCCCATTCCTTATCTCGAGCCAGCTTTAAGGAGGCTAAGACCTATGTCTGATATGAGCAACACCACCGCCCTTCCACCTTCAAAAACATCCGGCATTCTGAGCTATCAGAATAGAGAAGCCCTAACAGGCTGGCTTATGGCTGCACCTGTGATTGTTCTACTCTTTACCTTCCTTGTGCTGCCATTTATCTTTGCCTTTGGTTTTTCACTTACCAATCAGCGGCTTATTTCACCTAACCCCACCGAGTTTGTGGGGCTGCGTAATTACCAGCGTCTACTTACCATTAGGTCTTTGACACTCGAGCCCGAACGCGACACCGCTGGCAACGCTATTCGTGATGAAGAGGGGAACCTCGAGTATCCGCGCTTGAGAAGCTTTACACGCAACAACGAAGACTACCCGCAACTAGACGGTCTGCGCGAATGGCAGTCATGGCAACGTGGCGAAAATCGCGTTTATTTACTTGCCAGCGATACCGTTTTTCTGCGCGCCTTGCTCAATACGTTTCTATTTGTTCTCATTGTTGCACCCTTGCAAGCAGGTTTAGCGCTTCTACTCGCTATTTTGATTAACCAACCCCTGCGCGGCGTCAATATCTTCCGCGCTATTTACTTTATGCCGGTGATTATCTCAATTGTCATCGTGGGCGTCCTCTGGAGCTTTATCTATGACGGACAAGACGGTCTTTTAAACACCCTGCTAAGCGCCATGACCTTCGGAAATTTTGAGGGTATCGACTGGCTGGGAAACCCCAGAACCGCGCTGGGGGCTATCATGGCAATGTCGATTTGGCAGGGCGTGGGCTTTCACATGGTTATTTGGCTCTCAGGTCTACAGACCATTCCTTTTGTCCTGTATGAGGCCGCCTCTATTTCAGGCGCGAGCGCCTGGCAAAAGTTTCGCTACGTCACTTGGCCGGGTCTGCGCAATACAGCTATTCTCATTCTGATCGTTATTACCATGCAAGCTTTTGCCCTATTTACCCAAATCGACGTGATGACACGGGGCGGCCCGCTTGATTCAACGCAGTCCATCGTTTTTCAAGCAGTTCAGCGCGGTTTTGAAAAGCAAGATATTGCAGGTGGCTCAGCCATTTCGGTCATTTTGTTCGTTCTGGTGCTACTGGTGTCCGTTATTCAGCGCTACCTAACGAGGGAGAGATAATGAAAGCTCAAACAGTTAAAGGGCGGTTTGCGGGCTTAAGTAAACTTGGCCTGTACGCGGTCCTGCTTTTCTTCGCCTTTCTTTTTATCTTTCCCGTCGTGCTCATGATTGTCTCGTCTTTTAAACCTGACTTACAACTGCTTAGAGACACCTCATCCTTTAGAGCCTTCTTGCCTGTGGGCGACCTATCACTAACTAACTATTACGAAGCGTTCGAGCGTGCGCCGATAGGCCGCTTTGTCTTCAACTCAATCTTTGTGACGCTTACAACGCTCGTTTTGGGTCTTTTTCTAAACTCACTGGCAGGCTTTGCTTTTGCGATTTTGCGGTGGCCTGGTCGGAATATCATCTTGTCAATTATTATTGCGACCTTTGTCATTCCCTTTGAAACTATCGCCGTGCCGCTACTGCTAATTGTCAATACACTACCCTGGATTGGTCTGGACGGCTTTACCCAGGGTTGGCTCAATAGCTACCACGTGCAAATTATCCCCTTTATCGCCGACGCGCTGTCTATCTTTTTATTCGTTCAGTTTTTCAAAGACTTACCCGGCGAGATTATCGAGGCAGCCCGTATTGACGGGGCAAGCTGGTGGCAAATTTACCTGCGCGTGATTATGCCGATTTCAGGGTCGGTGATTGCCACGGCGGCGATTCTGAAATTTTTGGTGATGTACAACCAGTATCTATGGCCTCTCATGGTCACTAGAAGTGAGGAGTTCCGCCCGGTAATGGTGGGCTTGCAATATTTCTTCCAGCTCAATACCGCCTGGGGTGAACTAATGGCGTACTTATCTGTCATTACGGTTCCCGTTATTATTTTCTACCTGATGCTGCAACGCGCGTTTATTGAGAGCGTAGCGTCATCGGGTGTGAAAGGTTAAAGCGTGAGCGAAACCAATGGGCCTAAAACCATGTGGCAGTCGGTGCGCGTCGCGCCCCGGACCAGTCGCCTGGAAAAAAGGGCGCTACCCAAGCCCGGCCCTAGCGAAGTTCTTATCCATGTGAGAGTGTGCGGGGTTTGTGCCTCGGAGTTGCACCCGTGGTTAAGCGCTGACGGACCGCAAGAATTCGGGCATGAGGTTGTGGGGGAGGTTGTTGAGGTCGGCGCGGAGGTGACGGGACTCGAGCCCCCAATGCGCGTCACCGGACTCATTCATAAAGGCTTTGCTGAATACGCATTAGCCCCAGCCGAGCACGTCATTCCGGTTCCTGAAAGCCTCTCGGACAGGGCGGCGCTGGGCGAACCCCTATCCTGCGTGATAAGTGGTATGCGCCGTACAGCGATTGATCTGGGTGACAAAGTTGCTGTGATAGGACTGGGCTATATGGGCTTGCTCACGTTGCAAGCAGCGCGTTTGAAAGGTCCTGCCGAACTGTTTGCCATCGACACGCGGGAGGTATCACGGCAACGCGCCTTAGAGTACGGGGCTGATGGGGTGCTCGAGCCCACCGAAATACCCGCTTCCCTAATCTTAAATGCCTGGGGGGATATACCCAAAGGCTACGGGCTAGATGTCGCCATCGAAGCAGCAGGCAACGCACATGCACTGGCGCTGGCAGGGCGCATGGTGAAAGAGCACGGCATTTTGTCCATTGTCGGCTATCACCAGGGCGAACCCGTGCCCATCGATATGGAACTCTGGAACTGGAAGGCGCTGAGTGTTCTGAACGCGCACGAGCGGCGACATGATTACCAGATGGACTGTATGGCGCGGGGACTGCGACTGGTCGAGGCGGCTAAAATTGATACCGCCTCTCTCGTTACTCATTCTTATTCACTTGAAGATGTTGACGACGCTTACGCTGCCCTTTTAGACAAACCCGACGACTTTGTTAAAAGTGTTATCACGATTTCAGACTGACAGCTTTTAAGGAGACACATGGACCTCACCGACGCGCAAAAGGCGGAACTCAGCAGCGCGAAAGCTAGGCGCGAAAGCCTAGCGGCCGACCCTCAGCGCCCGACCTATCACTTTGCCGCACCCACAGGCTGGCTGAACGACCCTAACGGACTTATTCAGTGGGACGGGCAGTATCACCTGTTTTACCAACACAACCCGCACGCAGCAAAGTGGGGGCCACCCTACTGGGGCCACGCCGTAAGTGACGACCTGGTTCACTGGAAAGATTTGCCCATTGCCCTGACACCCGACATGTCACCCGAAGACGCGGGCGGCTGCTGGTCAGGGTGCGCCGTGAATGATAACGGCGTACCGACTTTTGTTTATACAGGCGTCGAAACTGACCGCACAGGCAAACAAACAACATGCTTAGCCTTTGGTGACGGTGAGCTTCTGAATTGGCAAAAGTACGAACAGAACCCCGTGGCGAGGTGGCCCAAAGACCTCAACGTTATTCGCAACGCCTACCGCGACCCTTATGTTTGGCGTGAAGACGACACCTGGTATCAGGTTGTTGTCACAGCTTTTGATGACCGGGGGCAAGCCCTACTTTACCGCTCGCAGGACCTAAAAACCTGGGACTATTTGCACCCGCTTATCCCCCAAGAACTCAGAGATGCGCTCAGCGACGAGGGGAGCATTTGGGAATGCCCTAATTTCTTTGCATTGGGGGACAAACACGTGCTGATTGTCTCGCTAGCAGGTGAATGTTTACAGTACCCCGTCGCTTTTATTGGCGAGTACCGCGACTATCAGTTTTATCCTGAGTCTATGGGCCGGGTGGACCACGGCTATCACTGTTTTTACGCGCCTCTCACGATGCGCGATGACCAGGGCCGCATGCTTATGTGGGGCTGGTTGCAAGAGCAGCGCAGCGGCGAAGCACAACTGAGTGCGAGTTGGTCGGGCATGATATCACCACCGAGAGTTTTAAGCCTCGAGAACAACACCTTAAAAAGTGAACCTATTGAGGAACTTAAGAGTCTACGCCAAGAACATTTTCAAGTCGAGAAGCTCGAGTTCGGTAAAGGTTTAAAAAAGCTAGATTTAAAAGGCAGGGCACTCGAGCTAACCCTCTCCCTAAACTTTAAGGAAGCAAATGAAGCGGGAATAGTGCTTGCCTTAGCTGAGGACGAGAGCGAAGGGCTCTACATCTTATACAACCGTGAGCAGGGTTCGCTAAGCGCCGAACCGCGTAGCCCGAACCGTGAAGAGGGCATCTGGTCGTCGCGGCCCTACACTTGTCCGCTCGAATTAGAAAGCAACACCCTCAACTTACGTATATTTCTGGACGGCTCAGTTGCCGAAATTTACGCACAGGGCCAATGCTTAACATGCAGACTTTATCCAGACAAAAGCAGTCAGCGTGTCGCTCTTATTTCAGATGGCACGACGTATTTGGAGAAGCTCGAGGCCTGGACCATGAAAAACATCTGGTCAAATAGTGAACGGCTTTAGAGCGCTTCCCCCTCTAAACTCAGGCTAGAGGTGATTTAAGTGAACCGAGTTAAGGTTCTGAATCCGACTTATTTTTTAAGACTGCTTTTTGTTTTAGCTTTGACAGGTAGCGTCGCTCTACAGTTAAATCTTGCTCAAGAAACTAGTCAGGCCGAAACGCATGAGGGCTTTTTGCTTAAGCGCGACGCAAACGTTCCTGACCTACCATTCGAAGACAATCCCGACCCCACCCTCTGCGGTATCCCCGAACCCTGGGGCGAGGACGATCCTGCCTGGTTATCAGGTTACTTTGAGGGCGACCTCATTCAAGAAGAGGTCTTGCTTTACGACAGCCATTTGCGCCGCAGTATCGTCGGCAGCGCCCCCAGCGGAACCGAAATTGAGATTATCCTATTTCAAGTCAACCCGAGTTTGAACTATTATCTGGTCCGCACGCTTGGCTTAGCAGAAGATGTAGAGGGCTGGCTTCCTGCGCCTTTTGTAGACCTCGAGCGGCCTTCTCAGCCTTTAGATTCAGACTAAATTAGAAAATAAGCTTTTAAGCTGTCAAGCTCTAAACGCCTTCATAACTGCCCATTTCCTAAACGTTTTGTCAGTAGGATGAGCGCTTTGCCTGTTTCATGAGAATTCCGGTAGTGCTAAATGACTGTTCGTACTTAAATCGTATCACCTGCAAGGTAAAAACTCTCATTTTACAAAGTTGTCCACATTTGCCTGTTAGCTGTTTCATCGGACTGGGTACTAAGCTCAGCTATGAAGGTTTGCATATATGAATGTACAGAAAAAGGCCGAAAAATAGCGTCTGGCAACGCTAAAAGGGGCTAACCAGTCGTTAACCTTTTTATAGTAGGGCAGCCTGCTTTATTAAGGTGGCAGTAGACTTTAGACTAAGTACCTAAAGTCACATTTACCGTTAGGGGATTTAACTATGTCAGTCGCAATTGTTGCCGCTTTACTGATATTTACGACCGTCTTTTACAAAACTATCCGTTACAAAATCGAGCCGCCACGCGTAACCCTACTTAACACCTGTACAACCGTAAGCTCATCCACCAGGTAGTCTACGCAGCTAAAGAATAGGAGTAAAACCATGCGCAAACGTTTACCCTTTATTTTCCTTTTTGGTCTTTTTATGTGCGGTCTATTGTCTAGCGCTAGTGCGCAGCAATCGCAGGGTGCACTCGTGCGCGTTGCCCACCTCTCGCCCAACGCTTCCAGTGTGGACATCGCGTTTACGAGCACAGCTGAGGACGGTGAAACGTCCACGCCGGAGGGCCTAAGCGGTCTCGCTTACGAAACAGTGAGCGATTACGTTGAGCTGCCTATAGGTGAATACACCGTCAGCGTAATGAGCGAAGGCAATGCGGTTCTCGAGCAAGATATCTTTTTTGATCCCGGCGTCAGCTACACCTTTTCCGTGATGGGCCTTGTACTACCTGAAGAGGATGCGGTGGCTGAAGAGGATGAGGGCGGGTTTTTCGACTTCGTTCAAAACCTTTTCAGCGGTGAGGGGGACCGCGACGCCCTAGCACTGCAACTCTTAATTCTACGAGACAACGTCGACTTTGTGCCGGTGGACGGTGAGCCGCTAGTGCGCGTTATTCACGCTGCACCAGGTACCGAAGCTGTCGACCTGACTATCGCTGGAACTGAGGAACGCGAAGCGGTCGTGACTGGCGTCGAGTTTGGCGGTGTCAGCAATTACGTTCCGCTAAGAGATGGCTACAGTGAACCCGTTCTTGCCATTGCAGGGTCTGACGCGCTAACGCTTGACCTCTCAGATATTAGTATAGAGCCTGGTAGGGTCAACACCTTTATCGTAACGGGCACTTCGCTCGAGCAAGCACCTTTGAAAGTCATTGCAGTGAGCGACGAACCACGTCCCGTTCCGTCACCGCTAACGGACACAGGCGCAGGTGGCACCGTAGCGAGTGTCGTGGCCAATGACCCAGAACTTGCTACCTTGACCGCGGCCCTGGAGCAAGCAGGTATGCTCGAGGTTTTAGATGGCCCCGGGCCATTTACCCTGTTCGCCCCGAATGAGGCCGCCTTCGCTGCCGTACCCCAGGACCAACTCGACGCAATTTTGGCAGATGGCGAAGCCTTGCAACGCGTTTTGCACAACCACTTAGTAGAGCGCGCCGTGACCTCGTTCGATATTGCTGGGGCCGGAAACCTGACCTCTTTAGATGGTGCTGATCTCGAGGTAGCTGAGGCAGCAGACGGCAGCCTGAGTGTGGCAGGGGGCAGCGTCGCCACACCCGATATAGAAGCCAGCAATGGCGTCGTACACATAATCGACACCGTGCTTTTGCCTACTGATCTGGAACTTACCGAGGGCGAAACCGCCGACCCGTCAGCGGAGGTGCAAACTGACACTAAAGAGGGGGCTGAGGCAAGTTCTGAAGTAGCGGATACCGCAGAGCAAACGGAGGAAATGGCTGAAGAGGCTACGGAAGAAGCTGCTGAAGAAAGTGCTGAAGAGACTCAAGAAGCAACTGACCCACAAACTGAAGAAGCGGATGAAGCGGAGGCGACGCCACCTGCCGACCCAAACACGCTGCCACCCCTACAAGACACCCTTGTTCGGGTAGTACACATGTCGCCCAACGCGCCCGAGGTGAGCGTCACCCTAACTGACACCACCGAGGGCGGCGAAACATTTGCGCCCGAAGACCTCTCTGCGCTGAGTTATGAAACGAGTACCGACTATTTAGAGCTGGCACCGGGCGAATACACGATTTCTGTAACAAGTGATAGTAATTCTGTCCTCGAGCAAACCATGTTTTTAGACCCGGGTATTAACTATACCCTTGCGGTTATGGGTTTGGTTCTACCTGAGGAGGACACGGAAACCGAAGAGGACGAGGGCGGCTTTTTCAACTTTATTCAGGACCTTTTCAGCGGTGAGGGAGACCGGGACGCTTTGGCGCTGCAACTTTTACCCTTGCAAGACAACGTCGAGTTCATTGCGGGCGAAGGCGAGACCATGCTGCGCCTCGTCCACGCCGCACCGGGCACAGGCGCACTCGAGCTAAGGGGAACGACAGATGGGGAGCGCGAAACGCTCGTTGACGTAACTGCCTTTGGTAGCGTCAGTGGTTACGCGACCCTGAGTGGAAACGCGGAACCTGCTGTCACGCTTGCGGGTAGCGACGCACTGACACTCGAACTCTCTGAGGTTAGCTTCGACCCCGACACCGTCACCACACTATTTGTAACCGGCACCTCGCTCGAGCAAGCGCCCTTGAAGGTCATCGCGCTGAGCGGCGAGCCCCGCCCAATTCCTACAGCACTACCTGCTACGGCGGTAGGCGGGACCATTGCCACTATCGTATTTAGTGATCCTGACCTCATTGCGCTCTCAGCAGCGCTGGAACAAGCAGGCATGCTCGAGGTTTTAGACGGCCCCGGGCCTTTCACGCTGTTCGCGCCCAACGCTGAAGCCTTTTCAGCCCTACCGCAAGACCAGCTAGACGCGCTTTTGGCCGACCCCGAGGCGTTGACTCAGGTTCTTAATAATCACGTGATAAACAGTGTCGCTACGTCCTCAGACGTCGCCGACATAGGCATGCTGACGACGCTGGACGGGGTTAACCTCGACGTAGAGGCAGACACGGACGGCAATATTTTAGTGGGTGACAGTGTTATGGTCATTCCTGATATACAGGCGAGTAATGGGGTCATCCACATAATTGATACGGTTCTTTTACCTGAAGGTTTAGAGATAAACTCACAGGAGTAGACGACGACTTTTGTGGATTAGAGTGTTCAAGCAGAGCTTGTGTCAAGCAATAGGTGAAATTAGCTTATAGATCGAAGATTAAGCACAAGACATAAGTCATCCCAAAAGTCTGATAACACTGTTTCTGACAGCGAATTTTGCTCCAAATTGTGTACAAAGAAAGCTTTTTGAGTATTTAGCAGAAGGAAATCCCCTCTAACTCCCCTTTGAAAAAGGGGAGGATTATAAGCTTCCCCCTTTAAGAAAGGGGGATTGAGGGGGATTTCCT
>ENA-ORXM01004000-ORXM01004000.1-marine-metagenome-genome-assembly--contig:-NODE-4000-length-13610-cov-2.438705_pt1 | contig 13610 bp, 13 predicted proteins | sample MGYA00237867_ERZ511480 | MGnify/ENA primary metagenome ERZ511480 (study PRJEB26309, sample SAMN06266103) | marine metagenome | isolation source: Algal blade | place: United Kingdom:Sidmouth, United...
AACAGCTCTAGATGAATTGTTTAAGGCAAAAAAGAAAAATCTGACTTTAAAGATACCTGTTGACCAAGAACATTTCATTGAGTTGGATTTGATTGAAAATGATATTATTCCGATTTTCAGAGGACATATCCTTACCGAAGAAGACCAAATCATCCGCAGACATATTTTGAATTTAATGTGCCGTTTTGAAACTGCTTGGGGTAGTAGCCAATTACATTTTTCTGCCTTAGATAAGGTTTTGCATAGTCTGAAGGAAATGGAATCAGACGAATTGGTTGTTATTACTAACGGAAAATTAAAGATCACAGAAAAGGGAAGACCTTTTGTACGCAATATTTGTATGGCTTTTGATTTGTTACTACAAGAAAAAAAACCAGAAACAAAATTGTTCTCAATGACTATTTAAAAATAATGTATTATGAAAAAAATAATAGTACCTATCGATTTTTCAGAACAGTCTGAATATGCCATGAAAGTGGCAGCTTCATTAGCTAAGAAGCACGGCTCCGAAATTTTGGCCTTGCATATGCTCGAGTTGAATTATGCTGTAATTAATTCTGCTGAAGGGGTGCACCCAGAGCAAACTGTTTTCTTGCTAAAGTTGGCAGAGAAAAAGATTAGTGAATTCTTAGACAAGCCTTATTTAAAGGGTGTTAGTATTACCCCTATCATAAAACATTATAAAGTATTTAGTGAGGTAAATGACATTGCAAAACAGCATCAGGTTGATTTAATAGTAATGGGGTCGCATGGTACTGACGGACTGAAAGAAATATTTATAGGTTCGAATGCGGAAAGGGTAGTGCGCAATGCAGATATTCCGGTTATTGTTGTGAAAGAGGAATTAAAAGACTTCAAAATTGATCGCCTTGTTTTTGCCTGTGATTTTAAAGAGGATAATTTGGTTGCTTTTAAAAAGGCACAAGACTTTGCAAAAATGTTATCAGCAGAGGTAGAGTTGGTTTATGTCAATACACCAGGCGATAATTTTTTAAGTAATCACGATGCTTATGAAATAATCAACGAGTTTTTATCAAAAGCCAATGTTGGTCAACAGGTGGAAATATTTAACGATTACACAGTAGAGCAGGGTATACTTAATTATAGCAAAAGTGTTTTAGCTGATATGATCGCCATACCTACCCATGGCCGCAAAGGCTTATCACATTTCTTTATGGGAAGTATAGGTGAAGATGTAGCAAATCATTCTAAAATACCTGTTGTGACCTTTAAAATAAGCTGAATTTTTTAAGCCAAACTAACCATTAAAAGGGGAATCTTTAATAAGATTCCTTTTTTTGTTGCATTACTGTTTTACGACTGTAACACAAAAACTTTTACTAGCTATAGTTTTATCTAAGGGTATCATAAGAAAGTAATTTGAATCGTGCTTAAAGCGCAACGAAATCTGCTGTACTAACAGGTTAAGGCAGTTTATCTTTCATAAATTGGTATAAAATATTCATTTGCGGAGTGCCTTGGCGTTTTCCAGCTCTTCCAAAAAAATAAAGAACGAACCAGCAGACTATTGTAAAAATCATAAGTACTAACGGAATGCTATATGGCTTACCTAAAGAAACACTTGAAAAGCACCAAATTGACAAAACAATAAAAATAGTAGCCACCCCAAAGTGTAGAAACATAAAAAATGTCCACAAGGTGGGATTAGGGCCAAAAACGCCAAATAGTTTGCATCTATTGTCATCTATTTTTTCAATTTCTAAATGTAATTGTGGCGACCAAAAGTGATGATTTTTGTGGCTAAATTTGATAAAAATATGTTCATCTGATCTTTTGATTACAAAAGTTGGATTTTTGCATGTTTCGAACAACTTTAATACCGCTTCTTTCTCTTTAGAAATTTCAATTTGAAACCGAGGTCTTAGTACAATGTCATTCGATAGCGTGCTCATTGGTTACAACTTTACTGATGACATTCTATTTGGCTAGAAACAACTTCAACAATTGGTTTAGGTGATACATACGGAATGCCTAATCCAAGTCCTCTAACGATAAAAATAACCCCTACTAACACCACAAAAACAGGAATTAATTTTTGAACTTTTTGTCGTGCATTTCCTTTCAAAAGTCCACTAAAATAAACGGCAAAGGTCATTAAAGGAATGGTGCCCATACCAAACAACATCATATAAAGACTTCCCTTTAAAGCATCTCCCATGGCGATGGCTCCAAAAAGTGCCATATAAACTAATCCGCATGGTAGCAATCCGTTTAAAAAACCAATGGTTAAAAAAGTATCCGGAGTTTTTTTGCTAAGCTCTTTTCCAAGGCGGTTTTTAACTTTAGAAATTATCTTAAAAATAGGTTTTGAAAAATTATATTTTTGGAATGCTTTGTATGGAAGTATGACCACAATAATCATTAGAACCCCAATAATTATGGAAAGCTTTTGTTGCAACCCAAAAACATAAAGGCCTTTACCTAATAAGCCAAAAATTAAGCCAATGAGACCATAAGCTAAAAGTCTACCTAAATGGTATATCGCTATTTGTGTAGCTTTTTTGAAATTGTTAGATCTATCAACCGGAAGCATAAAGGCTATGGGGCCGCACATGCCGATGCAGTGCAAACTTCCCATTAACCCCAATGCAAGTGCTGATAGTATCATGTTAATAAGTTAAACTTTCTTTATGTAGGTATTTCTCAGCGTCATAGCTCCATGAAACTTTAATGTCCCATCGACCATCCAATAAACGTTTGTCAGGTATGAGCAAATGTGCATCAGACAGACTTAAGTTGAAGTCAAAGTCTAATTGCTTATTAGATGGCCTGTATAAGGACACTGTTCCATTAATTTTACTATGATCTATATGATTAGGAAATTGCAATTCTAAACCGTCGGAGGTTTTTGAAATTAGCAATTGCATGGCATTTGTTTTGGCCATGCTTTCTGCATCAATTTCTTCTTGATACCCTAATTCTTGCCGGTAATAATCTTCAGTAACCAAATCGTGGTTAACGCGATCATCCGTACTCATTCGAATTACAAAATATAGAATGAAACTGATGAATGCTATAAATGATATAACTATGGCAGTACCCCAATTAATTTTCATAATAGATATTTTGAGTGCAAGTATGACTTGCGTTTATTTATAACTTCTTGGTGCTAGAAAAGCTGTTATGGTGGTTTCAATGAGCTCATTACCACTATAAATACCCACTTTTATTTTGTCTTTGTCACCGTTTAAAGCTGAATTATTGATTTCAATAAATAGAGTGCCTTCTGCTAAATCTTGAGCGGGAACCTTAAAGTCTTCGTCTCGCACTAGTTTCACGGTGCCCTGATGCGACAGTAATTTGAAACTTACATCGTTTACGTCTTTAGTTGTTTTATTTACGAGTTTAAAGGTGTAAACATTACTAATAATATTCCCTTCTTTATGTTCGTACAATTGCCCTGGTAACCGCAGAATGTTGGCCTCTAAATCATTGCGTAAAAAAAGCATTCCAATGAGTACTCCTATTAAAATGATTAATACTGCTGAGTACCCCTTTAATCGCGGTGTGAATTTAAATTTTTCTTTTTTAGTAATCTCATCTTCACTGGCATATCGAATTAATCCTTTAGGTAGGTTTACCTTTTCCATCATACTATCACACTCGTCAATACAAGCGGTGCAATTCACACATTCTAACTGTGTACCGTTTCTAATGTCAATACCAGTGGGGCAAACATTTACACATTGAAAACAATCGATACAATCGCCGTGACCTAAGCTTGCTCTATCTTCATTTTTTCGAAATTTTTTACGCCCGTTTTCTGCTTCTCCACGTTGATGATCATAAGCGACAACAATCGATTTGTTGTCGAGTAAGACCCCTTGCATTCGACCATATGGGCATGCAATAATGCAGACTTGTTCACGAAACCAAGCAAACACAAAGTAGAATACTGCGGTGAAAATTAGAAGTGAAACCAAGGTGCTTAAATGTTGAAAAGGCCCGTCGATGACATATCTAATTAATCGGTCACTACCGATTAGGTATGCCAAAAAGACATTGGCAATTAAAAATGATATTAGAAAAAAAATTGTCCATTTGGTGATGCGCTTTCTTATTTTTTCAGCATCCCATTTTTGTCGATCTAAGCGTATTTGAGCACCTCGATCTCCGTCAATCCAGAATTCTATTCTACGAAAAACCATTTCCATGAATATGGTTTGTGGACACATCCATCCGCAGAAAATTCGACCAAAAGCAACAGTAAAAAGTGCTACGAAAATGACTCCAATTATCATGGAAACAACAAACAAATGAAAATCTTGAGGCCAAAAAGGGAAACCAAAAATATTGAATCGACGTTCTAATACATTGAACATCAAAAATTGATTTCCATTGACTTTAAGAAATGGAGCAGTAATTAAAAATGCAAGTAAAAAATAGCTGACATATTTGCGATATTTCCAAAACGAACCACTGGGTTTTTTTGGAAATACCCACGCACGCTTACCATCTTCATTAATGGTGCCTATACCGTCTCTAAAATTTTCTTGATTTTGCTCCATTAAAACTACATTTTACTAGTTGTCTTAAAATCAGTTTTACATTATTGAACTGTTTCAGTAGCCGAATTAGATGCTACCGTTACAGAATCTTTGGCTTGTTCGATAACCTCTTGACCTTCTTTTTCAGGGTCTAACCATAATTCTCCTTCTGCCGCTTTCGGATTAGCCGGGGTAGTGCCATTAATCTCTGTTAAAATATAGCTTGCTACTTGTGCCATTTCAACGGGTTTCAATATTTGTTTCCAAGCGACCATACCTTTGCCGTCGCGACCACCTTCAGAAACTGTATTAAACACGTTTTTGATACCTCCACCTAAAATCCAATATTCATCAGTCAAGTTTGGCCCTATTCCGCCACCACCATCAGCCATATGACATGCGACGCAATTCGCTTCAAAAATAGTTTTGCCAGCGGTTATATCTGAAGCTTCGGTAAAGAGTTCAACCGTGTTGATGTCAACTAAGTCTTTAGCGTTCTTTTTATATTCTTCAATTTCAATTCGTGCGGCAGCAACTTCTTGTTCGTATTCTAAATCTTGATCGTAATCATTGTAGATGTGAAAACGAACCAAATAAAATACACCGAAAACAATAGTTGCATAAAACATGTATACCCACCATGGTGGTAAATTGTTGTCTAGCTCACGTATACCATCATAATTATGATCTAAAATTATTTCTCCCTCTGCTTCTATGGGTTTAGAGCCTAAGAGCTTTTGATACGTTTTTCTGCCCCATTTCCAACCTTTTGACTCAGACTTAGTTGCCAGGTAACGTTCTTTAGCTTCCGGACTTAACGTCTGAAACATCACATTTTCTACAGCTTGAAGAATTAGCTCTATACCGATCAGAAGTAATAGTACTAATACTAGAAATAATTGGGTCATCGGGTAGGCAATAACTGCAGGTTTGTCACCAGAGTCGATGAAAAACTCCATTAAACCTAGTACTATAAAAAATAGTACGACGACTCTCATCCACGAAATTGAATTTTTCATTTTGCTATGTTTTGTTGGTTATCTTTTTCTAAAGGAATTTCACTTACTTCCTTAATATGCTCTTTAGAGGTTGTAAAAACCCACCAAAAAAGGAGTGTAAAGAAGATAAAGAAGATGAGCAATGATATCATAGGATACGTTGCTACCCCGTCGATACTTTCCATATAATTTTTTACAAATTTCAGCATGACTTAATTAGTTTTTAGATATAACTTCTTCAGTTTCTTTGATTTTAATATCAGTGCCTAATCGTTGTAGGTAAGCGATTAGTGCTACAATTTCTCGATCGCGCATTTCAACAAACTCTTCACCATTTTCGGCAGCATATTTTTTGTCAGCTTCATAACTTTTAGCAAAGTCAGGATCGGTATATAGATTCTCTTCAATAGTTTTAGCCTGCTCGTTCATTGAGGTGGTTGCATTGGCGATATCGGATTCAGTATATGGTACACCAAGAGAAACCATAGCCTCCATTTTACCTTGAATGTTCGAACGATCATGTTCATTACGAACTAACCATTGATATGCGGGCATAATGGAACCCGATGAAGTGCTTTGTGGATCATACATATGATTTAAATGCCAGTTGTCAGAGTATTTGCCACCTACACGTAGCAAATCAGGTCCGGTACGTTTACTTCCCCATAAAAATGGATGGTCATATACAAACTCACCGGCTTTGGCATATTCACCGTAACGTTCGACTTCACTTCTAAACGGACGAATCATTTGTGAGTGGCAACCCACACAACCCTCACGAATGTATATATCTCTACCTTCCAATTCTAAAGGCGTATAAGGTTTCACACTAGCAATAGTTGGGATATTGGATTTTACCATAATAGTTGGCACAATCTGGATGATACCACCAATTAAAATAGCAACTGTAGCTAAAATGGTTAATTGAATTGGGCGTCTTTCCAACCATGTATGCCAACCTTCGTTCGCAGTACGTTTTTTGGTTACACGTTCTAGAGCTGGAGCTTCTGCCAGTTCATCTTCAACTTTGCTTCCGCTTCTTACCGTAACAATCACATTATACACCAGAATAAACATCCCGATAATATAAAGTGTTCCACCAATGGCACGCATCCAATACATAGGAATAATTTCGGTTACGGTTTCTAAGAAGTTACCGTAAACTAAAGTTCCGTCTGGGTTAAATTCTTTCCACATTAACGCCTGTAAGAAGCCAGCAACATACATTGGCAGGGCGTAAAGGATGATTCCTAAAGTTCCTATCCAAAAATGGAAGTTAGCTAAGCCGTTAGAGTATAATTTTGTTTTAAACATTTTTGGAGCTAACCAGTAAATCATTCCAAAAGTCATAAACCCATTCCATGCTAATGCACCTACATGTACGTGAGCAATAATCCAATCGCTAAAATGGGCAATGGCGTTCACATTTTTTAAAGAAAGCATAGGGCCTTCAAAAGTTGCCATACCATAACCGGTAATAGCTACGACCATAAATTTTAAGGTTGGGTCTGTTCTTACTTTATCCCAGGCACCTCTAAGTGTTAATAATCCATTTATCATACCACCCCAAGAAGGAGCAATAAGCATAATAGAAAATGCAACTCCTAAATTTTGCGCCCAATCTGGCAAAGAAGAATATAATAAGTGGTGTGGTCCTGCCCAGATATAAATAAATATTAAAGACCAAAAGTGAACAATAGAAAGTTTATAAGAATAAACAGGTCTGTTTGCTGCTTTAGGAACAAAATAGTACATAAGACCTAAGAACGGAGTAGTTAAGAAAAATGCTACGGCATTATGTCCATACCACCATTGCACCAAGGCATCTTGTACACCAGCATAAACAGAGTAACTTTTTAAAGCACTTACAGGAAGTTCTAAGCTATTAAATATATGAAGTACAGCTACGGTTACAAACGTACCCGCATAAAACCAGATGGCAACATATAAATGACGTTGTCTTCTTTTTATCATAGTACCAATTAGGTTTACCCCAAAAGCTACCCAAACTAAGGCAATAGCAATATCTATTGGCCATTCTAGCTCTGCATATTCTTTAGATGTGGTATACCCTAATGGTAAGGTAATTGCAGCTGCAATAATGATAAGTTGCCACCCCCAGAAATTAAATTTACTTAGAAAATCGCTAAACATTCTAGCTTTAAGTAAACGTTGGGTAGAGTAGTAAACTCCTGCAAAAATTGCGTTACCTACAAAAGCAAAAATAACTGCGTTTGTATGTAAAGGACGTAAACGACCAAAACTTAGCCAAGATATGCCATCTGTTACATTTGGGAACAAAAACATAAAAGCTAGTAAAAGCCCTACCGACATTCCTATAATACCCCAAAACATAGTGGCGTAAAGGAAATTTTTTACGACTTTGTTATCGTAATAAAACTGTTGTACTTCCATAATTAATTCCTCTTTTTTATTTAGTTGGATTTATTTTTAGAATCTTTCTTTGGTGTAGTTTTTACTACTAACTCATCTTCGAAAAGCATACGTACAGATGGAGTATAGGAATCCTCATACTGTCCACTTTTAACGGATAGAATAAATGCTGCAAAAAATAGAATAGCAACAATAATACTTATCGTTAATAACACATATATAACACTCATACCTACCTGAATTATACTGTAAAATTACACCTGCTATACTACCTATTATATGACTTTTGTCAGGTTTTGAATTTATTTTTAGATTCTCCTTTTTTAATGTAATTTTTTACCTAAAAAATTAGTGGTAACTGTAGTAAAAGCAACTACGCTGATAGAACTTAAAGGCATTAGTATAGCAGCAATAACTGGCTCTAGTTGGCCTGTAATGGCAAAGTATAGCCCTATTATATTGTAAAGTAAAGAGAGCAGAAAACTCCATTTTATTATTTTCATGGCTTTTTTAGAAGCTAGGATATAAGTGTATAATTCCTGAAACTTTGTAGCATCTAAAATGCCATCGCAAGCAGGAGAAAATACATTTACATTTTCTGAAATTGCAATACCAACATTACTTTGTGCTAAAGCTCCAGCATCATTTAATCCATCGCCAACCATCATTACTGTTTTTCCTTGGTCTTGTAGTGATTTTATAAACTCTAATTTATCTTCTGGTTTTTGATTAAAATATAGCGGAGTAAGTTTTGGAAGTAATTTTTCTAGTCTAGATTTTTCGCCAGAGTTATCTCCTGAAAGTATCGCTAGTTTTAGGGTTTCAGACATTTTAGAAAACAAATTCGATACTCCTTCTCTGTATTCGTTTTTAAAAATAAATCGTCCTTTATAAGTATTATTACTACTTATGTGTACCGAGGTGTTTTTAGCATCTTTAGTGCTAGTATTTTTTACAAAACTTGCGGAGCCAATTTTAATGGTAGCATTTTCTTTAGTGCCTACTATTCCTTTTCCTAAATGTTCTTCATATGCATCTAACGTTACAATGTTTTGTTCTGCTAGAATGCTATATAAAGACCTACTTAAAGGGTGGTTAGATGAACGAAGTGTATTTTTTAATAAAGCCTCTTCTTCCTGGGTGAGGGAATAACCTTCATAAGTAGCAGTGCTTTTTTTGGCAGTGGTAATAGTACCTGTTTTATCAAAAATTGCAGTATCTATTTTTGCCAGTTGTTCTATAGTATAGGTGTCTTTTAAATAGAATTTATTTTTACCAAAAATGCGTAGCATATTCCCTAACGTAAAAGGAGAAGCTAAGGCTATTGCACACGGACAGGCAATTATAAGTACAGCTGTAAAAACATTTAACGCCATACTTGAGTTGTAAAACAACCAAAATAAAGTTGCTAAAAAAGCAATACTTAATACTCCAACCGTAAAGCGTTTTCCAATACTATCTGTAATAGATTGGAATCTACTAGTTTTATTGGTATTAAAAATAGAATTACTCCATAGCTGTGTTAGGTAACTTTGAGAAACCGTTTTTATGGCTTCCATTTCTATAGCGCTATGTAACTGTTTGCCACCAGCAAAAATTTTATCACCAGAGACTTTGGAAACAGGTTCAGATTCTCCTGTAACAAAGCTATAATCTATTTGAGAAAACGGGCTTATTAAAATGCCATCTACTGGAATTAGCTCTTCATTCCTAATAAGAATTTTATCTCCTTTTTTTATATCGTAAACTTGAGTGGTTTCTTCTTTTTTGTTGGAAAGAATACGTGTTACCGCAATGGGAAAGTAAGATTTATAATCCCTCTCAAAAGATAAAAAAGAATATGTTTTTTGCTGAAAAAACTTTCCTAGTAATAGAAAGAAAACTAGCCCAGTAAGACTATCAAAAAAGCCAGGTCCCCATTGAAGAATAATCTCTGTTGTGCTTCTTACAAACAAAACTAAAATTCCAAGTGCAATAGGAACATCAATATTTAAAAGTTTAGAACGTAATCCTTTATATGCTGATATAAAGTAATCTTGTGCAGCATAAAAAACTACAGGTAGGGAAAATACAAACATAATCCAACGGAAAATACCTTGGTATTTATTTAGCCAAAACTCGCCTCCATTTTGGGCACTAGAAGCTAAATCAAAATACTCTGGAAAAGATAAAAACATGACATTCCCAAAGGCAAACCCTGTAATTCCTAATTTATAAAGAAGAGTGTTATTGGTGCTTTTTTTGGGGTTGTTATAATCTTCTAAAGAAATGGTAGGTTCATAGCCAATATGAGATAATAAGACAACTACTTCCTTTAAAGAAATAGACTCTGGATTAAAGGTAATACGAACTGTTTTTTTAGGAAAATCTACCTGAGAATTATTAATGTGTTGGTTTAATTTATTCAGGTTTTCTAATACCCAAATGCAAGAGCTACAATGTATGTGTGGAATGTATAGGTTTATTATTTGTACGTTGGTATCCTTAAATTCTAACAGTTTTTCTGTAATTTCAGTCGAATCAAGAAAATCATACTTACCTTCTACAATAGTAGGTGTAGCTCCAGCAGAAGATTCTATAGCATAATAATAAGATAAATTATTTGTAGAGAATATTTCATAGACGGTTTTGCACCCATTACAGCAGAATTTCTTTTCATCAAAATTTATTCTAGCGTTTGTACAATTGCCGCCACAATGGTAACATTTTTCCATTTTATTTTAACATTTGCTAATACCTGATACAAAGGTTGTTATAAGAACAAAGAGAAAACATGATATTTGTCAGGTTTTGTTTACCTTGTTACATGTAATTTTGTTGTGTCAGGTAAAAAAAGCAGTACTTATGGAAACAAGATGTGAAAATTGTATAGTCCGAAAATTTAACTCTTTAAGAGCAATGAATAAAGAAGAGTTAAAACAAGTTTCTGATAACAAAGTATATAAAAAGTTTAAAAAAGGAGAAGCTCTTTTTGAAGAAGGAGAAAAGTTAAATGGTGTTTATTGTGTACGAAACGGAGTTTCTAAACTTTCTAAGCTTAGTGCAAATGGTAAAGACCAGATTGTAAAATTAGCAACTACAGGGGAGGTTATGGGGCAACGTGCTGTAATTGTAGAAGAAGCTACAAATTTAAGTGCTGTTGCAGTAAATGATATGGAGGTGTGTTTTGTGCCTAAAGAAATAATTGTAGGAACAATGCATAAAAATCCCAATTTTACATTAGAAGTTTTACGCCATATGGCTCATGATTTAAAAGAGGCAGACGATGTTATCGTAAATATGTCTCAGAAGACAGTAAAACAAAGAGTTGCAGAAGCTTTTTTGTATCTTAAAAATAATTATGGGGTAGATGAAGAGGGGTATTTGAAACTTACTTTATCTAGGGAAGATATTGCAAATGTAGTTGGTACAGCTACAGAATCTTGCATACGTATTATATCGGAATTTAAGAAAAAAGGACTTCTTAAAGCTTCAGGAAAACGTATAAGTATTTCTAATGAGAAAGAGTTACAAGAACTGGTTGATGGTTTTTAAAATAATCTTTTTAAAATTTCTAAAACTGACATTTATCATAGTTTTTAGAATGCACTAAAACTAAATTTACAACTTAGTTAAAAGAATAGCATGAAAAACATAGTATTACCTACAGATTTTTCTGAGAATGCATGGAACGCTGCAAAGTATGCATTAGAACTTTTTAAAGAAGAAGACTGTACTTTTTATATAGTAAACACTTATACTCCTGCAATAGCAAATAGTAGGTTTATGGCAGCCGCAATAAATGGAATGTCTATAGAGGAAGGTATTTCTTTGGCATCTAAAAAAGGACTGCAAACTATAGTGCAAAAAATAAAGAGAGAATATCCTAACTTAAAACATACTTACAATACAATATCTTCTTTTAGTTTATTGGTAGATGAAATAAAAGAAATTGTTGAGGAAAAAAATATAGATTTAATAGTAACAGGAACTAAAGGAAGTTCTGGCGTAGAAGAGGTTTTTATGGGAAGTAATACAGTACGTATTATTAAGTCTATTAAGAATTGTCCTGTTTTAGCAATACCAGAACATTTTGATTTTAGTAGACCTTTGGAAATAGCATTTGCAACAGATTTTAATAGGTTTTACTCCCATTCGGAATTAGAACCATTACTAGCCTTAGCAAAAACTTTTAACTCTGTAATACGTATTGTACATGTGCAATACGAGATAAAGGCATTAACAGAATTACAGCATTTTAACTTAGGAATGCTTCGTAAATATTTTGATGAAGTAGAGCATTATGTGCATACCGTATCAAAACTAAATTCTGTTTCTAAAACACTAGAGGTTTTTAGTACAGAATTAGATGTTCATTTGTTAGCTATGCTTAATTATCAGCATAGTTATATGGAAAAAATGACTAGAGAGCCTGTAGTAAAGCGTGTTGCTTTTCATACGCAAATACCATTGTTAGTAATTCCTGAATTAGGAATGGTTTCCTCTTCTAGTTTTTCTAAAAATCATCAAGAACTTGTAGTTAAGTAAGTTTTATTATTTGCTCCAAAATTTATCGGTTTCAGGAATGTTTTGTTTATGCCCTAATTTAAATGGACTAAAATGTAGTTGAGCAAAAAGATACCAAGCAGAGGAAGATATTGCAGGAGTAAGGTCTGCATGATCCCAAAGAAGACCAGCTCCATAGGTTGTTCCATGGTTAGTAGTGTAGGGTATACCTTGGGCATCATGTAAAGAAGTACTAGTAATAAATGTTTTTTCTAAGTTTTTTATAACATCCTTTGCTTCTTTATTTTTGTTTTTTTGCTGAAAAGCAACTAAGATTTGTGCGGTACCTTCTAACCAAATAACATCTTTATCCTCATCAAAAGAATACCCAGTAATTAATTTTCCGTTTGTAGTATTAATTTGAGAGTTTTTGTATCGGTCTAATTTTGTTAGCGCTTGTACAGGGAAATCTGGAAGAATACCAATACTTAAGCCATGTAAATCTAAAGCATATTTATAATCTTCATTTTCTGGCCAAGCTATTAATAACTTTTCTTTGCTATCCCAACGGTTATTTTTTAAAAATTTAAGGATATTAGCATGAAAACTGTCATACCCAGCTACCGCATTGAAAGCTGTAATAATACCTTCTGTGACCTTAGGAATTTCAGATCCATCTTCATTATAACCTCCTATTAAGCTACCATCTTCTTTTTGTAAAGAACGTAACCAGTTTTCAACGGCAGTTGCCATTTTATTATATTTTTGTGTCTGTGTAGCTTCATGGTAGTGGTTAATAGCTATTAATAGCCAAGCATTATCTCCCATCCAAGTTCTACTTCCTTGTTCTCCTTTGTTATTTCTAAACTGATAAAAACCACCAGAGCCATGTAATAATTCTGCTTGTATTTTACCATTAAAGAAGTTAAGGATTTTTTCTGCCTTTTTAATTTTCCCTTGTTTTATATAAACTAAACATAGAAAGCTATCTTCTTTATTTTTATTTAATTCATATCAATCTTCTAAAAATCAGAAGTATCCACCTTAATGAATCATCCATTAAGGCGTATGTGTATTCGATGATGAATTGATCTTTAGTAGTGAGTTGATGTCAGTATCCGAATTGACATTCGAGGTGGCAGGTGTGGCAAAGGTCGGAGTTGACTCGGTACTTTTAAGCATTGAAACTGTCCCGGTAGCTGAAACAGAAACTAAATAGCCATAT
>ENA-ORXM01004001-ORXM01004001.1-marine-metagenome-genome-assembly--contig:-NODE-4001-length-13607-cov-10.953289_pt1 | contig 13607 bp, 8 predicted proteins | sample MGYA00237867_ERZ511480 | MGnify/ENA primary metagenome ERZ511480 (study PRJEB26309, sample SAMN06266103) | marine metagenome | isolation source: Algal blade | place: United Kingdom:Sidmouth, United...
TTTTAGATGTGTTTTAATCAACAAGTAAACAATTACTGTTGAAACGATTGTTATATATTTTTATTTATATTAATTGTATTTTGCATAAAATGCCTGTTTTCTCAACTTGGTTTTTATACATTTATAGCCTATATTTGGAACTGGTAAAGCTTAATTTCACATCTATTAAGCGTGTTATTTTATTTGTATAAAGAGATTTTTTAATCACCCAATATATGTTCCCAAAACATATATACAACAAGACATCATCTCTTTACACATCATAGAACACACACACACACACACACACACACACGATTTTATAGTTTAAGAACTTAAAAATGATATTTTTTTGAGAATGGATGCCTATGCTAGCTGGTTATCTAATTTCTGAGAATACCTTTTTATATCTATAATCCTACTGTTAAAAGGCAAAATGTCTTTTAACAATAGCCATTTCTATAGCTTAACTCAATTTTTTTTGAGAATGGGTGAGCTATGTCATTTTTTAATGTAAAAGTATAACCAAAATGAAACAATTAAAGTTTTTTTTATTTTTAACAATGCTATTCAGCCTAACCATACAATCTCAAGATACAGAATGTGGTTTTGATGAATTATATGGAAAAGATGGTACAAGTAATACACAAAATTTTAACAGTAATACAAGCCAACTTCCTCCAGATCCTAGTGCATGTAGAGATAGATGCAATACGGCTGCATTAGGTTCAGAATGTGAGTGTTTTGGACCATTAAGACAGTTTGTTGATGGCTACCAACTTACAGATGAGATAAGAACTCTGCCTGTTCTATTTTATTTATATTGTGAAGATTCAGAATTAGATTTATATACAACCAAGATTAATGAACTTATAGTACACGCAAATAATGTTTATGCTTCTTCTCCAGGTACAGGGTTAGATACTCGTATTCGTTTTAAACTGGCAAAGAAATGCGATCTAAGTGAGAATGGAATAATACATATGGGAAATCAACCACAGAATAATCCTTATTATGACAATGAAGATGAAAAGATAGACATATCTACACTTTATGAGAATAGTGATACAAAAAATTATATTAATGTTATTGCAGGAGATGGTGTAGGAAGCCCTTCAGGAGCCTTGTATCATAAAACAATAATGAGACTTAAAAGAGAAGAAATTATAATAGATGTGGCTAGTGACTTTACTTTTGTACACGAATTGGGACATATATTAGGGTTGTTACACACGCATGGTAGTTCAGAGTGTTATTGTGGAGATGGAGCAGTTGAATATCTAGTAGATGAAAATGGTAATGAGATACTAGATGAGGATGGTGATGAGATAATAGACCCTGCGACATTATCTAACGAAATGACTGATGATACAAATTGTAAGGTTACAGGAGATTTTATATGTGATACTTATCCTTATGAAAGTTCTGATGCAGATCCTGGATTTGACTTTTGTACAGCACCTTATGACTGTAATTTTGATTATACACCTGTTATTAATGGTGATTTTCCTCCTGTAGCTCATAGTTTTATGTCTTATTTTCAGGAATGCCGTGACAGATTTACTTATGGACAAGTTGTGAGAATGAATGCTTTACTATCTAATAAAAATTGTGAATATATAGATTATCGAACTTTATATACGAAAAAGAACCTTTTGGAAACAGGAGCGTTGTCTAGTGAGATAGTGGTTGTAGAGGATGGTGAAGAACTTGTTTTGGATGATGATATCTACTTTCAAAGTGGTGGTGGAATTGTTGTGAAAAAAGGAGGAAGACTAATTGTAGAAGGTGCAACCCTAACAACTTGTGATCCAAGTATTCTTTGGGAAGGGATAGTTGTTGAAGGAGAAAAAGACAATCAACCTATTAATGCAAATTATCCTAATTATAATTATTATAGCCCTAATCATGGTGTAGTAATTCTACATAATGCATTTATCCAAAATGCAAAAATAGGTGTTTATGCAAAATCTGATGGGTCTAATCCAGGAATTGGTATTGTTCATGCAATAGATAGTTATTTTGTCAACAATGGGGTTGGGATTTTGATGGAAATGTTTAATGCTGCTCAATCTTCTATAGTGAGAGGCTGTACTTTTGATAGTGAAGGAAACCATATTGGCTTATTAGGAAATCAAGGGCTAGTTATAGAAGACAATGACTTCACAAATACTTCTACCGCAGGAAGAGGAGTAGGTATAAATAGTTGGTCTTCATCGGTAAATATAGGATCTGTAACAGATGTAAATAGTCGAAATCGTTTTGAAAATTTGTATAAAGGAATAGATGTTTATAGTTTACTTAATCCAGGAATGGTAGCAGATATTTACAACAATGATTTTACAAATGTAGAGAAGGGAGTGACACTTAATACAACAGGCTTTAATATTATACAAGGCAATAAATTTCTTGATATTCCTGCTTCTCCTAACCCTAATAATCCAGACGCAGCAACTTATGGAGTACAGGCTCTTCAAGCTTTTAGTATTGATGTAAGGTCTAATGTATTTGAAGCATCTTCCTCTGCTGTTGAAACCTATGGGTTAATACTTGCAGGAACAGCTCTTTATTCTCATGAAAAAGCAGCAGATGCTGAGATTGATAATAATACTTTTAGAGGCCCCTTTACAGCAGCTACAGAAATAGAAGGAGATAATAGTAACTTAGATTTTACATGCAACAACTATGCTGAGGTAGCAGGTACAGACTGGCGATTTGTCCAAAAAGCTGTATTAGATCAACAAGGTATACTTGATGCAGATGAAGCTTTCACAAACACTTGGAATACTGATACAGATAATTCTAATTATCATATAGATGCAAATGATGTATCGACATCAATTATGCTTATTCCTGATAATCCTACAAATGATGGTCTAACTAAAATTACAGGTAATGTTTTTATTCCTGATGTACAGGAAAGTGATGTTTTTTGCCCTGATTCTCCAGGTATGCCACCACCAGACCCACCAGGAGGAGATTATGAATTTTGTTGGTTAGAAGCTGCACAAGAAGCAAATGATTTGAAAAGTTTAGTACATAAACGAAAGTATGAACTTGTGAAAGAAGAGCTAATTTGTAAAGATAAAGTATGGGGTGATAAGTTATTGGTGGCAGTTTTTGCAGGAGAAAAAGATTTTGTAAAAGCCAGAGATCGTTTAGAAAGAGTTCCACAAGATACGGAACCAAACCAAGAATTTTACCAAACTTATGATGCGGTCTTAACTATTTTAGAAAATGGTTCAACAAATGGAAAAAGCCAGTCAGCAGAAAATTTATTGCGTTCAATAGCGAATCCTATTGGTAAGAAAGAAGGTAATGCCAGATCAGAAACAAATGTTTTGGCTCAAGCAGCTTTAGCTGTATTGTATGGAGAAGAATATAATCGAGGTATTGCTGGTAAAAACAGCAAAGAAACCAATCAGAAATTAAACTATTCTCAAAATATATTGAATATCTTCCCGAATCCTGCTCAAAATCAGATTAGAGTAGAACAAAATGTAACTGATTTGGGAATTCTTAGTATTTTTGATCAACAAGGAGTTCTTGTTTTAGAAAAAGAAATAGAGACTACCCAATTATTGGATATTAGTGGTTTGAATAATGGCATTTACTTTACAAATATTAAAACTGATAATATAGTTTCTAAAACCGTGAAATTAATCATATTACGATGATAAAATTATTTGTAAACATATTATTTTATGTAGTTTTTTTGGGCAGCAATATTGCTGCCCAAAATACTACCCACTATTTTAACAAAACGTTTGAAGCAGGAGAAGGACACTACATCACTCCTTTAATTGATACTATTGATAATGGCTATTTGATTATAAGTAGTGAACACAATCTAATTAATAACAAATCCCTTAAACTACAAAAAATAGATAGTTTAGGAAATATAGAGTGGTATAGCCAATTAGATTCTATAGATTATAATTTAGGTTTGATTTCTCATGATTTTATAAAAACAGGAGATGGGAACTATTTTATATATTATCCAAAACCATCTTTAACAGGATATAATAGTGATTTAAGGTTAGTAAAAGTTACACCTACTGGCGATATACTATGGAAAAAGACAATAGGAGATTACGCCCATGAATTTATTCATCAAGTAATATTAACATCTGATGGAGGTTTTTTATTAATAGGAGCAAGACAGGTACTTGATCCCTTTGAATATGCGAATAGTTATGTCATAAAATTAGATTCTTTAGGAGATATAGAGTGGACAAATACTTACCTTCTTGGTTTAGACAGAAATATAGCCTATACAGGAATAGAAGTAGAAGGAGAAGGTTATGTTATAGGGTCAAAAGGCAAAGTAAATGGGGAAGACCAAGATATGGTATGGTTTAAAATAGATGAAACAGGTGAGCTTTTATGGGAGAAAAATTATGTTAATTCTGGTCAAGACGATTGTGGAGCGTATATTTATCCTTATACAGATAGTACTTACTTGCTAAAAGGTTGTGTTAATGAAAGTTATGCAAGAACCCCATTTGTCGCAAAATTGGATAGTAATTTTGATATTGTATGGGATTCAGTTTATTATACACCTTATCAAGAACATTATCTATCAAGAGAGCCTGTCATAAAAGAAAATGGGGATTTTTTGACCATTGCCCGTCATTACATACCAGGAAATATAGGACAACCTTTGATTATGTTTTTTGATAAAGACGGAGATATTGAATGGACAAAAGAGGTAACAATAGATTCTACACTTTCCGTTTTATTTGAGACCGTAAAACCCACACCAGATGGGGGCTATGTCTTTGCAGGTTATCGTTCCACAGGCAGTCAAATCGGCTGGCTTTTAAAGACGGATAGTTTGGGAAATACTTGTTCTTATATTGGTTGTGATAGTATAGGTGTAGATACTGTAATGAGTTCCCTTCCATCTTTAGCAATGGAGCAAAGTAGGCTACGGCTTAGTCCCAATCCAGCCACAGACCATTTGTTATTGATGCACGAATACCCTTTTGAGTCAGGTACTTTCTCTTTTCAGCTAATAGACGTACAAGGAACGATTGTAAAGGAAGAAAAAGTAAATGAACCACTAATTTATTATAGAATAGGTTTGGAATCAGTGCCTTCAGGTTTGTATATTTATAGATTGGTTAATGCTCATACACAAGAAGTTTATGAGTCAGGAAAAGTCGTAGTGAAACCGTAAAAAATAGCAAAATCCCCAAAAAAAACATGAAACCCTACATTTACATACTACTCAGCCTTTTCTACATTAGTGCATCCGCCCAAGACACTACCTTCTTTCACTACTTTAACAAAGTATACACTGATACAAACGATGTTAATTTGGCTATAAGAGGAATTATTCCCACTGAAGAAGGTTATTTAGGTTTCGGAAGCTATTTAGATAGTCTTCGTCACTTACACCTGCGTCAAATAGATAAAAATGGAAAGACAGAGTGGATAAAATTTCTAAAAACAGATTCACTTTATAGTCAATTTGAAAGAGGAGCAAATGTGATAGAAAATTCTGATGGGGATATAGTCTTGGGATACACTAAATATAAAGAATATTGGGGTCAAGATCGAGATGTTCATTTTATGAAAATCAACCAATCAGGCGAAATTTTATTAGAATGGGCAGATACAGAACCAGATCAAAAATATATACGTCAATTACTTCAAACCCAAGATGGTGGTTATGTCTATATAGGAGGACAACAAGATATTCAAGGCATGTCCTCAGTACAAGGATATATCGCAAAATATGATGAATTAGGGAACAAAGTATGGGAAGATTTTTATAGTATGCCAGGTGGCTGGTGTGATTTTAATACAATATTTGAATCCTCAAATGGCGATTTATTTGTTGGAGGATTTGGAGAAAACATCATAGAAGAAATAGATAGAGTAACCCTCAAATATAGTGGTGAGGGAGTGTTATTAAAAGAACGTATAGATGACTATGATAATGAAGATTGTGGTTCACGTGTTTTGTATGATATTGCCAAAGAAGAATTTTTTATGTTAAGTTGTCAAATAGGGATACTTGATGATTATTTTTATTTAGCTCGTTTAGATACAGGTTTAAATCTTATTTGGGATAGTCTCTATCAAGATATTTCAGTTTTAGAAGCCTATGCACCAGGTAATGAAACTATATTAAAACCAGATGGAGGCTTCATTACTCTAATGTGGAATCACAAAGAAGACAACTGGGATCAACCCGTCATAGCCGATTTCAGTGCAACGGGCGAAATCAACTGGATAAAATCATACAAAACGGTCTCAGGCAAACACATCTATGCCCACGATATGCGAAAGATAGACGGCGGTTACGTCGTCAGTGGTTACGAACACCATCCAGCACCCCAACGAGGTTGGGTCTTTACCATAGACAGTTTAGGGAATACCTGTTCGTCTTTAGGGTGTGACAGTAGTATTGTGGTGAGTCTTGATACGATGATGGTCGGCTTGTGGGAGCGAGAAGCCCCAAATTTCAAACTGTATCCGAATCCTGCTAAAGAATCCATAAATTTGCTCATTCCCCCTGATTATGTAGGCAAGCCCATTATTTTGGAAGTCTACGATGTGTATGGACGAGAAGTCTTGACCCAAAATTTGTCCCACACGGTGCAAATAGATATAAAAACGCTTTTTTCAGGCGCATACACTTACCGTTTACGCCAAAAAGAGTTGATTTTAAAACGAGGAATGTTTGTGGTGAAGTAGAAACAAAACAAAAAAAATGAGATTTGCTACAAGATAAGTAACCAACCCCAATCCAAAAAAACATGAAACCCTACATTTACATACTATTCAGCCTTCTCTATCTTAGTGTCTCTGCCCAAGATAACTACACCTTAGATTCCCTAAAAACAGAATGCTATTTCAACAAATTTTATAGTGTTGATACCTTAGCCATGCGCTCTAAAGTGATAGAACCTCTTGATAGTGGAGGTTTTCTGATAGGAGGTATTTATGCTAAATATACCGATGGGGCAAAGGCTTTATATATCCGAAAGATTAATGATTTGGGAGAAACAGAGCTTTTTAAGGTCTTAGATAGTGGAGACTATGAAGAGTTTGAATTTCCTGGATGGATGTCTACAGGAAGGCAAATGATTAAAACAAATGATGGACATTTTGTGATTGCATATGTTTATGGAAAGTTTGAATATAAATGGGGTATTAAAGTACTGAAAATTACAGAGGAAGGAACTATTATTTGGGAAAAATACTATGAACAAATTCCACCTGAAGAAAATATATTTCATTCAAGATTTCCCTATACAATTGTTCAAACAACAGATGGAGGCTATTTTATAGGGGGGCATCAATCTTATGAAGGAATACTTCCTCAGTATTATATTTTAAAATTAGATGCCTTTGGCGAAAAAGAATGGGAAAAAGTATTTACAGAAACGGATAATGCTACCGTTCTTTCAGGAAAACAAACTTTAGATGGAGGCTTTATTGTTTCAGGATTTTCAACAGGAGATACCACCCTAACAGATACTTATATTATCAAAATGGATAGCTTAGGAAATATAGAATGGGATTTATATTTAGGAACAGAAAATGGTGATTGTGGCTGTTATTTAGAAGATCTCTCATCTGGTGAATATTTAGTACATGGGTGTATTCGTGAAGAAGATAGTGATATATGGACTATCGGGTATATCGCAAAATTAAGTAGCAGTGGAGAAGTTATATGGGAAACAACCTACCAAACATTTATATCTATGTTTTCTATGCAAACAGAACTTTATCAAAAAAATGATGGAGGCTTTGTTGGTGTAGGTTCATATCAGAAAAATGGATGGGGTGATAATGTACGTCCTTTATTATTAGATTTTGACTCCTTAGCGAATCTAAATTGGATGTTAGATATAAGTCCAGATACTTTGCAGGATGTTTATACGAATGACCTTGAAAAAACAGAAACTGGTTTTGTGGTAGCAGGCTATAGCTTTCCTGATATTCAGAGAAGTTGGGTGATTTCTATGGATAGTTTGGGCAATACTTGTAGCACTGTTGGTTGTGATAGTGCCATCTATCAAGTTGATACTGTTTTTATAGATACGATGACAAGCCTTTCGCCCTCTATAGCTTATAGCATACCACTACCCCAAGTTTATCCGAATCCAGGAAAAGGCATATTCACCTTTTCAATTCCTTTGATTTTAAGAGGAAAAAAGCTTATCTTATATGATGTGTTTGGTAAAAAAATATGGACACAAGATACAATGCCCTTTCAAGAACAAATTATTGCAGATTTGAGTCATCTAAAATCAGGAGTTTACTTTTATCAAGTAGGAGAGCGAAATAAAATAGGAAAATTGATAATTAACTAATGGACTTCTGATTTTACTCCAATCCAAAAAAACATGAAACCCTACATTTACATAATACTCAGCCTTTGCTACCTTAGCGCATCAGCCCAAGACACTACCTTCTTTCATCATTTTAATAAAATATATGAGGATAGTTCCAACATTAGTATAAGAGGAATTATTCCCAATGAAGAAGGTTATTTAGGGTTTGGAAGCTATTTGGATAGTACTCGTCGTTTACATATGCGACAAGTAGATAAAAAAGGAGAAACAGAATGGATAAAATACTTAGTAGTAGATTCATTGTATGGATTGTTTGAACGAGGTGCTAATTTAATAGAGAATAGTGATGGAGATTTTGTATTAAATTATGGCAGATATAAGGAAGACTTTGGGCAAGATTTAGATATGCACTTTATGAAGCTCAATCAATCAGGTGAAATCTTATTAGAATGGGCAGATACAGAACCCGATCAAAAACATGTCCGTCAATTACTTCAAACACAGGATGGTGGCTATGTTTATGTAGGTGGACAACAAGATATTCAAGGAATGTCCTCCGTACAAGGATATATTGCAAAATGTGATGAATTGGGCAATAAAGTATGGGAGGATTTTTATAGTATGCCAGGAGGTTGGTGTGATTTTAATACTGTTTTTGAGTCTTCAAGCGGTTATTTGTATGCAGGTGGATTTGGAACAAATACTTTTGAAGAAACAGATAGGGTTACAGTTAAATACAGTCCTGAAGGAGTATTGATAAAAGATCGGATAGATGATTATGATGAAGATGATTGTGGTTATCGTGCTTTGTATGATAAGTTGAATGAAGAGTTTTTTGTATTAAGTTGTCAACTTAACACTTTGGAAGACTATTATTATTTAGCTCGTTTAGATACTAATTTGAATATGATATGGGATAGTATTTATGAACCTTCTGTATTTTCAGGGGCATATGCGGCAGGTAGAAAAGGAGTTTTAAAATCAGACGGAGGTTTTATTACATTAATGCGTAACTATAAAGAAGACAACTGGGATCAACCCGTCATAGCCGATTTCAGTGCAACGGGCGAAATCAACTGGATAAAATCGTACAAAACGGTCTCAGGCAAACACATCTATGCCCACGATTTGCGAAAGATAGACGGCGGTTACGTCGTCAGTGGTTACGAACACCATCCTGCACCCCAACGAGGTTGGGTCTTTACCATAGACAGTTTAGGGAATACCTGTTCGTCTTTAGGGTGTGACAGCAGTATAGTGGTGAGTATTGATACGATGATGGTCGGCTTGTGGGAGCGAGAAGCCCCAAATTTCAAACTATATCCGAATCCTGCCAAAGAATCCATAAATTTGCTCGTTCCTCCCGATTATACAGGCAAGCCCATTGTTTTGGAAGTCTACGATGTGTATGGACGAGAAGTCTTGACTCAAAATTTGTCCCACACTGTGCAAATAGATATAAAAACGCTTTTTTCAGGCGCATACACTTACCGCTTACGCCAAAAAGAGTTGATTTTAAAACGAGGTATGTTTGTAGTGAAGTAAGTAAATTTATTTGCAGAGAGACAAAGGTACAGACCTTCCAAAATAGACCTGATGGCAGTGGTATGGCTAATTTGGTTTTTGTGGTTTAAGTCGTTTTTGTGGTTTATGTAGTTTGCTCCTCATTTTTTGGGTAAATAAATTAGCCATAAGAACGAACAGCAGGACTTTCCATCACGATGAAAGACAAACCCTTCTCTCCAAAAAAAAAGTCCTAAAAAATTATATGAACTAAAACAAACTTAAATATCTTATATGGTTACTAAAAGAATCGAGGAGAAATAATACGTTCCCCATCATCCTTAATAAAGTCATAGCCAATAAAGAATTCGTGAGAACCGACAGCCGTAGCCACCTTTTTGAGCGGATAATCATACGCATATCCAGCTCTAAGCGTAGGCGTAAAATAGTATTCCGTGAAGATAGAGAAAGAATCACCGACTCGATGCGCCACACCCACCAAGAAAGTATTTTTGAAAATAAAGCTACAACTCAAATCTACCGACAAAGGAGCTTCAGAAGGCACAGATTTTAACATAATCGTAGGACGAATCTTAATATCTGTATTGTTCAACGGAAGCACCGTACCCGCAGTCAAAAAATAATGGCGACGTTGTGCCGATTCCAACTCAATAATCTCGTTATTAAGCAAATGCGGAATCGAAAAACCGACATACCATAAATCCGTAAAGTACAATAAGCCAAGTCCAAAATTGGGCAAAAGCCTATTTTGGTCATCCGAAAAAATAGGATCGCCTTGATTCGTCAAATTTTTCACCTCACTTAAATTAGAGGTATAATTCAAAACTCCCCCTTGCAAACCTGCAGAAAGCTGTCCATTCCCCATAGGAATCCGATAAGAGTAACTCGCAAAAAGACTAAGGCGGTTATGGACCCCAATTTTGTCATTTTCGATATAAACCCCCAACCCACTTTTTTCCTTAAAAGGCGCATGCACACTCAACGAAATATCTCTCGGTGCCGTCGGAATATTAGCCCACTGATGGCGATAATACGCCAATGCACTTAGTTGCCCACGACTCCCCGCATACGCAGGATTCGTAATCAAACTATTGAACATATAGCCCGTATAATGAGTATCTTGTTGGGCGTTGCTCAGTTGAGAAAAAGCAACAAAACATATAAAAAGCGTGATGATTTTTTTCATGACTTGGCAGAATTATTAGAATTAAATAGCAAGGTACAGCATCTATCACAAAGGGACAAATAAGTGCCCAATTTTTTTGAAAATGATTGCATTTATTTTATAATTTTTTTTTGGAGAGAACGGAAGCCGCTTCGTCGTGGCGCATGGTCTCGCTATCCGCTAAAAGGTCGGAGATGTAAGGCATTTCCAAAATGCCTTACATCTAAATCCGACCTACCGCTACTATCGAGTCTATTATGCATGGTCATTCCCACTGCATCAAGGCTTGGTTGATGTATTAGGAAATTAGGGAATTAGGCTGCACAAGCACCACAGCACCAAAAAAAACATGCCCACCCACAACTACAGTACCACAGCACCAAGAACCACAGCACTAAAAATCGACTCAAACAACCAAAACTACAAAGAAATTGTGTAAACTTGTAGCATTAACGATAAAAGGCATCTTATGAAAAATTTACAAATATGTTTTTTCGTGTTGTGCTGCATCTTAGGGGGAATAAACCCCATAGAGGCACAAGATTTGAGCGAAATAATTGAAGAGAAAATTATAGACAACAAAAAGTCATTCTCCGCAGCAACACCCACACCCGACGAGATTTATGATCTTTCCTTAGAAGAAGACAGCACAGGCACGGCAACAGAAGACGCTTTAGATGGCCTAAAGCCCATTCAACAGTTTTATCTATTGCGAGATTACCAAGCCGTTTGGTATAGCGAAGAAGGCTTATTGACCAAAGCCGATACCTTCTTAAATATCTTGAAAAACGCCACCTTAGAAGGCTTAGAACCAGACGATTATCACTACACAGCCTTAGAAGAACAGTATGAAGACATAGATCGTTTAGCCATAGAAATGTTTATGGCAGATGCCGAAGCATTGGCAGACATAGACATTGCCCTAAGTCGAGCCGCCTTAAAATATGCAGGAGATTTGCGTTTAGGAAAAGTAGATCCCATTGCAGCCAAATTACAATGGGAAATTGCAAGAGATGAAGTAGAGATGCCTTTTGAAATGCAAACCATTGATTCATTGGGTGTGACTCGTTTTTTTGAAAGCCTATTGCCCCGAAACGAACATTATCATTTGCTCAAAAACGCCCTCGCCCAATTCGATAGCCTTGCCCAACAAGACACCGCTTTTACAGCATTAATCGTCAAGCAAAAACTAGAATATGGCGACAGCAGCGAACAAGTTGGCTTATTAAGAAATCGTTTAAAAGCGTTCTACGACATGCCCAACCCCAAAACCAACAAAATTCAATACATCCAAATTGCTACCACAACCAAAGTAGATACCATTAACGTTATAGGCATAAGTACAGAACGCTTGATAAGTTACGAATTCTGTGCTGATACAATTTATGCAAGTACAGACTCCATGTACATCATCAACGATTCCTCCCAATATTCTTATGATACCTTAGTTACTGGGCCCAAAACGCTTGTGATTCAGCAAGATTCCTTTCGAATTGCAGCCGATACCGTCTGGGATCCTTATTATTTTGACAGCACCCTTTTAAAGAATTTAGTACGCTTTCAACAACAATACGGCTTAGAACCCGACAGCGTAGTCGGCCCCAAAACCATTGGCATGTTGAATCGTCCTATAAGTGACCATATAGAAACAATTAAGCTAAATTTGGACCGCTGGCGATGGTTACCAAGAGAAAATTCCAATAAGTATTTGATTGTTAATGTTGCAGGCTTTTATGTAGATGTTTTTGAAGCAGATACGGTCTTTTTGCGAAAACAAGTGATGGTGGGCAATGTGAGAACCAAAACGCCCATTTTTGGCGATATGATACAATACTTAGAAATCAATCCTTACTGGACAGTTCCCTATAGCATTGCAACAAGAGAAATGCTCCCAAAATTGAAGAAAGACCCAAGCTATTTGGCACGAAACAACTATAAATTACTCAAAGGGGGCAAATCTGTTGATCCATATGGAATAGATTGGTCTACCATCAAAAGAAGTGGTTTTCCCTATGTAATTCGCCAAAATCCAGGTAAAAAGAATGCTCTAGGAAGCGTCAAATTTATGTTTCCCAATCGTTATAACGTTTATTTACACGATACACCTTCAAAGCATCTATTCGTGAAATACTCACGAGCTTTTAGTCATGGTTGTATTCGGTTAGAAAATCCATTTGAGTTGGCAGAATATCTATTGCAAGAAAATCCAAAATGGACATCACACAAAATAGAACAAACTTTAAATAGAGGAAAAAATAAGCGGATAGACTTGGAAACACCTGTTCCCATTTTTATAGCATATTTTACAACTTGGGTAGATGAAACAGGAGAGCTACATTTTCAAAAAGATATTTATAAACGGGATGTTGTTTTGAGAAGAGTTTGGTAAAAAAGTGAATAAAAAAAAGCGTATTGTAGGATTTTTACCAAAAAAAATAAATATCTTAAAAACAGTATATAGATTTTCTAAAGATTTTACTATTTTTGCGTATAGTTTGGGGGTAAGTACTGAAGTACATAGTCACACACTCATACAATTTCTAACCCAATTTGCTCAAGTTAAAAATAAAAAAGGAAGGAAATTGGCAAGGCTATGTTGGGAACAATTATAATAATTGAGCCAA
>ENA-ORXM01004002-ORXM01004002.1-marine-metagenome-genome-assembly--contig:-NODE-4002-length-13602-cov-3.890129_pt1 | contig 13602 bp, 15 predicted proteins | sample MGYA00237867_ERZ511480 | MGnify/ENA primary metagenome ERZ511480 (study PRJEB26309, sample SAMN06266103) | marine metagenome | isolation source: Algal blade | place: United Kingdom:Sidmouth, United...
CACTGTGTGACTGGAGTTCAGACGTGTGCTCTCCGATCTTACGGTGGCTCGACCACGCTTGGAGAGTGCCACGGGCGTTTTTGCATCGTCTGCTGTCGTCGGGGCTCCGGCAAGAACCTCGACAATTTGGTCTGGTAAGGTTTCGGTCACGCGTGAGCCTGAACCCACTCGGCTTTCCAAGTAACCTTCGTCACCCAACTGCTCAAAGACCTTGCTCACCGTGTTACGCGAAACGCCTAATTCAGCCGCCAATGCCCTAGTCGAAGGAAGCCGCGTACCCGGTTTGATGCGGCCCTCCAAAATAACCTGTTGCAACTGCTCGTAAAGCTGACGGTGAAAGGTTTGTCCGCTGTCACGCTCGAGCCTTATCAGGGCGAGGCTTATAAAAGACGCGACTTTGGACATAGGCAAGTGTAGCAAGCAAAATTGCTATGACCTAAACCTTAATCATTAAAGGGGTGTCATTTACCCATTTTTAGACAGGCGCACGCTTTTCGCTAAACATATGCTGGTCGGCATAATTCAACAGCTCATCTGCGGTCGCGCCGTCTTCAGGGTAGCGTGCAAAACCGAAATCTATCTCAATCTGAATGTCTCCCTGGAGGGTAGAGATAGTTTGGCTGAGAGCTTGTCTTAAGCGCTCAATAAGTGGCTCAGCGTCTCCCTTGGTCACGACAATAAATTCGTCACCACCATAACGAATAACAAAGTCATCTGCGCGTACTGTTTTGAGTATGCGCGCGGCAACTGTTCGGAGTACCTTGTCGCCCGCAGCGTGCCCGTAGGTGTCGTTGACTCGTTTAAATTTTTTCAGGTCGGCAAAAAGTAGGTTGAGGGTTGGGGCCGCGGCGACCCAGTGCTCGAGTTCACGCATACCCGAGCGGCGGTTGAGCACGCCCGTAAGCGGGTCCGTTTCGGCGTCCTGATATAGGCCTTTGGCGGGTTCCGTAAGGCTCGAGGCAATAATCATGAGGCCGAGGGAGTGAACGGCCACATGTGACCAGTTGGGATTGCTCCCACCTAGCAAAATAAAAAGAGCACTTAGAAAAAGGCTAGCGACCTGTACGACACCCACCCCAAGGATAATCCTTACGTCTCGTAAGAAAACCACCGCACTCAGCACGTGTAAATAAATCAAAAATACGTAGGGTCCATCTGCACCACTACTAAGGCTCAAAACGGCGATGGTGAGTGCTGGGTCAAGCACTAAGTTTAAACTCGGTAGGATACGCCAGCGCCGCGCAAGCCCCACGCGGTTGAGGCTCATAAAAAGGGCGCCGCCGATTAACAATGCCCAAAACGCTGCCCAGTTCAATCTATAAATACCGCTTAGCTGAACGAAAACAAAAAGTGCGCCCATGAGCAGACGCATTTTATAAATGCGTCTCTCGAGAGGCCAATTAGGCGTAATAGAAAAAGCTGTCCTCACGACCCTCCTAGCGTGAATGGTAGATTCTACCCATTGTTATGCCAAAAGTCACTTTTTTATCCAAACATTATGACCGAGAAATTTTTGTTTTGGCCCTACCTGCGCTGGGCGCTTTAGCGGCTGACCCTCTCGTCTCACTCGTCGATACCGCCTTTGTTGGGCGGCTTGGGGCGCTACCCCTTGGCGCGTTGGGGGTCAATGCCTCGTTATTTTCGCTTGCCTTTTTCGTCTTCAACTTTTTAGCATATGGCACAACGCCGCTGGTGGGCCGCGCTGTCGGTCGGGGAGACGTCGCAGCGGCGGGGCGGGTCATTAATCAGGCGCTTGTTTTGGCGGTGGGCTTGGGACTATTGGCATTAGTTTTGCTCGAGCTGAGCGCCAGACCTCTGCTAGTTCTAATGGGTGCGACCACCGAATTGCAAGACCCAGCCCTAAGCTATTTACGTATTCGCGCCCTCGCCGCACCTGCGGTGCTTATTATTACGGCGGCGAACGGGGCGTTTCGGGGTTTTCAGGATACGCGGACACCGCTCGTCATAACTCTCTGGCTCAACGCTATCAATCTGGTGCTCGACCCCTTGCTTATTTTTGGTCTTGGCTGGGGTATTGCGGGTGCTGCTATAGCAACAACGGTCGCCCAGTGGACGGGCGCGCTGCTATTTCTGCGGCAGCTACTTATCACGAAGCGCGAGGTTTTTGGTATCACCCCCGAGTTGCCGCCTTTAGCAAGTCTGTTGCCTTTTTTAAAGATAGGCTGGGACCTGTTTGTCCGCACCTTTGCGCTCATCATCACGCTGACGCTGGCTACTGCTATCGCTACACGTTTAGGTGTTTTGCAAGTTGCCGCCCATCAGGTTGCGGCGCAGCTTTGGCTTTTTTTAGCCCTTACCGTCGACGCCCTCGCTATTGCAGCGCAGGCGCTTGTTGCTAAATATCTAGGAGAATCCAAAGGAAACGAGGCTCGAGCCGTTGCCAATCGCTTACTTTTTTTAGGGTTGCTCGTGGGTGCAGCACTCGGGGTTGCTTTTTGGTTACTGCGCCCCGTTTTGCCCCGCTTTTTTACAACGGATGAAACGGTGATTGCGACGGTACTCGAGCTTTTCATCTTCATTGCTTTTATGCAGCCGCTTAACGCGCTGGTATTCGTCTGGGACGGTATTTTTGTGGGGCGAGAAGACTTTGGCTATCTGGCTAAGGCTATGCTTGTCTCGAGCTTGACGGCGTGCGCTTTGCTGTTTCTAGTCATTCCTTTGGGCTGGGGCTTGACAGGCGTATGGTGGGCGATTGTAGTGTTTATGCTGATGCGTGCGCTGACCTTAGCCTTGCGCTATTGGCGCACGACTCCCGACGCTGCTTGAGCCTGACATGAAAGTTTTTCACTACCTTCCATTATATTTTTCGCGCAAGTATTATTCGTCCTGAATTTATGACTATGACGTTTGGAGAACTGCGCTAGAATAAGATGACATGGGTAGGAATAAAGTCCTCCGTAAGAAGATAAGCGGTGAACTCAGGGTTATCTCCGAGCATTACCAAAAAATCCAAGAGGAGTACGAAAAATCCTATCCAGATCAACAGCTCATTGCCAAATGGGAAAGAGATATAGAGATTCACTTACGTATCCTTGCCAAGTTACGCGAAGCATTACCTGGAGGTAGAGCGTGATTGCCACTAAACTCACTAGCTTGAAGCAATACCAGACGCGTCTCTTGAAAGAACTAAGGGGTAGCAGTCAGCACGTCTTAGAGCTTGTCGAAAAGCTTGACAGCTTGCCGCTCGAGAGTGAAATTCGAGCCGATGTCGAAGGAGAGCTTTATGCTCGAGCCTTGCAGCTCGAGCTAGACGCCGCCGACGTGCGCAAGGTCATGGACGAGATTACTGCCGCCCTACCCGAAGACGAAACTTAAGAGCAAAACTAAGGCGCTGAAAATTGGCTCTAAGTTTGCTGCTCCCAGTCCCGCCCTACCTTTTCAAACCGTTTGTGTAAAGCTGCCACCGCCGCATCTGAAATAGGTAAGTCATTATTGACCATATCAATGTTGGAGCGCATATATTTAGGCGTTTTGGTGCCGACAATTGCTACATCAACAGCGTCATGAGCAAAAGTAAACCCGAGTGCGAGTAGGATGCGGTTGTCAGGCGCTTCGGGCACCTCACCTTGTTCTCGCATTTGCTTGGCCCGCTCGAAATATGTTTTGGCATAGTCGCTCGGGCTTTGTTCTGCACCCCAGGCGCCGTTAGCAATCGGACGCTTGATAATCACCCCCATTCCTTTCTCTTTTGCCTTGTCGAACAGCTCAAAACGAGCCTTTTGCTCAACCAGATTAAAGCTCGTTTGTAAGGTGTCGAAAAGGCCACTTTCGACGGCCCACAGCGCCGCGTCATTATCGCCGCTGTAACCGATATAGCGCGTTTTGCCCTCTTGCTTCGCCCGTTGCACAGCCTCGATAGCTTCGCCACGCTCGAGCACCTCGACACCGCACGAATGCAGTTGAATCAGGTCGACATATTCCGTTTTCATGCGTTTCAAACTGCGCTTGATACTGTCGCTAATCGTTTTGGCTGTCCACGCTTCACCCTCATAACCGCCTGCAACGTGACCCGCTTTCGTGGCTAAGTAATATTCGTCGCGCCTGTTTGAAACAGCGTAACCGACAAGTTCTTCTGATGAACCGTAACAAGCCGAGGTATCTAAAAAGTTGATGCCGCCGTCGAGCGCTAAGTTCAGCACTTCGCTCGCCCGCTCTTTTTCCGTACCGCGTCCAATTTCTGAAAGACCTACGCCGAGACGTGTGACGTTCATATCGGTTTGACCAAGTTGATGTTTTTCCATAAGTGAGAATAAAACGTTTTAGCGGGTCGAAACGGTAGTCTGGAGAAATTAATCAGCATAAATAATTCACGCGCAGCAGTATCGTGAAAATAATCACTAAATATCTAAGAAACGTTTGATCAATCACCAAGCCCGTAGCAAACAAATAGTGTCATGTCGAACGAATGAGCGATATCTTTATTCAGTACACCAAAAACAGATTTCTCTCGGAGTTTACCTTTGGAGGCATTATCACTATTCTTGGAAAAACACCTCGCTTCGCTCGAAGCTGATAGAGTGTTTAGTCCGGCAACCGAATCATTATACAATCTCAGAGAAGTAAGTTGCCTTTATGACTATGACCAAGAAACCTTTGTAAACTAGTAACTATGGATATAGCCAAATGTCAAAACTGCGGTGCGAAAAACCGTTTAAAGATGCCTCCAGCAGGTCAACTACCAGCCTGCGGAAACTGTGGTCATGATTTGCCTTGGCTGGTTAAAATCACCGACGCCACCTTTAACAACGAAATCAATGCCAGTGTGCCCGTTCTGGTCGATTTTTGGGCGGAGTGGTGCGGTCCGTGTCGAATGATTAGCCCTGTACTCAAGGACCTTGCAAAAGAGCTAGCTGGCAAACTGAAGATTGCCAAGTTAAATGTAGACGAAAACCCCGTGATCTCGGGGGAGTATAAGGTGCAGAGTATTCCGATGCTACTTGTCTTTAAAGAGGGTCAAGTGGTGGATACGTTTGTCGGCGCAATGCCTAAAGGGGCTATGCTCGAGCGTCTGAAACCACACTTGTGACGAAGTTTTTGGCCCTTTTGCTCGTTTTAGTAGCGACCTGGGCTACGGCGCAGGGTGTCACGGTGGTTGCCGCGGGTGACATCGCTTGCGACCCTGAAATGGTCAACACGTCGCGTACCGACCTATGCCAATCTGAATTGACAGCTCAGCTCGTTCAAACCATAAACCCAGACGCTGTCCTAACCCTTGGCGACAATCAATATGCTAGGGGTGAGCTTGCTGCATTTGAGCAAGTTTACGATTCGACCTGGGGAGCGTTTAAAGCTATCACTTATCCGACTGTGGGCAATCATGACTATTACAGTGGGGGAGAGGGTTATTTTACGTATTTTGGGTCTCGAGCGGGCGACCCAGCTAAAGGCTACTACAGTTTCGACCTGGGCGACTGGCACATCGTTTCTCTTAACTCAAACTGTGACATCGTCGGTTGCAGCGCCCAATCTGAGCAGGCAAACTGGCTCCGCGCGGATTTAGCGGCGTACCCTAATTACTGCACACTCGCCTATTGGCATCATCCACGTTTTAGCTCCGGGGTTCACGGCGATACCAATAATTTAAACGACCTCTATAAGATTTTATACGGTAGCAACGTTGAACTGATTTTGTCGGGCCACGACCATCACTACGAGCGCTTCGTGCCACTTGCACCTGATGGACGTTTTGATTCGGACAAAGGCATTGTTCAGTTTGTGGTTGGAACGGGTGGACGCAGTTTACGCTCGACGCTACCCAGATTTAGTAGTAAAAAACGTTCTGGTCGCAACTTTGGTGTTTTAAAACTCGAGCTTCTACCTAATAGTTACACTTGGTCATTTTTACCCACAGAAGGGTCAAGCTTCTCAGATGAGGGGTCTGCCACTTGCCACTGAGCCATTCAACCTAAAAAAGGCCGAGCTATCATCAGCTCGGCCTTTTTCGTCTAACTTGTTCGTTTAGTCTAGCGTGTCAACGCGGTCTGCGCCTGCCATTTCGAGTAAACTCGTAACTGCGGCAGGGTCGTCTGTTTCTACGCTCATCATTTGGCTACCTGCGCTCAACGTTCGTCGGTAGAAATCCTCTTCTTCAGTCCCTAAGCCTAAATCGGTGAGTAAGGCGTGCCCCATAATGGGTTCAGCGCCGCCTGTGACACCAACGACGGCTCCGCCCGCCTGAGAGCTATTGCCGGGAACCGGTTGGGCCCCTTCTGGCTCTGAACTGGACGCCGTAACCACGAGCACATTGTCTCCGTGCCCTGCGGTCTCCAAACTGTCTCGAGCCTTATCGGCCTTCGTACCATCGTCAAAAACTGCTAATACTCGTGCCATTTCGACCTCCCTAGTTAAGTTTCTTTTAGCTATTTTGCAGGCTGTGTTTTAGGTCACGCATGCGGTCATGGGCGGCCTTGACCTCGTCATACTGTTTGGCAACAACTGTCTTAATATTGGCGGGCAAATTTTCATCCATAACATTCTGGTAATTGTCAATCGCAACGTCTTCGCCGCGTTCAACCTCTGCAACGATAGCCGTATCATCTTTACCTGTAATAGCGTCACGCACATTTGCCCAGGCGCGGTGGGCAGCGGCGGCGATACTGCCGCTATCGTCAGGGTCACCGCCGAGTTGGCGAATCTCGGCTTTCAGTTCTTCAGCCAAGCGAGCGCGCTGCTGAGCGTATTCGTTGAACATCGAGGTGTACTCGGCGCTCTCAGCCTCGTCAGCGGCCTCGCGGTAGCCTTTTTCGCCGTCACGCAGTGTCCCTAAAAGGTGGTTTAACTTGCCGATAACGTCGTCGTTGGATAGTGCCATTTTTTTCTCCTTTGCTGAATAGAGGTTTGCAAGCCATTAGACTTGACTAAGTGTTAAGCGACCTGTTCTTCGTGCTTACCTTCGGCGACCTCTTCAATAAGCTTGGCGTTAAAGGCTGGTAAATCGTCTGGATTGCGGCTTGTTACTAAGCCAGCGTCGACGACAACCTCTTCATCAACCCAATTAGCGCCAGCGTTTTTGACGTCTGTTTTGATGCTCTTGTATGACGTTACTTTGCGGCCTTTGATAACACCTGCTTCGATAAGCGTCCAGGGGCCGTGACAAATAGCAGCGACAGGTTTGTGCTGCTCGAAAAAGTCCCGGATAAAGCTCAAGGCTTTTTCGTTCGTGCGCAAGGTGTCGGGATTAATAACGCCGCCGGGTAATAGAAGGGCATCGTAATCGCCTGAGTTTGCGTCATCTAGTGACAAATCTACATCAAAGCTTTCACCCCAGTCATCTGAGTCCCAACCTTTGACCTGACCGCTTTCAGGCGAGACAATATGGGTTGTTGCACCCGCTTTGTCAAGCGCTTCTTTAGGACTAGTGAGTTCGACTTGCTCGAAGCCGTTAGCAACGAGTATCGCTACATTTTTGCCGGATAAGTCTTGCATTTCTTCTGCCTCCCATTGGTTTTGCACTTACAACTATAGGAGGCTTTTGAAAAGAAAAGTAGGAAGGCGGCAACAAAGTTGATGAGAGTCTGATGTGAATAGAAAACTCAGTTTTAGCTCTCTAGAAAAGCGGCTGACTCGGCCAGGCGCTGCTGGGCGGTTTCATATCCCAGTTGCACGATTTGCTCGAGGTCTCCAAAACTCGCTACGCCGATTCCCTTTGGGAACGTCGGGCGAATAAGCAGGTCAGGTGGGTGCTGCGCCAAACGCGTTTCGGTAATCCAACTTTGCGAAATAACATAAGCTTTACGGGTAAGGTCGATAGGCAGCGTCGTCTTTCCTTTGAGAGTTTGTAACGTTTGCTGCACTACGCCGCGACCCTTATGTAAGTCAATCTCTTCGTCTTTTGGCAGGCTTACTTCAATTGCAAGCGTGGGGCCGTCACCCATGCTTTGGACAACATCGACGGGCACCATATTGAGGACGCCGCCATCCATAAGATCGCGTCCACCAAGAGTCACGGGGTCGAACAAGCCTGGTACGGCGTTGCTTGCGCACAGGGCGGGAATGAGAGGACCGCGCTTTAAAACTACCTCTACACCCTTTTGTAAGTCGGTGGCGACGGCGGCAAAGGGTACCTGTAAATCCTTGAAGCTCGAGGGTAGAACTTTGCTGAAGTGCTCAGCGACGTTCTCTTGATCGAGTAAGCCAGTGTCATTGCTGGCGCTTAACAGACCTAGCAAATTCGTATCGAAAGCTTCCTTGATAGCTTCGGAGGGGTAGCCTGCGGCAACAAGTGCGCCGATGAATGCCCCCGTCGAACAAGCCGCGACAGCGCCGACAGAAATACCGCGCTCTTCCAAGGCCCGCAGCACGCCAATATGCGCCAGACAGCGTGCGCCGCCCCCACCTAAAACCAAACGTATGCTCATGAACTGAGCCTAACAAACCTCACACCTGCCGATAGGAGCGTGAGCTATGCTGGGGCTTCATGAATTCTGTCGACTTACACATGCACACCACTTATTCCGACGGGCAAGCCTCCCCGCAAGAACTGCTGGAAGAGGCTAAGCGACGCGGCTTGCGCACCGTCGCCATCACCGACCACGAAACTGCGCAGGGCAACCGCGACGGGCAAGCTATTGCTAAAAATCTCGGTATCGAACTGCTACCCGCAATTGAGATTACTGTGTCCTGGCTTGGCTACAGCGGTCACGGCGGTGGTCCTGATATTGATATTTTGGGCTACTTTATCGACTTAGAAAGTAGCGCATTACAGCAGCACGAACGCGAGGCCCTCGAGATTTACACGGCTAGAGCAGCTAGAGTCTGCGAGGGGTTGCGGCGCAATGGTTATGACCTTTATATAGAGGATGTGCTCGAGACCAATCCGAGTTATCCAGGTTATTTGGCCCTGCTCCAAACCCTTATGCGCCAAGGCGGGCCTAGCTCGCGCGGTCATGCAGGGTCGCTTATCGAGCCGTTCTGGAACAGCGAGGGAACACCGCTCGAGATGGATGACGCTATTGCCCGCGTTCACGACATGGGCGGTGTGGCTGTTTTAGCCCATCCTGCCATTATTCGCCGCGACGACTTAGAGCCGCTGAACGAACGCGGTATGGCGCAGCTTGTTGAAATGGGCTTAGACGGGATAGAGGTTTTACACTACCGAAACAGTGAGCAGCAGCGGCGCTATTTCGACCTCTTGGCCCGTATGTTCAAACTACCTATTTCGGGTGGGTCTGATGAACACAAAGGCCCCGGCCATTTTCAGCGCCTTGGTTCTGAAAGGGTGACACCTGACATGGTTGAGGCGTTGCGGCAGGTGAAGCTGCAAAAGTATAGTTAGGGCTGCGGGGGTAGCGGAAAAGGGCGGTCATGAGATGGTACGACATTTTCGCAAGCTTCTACGACCTTTCAACCGAGAGCATCCTCAAGCCCATTCGCAAAGCTGCATTTGAATCCTTAAAAACTAAGGACGCGTCAGTCGTTATCGACCTTGGCTGTGGTACAGGCCAAAACTTTCCGCAGCTCATTGAGCGCTTACAGGGCGACCGGCTGCGAATCGTCGGCTTAGATTATTCGGTGGGTATGCTGGCGAAAGCTCAAGAGCGTATCAAAAAGAACGAATGGCCCAGTATTTTCTTGCTCGAGGCCGACGCGACCAGGGCAAGTCGAGAAGACATCTGGCAAGTGCTAGGCGAAAAAGTACCTATCGATGCCGTTATCTGTTCAAACGTTCTAGTGGCTATGCCAGAGTGGGAGAGCGTTTTTTATCACATGTTCGACCTACTCAGACCCGGTGGGCAGTTTCTCATGCTGGAAACCTACGCCGAGCGCAGAGTTCTCCAAACCTACTGGACTGAATTCATCGCGCAAGGCGACTTGAGCCGCAAAGTTTGGGAACCGCTCGAGCGCATAGCAGAGCGTTACGAATTTCGCTATTTAAAAGGGTCGCCCCACGTTCTGGGTGGTCGTCCCTACGTTGCAACAGGCTTCGCGCCAGAAAGCTAGCCGCCTAAGATTTGACTTAGGTCGCTCTCGAGCGCGCTCAAATTGTCCTGGCTATAAACAAGTTGCAAGTTTCCTTTTTTATCTACTAAAAATAGTGCGTCGGTGTGTGCAATTTGCCCATCCCCTGAATCGTTATACCCAACAAAAAAGGTTTTCGCTGCCTGGGCAATCGCCCCATTATCACCGCCCAAGCCCACAAAATCAGGGTTGAACGCGCTCGCATAGCGGTGCGTGACTTCAGGCGTGTCATTGGCAGGGTCAACGGTAATCATGACGACCTGCACGTCTTCTGGAGTTCCCAAGTCTTCATAGATCTTGGCAACCTTGCTCAAGGTCAAGGGGCATACATCGGGGCAGCGGGTAAAACCAAAAAAGACGAGTAGCTGCTTGCCAGCGTAGTCCTGAAGTTCAACGGCTGCACCCTCGGCATTGACCAGGGCTACCTCTCCTACTTCTACGGGGGTCTCGAGCTGTGTGCCCCCTAGCTCTGGTTTGGCTTGCAAGGACCTACCCAAACTATAAGCGCCGTAGCCCAACCCGACGAGTAGCAGTGTTATGACAATACCTAAACCTGCTCTTTTCATACCTATGAGTATAGACAGTTCAGACTTACTTTGTCGTTAGATAGACGTCCCATTTGTGGACTGTGGGCCAGTGCCACCAAATATCACGCGCTTGAATTGGACGGTCTAAAACGCTAGACTGCAAGCAATGGACCTCTAACCCCAAACCAAGTATGCCAACTTGTTAGTTTGCCTCTCTTCAGGGGATGGGTTCATGTAATATATTTTTCCTTTTACAAAATTTGTATTTGTCGCTGCTAGAACGTGATTCTAGTTTTAAGTTTCAGTCATTAAGCGTAAGTCTAAAAGCTTTCTCTAATAACTGATGACCAGACATCCTTTCTATTCAAGTTTCGGAGAAATATGTCTTTAATAGTGCAAGCCCAAAACCTATCTTTTCGTTATGAGGGTCAGCTCGAGCCTCTTTTTCAGAACGTAACTATAGCGTTTTACAAAGGAGATAAAGTTGCGCTGTTGGGTCACAATGGTGCAGGCAAAACAACCCTGCTCTCGCTGCTTTTGGGCGACCTGACGCCGACAGAAGGAGAGGTTATCCGCACAGGTCGTGTGGTTGCTGTCCAGCAAGAAGACAGGCTCGAGCACACGGGTACTGTGCTTGAAGCCTTATTAGCAGGAACTCCTGATTTATACGCACTCTATAGCGAAATTCAGTCACACGAGAAAAAAGGTTTACCCGACCCCTTGCGCTACGCAGACGCCATCAACGAATTTTCGGAGCGAGGTGGCTATGATTTTCTGGCGAGGCTCGAGGCAGAGGTTGGTGCTCTAGGGTTTGCTGATGGCGTACTGGAGCGTTCAGTAGCGCAATTATCAGGGGGTGAACGTCGCCTTCTAAAACTAATGAGCGTATTTTTAACAAATGCCGACCTGCTGATTCTGGATGAACCCACAAATTATTTGGATGAAGGCGCGACCCAGTTTTTAATCGACAAGGTAAACGCCTTTTCAGGTGCTTGTCTACTTGTTTCACACGACAGATGGTTTTTGGACCAGGCGGTGACGAAGGTGTTAGAACTCGAGCACCGTCAGATCGAAACTTATAGCGGCAACTACACGACCTTCCGTTCGACTAAGGACGCGCTGTTTCGGCAGAAAGTCCGGCAAAAAGAAAAGCTCGAGACCGAAATTTCTAAGCTGCAAGAGATTGAACGGACTTATAAGGTTTGGGGTGCCCGCAAAGAAAAAGAAAAGTCGGGTGCGTTTGATAAAGGCTTTATCGGAGCACGCGCCGCCAAGCTACGCAAGCGGGCCATTTTAGCTAAAGAGCGGCGGCAAGACCGCATTGAAGACTTGCAAGAGGCGAAGCCCTGGATTGATAAAGAATACGCGTTGAGCTTTGAGCAAGCCTCAGTTCCATCTGGGACGTGTCTAGTTGTGCAGGACGTGCATTATAGCTACGGGGCAACGTCAGTCCTGGCGGGTAAGTCGTTGACCCTCGAGTGGGGTGAGCGGCTCGCGCTGCGCGGTAATAATGGCTCGGGTAAAAGTACCTTTATCAAATTGCTATTGGGGGAACTCGAGGCGAATAAGGGTGAAGTGTTGTGGTCAAAGGGCGTCAAGCTGGGCTATCTACCGCAACTATGGCAAAGCCCAAATGGGGCGACACCTGCTGAACTCTTTAGCGAGGATGAGCAGCAAGACGCTCGGACGATGTTGGGGGTGTTGCGCGTCAAAGGCGATAGCTTTTTCCAACCCCTCGAATCACTCAGTGAGGGGCAGAAACGCAAAGTGGGGTGGGTGCGCCTCATACTCTCGAGGCCCAACGTTCTTATTTTAGATGAACCCACAACACATCTGGACTACGAAAGTGTAGAGATGCTCGAGGCGGCCCTGCAAGATTACGCTGGTACGCTTATCCTTGTGTCACACGATAAATATTTGCGGGAACGCGTTGCCGAGCGAGAGTTCGTTTTGCCGTAACGTATAAGCTACTTTGAGGGTATCTAACCCTTGCCTAGTTGGGGACCTTCTGGCGTTTCGACGGTTTCGGTTGAGGCGCTGGTTTTGCGCTTTGGCCATTGCCATGCTTTTCGTTCAGGCGCTCGAGTAAATTCGTAATCTGATCGCTCTTCAACGCACCTAGGCTATCCACACCGTGATAATGCGCAGCCGCTGTCAGCAGTTTCGCTTCATCGATACCAAACTCAGAGGCACGCTGTACAAGGTCACTCAAGGTGGGACCGCTTGAAACCTTGACCTTGACCTGGGGTTTGAGGAAGTCTGGGATATCGTCATCTTTAGCTTGCGGAATATCATCCATTCGCGTCAGAAAATCGCTGAAACTTGGGTTGACGATTTCTAGACCCATTGGAAAATACGGGCTGTTCGTTTTGATAACGCGGGCCACGCGCACACTTTCAAAACCGTCCATGCGCAGGCTCAACTCGAGCATCACATCGACAAAATACTCTAGCCCGCCCAGTGTCATCGGTAGGACGCGGCCCATTTCATTTTCTTCTTTGTCCTCTTTACCTTTAGCGCCAATCTGGTCTGTGATAACAACACAGCCACCTGAGTCGATGCAGAGTCTGCGCAGGACTTCCTGGTAAAGCATCTGGTCGCTTTGCAACTGTTCGGCAGTGGGTTGTGCGGTTGGGTCGCCCGTTTGCCTGCGGACAGCTTCTAAGGTTTGGCGGTACTTGCGCCCAAAGTACATGGTCCACGAATCGAGTGCGTAACAGCCGTAGCCTTGCTCCTGTCCCTCACCGTCCAGAGCCCAGTCGATAAATTCGGGTAACTCGTCAGGATGGTGAACCTCGAGTGCGTCGAACTTCGGGGTGGGTCCGCTTGCTTCGGGGAGCAGCCGCGCTTTGCGTTCGACATCGAAAAAGCAAAGGCGACCTACACCCGCATCCGCGAGTGAGGCGGCGAAGTGGCTTTTGCCCGCGCCCGCCGCGCCGCGAACGGCAACCACGAGGCGCCGCTTCTGAGGCCGACGGCTGAGGGGGTGTACGCGAGGAGATGACATGAGATTGGGGGGAGAGTTCGCCAGTGAGAGAAGCCTAGCAAGCGGGGGTGTCAGCGACGTGTCATAGGGCTGTTGCGTATTTCGTATTGC
>ENA-ORXM01004003-ORXM01004003.1-marine-metagenome-genome-assembly--contig:-NODE-4003-length-13598-cov-17.326233_pt1 | contig 13598 bp, 15 predicted proteins | sample MGYA00237867_ERZ511480 | MGnify/ENA primary metagenome ERZ511480 (study PRJEB26309, sample SAMN06266103) | marine metagenome | isolation source: Algal blade | place: United Kingdom:Sidmouth, United...
TCTGGGGGGATGAACGCAGGTGACCTGGGCAGGTTGAGTGGCGCTGGTTGCCCCCTAAGCCGTTCCCTGCCCGCCTAATCTTTCAAAAGCTTTTTACAGAGGCGTTGACTTTTTGGCCGAGTTGCTCTTAATGACTACAAGTGTAGTCTAATAAGGAATCTCCCGATATGAAATACTTATTACCCTTAATTGCGGTTGCCGGCCTGCTGGGTTGCAACTCATCCACTGACATACAGTCTTCGCCCTCTATCGCTTTGCAGTTGGACTGTCTCATAGATGAAAATATTCTAATTGTTGGGAATTCGGCGGACGCATCAGCGCTATTAAGAACGGTCCAATCGGCGTCAAAAAAATTCGAAAACACTTTCGGGGTCTCGGCGGGAAAGACAGTTATTGTTCCCGGCGGAAAGATTTCAGCCGACCAACACGCAGAGTTCGAGAAAGCAGGTTATCTCTTGAGTCTACCTTGGATCAGCGCTGCTGACAAAGCGCGGCTCACGGAATCGAGCATACGACGCCAAATAGAGGAGCAGACAAAAGACCTTCCGGAGAACGTAAGAAAAGCGGCTCTAACGAAAGCCTTATCGGCCATTCAGTCAAAAGATCCGGCTGAGGCCGATGATAGCACCCAAGCCGGAGCTCTCGCCCATGAACTCGGGCACCTTTGGTTTATTGAAGCCTTTAAACCGGCAGATGCAAAGGCCCAGAAAGGCCATGCTTATGGGGGCTGGGCGCCGGACTGCTTGGACGAAACAGCGGCGATATTGATGGAAAATTCGGTATTGATTGAGAGCCGCAAAAAAGCCTTCAAAGAAATGCCGGATGACGAGCTTTTCCCTCTTAAGACATTTTTATCTATGGAACATCCGGCGGCGCAAAATGCCAAACGGGTTACGCAGCAATTTACAAGAAATTTGAACCAAGGTGAGAGCCGCGCCATGGTGCTAACAGGCGCGGAGGCCGAGGCCTTTTTAAAAGCATCCGGCGGTAGCAAAGCCGCAAATTTTTACAGTCAAGCCCTGGCCTTTTCAGATTTCATGCTGTCTTATTCTGGGGAAGCGGGCCTTTACCCGTCTCTTGCAAATGCTCTTATTGCAGGCGGCACATTTGAGACCTGGCTTTCGTCAGACGGGTCTGACTGGGGGTTACCGAGCTCTTTGAAACAGCTTGACCAAGATTGGCAAAATTGGGTGCGTCTACAAAGATAATCCCCTAAGCCGTTCGCTGCCCGCCTATTTTTTCTAAGTTCAATCTGATGCATCTAAAGACAATTCTATTGATCGCGGCCGCCCTGTTTCTGACAGGATGTTCGACTCTGAATAATTGGCAGCTCGATAAACGTCTGTCTGATTTGAAAAAGGGAAGAGATGTTTGCGGGTTGGAGTATTTAAATCCATTTATTGGAAAGCCGATAGACGACCTCGCTACTCGAGATCATTTACCGGAAAAATTTAGCTATCGTATTCTTGACCCTCGGCCTTTTCTTGCCGGCGGGCAGGATCAAATCGTTACGTCTGACCTCAAGACTGGCCGCCAAAATATAGAGGTTGATAAAGACGGCGTGATTGTCAGTTTGGAATGTTACTAAATTGCAGACGCCAATCGTTGAACTATTTCACCATCCCCATCAAAGCCGTTGTTGACGGATCATGGTTGCCCGCATTGCCGGATTCCATTTCTGCCAGAATTGTATCTGCCAAGACCTTGCCAAGCTCCACACCCCATTGATCGAAACTATTCACGTTCCAGATGATGCCTTGGACAAATGTCTTTTGCTCATAAAGCGCAATAAGATGGCCCAGCGCATTGGGCGATAGCGCGTCCAGCGTGATCGTTGTGGATGGGCGGTTGCCGGGGAAGGTTTTTTGCGGCGCGAGCGCGTCTATGTCTTTTCTGTCCGCATTCTCTTGGCGCACAACAGCTTCTGACTTACCGAGCATCAGCGCTTCGGATTGCGCGAAACAATTAGCCAGCAGCGCGGCGTGATGTTCCGGACGGTTTTCATGGTCTTTCAACACGGCGACGAAATCGACGGGCGCGCCGCCATAGCGGCCTTCGCTTGTGCCTTGATGCAGCCACTGGAAAAAAGCGTGCTGGCCATTTGTGCCTTCATCGCCCCAAATGACAGGGCATGTTAGGGTCGTCGCTTCGCCGTCGCGGGTCGCAGATTTGCCGTTACTTTCCATCTCCAACTGTTGCAGAAAGGCTGAGAATTTCCGCAAGCGGCGGGCATAGGGAATGACGGCTTGCGAGCCATATCCCAAACCGTTGCGGTTCCAGACCCCGACTAGCGCCATCATAACGGGCAAGTTGTCTTGCAAAGGCTGATCGCGAAAATGAATATCCATGGCTTTCGCGCCGTCAAGGAAATCCGCAAATACATCGGGACCATAAGCGATTTGCAAAGACAGACCGACAGCGGACCAAACGGAATAGCGCCCGCCAACCCAGTCCCAAAAATCGAAAATATTCTCAGGCGCAATCCCGAAATTTTGCGCGCGGTCTCGATTAGCCGTGACGGCAATCATATTGGAGCCGCCATATTCGCCGAGCCAATCCCGAACGCTCTCCCCGTTCATTTTGGTTTCTTGCGTGCCGAAAGATTTAGAGACAACGACGGCTAAAGTCTCCGCCGGGTTCAGGCCCTTAATGGCGTCATTCACAGACGCGCCGTCGACATTTTCGGCAAAGCGCAATGTCAGGCTTTGCTCGGCTGCGGCTTCGAACCCATCTGCGACGAGACGCGGGCCAAGGTCAGAGCCGCCAATGCCGATATGGACGATATTTTTAAATTTGCCCGCTTTGCGAATACCCTCGGCATATTTCGCCATTTTTTCGCGCATCGCCGCGACGTCTTTTTGTATTGCAGCCGTGCCGCCCACACCGCGCAGGGCGGGATGCAGAACGGCGCGGTCTTCTGATGTGTTAACCCGCTCGCCTGAGAAGAACTTCGCGCGCCATTCTTCCAGATCGCATTTGGCCGCCAGGTTCAGCAGCGCTTCCAAACCTTTCGCGTCCAAAGCCTGTTTCGAAAAATCCGCCCGCAGCGGCCCTTCGCGCATCACAAAGCGAGACAACCTGTCCGGCTCTGAGTCGAAAAGAGGCGCAATAGAAATATCACGGTCAGCCTCTGACGCGAGGGCTGAGAGAAGTGTGTGGCGGTTAGTCATCTGAAAGGTCCATTTATTCCTCCGTCATCACAAGACTTGTTCGTGTGATCCACAGGTAACATTACTTTTGGATTGCGAGAACGAGTCTTGCAACGACGAAATTATTGTCTGAGCTGATTACTTAATCGCGGCTTGCTGCAACTTACACAACTCACCAATGCCTTTCACGGCGAGGCGGGTTAGCTCGTTCATTTCATCGGCTGTAAAGGGGGTATCCTCCGCACTGGCTTGGACTTCGATAATTCCGCCTTTATCCGTCAGCACAAAATTGGCGTCGGCTTGCGCGGCGCTGTCTTCAGTATATTCGAGATCGAGTCGGCAATCGCCATCAACAATCCCGCAGCTCACAGCGGCCATATTGGCAAACATCGGATTCTCTGTCAGCTCACCGTCTTTGACGAGTTTTTCGCAGGCCAGCCAAAGCGCAACCCACCCGCCGGAAATAGAGGCTGTGCGCGTGCCGCCATCGGCCTGCATAACGTCGCAATCGACAATAATTTGACGTTCGCCCAATTTTTCCAAATCAATCACTGCGCGAAGGGAGCGGCCAATCAGACGGCTAATTTCAATTGTCCGCCCGCTTTGTTTGCCGCGCGCGGCTTCGCGGGAATTACGTGTGTGGGTTGAACGAGGCAACATGCCATATTCCGCAGTGACCCAACCGCGCCCTTTGCCTTTGAGCCAGCGCGGGACACCCGCATCAATCGACGCAGTGCAAAGCACATGTGTCCCGCCGAATTTTACGAGACAGGAGCCTTCTGCGTAGGCATTCGCGCCGGGTTCAAAAGAGACGTCGCGAAGTTGGTCGAGAGCACGGTTATTTGGGCGCATGGGAAATCCTATTCTTTTTCTAGTCTTGTGAATTTGAAATAATGGCAGGGGCGACCTTCACGGCCGGCTTTGGCTTCATAGCGTGTCCCGGGCCAATCTTCGCCGCGGACCCGCCAATCTGAATTTTCTGTGTGCGTGAAATCCCAGCCTCCATGTCTTTTGAGGCGTGAGAGCGTCCAGTCGACATAATGCATTATATCGCTGGCAAAGCGAAGCTCCCCGCCGGGCTTTAACACGCGGTGCAATTCCGCAATGAATTTAGAACGGAGCAAACGGCGCTTGTGATGGCGAAGTTTCGGCCACGGGTCCGGAAATAAGATAAATATCTTAGCCAACGACCCATCGGGCAGCCGCTCCAGCAAATCCCGCACATCACCGTGATGCAGCGATAGGTTTTTTAGGTTCTCATCATGCGCGCCGCGCACGGCCTTGGCCACACCGTTCAAAAAAGGCTCAGCGCCTACAAGGTGAATATCGGAATGGTGCTCGGCTTGCCACAGCAGATGTTCCGCACCGCCAAAGCCAATTTCGAGCCATAGCTCGCCGTCCGGCAGGGCTGCATCCATATCCCATTTCAGCTGCGCAAAGGTCTTATCCCAAATCGCCTGCATATGGGGCGAAAGGTTACGTCCCTTGGCGCGGCCAAAGGTGCGGAATTTATCGGAGTCGCGGTCAAAGCTCATTGCCGCGCCTATAGGCGGCGAGGCGTGAACTATAAAGCGCTATTCGTCCTGATTATCACCCAGAGAACGGGCGAGTTCCAAAATTTGACGACGCACGGCTTTGTTTTTGATTTTCAAAATCGCTTTGGCGAGGCTGACCCCGTCTGTCGAATTGATGAAATCATACACAACCGGTGACTGATCCGGCGTCTCAGACAAGAGCGCTGAGCTCTCGGACTGACCGCCATATTCCGTCGACAGGCCGTCATAGAAAAAGCTAACCGGAACATCGAGAACTTCAGACAATTTCCAAAGTCGGCTGGCGCCCACACGGTTTGCGCCGCGTTCATATTTTTGGACTTGCTGGAACGTCACGCCCAGCTGCTCTCCCAGTTTTTCTTGGCTGAGTTTAAGGATTTTTCGCCGCAGTCGCACGCGTGCGCCCACATGGACGTCAACAGGATTGGGCGACCTAGGCCCAGGTTTTGCATTCATATTATTCCCATCTACGCTCGAACACTGACGGCAAGCCGTCCATGGTGCCCCCACCAAAGATGTCGAACATGTCTTTAATTTCTTTAGTTAAAGACGTGGTCCCACACCGCGCCGCTTAACGAATGACACTATGACGCAAATCAGCGCACTTAGCAATAGCAGGGCCAAATCCAGATGTTTGATATAACCATTGAAATTCAGAGATTTGAGCAGATTAGTATCTGTGAACTGCTTTTCGACACCCACAACCTTGCCGTGAATTCTGCCATATGGATCGATCTGGCCGCTGATTCCGTTTGAAGCTGCGCGGATGATGGGAAGGCCGGTTTCTATCGCGCGGTAGCGGGCAATGTTGGCGTGTTGGGCGGGGCCAGCGCTCTTTCCAAACCAGGCGTCATTGGATTGATTAAGAATAAATTCGGCCGGTTTTCCGTCACCGCTCGGGGTCAATCCCGGAAAGGCAACCTCATAGCAAAGCTGAGGCGAGACGCGTGGCAGGCCGGGGAAATCGGCGAGTTGCTTCGTCTTAGCAGGCGAGATTGAGGCCAAATTTGTGGAAATCAATGGGAACTGCACATCTTCGAACCAATCCATGAAAGGAATGTGTTCGCCAAAGGCGACGAGTTTGCGCTTACGGTTAGTGCCTGCGACAGCTGGAACACCCTCTGCGTCAAATGTAATGGCGACGGAGACGTTGTAATATCGCTGACGTCCGCGTTCCATTTCAGTCTGGAGAGAGTTCATCAACCACACCGGCGGCGTGCTATCCTCTCTGGCCAGCAGCCCGCCGACAGCCCCCAAGAGCTCGGGGTCATCCATGGCCGCACCGTAAAAACCGCGCACAGCGCCTTCCGGCCAGACAAGATGCGTGACCTCTTTGATGCCGGGCTTTACGCTGGCGATAATAAAATCATTGGTGATCGCGATGGAGCTGGTTGGCTCCATCATGTCGGATTGTTTAAACGGCACGGAGACAATGCGCATATTGATATCGGGATGATAGTCCAGCGCCGCGCCGGACAGCCGAAAATGGCCAATCCCGTAAAGCGCGATGATGGGCAAAACGGCCAACGCGATGGGCCAGCGTTTCTGCCGCCAGAAGACGGATTGGCCCAATGCTGCCGCGATCATCAAAACCAAAGCCGACAGGCCGTAGGCCCCGATCCAACGGGCGATCTGCGAAGGCCGCGATCCGGCCTCAAAGATATAGGCTGGCAAGTTCCACGGAAATCCTCCGAAAATATGCCCGCGCGTCAGCTCTGCCAATGTGAAGGCGGCGGTGAAGGTCAGCACGGCCCAAAGCCCGGCCAGCTTGGCTCGTGCAAAAAACGCTCCGGCCAGTCCCCAAAACAGCGCCAGCAACCCCGCAAGCCCCGCCACCATAAACGGCATGATTGGAATAAATTCAGGGCCGCGCTCAACAAAGGCCGAGCCCACCCAAAATGTGCCTGCCGCGAAATAGCCGGCGGCCCAACACATCGCTGCAGAGAAACCTCGCCGTCCGGGCCGCTCAGATTCCGCGGCCCATTGCAGCCGTCCAAAAAGACAGGCGAGAGAGACCAACGTAATCGGCCAAAAGTGAAACGGCGCTTGTCCCAATACGGCGAGCGCGCCCAAAACCAATCCGACACCGCGTCCGGACCAGCCTTGCGTGCGAAGTAACAGCGGCGCTTGCATTTAGGGTTTTGAGGCCGGGTCTGTTGGCGCGTCTTTCGCTTTCAACGGCATTTGCGATTTCGCCCTATCCGCAGGCTCGCCGCTTTTGCGCCGCGTATCGGCTATGCGCAGGCGTTTCACCCGGCGCGAATCCGCATCTACAACTTCAAATTCAACGCCCGAGGCATGGCGGATAATCTCGCCCCGTTCCGGCACGCGCCCCGCCAATGTAAAAATTAACCCGCCCAAAGTGTCGACATCATCTTCCTCATCCGGCGTCGCGAAATCGCGGCCTAAGGTTTTTTCAAAATCATCAATCAAAACCCGCGCATCGGCTTCCCAGACAGAGCGTCCGTTCTGGCCCGTGACAATCTGCACTTCGGGCTCTTGCTCGTCATGCTCATCATCAATATCGCCGACAATCGTCTCAATAAGGTCTTCAATCGTGACGAGACCATCCGTGCCGCCATATTCATCGACGACGACAGACATGTGAATGCGCCGCACCTGCATCCGCCTCAGCAGATCCTGCGCCAACATAGAGGGCGGGACAAAGAGCACTTCGCGCCGAATATATTGGAGCACCTTTTTGGCCGGATAGGTCTTATTCGTCCGCCCCTTCGCATCCAGCATCAGGTAAGGCAGCAAATCTTTAATGTGGACCATGCCCACGGGCTCATCCAACGTCTCTTTATAGACAGGCAAGCGCGAATGTCCGGCGGTCTTAAAGGCGGCAGAGAGCTCCGTCAGGGTCGCCCCATTCTCGACGGCGACGATATTGGCGCGCGGCACCATGACATCATCCACGCGCAAACGGTGAAAACGCTCGGCGGCGGTCACCATACGGCGCTGCGACAGGTCGGACGCTTTCGGCGTCGTCGGCGTATGCGGCTCATTGCGTTTGAGAAGGTCGCGCAAGCGGCGCTTTGGCGGCAGTGCGGTCAAGGGTTCGTCGGTCATGATGAAATCAGTCGTCACTCACATCATAGGGGTTGTCAATGGCTAGGGTCGCCAGAGCCGCAATTTCGATGGATTCCATCTCGGCCGCCTCCGCCTCTCCTGCATGGTCAAACCCTTGCAAATGTAGCCAGCCATGCATGATGAGATGGGTCAAATGCGCCTCAAACGTTACGCCTTTCGCCAAAGCCTCCCGCGCCACAGTCTCCCGCGCCAGCACAATGTCGCCCAGAAGCATGCCGAATTGCGGAAATGACAGCACATTGGTCGCTTTGTCTTTCCCCCGATAGTCTCGGTTCAAAATCCGAACCTGCGCATCATCGGACAGCACAAGCGAGAGCTCACCCTCGCGAGGCGACTCAAGCTGCGCGGCAATAGCGGCAACAGCGGCAGTCGCAAGGTCAGAGCAATCCGCCCACCCCTCGGCTTGTATGGCAATGTCGATGGAATGTGTCATCGCCGGCCCCTTATCGGACGACGCGAACATTGGGAAGCTTTATGAACGGCCGTTAGGATCCGCCGCTGCCCAGCTTCTTGCCCATCCCCGCTTCGGGCATTTTACTGTTGGGCCGCACCGCAATCACAAATACGCCGCCCAGCGATATCACAGAACCTAAAACGAGCTGCGCGGTGATCGCCTCATTGAGCAATATGATGCTGAGGATGACGCCCCAAATCGGCGTCATCAACGTCAGCGGCGACAGTAGCGAAATATCATATTTTTTGATGAGATGGTAAAACCCGCCATGCCCGAAAATCGACACGCCCACCACAGCAAACACAGTTGCGATCCACACCCATGCGCCCCCGGCGACATAGCTGTCTACCTGCCCGCGCTCAAACAGCGCAGAAATGGCAAAGAGCGGCGCAAAGGAAAACAGACCGATCCAGGCTTGGCTTTGCAAGGCCGTAATGGGCGACATGCGCTTCATCAAAATGCCGCCCACCGCGCCGATAAAGGCCGCCGCCGCGATATAGAGCAAGCCGAATGAGACGGTAAAACTGCCCGGGTCTACCGCGATGAGCAGCACACCGGCAAAGGCAAGCATGATGCCCAGCCCCCGCCGCCAGCCAATTGTCTCGCCCAAAAACGCCATGCTCATCAAGGTCGCAAAGGGCACGCCCAATTGCCCGACAACGGAGGCAGCGGACGCTTCCGCATTGGCAAGACCCAAAAAGAGCAAAGCAAAATGTCCAGATCCAATAAAGAACGAGACAAGAAATAATGTGCCGAGGTCTTTGGGAATGGGCCGCAAGAAAGGCAGCAACAAAACTGCCACACCCATAAACCGCAAGCCCGCAAAAAACAGCGGCGGAACAGCCGCATCGAAAACCACCCACCGCGTGATGACGATGTTCAGGCCCCACACAAAGCAGACGGTAAAAAGGAGAAGGAAATCGCGGAAACTCATGCGCGCTCGTTAGCGGAGTTAGGGGTAGGAGGGGAAGCGGGAAGTGAGGCGTTTAATCCTGATTTCTGACATAGGCGAGCGGCTCAAGTCGCCCAAAAACGAGCGCAGGTAATGTTTGTGGATAGGGGCAGAGTAAAAATTGGTGGTTTAGGTCTTAAAAATGCTATGCTTGCATCTATGACTCGTAAGCACCGCATTTCTTCACCAAAAGTTTTTGAGACTGTTCTTACAAAATCAAGTTTTTTTAGGAAGCATGATTGGCTTTTCGATACTCACCCCGGCATCGTTTCTAGCTTTCAGCCTGATATCAGAATTACTTTTGACCCTGATGCGGCGCTCGCAGGCAATGAATTCGGCCATATTTCAACGATTGATCGGCAACTGGTCGCGCATCCAGACTTTGCTTTGTGTGGAAGCGCTTGGTCGCTCGCTGAACTCGAAACAGAAACTTATGCAACGACATCCAACGACGATGATGCATTTCTTTTTGTAGTGGCTCCTGATGGAACAGAGGCACAGCTTCGGCCGTCAAAGGTCTTTCGCGGAAACGACGTTCTTGCGTCTGAACTCGCCGTGAAACTCAACATTGGGTATTCGGCCCTACCTGAGTTTTTGTTGAATGATCACATCTCCAAGCCCGAGATTTACAGAACCTTATTTAAAGGCTGGCGCGTTTCTCCCACTTACCTCAGGATAGAATCTTCCGGCCCGCCTGACACATATCTCAGCGATATTCAAAAAGCGCTGCTGAACGCACTAACGCCGGTTGTAAAAAGTCAGTGGCGTCCATTTGGAACAACGCAAAATATTGTTTCAATGGTTTGCTCCAAGTAACACATCTATCGAAACCCATATATCGAGGCTGGGTCGTCTAAAGGGCCAAATCACGAATGTCGTCATCTTTAAAAACCGTAGGCTTCCTTCTTCTTGGCGGGACGCATCATATTTTGCATTTGATCCCCATTGCGGCGGAACTTTCGAAAAATAAGAAGATCGATATTGTTGTCTTCGTCACGAATTTGGAGGAGCGGGATATCTGCGAGAGCCTTTTAGATCGGTTAGACATGGTCGCCGCCGACATCCGTATTTTAAAAGCAAATCCTATCCTGCGGTTGATATCCCCTAAACTTGCGGTGTTATTTACCAATATGATGCGGCTCAACAGTTTGGACGCCTTAGTTGTTGCGGAACGCACAACGACCATTTTACGATCCGCTTTTAAGATGTTGCCGCTCTTTATACAGACACAGCACGGCGCCGGAGGGCGCATTGGCGGTTACGACTTGCGCCTTCGTCATTTCGATCATGTTTTGGTCCCGGGCGAGAAAGACAAGATTCGCTTGATCGATATGGGCCTCGTCAGCGAGGAGACATGTCATGTTTCGGGACTTATCAAACCTTATATCCTCCGAAAGCTTAATCCAAACAGGCCAAAATTATTCGAGAACGATCAGCCAACTGTTCTTTATGCTCCGCATTTTACCACGGCCCAATCCTCATGGATGGAATTTGGTCGTCATCTTTTGGATAAATTCGCCGCAACGCCGCATATTAATTTTATTGTCGCACCGCATATTCGCTTGTTCAAAGAGGCGAGCACAGAGGAGCGCGCTCCATTTGAGGCCTATGGCCAGTATCCAAATATTCTCGTTGATTTGGGAAGCGAGGCGTCAACGGATATGACCTATACGCTTGGAGCGGATATCTACCTCGGCGATGTGAGCAGTCAGGTCTATGAGTTTTTATGGCAACCCAAACCCTGTGTTTTCATTGGGTCAGAAGATTTGGATTGGCAAGATAGTGCTGATTATACCCACTGGCGGTTTGGTCGCGTGTGTCACTCCGCGGACGCGGTGATGGACGCTTTGGAGACGGCGCGAGCAGATCATGACCAATATATAGAGATGCAGAAAATCGGAAGCCTTGCGTCCGTGGGCCATCCGGATTGGAATCCGGTTGAGCGGGCTGCTAAAGTTATTAGCTCACTTTTGAGGTAATTTGCCCGCTTTTTTGGTGAGCCATGATGTGAGCACAATGACGAGCATCATCTCGATCGCCGCGCCTATGATGGCCGCCCAGCCAATTGAGAATAAACCGAAATGTTCTGACATCACAAAGAACAAAACGATGAATGAAAGTGCCCCCACGACACGCACCCAAATGGCCGCGCCAGGCCGCATTAAAACGTAGAACACAGTATAAAAGGGTGTCGCAATCCCTATCAAGGACGAGGCAACAAGTAACATGACGGAGAGCGACGGAGCATCAGCAAAGCTCTCGTCAAATGCGATCTTCAAAATTGTGTCACCAAACATCAAGACAATGGCTGATATAATAAATCCGATGCAGCCAATGCCAAGCGCAGCCCTGGCCGTCGTGCGGCTCAAGGCCTTGAAATCGACATCAACGGCCATGCGGCTAAGTTCAGGAAAGAGGACTTGGTCAAACAATGCGACTCCCCGGCTGAGTAATCGAGAGATTTCTTCCGCGATACGGTAAACCGCGAGAACCGCCGGACCGAAAACAAGCATGACTGCAAGACTGGGAAAATTCATTTTTAAAGCGTTCAATGTCGAGTCGATATTGGTCTTGAGAATGAAAGGATAGAGACCCTGAAACTCTTTTGGACGGCAGAGTTTGACACGCCGTATTAGGGGCCAGAACCGCCGCTTATGAATTTCCAAAACGGCGAAAATCTGGAGAACCAAATAGCTGAGAAGCGAAGCGGCGAACCAAACGCAGAGGAAGCCGACTATCCCCCAGCCATAATGTGTCGCGATAACGACGCCGATCAATCGAACGCTAGGCATAACTAAAGCCCTGACAGCGAGAATGGAAAACTTATCGAATAATCGAAAAATGCCAACAGCCACATTGGTTTGGCGAAAAAGGATGACCGTACAATAGAGTATAATGAGTTGTTTTAACGAAACGTCCGTGTCCGCCGATGTCGGTTTTGGTGCTGATTCCGCACCAATCAGTGAGCTCACCCAGATGAACAGGCCAAAGCAAGTGATGGCTGCTAGAAATGCTAAGACCGCCGCAAGTGCATCCAGAAGCAGTCCCGTTTTCACAAGTTGAGAAAGCCGATTTGCATTTTTGGTCTTTACCTCAACAGATCCGAACCGGATTAAGGCTTGCCAGCTATGGAAAGACGCCACTTCTGAAAAAAAGAGCATATAGGCATGGATGAAAAGTAAAGTGCCAAAAGCGACATTGTTTGACAGAGCTTTGGCTGTGATGATTAAGGTTGCCACGCCCATTAAAGCTGCAAGCAATCGGGCGCCGCCCAAAAGCCCTGTATTGGACAGCAACCGGCCACGCACTCCAAATTTTGATGCACGAGAAAAGTCGTAATCCACGGGTTGAATATGCGTTGACCTCATTTCCAGACCTTAATCGGACCAAAAAGAAAAATCGTCTGTGAAATTACGAAATTTAGGTAGTGGGTCAGTTTGAAATTGACACCTAGAAATCTAGGCCTACGGTCCTATATTGGTATTATGACAAATTTCATTAGAGTTCCTAAGCCTGCGCCAGCGGGAGACCAATATATCAATGCGGACTACGTTCTCAGAATAATTGAGATGCCCAATGGCATGATTAAGTTGGTTTTCAGCGGTGGAGAGACCGTTGAATTCAAGGGAAGTATAATCGACGTTCTTGAGCAGGCCGCAGGATGACCCAAAAACCCAAACGTCCCGCTGATATGAACAAGCTGGCAAAGTCCATTGTGGATATTGCTACGGGTGAAGTCGATGAAACGCCCACGAAAACAGTCAAGCGGGCGAGCAAGGCTGGAAAAGTTGGTGGCCCGGCTAGAGCCGCCGCTTTAACTGCCGCTCAGCGTTCCGAAATAGCAAGAGTTGCGGCGCAAGCTAGATGGAAGAAGAGCGACTAGGCCGCTTCCTCATCGCCATCACTAACACCGTAAGCGATTTTCATTTCTTCAATATCTTCTTCGAAGTCAAAGATAGTTTGAATGTCTTTTTCTTCGGGATGGATTTCGTTGTAATGCTCAACCTTCATTGCCAGCGCATAGCAACTTTGAGCTATTGATCGTCTCTCTTGCTGAACGCTTTTTTCGACGTGCGATCTTTCAGCTACATCTATGTCAGCCCATTCAAATAGAGATTTGCCATTCTTGGTTCTTCTTACGGGGATATTTGCCCTGTATTCACGTCCAGATTTATCTTTACGTTTTTCTTCGCGCAGTGCCTGCGCCAAATCGTTTGCAAGGCTTTGGCTAATATCAACAGGGCGTGGCCGCCATAAACCCTGTTTGATTGCCCACTGAGACACTGTCGATAAGTCGACGGGGTCTGTAGAGACTTCCTCTCGATATTGTTTCCATATCGCCCGTAGTTGCTCTTTGTAATTGGCCATTATTTTCATAGGCTAGCGCTCGATAATGC
>ENA-ORXM01004004-ORXM01004004.1-marine-metagenome-genome-assembly--contig:-NODE-4004-length-13592-cov-4.384758_pt1 | contig 13592 bp, 12 predicted proteins | sample MGYA00237867_ERZ511480 | MGnify/ENA primary metagenome ERZ511480 (study PRJEB26309, sample SAMN06266103) | marine metagenome | isolation source: Algal blade | place: United Kingdom:Sidmouth, United...
ACTGGTTTTCGCCTGTGCAGATAATCGTGCTGGTCGAAGCGGCTATTTGGGCAAGCACATCGACATTTTCGGCGGGAACGGGTTCTTCCAACCACAGCAATCTCAAATCCTCGACGGCTTTAGCTAGGGTTATCGCAGAGGGTAAATCGAACTGTCCGTGACAGTCAATCGCCAGGTCGACCTTTTCACCAAGGGCTTCTTTAGTCGTGCGAATCACGTCGATAACGTGGGTCATTTCTTCGGCACCTACGGTCCAGTTGTATGGGTCGAGTTTGCCCACGCCCATCATGTCTACGTCGAATTTTACAGCGCTGTAGCCTTCGCTGACAACCTCGAGCGCCTTGTCTGCGTAGGCCTGCGGTTCGCTCGATTCGCCCGCGTGGCAGTCAGCATAAAGCCGAATCTTATCGCGGAACTTACCGCCTAAAAGTTTGTAAACAGGCACGCCCAAAGCCTTACCTGCAATATCGTAGAGCGCGTTTTCGATACCCGTAATGGCAAAAATTATGGGGGCGCTCGAGGTGCCCCCATAGCGTCCGCTGCGGCGCATCTTTTCGTAAAGCGGTCCGATGTTCATGGGGTCCTGACCTATCAGTAGCTCCCTAAATGCCAGGACCGTTTCCTTGTTCGAAAAACCCGACGCGCTCGGTCCCGCCGAATTACACTCACCTGTACCGACAATGCCCTCGTCGGTATAAATGCGTACGAAAGTCCATACGCTTCCGCCGCTATGCGCTTCAGGCTTACCGATAACACAAGCCTGCACATCTGTAATTTTCATTGATACCCTCCGCCTGTAAATTGCTGCCAAGCCCCCAAGTTTTACCTGCGCTGAAATCATATCGTATGAGAAGGTTGTCAGTCATCAGTTCTAAGTTATTAGTATAGGTTTCTTAACTGACCACTGAAAACTGATAACTTGGCTCCTCTCCCCCATAAGTCACGTATACTAAACGCTATTCCAAGGAGGAAGCTATGAAGGAAGCTATGACTCACACCCCCGATATCGAACGTCCCTCTAAAGAGCTTATCGAGGGTTTACGCGATATTGGCAGCGCCACAGCGAGTGCCGAGCTAAACCGCTTAGGTATTCGTGATGCACATATCATGGGACCGCGCCCCTGGACGCCGGGCAAAAGTGTGGTCGGTCCTGCGCTCACTTTACAGTTCATGCCGCTGCGCGAAGACCAGTATCAACAAGAAGAATATGATGACCCCGAGTTACAACTGCACCGCCATGTGCTGTACCACACGCAACCCGGTGACGTGGTCGTTGTAGACGCGCGCGGCAGTTTAACGAGCGGCATTTTTGGTGAGATGATGTTGACTTACTTTGAGGGTAAGGGCGGCGTCGGTGTGGTCATTGACGGCTGCATACGCGACTACCCTAATACGAAGGGCTTAGACCTGGGACTGTGGCTCAAAGGCGTAACACCCAATTACCATACGCAGACCGAGATTTTTCCTTACGCTGTGAATGTGCCCATCGCTTGCGCTGACAAGTTGGTGATGCCAGGTGACATTATCGTGGCTGATGACGACGGGGTTGTAGCGGTGCCCGCGTCTATGGCTGCTGAACTTGTCAAAAAAGCCAGTGAGCATGTCGAATGGGAAGAGTTCGCCCGTATGAGGCTTTCTGAAGGCGGCGAGCTGCGCAAGTATTACCCGCTATCAGAAGAAGCGCAAGGGGAGTATGAGCAGTGGCGCAAAGAGCAAGGTAAGAGCTAGGTAAGCCTGTTTTGTAGAGACTGCTGCAAGTTAAGAGGACCACTCCAGAAAGTGTGCGGAGTGGTCCTTTGTTGGTAATGAAAATACGTAATGCTCAGCTCGAGCACTCACGTTCGCCCCTGAGGCTTAAAAGATTCAGTGATGTAAGTCCCTGGCTCCCAGCGCTTTCACCCAGAAAACAACGGCGTAAACGACGGGTATCATCATGAGCACGATAATCAGACTTAAAAGAGGTGTTGCCGCTAAGTTTGTCAAGCCTAAAAGTGCAATGACAATTGCTGTCAGCAGGACGATAAAGCTCCCCCTATCATAAGCGGCCTCGGCACCGTCAGGCACCTTGATAACTCGCATCAATACAAACAGGCTGAGTAAAAAGATGGCGATAGCGCCCACCAACAGCCAGCGCACACTAGGCTCGAGCCCCTCCCCCAAATGCTCTGCGCCCAAATGTTCCACAAGGTTTAGTAGTGTCGCGCCGACCGCCACAATACTCATGCTGATAAAAAGGTGCATGTATAGCCAGCTCGTGTTCGCCCTCTGCGTATCTAAAGGTTTGCGGTGCGAGACAAAGTCAAAGTAAAGCCACCACATCGTAAAAGCAAGGCATAGGCCTAACCCCCCTGTTACAAAAAGGGGAATAGTCAAAAGGTCATGGTGCGTTAAACCTGACACGACACCGACGATAATTTCAGCGAGTACCAGAATGTTAAAAAGGCCAAAGCGTTCGATGAGTGCCGGACTAAACGATAGGGTGCTCGAGTCCCTCGATTGCGGTCTAAGCACAAACATGATGAGCGGTTGCAGCAAGCTCATGACAACTGCAAAACCCCAGATATAAAACCTGAGCGGTGTCGGTACAAAAATAGAAGCGAAAAAGAGTAGGGTCGATAAGCTAAAGAAAATAACAAACGAACGATTTTCGCGGTGATGCTCTGGGTCATACGCCGCAAGCCGCCACCACAAATAGCTGAGAATCAGCTGGAAAATACCGTAGAAAAGGGCAAAACCTCTCGAGCCTTCTCCCAGCGCGTTGTGGGCGAACACTGCCATGCCCGCCACCGCGAACATCTGCAAAAAAGTAAACACCCTTGTGCGAATGTCATTATTGCCGTGATACTCGTGATAGGTCGTGCCGTTCAGCCACGACCACCAGACAATGGCAAAAAGAAAGGCAAACTGTCCGATGTGTTTTAAATCTAAGTGACCGGCAAGTGCGTGGGCTAATTCTGCGACTAATACCACATAGACAAGGTCGTAAAAAAGCTCTAAAAAACTGACCGTTCTGTCATCGTGCGGTTCGCTTGTTTTACGAGCAGGACGCCACCAACTGCGAAATCTCAATGCCATGAAATACAACTCCCAGAGATTAGTTGAAAAAGTATATCAGCACGCATTAGCTCAGTTCAGATTGAAATGATCTTAGGTTGTTACTTTGTGACCAACTAGCTCGAGACTCTTTTCATAGAGGTTTTGGGCTAGCGCTTTATCGTGCGCGTTTGGATTGGGTGAGGGCATCGGCCAACCGCCTGCCCGATTTTCTTTGTTGGGATAGAGGATGCTGTTCTGGCTGTAGTACGCGCCGCTGTGGTTTGGTGCGTCGTCGTCAAGCAGGCAGTGAAGCGTGGTTTGCGCGCCCTCATCCCAAGACATCATGCCAAGAGGTCCACTAAAAGGCTTCATAACAACATTTTGTACCCATACGGGCATGACGTGTTGTGCCAGCGGAGAGCGTATCCACCCAGGATGAACTGAAAAGGCAGACACGCCCGTTCCCGCTAAGCGCTCTGATAAGTTGAGGGCGTGTAAAACATTAGCTAACTTTGATTGCGTATAGGCTTCCATCTTGTCATAGTCACGGTTTTCATAGTTCAAGTCGTCCAGATGAATTTCACCTGCTTGCTTTCTAGAGCCGACATGAGCCACGCTCGAGACACAAACAATGCGAGACGGTGCGCTTTCTTTGAGTTGCTCGAGCAGCCGTTCTGTAAGCAAAAAGTGACCGAGGTAATTTACGCCAAATTGCGTTTCAAAGCCGTTTTCTGTCTTACCCTCAGGACAAGCCATAATGCCTGCATTATTGACAAGACCATCGAGCCGTTTATGTTTACTTAAAAACGCTTTCGCAAATTCCTTAACGGAGTCTAGGCTTGCTAAATCAAGCGCCATAACCTCGCTTGTACCCTTGGCAGCTGCAAATTCAGCAAAGGCTTCTTCACCAGCACCTACGCGGCGGCAAGCGCCAACGACATGTGCACCCTGACTCACGAGTTGTTTGGTCGTAGCAAACCCTGCACCAGAATTCGCGCCTGTGACTATGTAAACTTGGTCGCTCAAATCTTTTTTGAAAAGCTTTGGGTCACACATAAGTGTTTTAGGCATAGTAAACTCCTCGAGTGTAATAGCTTAATGCTTTACTATAAATCTCTAGCTGGCGCTTATAAATACCTGATTCTTTTAAATTCTTGCACAATTCTCTGAAATTCAGGATGTTTATTTGTATCCAATCAATGTCTCCGCTAAGCTATCGGCATGAACGAGAAGATGTCCGAGTTTAAAAGGCTAATTGAAAAACACGCTAAGGACAATGTCCCTGTTGAAACGTTGGTGAAAGGCTTTTATGTTTACAAGTCAACGGGTGCGAAACCACATAGTGAAATTTATGATGCTGGCATCGCTATTCTGGCAGCCGGTAAAAAACGCTGCTCTTTAAATGGCCGTAGCTTCGACTACGGGGTTGGGAACTACCTCGGTGTTTTTCTACCTATCCCCGTAGAGGTTGAAGAGATTGATGTCAGTTCAGAAAACCCTTTGCTCATGGTGGGTTTGAAGATGGATTTGGGCAAAATTGCAGAAATGTTGCTTAGAATTGACAGGCTCGAGCAACCCAAAACAAAAGCGTCTAGCAGTTCAGGTATCTTTACTGAACCTTTAAATGAGGATTTACTTGATGCCCTTATTCGTCTTTTAAAAACCTTGAATAGTCCTGCGGAGATTGCCATCCTTTGCGAAGGCATTATCAATGAGATTTACTACCGTGTTTTAACAGGTGAGCATGTTGCTGCCATAAGGAGTTTGCTCGAGCAGCGCGGGCAGATCCAACAAATCTCGAGGGCAGTTGAGCACATCAATACAAATCTCTCCGAGCCTGTTGCTGTTGAAGATTTGGCTGCCAAAGCCAACATGAGCGTGTCGCACTTTCACAAAAATTTTAAAGACGTCATGCAAATGTCACCTTTGCAATATGCAAAATCAATGAAGCTGTTTAAGGCGCAGTCACTTATTCAAGGGGGGGAACGGGCAAGTCAGGCGGCATTCGCGGTGGGTTATAACAGCGCCGCGCAGTTTAGCCGCGAGTACAAGCGGCAGTTTGGCTTTGCACCCTCTGAAACGCTAGCATCCGCCTGACATGGAACGGCTCGAGTTTTGGCTAGGCTCGAGTCTACGGAGGTTAGTTGTGCGCGTGTTTATTACAGGAAGTAACCGAGGGATTGGTCTGGAGTATGTTCGGCAGTTGTTGGCAAGGGGCGAGCAGGTTTTTGCTGGCTGTCGTACACCTGACAAGGCAACTGAGCTACACACTTTGAAAAAGACATACCCTGAGACGCTTGCTATGGTTGGGCTAGATGTCACAGAGCCCGCGTCAGTAGAGGCGGCGTATCAAGCGGTGCAGAGCCATATGCCTGCCCTAGACCTTGTTATTAATAATGCAGGTGTAAATCCAAATGAGGAGTCGCTTGGCAACATTCAAAAGGCTGATTTCATGCGCGCTTTTGAAGTCAATGTTGCAGGCGCTATGCTGGTGTCGCAGCAATTTTTTCCGTTACTGAAAGAGGGTACGAACCCCAAACTAGTGCATATTGGCAGCGGCGCGGGGTCGCTCGCGCTGGGCGGTGTACCTGAGCTTTATAGCTACTGCGTCAGCAAAGCTGCGCTCAACATGTTTCACCGTATGCTCGAGAAAGACCTAAAGTCGCACGGCATTATCAGCATCGTGCAAAACCCAGGCTGGGTCGTCACCGATATGGGTGGCCCCAATGCCGAATTAGATGTTGCGGACTCTGTGAAACAGCAACTCGCTGTTATTGACAAGCTCACGCCTGCTGACAGCGGCGCTTTTAGAGATTACACGGGTGAGCCTATAGCCTGGTAGCAAACCTAGTAGCTAAAGACCTGGTTTTAAAGATCCTGCAAGAACTCGAGCCCCTCTTTGGCCAGAACGTCTGCAGAGCTTGCCTTTGAGCGCCAGATAGAAGCGGCGGCGGCCATAACCTTATTATCGGTATGAAAAGCCTCAATAACGAGGGGGCCGTCAAAGTGACTGTCTTTAAGCGCTTGGCTAAGGTCTTGCCAGTTAAGATGGCCTGCCCCGGGCGCGCCCCTATCATTTGCACAAACATGAAGCTGCCCCAAATGCTTGCCTGCTAAGCGGATAGCGTCGCCTATAGAATCCTCTTCGATATTCATGTGAAAGCTGTCAAGCTGAATTTTGCATGAGGAGTGCCCAACTTGCTCAACGACCTCTACCGCTTGAGAAGCCAGGTTCATAAAGCTCGTCTCAAAGCGGTTGAGCGGTTCAATACAAAGCACGGCCTCTTTTGTTTCAGCGTAGTCAGATAAGGTTTTTAGATGATTCACTAAGGTAGCAACGTCTTTGGCACGCTCACTTTGCGTTTGCTGCCACAAGCGACCCACCGAGGCGTACATAGGGCCGACAACATTCCGTCCGCCCAATAAATTCACCGTATCGATACAGTGCTTTAAATAACTGAGGGTATTTTCTTGAATGCTGATGTCTGGGTGGATAAGATCACGCTCGGGACTCATCGCCACACAGATACTCACGTCCAAGCCACGTTCTTTGACAGCTTCAGCAATTTGTGCATAGTCAAGCTGGTGAGGCTGCTCGAGGGGCACTTCAATTTGATCAAACCCCATATCAGCGACTTTATGAATAGTCTCGAGTGAAGTTGCTGTTTGTAAAGGCATAAGCCATAGCCAAGCGTTGATACCAAAGGTCACAGTGAAACTCCTCAATTGCTCTATACATGCTAGAGGCACGCGTGTTGCTTGAGCTTAAGTGTAAACCTTATTTAGGGTAGATCAAACATTTCTTAGCTTGTTAGATAGCTTGGTTTACTGCCAAGCACCTGCTAATACTTCGGAAAGAATGGATGGTTTTGTAGCGTTTTGTAACGCTTACTTGCTAGTCTATGCACTTTCTAAGACATACGCACCTTGGCTATCTAATATACGCTCAAGCCCGTGACCCATACTCGAGCCGCCCTGCTCCTCGCTTTCGCCGCCCTGATGTTCAGTTCGGGCGGTTTGATGATTAAAGTGGTTGACTTGAGCCCGGTTGCAATCGTCGGGGCCAGGGGTGCTATTACCGCAATTGTGCTCTGGTTTTATATGCGTTGGCCTAAGTTTACGCCCGAATTCACCTCAAAGTTCACCTGGTCCGTAGCGCAGCTTGGCGCAGCGCTGGGCATTGCGGGTGCGCAGTTCTTTTTCGTGCTGGCGACCAAGCAGACAACGGCGGCAAACGCCGTTTTCATTCAGTTCTCTGCCCCCATTTACGTCGCACTTTTAGGCATCTGGCTATTAAAAGAGCGCGTGAAACCTGCTGACTGGCTCAGTATGCTTTTAGTTTTTACAGGTCTAGGCTTCTTCTTTGCGGGTGACCTTGACATAAGTGGTTTGTGGGGCAATGTTAATGCGCTTATCAGCGGCATTTCTCTGGCTTTTTTTATCGTCTTTATGCGTATGCAAAAGGATGGCTCAGCACTCGAGAGTATCTTTCTAGGCAATGTGCTATGCGCCTTGTGCTTGCCTTTTTTACTCACCCAAACTCCAAGCTTAGCTGACTGGGGCGGGTTGCTCTTTTTAGGTCTATTTCAGATGAGCATTCCCTTCGTCATGCTCTCCGTCAGCATTCGGTACTTGACAGCGCTTGAGGCCATTATCATTCAAACGTTAGAGCCTATTTTGAATCCTATCTGGGTCTTTCTGGTGATTGGGGAGCGACCAACACCACTAGCATTAGTCGGCTGTTTTATTGTCTTTGCGACCGTTTTTGTTCGGTCGTTACGGCTAAGTAGAGCTGATTAAAGTTAGCGTTTGGCTTTACTGCCTTTTAGCGTCTGCAAAAAGTGTGCCAACACTTTTTGAGCGTTCAGCGGTTGTCACGAAGTACCGAGCGAAGCGTCCCAATGGACGAGTCCTTGTCGGGATACTTGTTGTCATTGCTATTTTCATTCACACAGCCTTCACATTGGCTTCGCCTACGCTTCAAGGTTCTACTCCTATTCTTTAGTCACGCTTAGGGCAAAAAGCCCAAGCCCAAAGAAAGGAGCCAAGCATGGCTTTAGCATACGGAGGACACGCAATGATTGGATTAGGCTTTTTAAACCTTTTAGGCACCCTGCTCTTTTTCGGCTTTTTAGTTTTTGCCTTCAAGATGTTTTTTAGGGGGATGAAGGTCTCGAGGGCCAATGGCGGTCCCGGTCCCTGGAACTGGCAAGGACCCTCGCATAGTCACAATCCCCGTGAAGATGAGGCAATGAAGGTTGCTAAGGAGCGCCTCGCCCAAAGCGAGATTTCACCCGAGGAGTACGAGACTGTAAAAAGGGGTTTAAGAGCCAGCACCCCGCAGCAGGAGGGCTACCGCCAGGACAGCGCCCTCGCCACCGCCCGCATGCGCTTTGCACAAGGCGAATTAAGTCAGGAGGAGTTCGACGCGGTTATGAAAGCTTTGTTAGACTAGATTTGAAACATGATTCCTCTGCCCACACTGCTCACCGTTACCCTGATTGGGGTAGCGGTGGGCTTGCTCATTATTTTGTATCAGCTTTTGGTATTGCCCATTCAAAGTCTGGGCATCTTTTTGGTCGCTTTAGGCTTAGGCGTCGCTGTACTGGCAAAGCGGTTTGGCAAGCTTCTTTCCTTACAACGTGGGAACTTTACATTTACGCGTAGCCCTCTTGTTTTAAGTAGCTTACTAATGACAACGGGTCTTGCCATCTTACTTTTTGGACCACTGGCGCTACTCGTATTGGGGTTATTTACCCTGTGGCGCTTCAACGGCTGCATAACATGGAACGCTGCGAAAACGCTGCCGAAGCTGTCTCATAATCAAGAATTAAAAGTGCGCCGCAAGCTATAAAACTGTCGACAATTAGAGACCAGAGCCGGTAGCAAACTCGTAGTACACATTTCGTACAAATCTGGTGTAAATAATGACTCCAACTTTTAATTCCCAATCTTCTTCGCTCAACCGCTCTACCATTCTTATTGTTGAAGACGAAGCGCGGCTTGCCGAGATTCTCGAGGACTACTTGCGCCGCGAAGGGTTCCAGACCGAGCGAGCCAAAGATGGTGGGCGGGCTTTGGAACTCTGGCGGGCTGCCAACCCTGACATGGTTTTGCTCGACGTGATGTTGCCTGTTATGGACGGTTTCGAGGTGGCGCGGCGTATTCGCGCTGAGTCGGGTGTGCCGATTATTATGCTGACCGCTCGAGATGAAGAAATCGATAAGCTTTTGGGCCTTGGTTTAGGTGCCGATGACTATGTGGTCAAACCCTACAGTCCCCGCGAAGTCGTTGCGCGTATTAAAGCTGTACTCAGGCGTAGTAGCGGACAGATTGTGCTGCCCGAGCAGTTTAAAGTGGGCGGACTCGAGCTGGACCTGGGCAAGTACGAAGCACGCTGTGGCAACGACGTTATTGATTTGACGGTAAGCGAACTCAAACTTTTAGCCGCCCTAGCTAAGGAACCCGGCATGGTCAAGGGGCGACCTGAACTGCTCGTTGCCTCGGGTGACCCCGAACGCTTTGCCGATGAGCGCACGGTAGACGCGCACGTGAAAAATATTCGTAAAAAATTAGAAGGCTGCGATGCTCAAATTGAAACGGTTCGTGGTGTCGGTTACCGACTAAGGGCTGGCTCTTGATGCTTCAGACATTCCCTTCAGCTCTCCTTTGTGAACCTGTCATACCCCAAATGTACAGACAGTTGACAAACCGTGGTGTCATTCCGACTGAAGCGAAGCGTAAAGGAGGAATCTTAGAGAGAAAATACTGCAAATCACTGCTGTTCTTAAGATATCTCCCTACATTCCACTATCGTTCCATTTCGCTCGATATGACAAATGGGCATTAGAAACCAGGTCATGGACGAACAGAAACGCCTTTTGGCTAAAGACAAGTTTTTCAAAGGGGAGTTGGAGGGGATTCCCGCACCCCGTTCAGTCTCCACTAAGCTTAAAGTCACTTTTGGGCGAGGCATCAAGCACAAAATATTGGGTAACTATGCACTCCCGTAAAAAACATAAAAAAGCTTGGAGCAAGCACAAACGCCGCCACTGGGGTTTGCGCCGACGCTTCAACTTTGCTTTCGCTTTCGTCGCCCTCGCCGCTGTTGCCCTAACCACCTGGATGACCTTGGGCGCGGTTTTTAATGCTCAGCAAGACCTATTTCAACAAGGTTACGAACCGTCCTTTGGTGACGGAAGGTTTGGCAGGGAGCATTTCGACTGGAATGATCCGCAGTTTGCTGCCGGGCGCGAGGCATTTCGGCAGGTCACGCGAACATCATTTTTTGCTGGCCTACTTTCTTTTCTGCTTGCTTCTATCGCAGCGGGTATCTTTACACGTTTCCTAACGCGCCCCCTAAAAGCCCTGACCGACGGTGCTAAGCGTTTAGAGTCAGGCGAACGGGGCATTCGGCTCCAGGTCCCTTCATCAAAAGATGAGTTGCGGGTACTAACTGAGGCGTTTAACGGTTTGGTCGAGGGCCTCGAGCGCCAGGAATCGTGGCGGCGCAACATGGTTGCAGACATCGCTCACGACTTGCGCACGCCCCTGTCGGTTATGCGGAGCGAAATTGAGGGGATGCAAGACGGTGTGGTAACGCTTGATGACTCGGGTCTCGAGCGCTTACATGGTGAGGTGCTGCTACTCTCGAGACTTGTTGACGATTTGCGCACACTATCTTTGGTGGAAAGTGGTGGTTTGACCTTAAGAAAGCAGGAAGTGAACGTAAGCGACCTCTTACAACGCGTTGTGGATGCTTTTGGCATTCAAGCCACACAGGTCGCCTCTACTCTGGAAATTGCAGAACTTCCCGAAAATCTTAAAGTAAGGGTTGACCCCGAGCAGATAACGCGGGTGCTGAGTAATTTGGTGGACAATGCGCTACGCTACGCGAGCCCCGGCAAAGTCGAGGTTGGGGCAAAAACCTTAGAGGACAGTGTCGTTTTGTGGGTACGTGATGATGGCCCTGGTTTAGAAGAGGGACGACTCGAGCAAGTCTTCGAGCGTTTCTACCGGGGGGATAGCTCAAGGACGAGCCGCAAAGAAGGCTCAGGTCTGGGCTTAGCCATTGCCAAAGCCATTACCGAGGCGCATGGGGGTAGGCTCGAGGCTTTAAATGCGCCAACAGACGGTGCTAAATTCTCTGTGTATTTACCAGGTTCAGAAGATTAACTCGAAACTAGTTGTGAAATATCTAACATCGGCATAGGTTCTCACACTTGGCGTATGTATGAGCCTTCCATGAATAAAACCTTGGTACATGAGTACTTTTTGCGTGGGGTCCGAGTAATTTTGTTCTCATATTGAGTTCATTTTAATTGACATTTCTTCATCGTTATGACATACTTTCACTGGCTTAATGTGCCTTCATGGTCGCAATCGTGAGGAGGTGAAACCACTTGAACCGGCTTTGAAAAGCGTTTAAGCCTCAGCAAGAAAAGCGTCATACCTTCATAAACAGGGACTGAGGAAACACGGACACTCATGCCCCTAGAAGCTGACTCTGAAAGCTTGCTGATAGTAGTAAAACTTTCAAGATTCAAGGGGTAAAATACATATGAAAAAACTTTTGTTCACCGTCCTAGCTGCACTTATGCTAACGGGCGCTGCCAATGCACAGGAAGCCTTTCCGGATATTCCGGCAGGTCACTGGGCTGGCGAAGCCGTTGCTAGAATTGCAGACCTAGGCATTGTCATTGGGTTCCCTGATGGCACATTCCGCGGTAACGAGAGCTTCACGCGCTACCAAGCAGCGCTAGTGATTAGCCGTTTGTTGGATGTTATCCAACAGGACATGGACGCTATGGCGGCCATGACCGAAGCTGACCTGGCCTCCTTGCGCAACGCGCTACAAGAACTCGCGTCTGACGTCGCCGCTCAAGGCGTTCGTTTAAACGCAGTTGAAGGCTCTGTTGCCTCCTTATCCGACAACGTTGCGTCTAACACGGCGCGCATCGAAGCTCTAGAATCTGGCATGCCCAGCGGTATGGACCCAGCGGTTTTAGAAGACCTACGCAACCAAATCGCTGCCGCTCGCACGGCTGCTGATACGGCTGCTGCCCAAGCGGCTGCGGCTGAAAATTTAGCTAATGGTGCTGACGCGCAAGCACGTCAAAATGCTGCCGACATCAGCACTATCAATGACCTTCTTTCTAGACTCAATGCAGCTATTGAGGGTCTAGGTGGAAATGTTGAAGGTCCTGACATGTCAGGGGTTAGTCGCAACGCTAACGACATCGCTAACATCCGCGAATTCGTTATCTTGCTGCGCCGCGACCAAGTTGCCTTGCGTGACCGTGTTGCTGCACTAGAAGCTGCTGACGCCGAGCAATCTGCTCAGCTTAGCGACCTTGCCGCACGCGTAACCGCTATTGAAGACGACCTTCTGGTTGTTTCAGGTAGCATCGGTTTGACCTACGAAGTAGGCCGCCTGAGTGGTGACGAAACACCGTTCGACGTTGACCGTATTTTTGGCCTCAACAACGAGCGTGACATGGGTCCTTCAACCTTTGGTGATAACGCTGAAGACTTGAACGACGATGACGACAATACAGACGACGGCGAAGAAGCCCAAGACCGTGACGATATTTCAAGCGTTGATGGTGACATTGACCCTGACTTAGAACTCACTGTCGGCTTTGGTACTGCTCGTTCAGGTGATGGTGATGACCGCGCGCTCAACAGCTTTGAAACGGTTATTACGCTTAAGCTCGAGAAAGCCACCAACCTTTGCGGCGACGACGATTTCGACGAAGCAACGAATACTTGCCCTGTCGACGATGACGGCGACAGCCAGATTTTCGAAGGCTACGTTTTCTCTGTTGACGACTTCGAAGTCAACTTCGACCCCATAGGCGCTGAGCCCTTAACTTTCTTATTCGGCTCTGACATTCAGACTGAATTAACACCCTACATCTTAGACTTTGACGACGGCGAAGTTGTTGATACTTTCGCAGATGGCGACAACGACTTAGATGTTGGCGATGTTGACGGCTTTGTTGCTACGGTCGGTTCGCCCGACTTTCTGTCCTTCCTTGCCCCAACGCTTACGATTGTTTACGGCTCGGAAGACGGCGATGACGACGATACCTACTACCGCGGTATTCGCGGTACACTCAGCCCGCTTCAAGGCGAGACCTTCTCGGCAACGGGTGGTGTAACCTACGTTGAGCGCGCTGAAAATGCTGGCGAAAATGCCAATGCCAATGATGATAACGTAACCACCACGGTTTACGGTGTTGACGGTCAAATAGGTATTAGCATTTTAGACCTTGCGTTTGAGTATGCAAACAGTAGTGGTACATTTGATGTTACGGCTACTGGTGATCTCGGTGGCGTAGACACTGTTTTCACTGAAACACGCGGTAGTGACTCAACCCTTTACTACGTAGTTGCTGACATTGATGTAGCTAGCCTTGGCCTGCCAATTATTCGCAGCCTGAACGCTAACTACCGCTCTATGCCAGTCGCTTGGGACGGTCTAGATGACGGTTCTGACTATCCATTTGATCTCGATCAAGTTGGTTTCAAAGTTGAAGCAGGTTTAGGTCTGT
>ENA-ORXM01004008-ORXM01004008.1-marine-metagenome-genome-assembly--contig:-NODE-4008-length-13578-cov-4.173246_pt1 | contig 13578 bp, 14 predicted proteins | sample MGYA00237867_ERZ511480 | MGnify/ENA primary metagenome ERZ511480 (study PRJEB26309, sample SAMN06266103) | marine metagenome | isolation source: Algal blade | place: United Kingdom:Sidmouth, United...
CGATCTCTATCGCGAGACGCACGCGCATCCCGCCTACATTGAAGCGAATGGCGGTATCATGGATTATCGCCACATGGTCTCGCAGTTTTCGGAGGTGTCCGGCGAGAAGCTGAACGCGATAGCTGAGTATGCTGGGGCCGTCCGGTAATCCGCTGCGGATGCTGCATCCGCATCACCGACCGGCGATTGAACCCGCCGGTGCCCAAGCGGTTCGTCTGTATCGAGCCGTCGTATCTCTGGTTTTTCCGCATCAACTCGAAATCCGTGTGGGAGCCGAACTACTTGCTGCGCTACGATGAGTGCAAGCCGGTTCTGGAGTGGGATTCCTATGCTGAATTGGCCGGGATCGCGCCTATCGCCGATGCGGCACATCTGGTCGCATCCGGCGACGTAGAGGAACTGGGAGAGTTTCCGCCATTGGTCATGGCAGGATTGCTAGACGCGGCCTTGCAGGCAAAAACCCTGACCGGGCGCGAAAAGCGCATTCTTGCAGAACGGTTGAAGATCGAGAGCCGTTAGCAGAGCGGCAGCGCCGCCTTCCGCTCTCGCACGATCTCGGCCACCGCGTCCACGAACCCGTCGAGATGGGTGTCCTCCAGCGCGATGGACAGCGCCAGAAATCCACGTCGGGCGATGTAGTAGCCGCGTTCCAGCAGGTCGAGGAACAGGAGTTCCTTCGCTGCATCGTTGGACCCGGCGATATCGGCCATGCGCGATACTGGCCCCGTGACGCCGTGGAGGGTCATCAGCGATCCCATGCCGCTCATGTGCAAGGCCACGCCTTCGGCCTCGAACACGGCGTTGAGGCGGGCGCGCAGGGCCTCCCCGCGCGCATGCAGGGCTTCGGCCTCCGTGGAGGTGAACACCTGCGTCAGCGCCGCGATCCCGGCCTTCATCGACAGGATATTGTTGTTGAACGTCCCCGCATGGGGCAGCGAGCCGGGCCGTGTCGGGTCGAACAGCTCCATGATATCCGCCCGCCCGCCGAAGGCCCCGAAGGACATGCCGCCCCCCACCCATTTCCCGAGCGTCATCAGGTCCGGCGTCACCTTCGCCAAGGCCCCGGCTCCATTCGGCCCGAAGCGCGAGGTCATCACCTCGTCGAAGATCAGCAGCGCCCCGCATTGCGTCGTCTCCTGCCGCAGCGCATCGAGAAACGCCGGATCGGCAGGGATGCAGCCACCCGATCCCAGCATCGGCTCGACGATCACGCAGGCAAGGCGGTCGGCATTCTCGCGGATCAGGCGACGGGCCTCGTCGGGATCGTTATAGGTGCCGAGGACGAAGGAAAACGGCGCATTCACCCCGCCGACCCCGTCCTTGAAATACATCAGGCCGCCATGATAGCCGCCCTTGAACACCATCACCGCATCGCGCTTGGTCGTCGCCCGTGCGGTCGAGACGGCCATGAGGTTCGCCTCCGTCCCCGAATTGGTGAAGCGCACCCGCTCCAGCGCCGGAAACCGCGCGGTGACATGCGAGGCCAGCGCCGCCTCGGCCTCGTTATGCGCGCCCAGATTCAGCCCCGTCTCGATGGCCTCGGCCAGTGCCGCCTTGATGACGGGATGCGAATGGCCGAAGACCCCGGCAGTATATTCCCCGAGCAGGTTCACGTAGCGATGCCCGTCGGTATCGAAGAGATACGGCCCCTCGCCCCGCGCCGCGCGCAGGGGAAACGGCCCGTGGAACAGCACCGTGCGCGTATTGCCTCCGGGCAGATGCGCGCAGGCCGCCTCATGGGTCTCGCGCGCCTTGGGTCGGGCGGTCGCATAGTTTTCCCGTGCTTGCGCAACACTGTCGTCGAGTGAGAGATTCCTGAGCATCGTCTAGCCTCCCCGAGCCGAACCGTTGTCTCCGCTCTAGCACGAACGGGCCAGCGTGCCAGCCTTCCCTTGACCGCGCTCGGCCCCGTGAGATTAGCTTCATCGGCACGGAGACCCTACAGGATAAGATGCCGTGATGCCCTCTTCGGCGACCGAGACACCGCAATCCGTCGCGCCGACTCATCGCCCCTGCGCCGATGTCATCCGGCGCAATCATTCGGGATCAAGCCCTGCTGACCCCGCCGAAGATGCTGGCATAGAGAAGGCGCGTAGATCAGGTTTTCAGAACCAACGCAGCCAGTTTGATCCGCTGTATCTTGCCCGACGGTCCCTTGGGCAGTTCGGGAAGGATATGCACCCGGTCCGGGGCCTTGAACTTGCCGATGCGCTCGATGCACAGCGCGATCAGCACCGCTTCGGTCGCCGCCGACCCATCGGCCAGCATCACCCCGGCCTCGATTCGCTGGCCATAGCGGTCGCAGGGGCAGGCGAACGCCGCCGCCTCGATCACGTCCGCATGGGTGTAGAGGGCCTCGTCCACCTCGCGCGGGGCGATGTTCTCGCCGCCCTTGATGATGAGTTCCTTCAGCCGCCCGGTAATCGTGACATAACCCTCCGCATCCATGCGCCCGAGATCGCCGGTGCGGAGCCAGCCGTCTTCGGTCAGGGCCTCGCGCGTGGCATCGGGGTTCTTGCGATAGCACCGCATGACGTTCTCGCCGCGCACCAGCACCTCGCCTTCCTCTCCGCGCGGGGTTTCCCGCTGGCTCTTGTCGGCGACCCTCACCTCGTTGCCGATGGCCACGCCGGGCGAGCCGATCTTGCGGATACCGGGGGGCAGGGGGTTCGAGAGGATCTGCGCCGCCGTTTCGGTCAGGCCCATGGTCTCGACGATGGGTACGTCGAAACGGTCCTCGAAAGCCGACTGCACGTCCGGCGAGAGCGGCGCCGAGGCCGAGCGTCCGAAGCGCAGCGACGGAATCGCCTCGAACGGCGTCTCGTCATGCAGGAGATAGGAAATCTGCGTCGGTACGACCGAAAACCATGTGCATCCTCGCGCGCGGAGGGTCGGCCAGAAGCTCTTGACCGAGAATTTCGGGGGCAGCACCACCGACCCGCCCGAGACCAGCGGCCCCATCACCGTCACGCACAGCCCGTTGATATGATAGAGCGGCAGCACGCAGAGCGCCCGGTCCTGAGGTGTCAGCTCATGGGCAAGGGCCGGATATCGGCCCCCGGCGATCAGTGCGCGATGGGTCAGCGTCACCCCCTTGGGCCGCCCGGTCGTGCCGGAGGTGTACATCAGCAGGGCGTCGGCATCCGCGCCGGGAACCGCCTCGGGAACCGCCTCGGCATTGCGTGAAGTGAAGAGGTCATCGGTGACAGTGACGATCCGGGCACTCGAATCGGACTGCGCCAACGCCTCTCGCACCAGCGGTTCCGTCTCCGCACCGACCAGTACGATCCGCGCATCCGAATGATCCAGCACGTAGGCGACGATATCGCGACCCGCGACGAGGTTGATCGCCGTCGCCAGCCCTCCGGCGCGCAGGATGCCCAGCAGGCAGAGCGCCGAGTCCAACCCGTTCGGCATCGCCCAGGCTACGCTGTCCCCCGGCTCTATCCCCTCCCCGGCCAGCCATCCGGCCAGACCCCGCGCGCGTTCGGCCACCTGTGCATAGGTCAGCACGTCGCCGTCGGGGGTCATCAGGAACGGTGCGTCCGGGGTCTCCGCTGCCCGCTGTTCGAGCATCGCCGCGACGGAATCGCTCATCGACCGGCGGCCTGCCAATACTCACCGAAGATAGCGTCCAGACTTGGCTCGTTGACCGGAATGGTGCGGACGATCTTCGTCGTGTTGATGAAATGCCGCCAATGCAGGTTGTCGTCGATGGAGTTTCCGCCCCAGCTTCCGCAGCCCATCGACAGCGAGAACGGCATCCCGTTGTCGAACGACCCGCCCGTGGCGAAACAATGCGCCTGATTGACGATGACGCGGCAGGTCGGAATCGTCTGGCCGAGCAGGCGCGCACGCGCATCATCGGTCGAGTGCAGCCCGATGGAATGCCCCGCACCCTGATGGGAGAGGATGTCCGAGGCGACCTGCCGCGCATGGTCGAAATCGCGTGCCGAATAGAGCGTCGTGACGAGCGAGAGCTTCTCGCCCGATTCCGGGTAGTCCGGGCCGATGCCTTCGCCGGGGACCAGCACGAAGCGGGCCGTTTCGGCATCCGGCACGACGACCCCGGCAGCGGCCAGCATCTCGGGCAGGCCGCGCGCGATCATGTGCCGGTTCAAGCCACCGCCGCCGAACAGGGCGGACGTGAGCGTCTTAGCATGGCGCCCCTCCAGAAACCGTCCGCCTGCCGCATATAGTTCGCGCAGGAAATCCTCGCGCACCGCATCGACCACGACCAGAGCGTTCTCCGACGAACAGGAGGTCGCATTGTCGAAGGTCTTCGAAGCCGTGATCTTCCGGGCGGCATCGGCCAGATCCGCCGTCTCGTCCACGATGACGGTCACGTTTCCCGCCCCGACCCCCAGCGCCGGGGTGCCGGAGGAATAAGCCCGGCGCACGTTGTCCTGTGATCCGGTTACGACGAGCAGGTCGCAGGTCTCCATCAACGCCTGCGTCTTGGCCTTGGACGACGGAGCCGGGACCATCTGCACGAGGGCCGGGTCCGCACCGATCTTGGCGAATTCCGCATGGATATAGCCGATCAGCTTCTCGCAGACGACATTGCCCTTGGGCGAGGGCGACAGCACGATGGCATTGCCGCCCTTCAGCGCATTGACCGCGTTGTTCACCGGGGTCGCCACGGGGTTCGTGGAGGGCACGACGGCCCCGATCACGCCCTTGGCCCGCGCGATTTCGGTAATGCCGGTGGCCGGGTCGTCTCCCGTGACGCCGAAGGTCTTCGCGCCCTCGATATCGCGCAGCAGGCCGAGGGTCTTGCGGTGGTTCTTGGTGATCTTGTCGGCGACATTGCCGAGGCCCGTCGTCTCGACCGCCATCGCCGCAAGCTCGGCATTGCGGCTTGGCTCCATCAATGCCCAGGCGGCGGCCAGCGCCGTGCGGTCATAGGCTTCCTGCGAGCCATTGCGCTCATAGGCCGCCTGCGCGACACGCGCACGCTCCATCAGCGTTTCGACGATGGCGGCATCATCGGAGATGTCAGGGACGGGTTGGGCAGCCATGGAGATTCCTTCAGATTGTCCGGCAGCCCCGCATCGAGTGCGGGGCTGCACGTTTCGTTACGTCAAAGCCCTTCGAGAAGATCCTTGAGGAACTCCTCGCGCTCCGCCCACATCTTCTGGACTTCTTCACGCTTCATGATCTTCATGGGTGAGCCGCCCGCTTTCATGCGCTTGGCCACACGACCATTTTCGAACATGGCCGGGACTTTCGCGGCCAGCGCCTCGATGATCGCCGGATCGGTGCCTTTCGGGACCATCAGGCCGCGATAGTTGACCGAGGAATTGTCCACGTCGAGACCCGCTTCCTGAAGCGTCGGCACGTCGGACAGGAATTCCTCGTTCCGCTTCACGTCGGCCACGCCGAGGATCTTCACGTTCCCGGCTTCACGAGCGCGATAGGCGTCGGAGAGATTGTTGATCCCGGCCAGCACGTCGCCCGCGATCACGGCCTTCATCGCCGCTGCGCCGCCGCCCTTGGTGGGGATGTAGGCCAGCTTGCATTCGCAGGCCTTCTCGATCTGGAGCGCCGCGATATGGTGGCCGACGAAGAGGCCCGCACCGGAGGTGGTGGTCTTGCCCGGATTGTCCTTCGCGAAGGCGATCAGGTCTTCCATCGTGTCGAATTCGCTGTCCTTGCCGACGACGACGACTGCAGGGTCTTCGCCCCAGTTGGCAATCGGCTCGAAGCTGTCGGCGGAATACTTCACGCCGCCCTTGATCGACTGGGCGATGAAGTGGGGCACGTTGTAGGCGCCCATCATGTAGCCGTCATTATCGGCCTGGGTCGCGAGCCAGTTCCAGCCGACGCGGCCCCCTGCGCCGGGCTTGTTGACGATGTAGATCGGCTGGCCGAGGGCATCCTCGTTCCCGGCCACCATCGTGACGATGCGCGCCTGAAAGTCGGTCGCGCCACCCGCGCCATAGGAGACCACCACGCCCACGGGGCGCTCGGGATAGCTGTCGGCGGCCTGTGCGCCCGTCGTCAGCGCCGTGGCAGCGAGGGCCATGGTCAGCCCGGCTAGAAGTCGTTTCATCGTTTCTCTCCCTTGGTGTTTCTTGTGGTCGTCGTTCAGAAAAACAGGCCGCGCGGCGTCTGTACCTGCAAAAGCAGGGCGAAGAGGCCATAGATCACCCCCATGAACACCAGCGTCACGGCAATCCTCCGTATCCATCCATTGAGGCTGGAGAGCGGCACGGGATCGTAGATCGTGTAGATCGCGACGAAGGCCAGCGCGCCCGCCGCATAGAAGCCGAGGCTCGTCGCTGCGAGGAACACGAAGACCAGCGCGACCAGCAGCCCCGGCAGCACGTTGATCGCCGTGCCGCCGTCGATGCCACCCCCCACCCGCGCCAGCCCGCTCACGGCGCGATAGGCATTCCAGAGCGCGAGGCCCACGAAGAACACCGAAATGACGCGGGGGAACAGGAAGGCATCGCTCGGCTCCTCGGTAAAGCTGAGCCACGCGACCACCGCCGCGATGGCGAGGACGATGAGCGCGGGGATCGTATGCTGGGTGCGATTGCCGGTCATTCTCCCGCCCTCATCGCTTTCGCCAGCGCGGCATTCTCCGCCCGGTTCGACAGGAAACTGTAGAGGATCGATCCGACGACCAGCGCGACCAGCAACAGGTTCAGCGGCCCGCCGAAGAAATAGGTCAATGGCCCGTCCGTCGCATTGGCGATCATCGACCCCTGAATGAAGTTCGCCTCCGCGATGGGGCCGAGGATGAGGCCCAGCACCAGAGGAGCGGCGGAAAACCCGAATTTCTCGAGCGCGTACATGCCGATGCCGAGCAGCAGCATGACATAGACATCGCCCATGGATTGCTGCACCGAATACGAGCCGAACACGGCGAGGATCAACACGGCGGCGGCCATGATCGGCATCGGCGCGCGGGCGATCTTCGCTGCCGAGGCGGCGATCCAGATGCCGAAGATCACCATGAGAATCTGGCCCAGCAACATGGAGTTGATGAAGGTCCAGATCACCTCCGGATGCCGGTCGAACAGATCGCCTCCCGGAAAGATGCCGTGGATCAGCAACCCGCCGAGCAGCACGGCAGCGGTCGGCGAACCGGGGATCGACAGCGTCAGCAGCGGCACGAGCGACGGCCCGACCATGGCATTATTCGCGGATTCGGCGGCGATCACGCCTTCGGGATGGCCGGTGCCGAACTTCGCCTTGTGCGGCGACAGCTTGCGCGTCTGGTCATAGGCCACCAGCCCTGCGATCTGCCCGCCCACGCCGGGGATCAGGCCGATGATCGATCCGACGACGGTTCCGACCGAAAGCGCGCGACCCGAGCGCCCGATCTCGCGGAAGGAATCCGAGAGCTTGTGTTTCGTCACCGCGACCTGCTCGATGGCCGATGCCCGGCGACCCTTGGCGAACATCTCCATCACCTGCGGGATGGCGAACAGGCCGATGAGGGCGGCGATGATATTGATACCCCCCGTCAGCGCATCCGCGAAGACGAAGCGCGGAACGCCCTGCATATCGTCATAGCCGATGGTCGAGAGCCACAGCCCGATGCACCCCGACAGCAACCCCTTCACGAAGGATTTGGAATCGAGCGACCCGATCAGCGTCACCCCCAGAATCGCCATCCAGAACAGGTGCGACGGCCCGAAAGCCAGCGCCCATTGCGCCAGCACCGGGGTCAGGAAGATCAGCAACAGCACCCCGATCACGCCGCCGATGCCCGAGGCCAGGAACGACAGGTGCAGCGCCCGCGCCCCCTCGCCCCGCCTGGCCATCTCGTGCCCGTCCAGTGCCGTGGCGATATTGGCAGGGGCACCTGGAATCTTCAGCAGGATCGCACTGACCGCGCCCCCGGCCACCGTCGAGGTATAGGCCGCGCCGAGCAGGATCAGCCCATGGGCCGGAGAAAGCTGAAAGGTGAACGGTATCAGCAACGCGACCGCCATCGTCGGCGACAACCCCGGCGTCGCGCCGAGGATCAACCCGCCCACCGTGCCACCGAGCAGCAGCAGCATCGCCACAGGCTCGAACACACCGCCGAAATAGCCCAGAAATTCCATTCGCGTTTCACTCCCTGACCGAACCTCTCCGGGTCCGTTCGATAGGAGACGCTAATGGATGAAAACGCGAATGCAAACGTTTTCATTCCGAGGTATCGAGGGGCAGGAGAGGGGTGAGATGAGCACACGAAAATCCCGCGCCGGTCCCCCCGGCATCGTCGAGGTCGCCGCCCGCGCGGGCGTTTCCATCGCCACGGTCAGCCGCGCCTTTGCCAAGCCGGAGATGGTGCGCACCGATACGCGGAACCGGATCGAGGAGGCTGCGCGTGATCTGGGCTATATCCGCGACCGGGTTGCGGGGGCGATGCAGAACCGCTTTTCCGGCACCGTCGGCCTCATCGTCCCGACCATCGACAATGCCATCTTCGCCGAGATGATCGAGGCCTTCTCCGCCCGTCTGCGCCATCACGACCGCACCATGCTCATCGCCGCCCATGGCTATGACCTGTCATTGGAGGCGGGGATCGTGCGGTCGTTGCTGGAGCGGCGGATCGACGGCGTGGTCCTGATCGGTTTTGCCCATGACCGGGTGCCGCTGACGATGCTGGAGCGACGCGCCGTGCCGGTCATCTCGATCTGGAATTACGACGGGGAGTCGGCACTGCCCTGCATCGGGGCCGACAACCGCCATGCTGCGCGGCTGGTCACGGAACACCTGACCGGTCTCGGCCACCGCGATATCGCCTTCCTCTTTCCCGAAGCGCAGGCGAATGACCGTGCGCGCGACCGGATCGACGGGGCCATGGAGGCGATGGGGCGGGCGGGCGTGGCGGTTCCACCCTCTCGGGTGCTGGACTGCCCCTATGACATGGCGGCGGCCAAGGCACTTGCGCGGCGGATACTCGCCGCCGATCCCCCGACGGCCATCGTCTGCGGCAATGACGTGATCGCCCATGGCGTTATCTTCGCGGCCAGTGCGCTGGGTCTCGACGTCCCGAGCGACCTGTCGGTCGTGGGGATCGGGGACCTGCGCGGATCCGCCGAACTGGAGCCGGGATTGACCACCGTGCGCCTGCCTGCACGACGCATCGGCAGCCTTGCCGCCGATGCCATCGTGACCATGAGCGAAAGCGGCGCGCCACCCCACCCGTTCCGACGGATCGTGGACGTCACCTTCACCGAGCGCGACTCGACCGCTCCGCCTCGTCGATGAAGACCCCCGGCGCCGGAGGCACGGATCAGAAGCTGACCTTCGCATTCTCGCCGGTATCGACGCGCTCGTCGCGCAGGATGGCGACGGCCATCTGGATGCCCGAAACGACCGAACCGGGCGTATCCCAATACTCACCCAGTTTCGGCGTCACGCGCAGGAGGCAGGCCTGACCCCCCTCCGGCCCGTTCGGAAACCATGCATCGACGGGCTTGCTCCACAGTTCCTTCAGCTTCGCCATGTCGTGAACGATTTCGGCATCGCCCGTCACGGACGCATAATCGGAGCCATCCTTGATCGTGATGCAGACTTCGGGATTCTTTTCGATCTCGTCGACCTTGCTCGAATCCTTCGCGGTAATGAACCAGATCGTGCCGCTGTCGCGCTGCGGTATCTGAGCCATGGGCCGCGCGCGCAGCCCACCGGCGAACGTGTCGACCACCATGCATTCGCGGCTGCCTTCGATGATGTCCCACATCTTGCTGGTTTCATCCGTCATCATGCCTCATCCTTCGATTCCCGTAACTGCGGTGCAAACGTGCGCATCGGAGGCTTGTTCCACCGCCGTGTGGTTTTCGGGAACGTGCAGGGAGGCTAGGGCGTTGTCGAACGGGATACCAGCGAGGACCGCAATGACCGATACCGCCGATACCGTCACGGGTGAACACGCCCATCGCGCCAAACGCATCGCCCGCGTTGCCAACGCCTTCGACAGCAAGTTCGAGGTGCCGGGCATCGGCCTGAAGCTGGGCTACGATTCGATTCTCGGCCTGATACCGGGCATCGGGGATGCGGTGACGAGCCTTGCGGGCGGATACGTCATCTACGAGGCGGCCATGTCCGGCGCCCGCAAACGCATCCTCGCGCGCATGGCGTTCAATACGTTTATCGACAGCACCCTCGGGGCCATCCCCGTCATCGGCGATCTTTTCGACATGGCCTTTCGCTCCAACACCCGCAACGCCAAGCTGGCCCTGAAGGAAATGAGCCGTCAGGCAGCAGCGGAAGCGGAGCGGGAATTGGTGGAATAGACCGCTTCAAGCCTGCGAACCGGGCGCATCGCCTTCCAGTGCATCGAGACGTTTCCTGAGGGCTTCGTTCTCCTCGCGCGCCTTCAATGCCATCTCGCGCACGGCATCGAATTCCTCGCGCGTGACGAGGTCCATGTCGGAGAGCCATCGCTCGACCTGACCGCGCACCGCCGTCTCTGCCTCGTCTCGCGCGCCCTTGGCGACGCCTGCCACGCTCGTCATCATCTTGCCGATGTCGTCGAAGAACCGGTTATTCGTACTCATGGCCGCCTCATGGATTTGCTTCGAGGGATATATGGGGTGTCCGCGCCCTGCGCTCAACCCGGCAGGGCGCGCACGGCGTCCACATCTTCCCTCGGCAGATCGCTCAGCATCTGCGCGACCGTGCGTCCCAGCAGCGGGTGACGCCATTTACCCGCAATCCCGGCCATCGGGACCAGTACGAAGGCGCGGCTATGCATCAGGGGATGGGGCAGTACCAGACCGGGCCGGTCCGCCTCGGCGGGGGCCGCTGCGACCTTGTACCACGCCAGCTCGTCCGGGGCGATCCGGTCTCCGGTGCAGAGCAGGTCGAGATCGCAGACCCGCGCATCCCAGCGCCCGGAGGCGCGGATGCGTCCCAGCGCCGTCTCGATCCCGTGCAGAATCCGCAACAGGGCCTCGCCGCCATCACCTTCCAGCGCCACGGCACCGTTCACGTAATCCGGCCCCGATCCTGCGGGCCATGCAGGGCTGGCATACCACCGGGATCGGGCCGTGACGCGCAGACCGGCCTCGCCGAGCATCGCCACCGCCCGCTCCAGCGTCCCGACCGGCGCTCCGTGCGCGGAAGGCAGGTTCGCACCGAGCGCGACGATGGACGTTTGCATTCGGTTTTCCTGCGGCATTGAACCCTCTTCCACATAGCCTAGATAGCACCTACCAGCCTTAGCTACGCCCGACCTGCGCGCCTTTCCACGACAAATGATTTCAGAGCTTCAGAGGTTCACCATGTTCTATCGCGACGATCGTCTCGCCCTCTTCATCGACGGTTCCAATCTCTACTCCGCTGCAAGAGCATTGGGCTTCGATATCGACTACCGGAAACTGCTTTCCGAATTCGCCTCCAGAGGCAAGTTGATCCGCGCCTATTATTACACGGCCCTGATGGAGAACGAGGAGTATTCGCCCATCCGTCCCCTCGTGGACTGGCTCGAATATAACGGCTACTCCCTCGTGACCAAACCGACGAAGGAATACACGGACTCCGCCGGTCGCCGGAAGATCAAGGGCAACATGGACATCGAACTGGCTATCGATGCCATGGAGATGGCCGACCATGTCGATCATCTGGTCATCTTCTCCGGCGACGGCGATTTCCGCAGTCTCGTCGAGGCCCTGCAGCGCAAGGGCAAGCGGGTCAGCATCGTCTCCACCATCCGCTCTCAGCCGCCGATGATCGCCGACGAGCTGCGCCGTCAGGCCGATGCCTTCATCGAGCTGGAAGAGCTGAACGACGTCATCGGTCGCGAACAGCGTGCCCGCCCCAACTACGACAACGACCAGCGCGCGGCAGGGGCCGCAGCCACCGACGATACCGACGGCGAGGACTGACGCTGGACGTCGCCGTCATTCCTCCACACGGAACTGCACCAGCAGGGTCTTCTGCAGGGCCATGAAATTGTCGTCCGAAATCACGTAGAGAATCGTGCGACCATCCGCATCGCGGGTGGCCGCCAGTCCTTCGTAATTCTCGGCCAATGGTGGCGAGACCACTTCCGCAAGCAGGTCCGGGTCGAGCCGTGAGCCGCTCTCCAGCGTGGCCAGCTCAAAGCGCCGGAGGCGCATCGCGAACCCGCCGATCAGCGTGAACCGGCGTTCGAGCAGATAGACCCACTCGCCCCCCGGTCCCAGCGCCAGATCGGTCGGCATGTACCAACTGTCCCGTGGCAATGTGAACGGGCTCACATCGTCCCCGTGCATGATCCAGCCGGGAAACGCCCCGGTTTCGTCCGATACTGTCTCCGCCAGCGCGACGATGCGCCCGTCCGGCAGGGCGAGGACGCTTTCCAGCCCGCCATTGGCAGGCAGGTCCGCCAGACCGGGCAGGGCTGCCAGCGTCTCTTCGGGGGAGCGCAGGGTCTCGAAGCGCCCGATCCGCCCCACATCCTCGAATCCGATCAGGAACGCCCCGTCCGCTTCCCGCGTCAGAGCCTCCGAATCCGTGAACTCGTCCATCAGATCGACACCGTCCGCATCGTCCAGCCGCCCGATCTCGAGCCCTTCGACCCCCGTCAGGAAGCCCATCGAATCCAGCACCATCCGCGCCCGTGCCCAATGCGCCTTGTCGGTAATCGCGATGAACCCCCCGTCAGCCTCCAGTTCCAGTCCCGAGAACCCGCCGAAATCGGGCCGTCCCGCGCGCCATTCCACCACCCCGAGCAGGGTGAGCGCGCCGATGCGTTGACCGAGCGGTATCTCCGCCCGCAAGGCACGGGAAGTCGCCTCGTGCCGGACGAAGAACGCGCAGGCCGCAAGGGCCGCCATGGCGGCACAGAGAGCCGCAAGGCGCAGAAGCGGCCTAATTCGCGCTCACCACGGCGCGGCAGGCATCGGGCAAATCGGCCATCGTCAGATCCTTGCGTGGTTTCGATTCGCCCGAATACGGCTCGTCGGTAAACCACCAGTCCAGTTCCTTGCCGCATCCATCGCCCGCAGGCGGCGGCGGCTGGTCCTCGCAGCGCGGCGATCCGGCGGGGCAGGCGAGGCGTACGTGGAAATGGGCGTCGTGGCCCCACCAGGGTCTTATCTTGCTCATCCAGGGCCGGTCGACCGACCGCGTCGCCTGGCAGAGCGCGCGCTTGATGACCGGATTCACGAAGATGCGCGCGACCGCCGGGTCGGCGGCGGCAAGCGGAATCGCGCGGGCGGAGGATTTGCGCCACAGGGCCTCGTCCAGCGTCTTGCGCCCCTGCACCACATCGTAGGATGACAGGATTTCCCGCGCCCCGGCATGGGGGCGATCGGTCAGCGGGCGCAGCCAGATATCGACATCGAGACCCGTCTGGTGCGAGCGATGGCCGCTCTTCATCGGGCCGCCCCGTGCCTGCCCCATATCGCCGATCAACAGGCCGTCCAGACCGGCATTGCGCGCCCGGTCGGCAAGGCGCACCAGGAAATCCGCAAGTGCCGGCTGCGCCCATCGTCGGTCACGCGACAGGCGCATCGCGGCCCAGGTCGGCCCATCGGCCGGAAACTGCACGGCCCCGGCATGGCACCCCTTGGCGTAGGAGCCGAAGACCTGCGCCGGTCCGGGGGCAGGGGTGGAGACGTCCCCGAATGCCTCATGGGCCGG
>ENA-ORXM01004009-ORXM01004009.1-marine-metagenome-genome-assembly--contig:-NODE-4009-length-13574-cov-16.919019_pt1 | contig 13574 bp, 10 predicted proteins | sample MGYA00237867_ERZ511480 | MGnify/ENA primary metagenome ERZ511480 (study PRJEB26309, sample SAMN06266103) | marine metagenome | isolation source: Algal blade | place: United Kingdom:Sidmouth, United...
TGCCGCCCTTCGATGGACACCTTTCTGAAAAGAGCCCGGGCATCCGCAAAGGATGCCCCTCCCCGGAAGATCGACACGACGATTATCGTCCTGCCGGGATTGCTGATGTTCAAGGAAGATGCAGTGGCGCATAATGCGACATCTTTTGACATCATCTGTCTTGATGAGCAGGGCATCTTCACCGACGAGTTGGATAAAATGGAAAGCTGTGAATGCCAGTTGTACCAGGAAGACGAAGTCGGGATCAAACGCATGCGGGTAATCTGGGCAGCTGAGCTGCTGGATGACTGGACCTGAAGCCGGACTTGCTTTGACGAAACGGGTAAGCCAAGGATGGAGGACAAGCTGAAAATTACGTCGCCTTACAAATTTATATTCATCAATAACAGAACTACCTGGGGCTCCGGTTACAGGCATAAAGAGTACAAAATGTATTTTGAAATGAAGGTGATCAGGCAGCGTGGCGCGAGGATTTGAATAAAGTGCTGTGGTATTTGGTCCGGTTTCCCGGCTCACTTCTCCCAGTCTCCCCTACCCTGCCACAGCAAAAAATCAGCTTATTCGCTCCTCTAAAAAGCTAATCAGTTGATTTTTTTGATGCTATAATCTTCGCTTCTGGTTCCTTGATGCGGATGAAAACGAATTAAAGTGAGCGGTCGGCGCATTGCGGGAAAGCGAAAAACGGTAGTTTTGGAAAGCCCTGATCATGAGTCAAGCGACCAACCTTTTTCTGTTTGCCTTTTAAAAAACCTCCCCTTGCATCCCGCGTTCGCGCCAAACCTTTAGGAACGGCACTTAATGACTTTCTCAGTACAAGGCGTAGCATTTCGCCCAGAAGCCCTAAAGTTGCCGTAAAACGGCTCTATTTGCGCCTCACGGGCGTTTTCAAGGTTTTCAACAGGCCTAAAGTAGCGATTCAGGGCCAAACAGCCTTCGAGACTCAATCGTACGCACGATTGATCGTATAGAAGGCAAAGTGCTTGACTTGCTTGCCATACGACTACACGATTAGACGTACGAGGATACTAAAACAGCAGTCGTTCAATCGTGCGCACGATTGAACGCATAGCTATTAATCAAATTACACGATCATACGACTAGTCGTATCATCGCATATAAGTACAAACGACCTTACGACACATCGCACACACGAAAAATCGTGCAATCGCATACAAGATTAAACGACTAGTCGTATATTCGCATTATCGTACAAGCGATGACACGAGCACACGAAAAGTCGCATCAACGACCGATCGTACACACAGGTGATCGTGCTCACGCAGATACGACAAGTCGTGCCATCGTGAGCACGACACCAAGACAAAGCACCTCATCGTGCGTACGACCACACGACCAATCGCATTTCACTTTACACCCAGCGGCCCGACCGCGAAGCACATTATCCCACATGATCGTATCCTCAGTCAATTATAAAGGCGGCACCGGCAAAAGCACCATGGCGCAGAACCTGGCGGTGGCCTTCACGCTGAACGGCTATAAGGTTTGCATCGTGGATGCTGACGGGACGGGCGCGACGATGGACTGGTCGGAAGACCGCCACGAGCGCGAGATCGACCCGCCGATCACCTGTTCGCACATGACGAACCCGAAGTCGTTCACTTCCCAGGTGAAGGCGCTGTATAAAGATGGGGAGTATGACTTGTTGATCATCGATTGTCCGCCGGCGCTGTCGCCGATCGCGGTGAAGGCGATGTCGATCAGCGACTACCTTTTCATCCCGATCAATACGACGGGCGGCAACGACATCAAGGTGACGCAGAAGCTGCTGAAGGAGTTTCAAAAAATCCGGGAGATCAAGGAGGACAACGGAGGTAAGGTGGAAGCCTTCCTGCTGGCCAACGGGTATAAGACAAACGTGGTGCTGCACGAGTCGGTGATCAAGATCATGGACCAGCTGTGTGCGCACTACGAAGTTGGTCGCTTCCAAACGATCATCCACAACCGGGTGGTGTACGGAGAGGCGAGCATGCAGGGTAGGGGAGTGCTGGAGCTGGACAACCGGAAGGCAAAGGTGGAGATTGGGCGGTTGATGAAGGAGATATTGGAGATTGCGGGGAGCTAGAGTCGGGAGTTTTGGAGTCTGGAGTCGCTGCCGCAAGTACCGTTCGCGGCGCTACGCTTGCTCACCCGGAAGTTGAGAATAGCCTCACCCCATCTCCTCTCCGGCATGCCTTGCCTTTGGCTCGGCGGAGAGGGGCTAAACAATGACATTAAATAAAACAGCAAACTAATGGCAAAAGGAAGAAAGAGTACGGAAGACTTCATGATCAAGATTGGAGACGGCGATAACAAACCGAAGCTGCGGCGGTCTGCGCTGACGGACGACAAGACCATCGATGAGGCCGTGGACCAGGTGGCCACCACCGGGGCGCCGAAGGGGAAGAAGAAGCCAGCGGCGAAGGCTCCTACGAAGCCCAGCGCCAAGGCACCAAAGGCAAAATCTCCCGTAGCCAGGGCCAAGCCTCAGGACGATGAGGAGTTGGCCCGCCTGTTGAGCAACAAACGGTTGACGATCGATATCCCCTTCTACCTGCACGATGCGCTGCGGGAGCACAACTTCCGGAACCGGTCTACGACCAAGGAGATCATCAACGATTACCTGCACGGGTTGCTGAAAGTGAAGGACATCCGGACCAAAAAGTGATCTGTTGATCACTCCAAACTTCTCATAGATCAGGATTCCAAAATCCTTATACCAGGAGAGTTTTGGAACTTGCGGGCCAGATTCACGCCGCCGAACCGAGCCCGGAACCACCACTTTTGCGGGGAGGGGGGCCGCGGAATAGGGGAGGGGGAACGCTTTTCCTGCACTGACGGCAGCGGCATTGCTCGTAGAAGATTTCTTTAAAAAGAAATTAAAAAAATTACACCAACAAAATCAGGCTTGTCCGTTTTGTTGGTTTTCTTTATTTTACTTCTTTTATTTCTTTTAGAGCATTGTAATCAATTGCTAATCAATAGTTTACAGCTTTTACTATGAGTGTTTTGGAGCGACCCATGAGTATTTTGGAACGAAGCAAGGAGAGATTTGGAAAAAAGAGTGAGGGATTTGGAAAAAGGTATGAGGGATTTAGAAGGGGTATGAGAGATTTGGAGGAAGCCAGGGGAGTGGTGTTCCAAATACCTTCTGATATGAGGGATTTGGAGGGTGGTGAGGAGTTATGAGCCTTGATGGGGGAGGATTTTGGGTGGTGGTTCCAAAGTTCTCATTTTTGAAGTATGTGTGGCCTCTCCCCCGGCCCCTCTCCCCAGGAGAGGGGTGACTTATCGACAAAGACTTTTTAAAAAATGGAGATTTAACACTTGATAGTGGCTTAACGTGAGAGTCTGGAAGACAATGCGAGGTTTATTTGTTGCTGAGCGGGGAATAAAGTGCCTATGTGAGGACGGTTGTGCTATTCCACGGCTCTGCTCGGGCCACAGCCTGCTCGACCGTTGGGTTGCTTTACTATGAGTGATTTGGAGGGGAAAGGGGTTGGAAGAGTCGGAAATAGGAGGAAATGAAGGTGGGGGCAGACCAGCTGAATTATGAGTGTTTTGGAGCGTAGCGTAATAAGGGCTTCGAATTGTCGCTAAAGATTAATAAGATAGTGTTCAGGGCTTTCCAATGGTCTCATAATTTGATGGCAGGGCCAAGTTATCTGATTGGTGTTGGCGGCGATTGTATGAGCAGATTGGAGTGGATGTGAGTGAGATATAAGGAGAGATTTGGAAGTGTACCCGTTGGGCCACAAATGAGAAATTTGGAATGAAAAATGAGAGATGTGGAAAAATTAGCCTCCAAATGTCTTACTTTGTGTTCCAGTTATCTCATATCATACTGAGATGTTTTCCAAAAGTCTCCTAATTCATGGCTACCAGAGCGCGCAAGTCGAATAAGAAAAAGAGCAATCGGATCGTCCTGATAAAAAAGGCGAACGATTTGATTGAGTCTCGGTATAAATTTGATATTTGGGAGACGCGGATCTTCTTGTCGGTGCTGTCTCAGATTCGGCGGGACGACCAGGAGTTTCAGTCGTACCGCATTCGTTACCGGGACGTTATCAACGTTTTTGGTTTGAAGTCGGGCGATTCCTATGCTTATTTGCGGGACGGTGCTCGGAGCCTGATGTCGAAGAAGTTTGTCCTGAACTATGAGGAAAAAGGAGTGAAGCGAGAGAAGCTGTACCACATCCTGCGGACGGTGGACGTGATGCAGGACGGCGAGGATGGGAAGTTGGGGGCGACGAACAACGAGTACATCGACGTGGTGGTAGAAGACGTGATGCGGCCGCTGCTGTTGCAGCTGCAGAAGAACTTTACGGCGTATGACTTGCAGAACGTGGTGAAGCTGGGGGTGTACCCGATCCGGGTGTACGAGTTGCTGAAGCAGTACCAGTCTATCGGTCACCGGACAATCCGGGTAGACGAGATGAAGGTGATGTTTGAGGTGGAGGACAAGTACCGTTTGTTTGGGGATTTTAATCGGTGGGTCATTCGTCCGGCCATTAAAGAGATCAATAAATACACCGATCTGATCGTGACGGATACGGAGAAGATCAAAGAGGGTAGGAGAGTGGTAGCGATGAAGTTTACCTTCCGGCCGAAGAACGAGGTGGAGCTGGCGGAGATGCGCGGAGAGGACATCCAGCAGCTGAGCCTGGACCTGGTCAACGATGAAAAGGCCGCGATTGAACGGGAGATGGACCAGGGCCTTGCCAAGACGGAGAAGGACAAACTGTTCGACCGCTTCCACCGCGACGTGATTGAGCGGTTCAGCGTTACGCCTTCAGTGTTCCTTCATTTACTGGACAAGTACTCGGTGGAAGAGATTGAGAAAGCTATCGGGGTGACAAACCGGGCTAAATACAACCAGCAGATCAAGAAGAGCGTGGCGGGCTTTTTTGTGAAGGCGCTCCAGGATGGCTTTACGGATGAAGTCGTTGCGAAGTCGCAGAAGAAAGAGCAACAGGCCCAGTTGAAGCTAGAACTGGCGAACGCCTTATCGGAAATTGAAGGGCGGAAGCGCAAGGCGATCAACGAGAAGATCAAGGAGATCACCGCCCGGGACAAGAAGATCGCGAATAAGGCGGTGGCGGCCTTGCGGTCGGGGTCCATCACGAGCATCTTTATTAAGAACAAGGAGGAGTCCGCCGGCCGTAAGTTGACGCTGGAGGATTTCCGTCAGGACCGGGAGCTGGTGGAGGCGGTAAAGGCTAAGATTATGGAGTTGGTGCCGGGGGATTTTGCTGAATTGCTGGCTGGGTTTACGGAGGAGGTTAAGGAGGTTAGGAAGGGGTTTGGGGGGAAGGGGTAGTGCTGCTCCCAAAGTATTTATGGCGCGGCTGCAGGTGCAGTGGCGGCGCACCATGATGTCGGCTTTGTCGGGTAGGCTGTGTTTAATTCCGTGGACGACCAGGTTGTAGGACTCGGAGGCATTTTCTCTGGCGATTTCTTTTGCGAATCGTTGATGGATAAAATCTCTTCCGTGAATATTGTCGATAAGTTTGCGGGTGGCTTCGATTGTCTCTACATAAAATTCGGCATTGAGCTAGTTGGCGAAGTGGAGGGTCCAATCAATGTGGCAGTAAGTTCCACCGAACCGGCCTCGCTTGGTGATGATACCGGTAGCTCCGGCGTTTATGAGGTCTGCTGCACTTATGCGAAAGGAATTGATACCAGCATTTTCTTTAAAGTGGGCGAATTCGACCACTTTAAAGTTGAGGTTGTGTTTCCGCTCCCAAGCGGTAAAAAAGGCGATGGAATTGGCATTGCGGTACCAGCTTCTTACGAACTCCGTACCTCCGCCTTCGCCTTTATGGTTACCGATGTCCGTAATACGATGAAGCCAGTTTCTTTGTCGACCCGGATGTCGGAATCAAGGATTTTGACGACTGATTTGCTGGGCTTTGCCATGGTAAATAGTTGAGGTTGATGACCTCTAAGTGGTACGACAAAAATAAGGAACAGAGAGGCGGGGCGAGCATTTAAAGGTATCGAATCCGCTACCTTTAGAATAATTTCTACTTGGATTGAGTCACGTTGCTGGTATTGAGAAACTCGACAAAGGTGGCAATCCCAGTCATCTCCAGCTTCGCCGACCGCCCGGCCTGAAATTTAAGTTGCGCGGCGGCGATCTTCTCTTCGTACTTAATCCGGTCGGCAGCCTGGAGTTCAGCTATTTGGGTGCGGAGTTCTTTGACTTTGGGGGAGATATCAGCTACGGTGACAGGCTTCTTTTTGAGTTTGGCGAGTTCTTCGACGGCGCGTTGCTCTTCGTAGAGGTCGGAGGTTTCATCGCGGATGGTTTCGAGTGTCCGGATTCTGAGGGTAAGAATTGTTGACTCGTTTACCTCTTTTTGGTGTTTGGACTGGAGCTGCTGAATCTGGGCTTCGAGGCTTCGGATGCGGGGGCTGGTGTGGTATCTCACGGAAGAGGTTACGGTTTCGTCGGGTAGTTCGAAGATGGTGAGGCGTTCGACGAGGTGGAGGTTGAGGGAGCGGACGTTGGTTTTTTCGGTGGCGGTGGCTGTTTCGTAGTTGGCGGTGAAGGCTTCGTTGCCGGATAGCTGGATGTGGTAGAGGGTGCTGTTGCGGGTTAGTCGGTCGAGGCTATCGGGGGAGATGGCGACGAAGCTTTTGCGCGCGAGGTTGAACTTTCGGCCGGTGTGTTCGGGTACAATTTCGAGGATGGTCCGTGGAGAGGTGGGGCTGGCATCGAGGCGTTGCCAGCCGGAGTCGGGGTTCCAGAGGACGGCGACGGTTCCGGTGCATTCGATGGCCAGTCCGGAGCCGGAGTACTCTGTGGTGGCTTCGCGGTAGCGGTAGGTTACTTCGAGGAGGTCGTCGGCCTTTTCAAACTCGGATTGCAGGTGGGTCATGGTTCCGAAGAGTCTATTGTAGGAGGTCCAGAAGCCATCGGCCATCAGCGGCTGGAGGAAAATGCCGGAAATGATGAAGAAACCGAAGACGGCGATTTCGGAACGTGGGTTGCTGGACCTGAGCCGAAGCTTAGGATCGGAGGGGATGACGCAGGGGGCTTTGTTGTAGGGGTAGAAAAGGGGGACGCCCTGGACGGTCATCATGTCGAAGATGAGGTGGGAGCTGTAGGCGAGGAGAAATACGGTAGGGTAGGGAGCCTCGCTTTCGAAAACTTTCATTGCACCTGCGACCGCGCCATATCCTAATAGCATGAATAGTAAACTGTGCGTAATGGTCCGGTGGCCGAACCTTCGGTTAATGGCTTTGGATATCGGTTTGAAGGTTCGGCCCCAGATGGAGGAGGGGACGTCGATGTCGGGAAAGGTGGCGGCGGCGATGGTCATTACGATCAGGCCGGGATGGTTGAGGATGTTGACGCCGGCGAAGGCACCGAATACTCCGGTGAATACTATGCCGCCGGCTATGTGGTTGGGGAGGGTCATTGGTCTTGTAGTTTGGTAGTTTTGTAGGGCTGCCGCTGTTTCATTCGCTGCGCTCGGGGGGAGGCAAGCCCCTCCCGTACGGAGGCTAGGTCAAGGGGCGGGGCCGCAGGTGCAGGGGGAGGCAGGAGGCGCATTGCCCGGTAAATGGTATAGTTCGGCTTGAAAGCAGAAAAATGGTTACACGTATTTGCGGGTACCGAAACGGAGGATGGAGCGGGCGAAGAGGGCGAAGACGAGGAAGGCTCCGCCGATCAGGCGGAAGGCTCCGGCGTCGGTGCCGACTTCGCCGCCAACGTAGCGGAGGATCATCAGGGAGCTGAGGGCGATGATGATGGGGAGGCTCATGTCGACTTCCTTTAGGGCGGTGGTGTGGGTGATCTTTTGGACTAAGTCGGTGGAGACGTAGGGCTCCCGGCGGAAACGCTCGATCAGCTCCAGGATGAACTTGGGGTTTCCGTTAGTCGCGCGCCAGACGTGGCCTTTGTACATTTCCCAATCCTCGATGCGATCGGTGAAGTCCTGGCTGCCACGAGTGATGAGTTCTATGGCTTCATTCCTTGATAATCCCTTGATTTCGATTTTATCGAAGTTGGAGAGGAAGGATACCTGGCTGAGTTTGATGGACCGGGCGGCGATGATCATGTGGAAGTGACCATTGAGCTTCTCCAGGGTGGAAATGCCCATCGGGGTGATGCGGGTGGCATCATCGATCACTATGGTGTACTCGTGCTTGGTGGTGGTTCGGATCAGCAGTTCACAGAGTCGTTTGATAGATTCTTTAGAGATTATCTTTTCTACGTCGGTATCGGTGCCGTAGAGCAGGTCTTTGATTTTGTCCTTGTCTCCTTCAAATAGGGTGAGTACCATACCGGCCAGAGTTCCCTTAATGGCGGTCATGTCGTCAATACGGAGGACTTTTCCGAGGCGGCCGTTATCAGTCAGGTTGGTAGTCAGGTGAGATTTGCCCATTCCCTGGGGACCAGTGATGAGGATGTTGACCTTCTTTTTTGCTAAGTCTACGATTTGAGCGATCTCGTCTTTGCGGCCGATGTGGATTTGGAGGCCACCGGACATAACGGGCATGATGTCTACCCGGCGGCGGGGCGTGAGACGTCGGTACAGTCTGGCCCTCCATCCGTTGTTTTCGATGGAAGAGATGGCGGCTTCTTTTGAGTTTTTGGAGGCGTGTATGTAGATTTCCGTAGTGGTGGTTTTGTCGTGACCAGCCAGCTCCTTGATGGTAAAAGCATCGTTGCCCTGTTGGGCGAGCTTAGTGCAAAATGTATGGCGAAGGATGTGGGGATGGGCGTTACCGGAGAGGTTTTTGATAACACGCCAGATGACCTTCCGTCCGGCATGGCCGATGGGGGAAACCGTGGAGGGAAACAGGTAAGCTTCCGGATCGCGTGATTTGACGTAGGCCCAGTAGTCGGCCAGCGCATCGAGGAGGCGCTGGGTCATGGGGACTTCACGGTATACGTTCTTGTCGCGTTTCTTCAGGGACTTGACGTTAATGATTTTCTTGGCTGGCTGAATCTGATAAAGTTTCATGGAACAAGCCTCGGTGACGCGGCAACCTGCATCGAGCATCAGGAGTACGAGCAGGCGGTACTTGGCGAGGTACTTACCGGACATTTTGGCTTCGAGACTCTGGAGCAGGGCCTTCTCTTCCTTGGGACTAAGGAACTTCATCTTGCCCACTGATTGGAGCTGTAACATGGAAAACTGTGGTTACGCGTGCGCCCCGAGCATTGAGCGGCAAACTTTTTTCAAAAAACTTTCTGTAGCATCGGGGGGTGTGGGGGGAGACAAAATGAATAAAATGTCTCCTCACCGAAATGGCGTAAAGGGGACACTAATATACGAGCAAAAATTGGAAAATTTTATTTTTCGCAACAAAGGCCCGTAATTGTTGATGAATTCGCAACTGATGGCACTGTAGAAATTGTTTCTCTACCGTGGGTTCAGGATGGTTTTTTCCATTGAGCCAAGCCGGATTAGCGGCTGATTCAAAAGAACTTTCCCGGCGTAGCGCCGGGGTTTAAGGCTTAGGTGTAAATCGGACCGGGGGCAGTCGAGCATGGCTGTTCCCGGATTTACATCAAGGGCCCCCTAGCCTCCATAAGGGGGAATACCGATCACACCTACACATCTCGATTTACGCCGACGAGTCATCAAAAACTCATCGAGATGAGACTATTAACGATGCTGGCCGCTGCGGTGCTGCTGGCCGCTTGCGTCCACGATACGGACGACTTCAACCTATTTGTAGCCGAAAGCGGTGCCAGCCTGACCTATTATATAGGTAATGACGCTGAAGGAGGGGCAAAAACGAATGATGATCCGTGGGATACCATCAGTGAGAAATTCGGAGCGGAGAGTGTGCCTACAGGCAAATCCGAACACGACGATCCATGGGACGTAATCGGAGAGTCGTTTCCTTTGGAGAGCGTGCATACCAGTAAATTTGAAGAGGAGGACCCTTGGAACCGCATCAATGAATTGTTTCCGGCAGAATCCGTTTACAGCGGGAAAACCAATGATCGTCTCTACTTTGGTATCGAGAAGTCAAGGGCGGTGTTCCTGTCCTTCAGTTACCAGCTACCGACGACCTACCGGGCTCAGGTTATGGAAGTATGGGGCCGGGTAGCCAGGTTGGAGTTTGCCGATGGGATAGAGCAGTATGTGATTGATGCGCCGGCGAGCTGGACGGAAGGCGATCAGTTGGAGACCGGTTTTGTAGGCTCGACGAAGAAAAAGGACCGGCCTTACATGGGGGTTCGGTTCTGGCGGACGGTAGAGGGAAGTGCTTGGTGGGCGCAGTCCCGGAATCTGGCCTCGGAGTTGCCGGCTGCGTGGCCGAGTGAGTCCCAAGGTTCCGGAGCCAGTTTACTGGTTAAACTTTCGGTTGGCCAGAAGTCGCATGATGATCCGTGGAACAGAATCAGCGAGTTGTTCCCGGACGAGTACATCTATACGGGGAAGAGTGTTGATGATTCGTGGAATACCATCAAGACGAGAGTTAGCGGAGCGGGTAAGAAAGGTGAAGAGCATGATGACCCATGGGATACAATCCGAGATAGCTTTTCGGAAGAAACTTCTTATACGGGATCGGGGAAAGCGCACGATGATCCGTGGGATACGATTAATGAGATATTTCCCCTAGAGTCCACCCATACCGGGAAGCCAGAAGGGCGAAGCTTCAGGGGAAAGCCAGTGGTTGAGATGCTGTTCGTTAATTTTGGGGGTGAGAAAGGGGGAGAAGAAGATCTCTGGAATCGGATTGGTGAACTCTTTCCGACTAAGAGAAGCAGGGGAGTGCTGCTCAAACTGGCTGAGGTCCGGGGTCAGGTTGGGCGGTTTACGGCGGCGGATGGCCGGTCCCTTTTCGCGGTGCAGATTCCAGCGGGTTGGGAGCCTGGTCTGGCGTTGCGGGGAGAGGCTTATTTGCTCGATACGAAAAAGATGTTGCCACTTACGGGGGCAGTAACTTGGGAGGTAGACCCTATTTTACGCTAACACCGAAATACTATCAACATGACTAAGAAAGCCTACCGCAAGCTGATTGCCGGGCATCTTCAGTGGTCCCTGGTTGGGCTGATCATTGCGTTGTTCGTTGCCTTTATTTCCTCGGATCACCGGTCAGTGATCTACGGGGTGCCGGCGGCTGAATCCGGAGTGTCCAAGGACCTTGCTCCTGCAACTTCCTCTGCACCCGCGGCCGCGCCTGAAACGTCTCCTGCAGTCGTTGTTCCTGACACAATAAACGGAGAGCTGGTTTGGCCCGATCCTTGGGACCAAATAACTGAGCCTTCGTTACGAAATTACTAGGTTGAACACATAGAAATTCGTACCTTAAAGAAGTTATCAGTAAGTTAGAGATGAGGGGTCAGAACCGATGGGTTTTGGCCCCTTCGCTGTTGGATTGATTGAGTGGGGTCGCAGATACAAGGAGGGTGGGGTCAAGCCCCGCCCGTACGTAATGATGAGCGATATTAGCGGATGGAGAATTCGGTCCAGAGGGGGTAGTGGTCGGAGATCATCCAGGAGTGTTGGAGTTTGGAGTGGGTATCCTGGTTCCAGAGGAGGGGGACGAAATCGTAGTTACCGGCGGCGAGGAGGTCCATGGAGAGTTTTGGTTTGCCGTTTTCTCCGTTGAACCATGCTATTTGGTCGTAGTACTTGTCTTCGTTAAAGATAGAGCGGGTGGCTCCTTCTGCCTGAAGCGCAGGGGGAACGTAGAGACCTTCGGCGAGGAAGGTTTGATCGAGGAGGTCTCCGCGCTCATCGATGTTGAAGTCGCCGAGACAGATGAGGTTTTGGTCGTAGGCGTTGACATCCTTTGCCCATTCGCTTAGCCAGCGGGCGATGCCCTTCAGTTCGGCGATGCGGTCCTTTGATTTTTTGCCGTAGATGACGTGGAGGGTGACGAGGATGAAGGTTTTTGATTCGGAGCGGAAGCTGACGGCGTAGGGGGAACGGACGAACTGATCTTTGAGGGCGTTTTCACCCACTTCATTGAGCCATTCTTTGGGTACGACGATTTCGGAAGCGAGGCCGGAGAGGTTTACCCGTCGGGTATCGAAGACGTAGGCCATGCGTTCACCGTTACCGGCGGAGCCGGCGGTGACATCGGTGAGAATGAAGGACCAGTTGGGGCCGAGGAGTTTCATCATGTCGCGGAAGGCGCGGATGTTGGCTTTTACTTCCTGGACGGCGATGACATCGAAGCGGGAGATAATCTCGGTTATGTATTTGACGGAGGACAGGTCGCGGCGGGGGGAATCTTCCTGGCCGGAAGTCCAGATTCGGGATAGGTCGCCGAAGGCGCGGATGTTCCAGGTGGCGATCAGTAGGTTGCGGCCTATTTTTTTGGCGGGGAGGCGGATGTCGAGGTTGTCGGACAGGGCCTGGAAGCGGGGTTGTAGTTCTTCGGGGAGGGGGTCCAGGATATTTGGCATGGGTGATTTTCGGAGCAAGATACGGGGCGGGGGATAGGATCTTGATTAGGTATATGCTTTTACTGCGGTGCGTCCCCGGGTTCCGCATTCGCTTTGCTTCCTGCTTTACCCGGGGTTAATCAGGTTGGGGCCCTTTGGGGTTGGAAAAGAGAAGGGCCGTACCCGAGCAGATCGGGACAGCCCTTCATAATTGCTCCGGATTCCCCAACACCCAAGGGGAGGAGCGGCAAAACAAAAACGGGTCGAAGGTGCCTATCGGCAAAGAAGGTAGACGGCCTGCGGCCTTTTAGAAATTAGACGGCTTTGCCTTTTGGAGTTGCCGTATGTTGGAGCTCCAACTCCCAAAGGGGGAGTTAATCGTGGCTGAGGTACTTGGGGATGATGGATTCGGTGAGGGCGCAGCACAATCGGAATTCGGCTTCGAGGGTGACGGAATTGACGATGAGGACGGCGGGTTTGACCTGGTCGCGGATGACGACGTAGTAAGTGCCTTCGTAGCGCATCGGGAGGGTGATGTGTAGCATGGCCGACCCCGTGTTGATGTGGTAGAGTTCTTCGAGGGTTTCGCCTTTGGGCTGGAAGTAGATATCGAGGGGGAGGCGCTGGTATTCAGGGTAGTGTTGATGGGCATCTTTGAAGCGGAAGAGGCCTCGGATGGCGGTAAGCTTGGTGACTTCGGCGCAGCGAGCACCGAGGAACTGGAGGATGGGATAGGACTCCACTTGTTGTTTATTGTAGCGGTTGGTGTCGAAGCAAAGGGGGGCTTCGTTGCCGGTGTAGATTTGGGCGGTGCGGGGAGTTTTTGCTGCTGCGGCTTGCTGCGCTTTGACGCAGGTGGTGGCGAAGAGCACGAGTAGTAGCAGGACCATCGGCAAGGTCATGGAAATGGGAGGTGGGGGAGTGCGTGGCATTGAAAAAGGGTTGGCCGCTGGGCGGTGGTGAGGTGAGAAGAAACGGGAAGGGGGGGTAAGCCGCTCCAGTACGGACGGTGGGAGAGATTTGGGATTCACGTATGTCTTATATAGTCTCACGTGAATTCGTTTTTGCGGAGCCCCCTGGCCCCCAAAGGGGGGAGAAGGGCGGGGGAGAGTAAGCAGGAGGGAGGGGGCAAGCCCCCAGGGCTGACGCATCATATTCTCATTATTTCGCTTCTCCTTCTGTCAGAGAGCGCAGCTCTGGTTCTCATAGT
>ENA-ORXM01004010-ORXM01004010.1-marine-metagenome-genome-assembly--contig:-NODE-4010-length-13572-cov-3.070396_pt1 | contig 13572 bp, 12 predicted proteins | sample MGYA00237867_ERZ511480 | MGnify/ENA primary metagenome ERZ511480 (study PRJEB26309, sample SAMN06266103) | marine metagenome | isolation source: Algal blade | place: United Kingdom:Sidmouth, United...
GTCATCATGAAGAACAGGGATCCGGCCAGCGGCATGCCGGTGGTGAACATGTGGTGCGCCCAGACGATGAACGACAGGAAGGCGATCGAGGCGGTGGCGTACACCATCGAGTCGTAGCCGAACAGCGGCTTCCTGGCGAACGTGGGAATGATCGAGCTGATGATGCCGAACGCCGGCAGGATCAGGATGTACACCTCGGGGTGCCCGAAGAACCAGAAGATGTGCTGGAACATGACCGGGTCACCGCCACCGGCGGCGCTGAAGAAGCTGGTCTCGAAGAAGCGGTCGGTCAGCAGCATGGTCACCGCGCCCGCCAGCACCGGGATGGTGGCGATCAGCAGGAAGGCGGTGATCAGCCAGGTCCACACGAACATCGGCATCTTCATGAAGGTCACCCCCGGGGCGCGCATGTTGAAGATGGTGGCCACGATGTTGATCGAGCCCATCACCGAGCTGATGCCCATGAAGTGGATGGCGAAGATCACGAACGCGAAGCTGTCGCCCATCTGCAGGGACAACGGCGGGTAGAGCGTCCAGCCGCCGGCCGGGCCGCCCGAATCCATGAACAGCGTCGACAGCAGGATCAGGAAGGCGAACGGCATGATCCAGAACGACCAGTTGTTCAGCCGCGGCAGCGCCATGTCCGGCGCCCCGATCATCATCGGGATCATCCAGTTGGCGAGCCCGACGAACGCGGGCATGACCACGCCGAAGATCATCACGAGCGCGTGCGTGGTCGTCATCGCGTTGAAGAACATCGGGTCGACGACCTGGATGCCCGGCTGCCAGAGCTCGGCGCGGATGATCAGGGCCATCCCCCCGCCGATGAAGAACATGACGAGCGAGAACCACAGGTACAGCGTGCCGATGTCCTTGTGGTTGGTCGTCGTGACCCAGCGCATCAGCCCTGGGGCCGGACCGTGCTCGTCGTGATCGTGGTGGTGGTCGTGCCCGTCCGTCGCCTCGGACTTCGCGTGGTGGACGACGTCGTCGTGCTCGTGGGTGCTCTCGTGGCTGCTCACGTCAGTTGACTCCCCCTGTGGCGGGCCCTGTTGCGGAAGTGATGTCCAGATCGAGCTCGGGAACCGAGAGCAGGCTCTGGCGGGTGATCTCGCCGCCCTCCCGGGCCTCGCGGACCGCGAGCGGCTGCACCGCGTCCCCGGTCTCGTTGCCGAAGGCGTTCCTTTGGTAGGTGACGACGGCGGCGAGCTCGGTGTCGCTCAGGACGTCCCGGAACGCGGCCATCGGGCTGTCCTCGACGCCGTTCATGACGGTGGCGAGGTGGGCATCGATCTCGCCCGTGGCGACCTCGCTGCCGGCGATCGCGGGGAACATCCCCGGGATGCCCTGACCTTGCCTCTGGTGGCAAGCCACGCAGCTCTGGCCGTGGATCGTCTCGCCCAGCGCGAGGAGCTCCTCCTTGGACCAGTGCCGATCGGCATCGGCATCGGCCGCCGCCATCTCGGTCTTCTGCTCCTCGACCCACGCGTCGTACTCCTCCTGGGGGACGGCGCGGACGACGATCGGCATGAAACCGTGGTCGCGTCCGCAGAGCTCGGCGCACTTGCCGCGGTAGACGCCGGGCTCTTCGACGAGTGCCCAGTTCTCGTTGATGAAACCCGGGATCGAATCCTTCTTGACCGCGAAGTCGTCCACCCACCACGAGTGGATGACATCGGCGGAGGTGTGCAGGAAGCGGATCTTCTTGCCGACCGGGATGACCAGCTCGTTGTCGACATCGCGGAGGTAGGTGTCGCCGAACTGCTCGAGATCGATGTCGGCACCCTGCTGGCGGGCCGCGTTCTGCTCGGGGTCGAGCGCGCTGTAGAAGGAGATGCCCTCGTCGAGATACTCGTACTGCCAGCGCCACTGGTAGCCGGTGACCTTGATCGACATCTCGGAGTCGGAGAAGTCCTCCATCTCGATAAGCACACGGGCGGCGGGGATGGCCATCGCGACGAGGATCACGAGCGGCACGACCGTCCAGACGATCTCGACCGTCGTGCTCTCGTGGAAGTCCGCCGACTTCGCCCCGCGGGACTTACGGTGCAGGAACATCGAGGCGATCATGACCGAGAACACCGCCACGCCGATGGCGCAGCAGATCCAGAAGATCAGCATGTGCAGATTCTGCACGTCGCGACTGACCTCGGTCACGCCCTCGGGCATGTTCACCGCCCCCCAGTCGGCCCAGAGGCCACCGGGCAGAACCAACAGCGGCAGGGCGCCAAGCACCGCGCGCGGTACGCTCGATCTCATTCGGTCGTCACTCCAGAGCTTTCGTGTCACGTGTACGGGAATGCCCTTCACGCGGCTCGGGGGCGCTGCAGGGCAGCGGCGAGCTCGGCATGCAGCATCTTTTTCTCTTCCTTGTTCAGGGAGCGGCCGAGCGCGTAGCTACGCCCGTGCGCCGCGATACTCAGGTCTCCCGTGTGGAAGGGGCTCTCGGGGTCGTGGAACCTCAGCCGTGCCCACTGCCGGGGAAGATCGACCGTGCGCTCGGGGCGAGTGTAGCCCCACTCGACGCGAACCGCCTCGCCCTCGACGGTGATGACCTCCTTGTGGGAGAGCCGCCGGAGGGTGAGGTAGAGACAGGCGACGATCAAGATTATCTCGGCACCGGCGAACGGGATCACGAGCCAGAGACCGAACGTGGCGAGGGCCAGGGCGATGCCCATGCAGATGGCCCCGAGGCTCGCCGCGAGCCAGAGGTTCGCCCGCCAGCTCATCGAGCGGTTGCCCTGCACGACGAGCCGCGTGCGGGAGCCCGCACCGTCCTCGATCTCGATCATCCTCTCACCACGCTCTCACCACGCTCTCACCACGCTCTCACCAGGTCACACCGCACTCGTGATTCGCACCCGGGTGGAACCTCTGGGCATTATAACTGCCTCGCGAGCGCTCCCGAGATCCGAAAGCGACTCGTCCGTGTCGACCCTCGCTCCGTCCGCCCCGATCAGCCACCACCATCGCGCCCCGCCCGGCTGCCCCGCAACGACTCGAGCGACACGTATCGTTCGCCCTCTGGCCCTCGCCGCGACGTGGCCAGCTCACCTCTCCAAGCGTGCCCCTGGACCAGCTCGAGCGTCACCGGGAAGCGCTCGGCGACGCCGGCGGCGGCTTCGTCGGCCTCCGTGGCGCTGTCGGCGACGAGCTCCCCCGCCCCGACACGAAGAGCCTTACGCACCGAGGGCGACATCAGACCAACGCGCCGTCCGAGGGCGACGTTGGCGGCGCCGACCCGGCGAAGCTCCTCCTGCAGGGCGTCGATCGACGGGTAGTCGACCCGGATCTCGTCCCGATCGAGTACCGGGGCGGCGAAGCCCGCGGCCAGCATCGCGTCGCCCAGATCGTGCATGTCCACCAGTCCGAAGCCGTGCAGGTGGGCGTCGATTCGCGCCCAGACGGCCCGGTACTCGCGCAGCGTGTCCGGCCCCGTGCTCGTGAACAGAAAGGCCCCGCCCGGGGCGAGCACCCGCACGACCTCGGCGAAGACGGCGTGCGGCGCGTGGCACCACGGCAGCAGCAGATTCGAGACCACGAGATCGAAGGCGCCGTCGGCGAACGGCAGTCGGTGCGGATCGGCCGCCACGCGCGGTGCCGGCCGCGGGCGGCGTCTCAGCCAGGCGGGCCAGGACGAGGGCGGCAGGGCGGCGCCACCCGGGGCGGGATCGGCACCGACGACGCTCGCCTCGGGGTAGCGCTCGCGGAGCGTCTCGAGCTGATAGCCGCTTCGGCAACCGAGATCGAGCACCCGTCGCGGGACCACGGCAAGGAGCTCGAGCCGCTCCCGAAGCCGGTTCCCGACGCTCTCGAAGACGGCCGCATGGGCATCGAAGTCGCTTGCCGCACGGCGGAGCTGGCGGGCGACGCGCGCCATCGGCGCGGGCTGGATCAGCGTGTTCACCGCGCGTACTCTATATTGAGCGGCCCCTGCCCGGAGACGATGTCGCCGTGTTCAGCAGCTCCCTGCTCCTGCCCGCCGCCCTCGGCGCCGCCCTTGCCTACCTGATCGGCTCACTGTCGACGGCGGTCATCGTCTGCCGCCTGGCAGGGCTGCCGGACCCCCGCACCGGCGGCTCGAAGAACCCCGGCGCCACCAATGTGCTTCGCCTCGGCGGGCGTCTTCCAGCGGCGCTCACGCTGCTCGGGGACGGCCTCAAGGGCTTTTTGCCGGTCGCCGTCGCGGCGCTCGTCCTCGCTCACCCGCCGAGCGTCGCCCTCGTCGCCCTCGCCGCCTTCCTCGGTCATCTCTATCCGGTGTTCTTCGAGTTTCGGGGCGGCAAGGGGGTCGCGACGGCGCTCGGGGCCCTGCTCGGCGTGAGCGCGACCGTCGGGGCGCTGGCGCTCGTCACCTGGTTGGCGGTGAGCCTCACCTTCCGTCGCTCCTCGCTCGCCGCCCTGGTCACGTTCGCCCTGGTACCGGCCTTTCTCCTGATCGACGGTCAGCGCACCTTCGCCGTGCTGTTCGCCTCGATCGCGGCGTTCCTCCTCTACACCCACCGCGAGAACGTCAGACGGCTCGCCGGCGGAACGGAGCCGGCGATCGGCGAACGCTGACGCGCCCCGCCCACCGCACGGCCGCGAGCGTGCCGCCGCCGATGCCCGCCGATCGCTACCGCAGCCGCCTGTTCACACCACCCGCACGACCGCTCGCACCGCTGCGCGGGCTGATGACGATGGCGCGCAATCCGGTCGACTGGTGGCCCGCCCGCCTCTACGAGGAGGGTATCCACTCGACCCGACTGCGCGGGCGGACCTTTGCGCACGTCGCCTTGCCGGACCTCGCCCGAACGGTGCTGCTCGACGAGGAGGGATCGTTCGTCCGCTCGTTCATCTTGCGCCACATGCTGGCGCCCGGCATGGGCGAGGGCCTGCTGACGAGCGACGGCGCCCGCTGGCGTCACCAGCGAAAACTCGTCGCCCCGGCCTTCGGGCACGGCGCGACCGACGCCTGCCAGCCCCTGTTCGATGCCCACGCCATCCGCTGCGCGGCGCGTGTCCGAGGGCTCGACGGTCGCACCGTCGCGATGCTGCCGCAGACGACCCTGACCACGCTCGGCATCATCCTCGAGACGATGTTCGGCGATACCGACATCGCCCTGCCGACGCTCGCCCGCGACATCGAGACCTACCTGTTCTCGCTCGGTCGGCCCGATCCGCTGGAGATCCTCGGCGCCCCGGCGTTCGTCCCGCGCCCGTGGCGGCGCCGGGGGCTCGCTGCAGTGGTGCGTCTCCGAGCGCTCTGCCGGCGGGTGCTCGAGATCAAGCGCGTCGCCGGCTCGCCCGACGGCAGCCTCGCCGGACGCCTGCTCGACGCGCTCGACCCGGACACCGGCAAGGGGCTAGAGGACGAGGCGATTGTCGACAACCTGATGGCGTTCATCGGCGCCGGGCACGAGACCACGTCGCTGGCGCTCTGCTGGACACTGTACCTGCTCGCCGCCCAACCGGCCCTGCAGCAGCGCCTCCGAGAGGAGGCTCGCAGCGCGCTCGGCGACGGACCGATCGACGACGCCGCGTTGCAGAGACTGGATCTGCACCGGCGGGTGCTCGACGAGTCGATGCGGCTCTACCCGCCGCTGTCTGCCCTGGTGCGGAGCGTCGCCCGCCCGCTCACGCTCGGCGGGCTGGAGCTCGTTCCGGGTGACCATGTCACCGTCGCGGTGCTGCCGCTACACCGCAACGCCGCGCTCTGGCCGGACCCGGACGCGTTCGACGCCGAGCGCTTTCGCGTCGAGGCCATCCGCACTCGCGATCGATTCGCCTACCTACCGTTCGGCAGCGGCCCGCGGGTGTGCGTGGCCAGCGGTTTCGCGCGGGCGGAAGCCACCACGGTGCTCGCCCGACTCCTGCTCGCCTGCCGGTTCGGCCCGGCGGACGGACCGCCGCCGAAGCCGGTGCTGCGCGTCACGCTGCGCCCGACGAACGGGCTGCCGCTGAAGGTTTCGGCTGTTCGGGACACCGCGTGAGCCTCCCTCTCGCCGATCCGTGAAGCGCACCGGCCGCCCGGATCCGGCACCACCGACTCGGCTCAACGTATCGGAAAGCGGTAGAAGCGGGCGAGTGCCGAGGCGTAAGCGCGATCGAGCCCCTCGAGGCCGTCGAGCGGCGGGGCATCGCGCACCTGCTCACGACTCAGCTCGACGCTGACCCGCCGCTCCGACCACGACACCTCCGCGGTCCACTCCGGACGGATCACCACCTCCCGTCCCGCGAGCCAGCTACCGGTGCCGACCGAGAGCCAGGCCACGGCCGGCGAGTCGGTGTCGATCAGCAGATCGGTCACCGGACCGACCTCCGCGTCGCGTCCCGAGACCACGTAACCGACCAGCTCGCTCGCACTCTGGAGATGACGCTCCTCCTCGGAGGGGGGCAGTGCACCGGCGTCCGGCCCGAGCGCGGTGTCGGCCGCGCCGATGCCCGCCGAGACACCACCGGAGCGGTCGGTCGGGAGCACGTCGCCATCCCCGCGCCGATTCACTTCGCCGGAATGCTGATCGGAGAGCGTCCTGACCGAAGAGGCGCTCTCGGCGGTCTCGAGATCGTAGCGCGTCAGGTCGGTCACGAGACGCCGCCCCGGCACGTCGAAGGCGACGCGATGGTCGGTACCGATCAGCACCCGGTTCGAGGCGAGCCAACTCCCGGCCTCGAGCACCAGCCACGTGATACGCCAATCGCGCGTGTCGACGTAGACATCGTGCAGCGAGCCGAGCGGGACCTCGGAGCCGTCGGCCTCGGCCTCCCCGACGATGGCTCGGCCCACGACGCCGAAGGTGCGGATGTCCTCGAATGTGACGTACACGGCGCCCTCCCACGGAGTCGTCATCGACCGGATTCGCGCCCGGCCGCGCGGACACCTAAACTACACGCCGGGAACGGCATCGGGCGTACCGGTGCGTGGTCTTGAGAAACGACGGAATCGACATGTCACGCTACACGGAGGTTACACGCAAGTTGCGCTTCGTACGCAAGTCGCACTTCGAGCGCTTCGCGGCGCCGTGGCGCTCGCCCCGCACGCGTCTCGTGAGCGCGGCCGCCGCCTTCTGTTTCGGTGGCCTGCTCTACTCCCTCGTTCTGGGAGACGGAACGCGCTACCCCGACGAGGCGGACTATCTCGCGCTCGCGCGCCACGCACTCGAGGGGCTGGGCTACAGCCTCGACGGTACGACGCCCTACACGGAACGCTCGCCCGGATACGTCTGGGCGCTCGCGCCGCTGCTGATCGTGTACGACTCGATACACGCCGTGCGCCTCTCGCAGTTCGCGGCCCTGGTGCTCTGCGCCGTGTTGCTCGCCGACATCGCGGCACGCTCGGGCCACGGTGCGCTCCGCTCCACGCTGCACCGAGCGGACATCGCCGTGCTGCTGCTCGGCGGTATCGCGGCCTATCCGGTGCTGATCTATACCGCCGGCACGTTGTTCCCGCAGACGTTCATCGCGCTCGGCCTGGTCGGTGTGCTATGGCTGCTCGAGGTGCCGGAGCCGAAGGGGCGAACGGCGCTCGCCGCGGGCCTGCTCGCCGGGTGGGTGGCCGAGCTGTCGCCGAACGCGTTGGCGATCCTGCCCATCGGCGCGCTGCACCTCGCGCTGTCCGAGCGATGGTCGCCTCGTCAGATGCTGCCGTACGCCGCGGGTGCCTCCTTCGTCATCGGTCTGTGGACGCTGCGCAACCTCCTGCTGACGGGCGAGTTCATCCCGTTCGCCGACAATCTCACCACCAACCTCCAGGTGTCCTTCGCTCACACGGCTGCCCTCGAGGGCATCGACTGGGAGACGGCCGTCGACGGCTTCTCGAGCCTGTCCGACCGGGCCACACAGCTTCTCTCGGCGCCGACGGTGTACCTCGCCAACCTCGGCGACCACTTCGCCTGGCACAACGAGCTGAGCGTCGCCGAGGAGTGGACACCGCTGCGCGGAGCGGTGATGTACGTCACCTACCACGTGCTGCTGATGCTCGTGGCGCTGAGACTGGCGCTGGTTCCGATCGCGCGGCTGGCCCGCATCGAGCGGACGCTCCTGTCGCTGTACGTGGCGACCGCCTGTTTCCACGCTCTGGTGTTCGCTCGTCTGCGCTGGCGGCTGCCGTTCGATCTGCTGCTCCTACTGCCGGCGCTCGAGGCCTTGCTGATCTGCCGTGCCCACTGGTATCGGCGTATCCGCACCGCGCTCTCGTGACGGTCGGTCGGTGAAGCGCCAGGGGATCGGCTGAAAGTCCAGTTGCGCGGGCAAAAGATCGGCCGATAGCATCCGCTATCGTCTCCAACGGCCGAGAACCGGCAGGGGAAGGCGGAACCGTTCCGTTCCGTCAGCGTCCATTCGCACGAGACCACACGACGCTCGAGCGTGACCGAACCGGTGCCGCCACCGGTACGCGAGCCCCGCCGACGAGCGGCGCGGAAAGCGGGACGGCACCGCGAGGGTGAATGGCAGGGTGATCAAGATGACGAAGCGAGTCGGAAGCGGAGCGCGGGCAGCGACGGCGGGCGACGCACGGGGCGGCCGACGTGCCGGCGGCGATCTCTCCCTCCTTCTCCTGTGCTCGCGCGGCGCCTCGCTCGGGGCGCTCGCACTGACCCTCGTCGCGATCGGACGCCTTCTCGCGCCCGCCGACTCCCCCGCGGATTCCGTGGACCTGATCCCGTCGCTGTTGCTGATCGTCGCCGCCGTCCACGCCGCCTTGCTCGGTGTCGTGCTGTGGCTGTTCGACGACCCGAACGGCGATGCGTGGCGATCGAACGCCGGCGATACCCGGTGCGCGGGCGAGCACGAGGACGAGACGCCATCGCACGGGGGCGCCGACCCCGACGAGCTCACCTCGCCGGGGCTGGGCGCGCACGGCGCGAACGAACGGACCAGAGCCGCCTAACGGCGCGCACGGTACTGCCGGTGCGGGTTCGCGCCCCGCACCACACGCCGGTCCGCCGGTGGGCGAGGCGCTCGTCGCCGGGTCGTGGCGACGGCGCCCGCCCGCGATCGGCACGCCGACGTAAATGCTGCCGCTCGGTGGCCGCTCGGGCGCGCGCTGCGCTAGAACACGGCACCGGCCCCCGGCCGCAGCCGTCGGCCGCCGTTCTCGGTCGCGGTGCCCAGTCCCAGTCGCAGTTCCAGTTCCAGTTCCAGTTCCAGTCGCAGTTCAAACAAGGGAAACGTTTTCGATGAACGACCTGATGAGCAACCCCACACGGTCCGTCGCGGTGTTCGCGGTCGTGTTCTTCGTGTTGACGCTGATCTCCGGCGCCGGCTTTTTCGGCGCCATCGGCTCGACGGTCCTCGCCTCGGCGGTGTTCTACGCCGGCATGCGCTACCTCGCCTCCCGACGCGAGAGGCAAGGCCCGCGCTGAGCACTCCGTCGCTCGTCCCGCGCCTCGACGAGCGCCCCACGAGAGGGGCACCCGCGCGCACGGGTGCCCACGACGAACCCTCGATGCGAATCTCCCTTCAGGAGCGCCCCTCGCCGACCGCTACGTAGTGTCGGGCGGATCCGTCGGGTCGGCCGTCGGCCCAGGGACCGAGCATCGAGAAGAAGATGAGAAGCCTGAACCTGCGCACCTCGCTGATGGCGAGCATGCTCGTCGCGGGCATCGTGCCGACGGCGATCGCGAGCGGCGTGATCTTCGCCCGCGCCGCCGAGGCGCTCGAGGAGAAGACCTACGATGCGCTGAGGGCCAACGTGGCGCTGCGCGGGCACGATCTGGAGAGTTACTTCCGGATGACGCGCACCGAGATCGGCGCGATGGCGGACGATCCGCTGGTGGTCGGCTCGATGCGCTCGATCATCACCGCTCGCGAGCTCAGCGAGCGGGCGGCGAGCCAGGCGGACGAGCGGGCGCGGGCCGAGCGCGACGCGACGCTGCGCCGGTTCTACGAGCGCGAGTTCGGCCCCCGCTACCTCGCCGGGGGCGGGGAGCGTGCGGAGCGTTACCTGCCGAGCGGGGACATGGCGCGCTGGCTGCAGGCGCGCTACGTCGCCGGCGGCGAGCACCCGCCCGCGGGGGAAGCCGAGTCCGCCCCCTCCGACGTGCTGAGCCTGTACGAGGCGATCCACGCCCCGTTGCACCCGCCGCTGCTCGACAAGCTCGGACACTTCGGCTACCGCAACCTGTACCTGATCGAGCCGGAGAACGGAACCGTTCTGTACTCGGTCGTCAAGGGGATCGACTTCGGCACCAGCCTGCTCGCCGGCCCGCACCGCGACTCGGGCCTCGCCGAGGCGGTCAGGGCCGCGATGAAGCTCGGTCGCGGCGAGACCGCCCTGATCGACTTCAGCCGCTACGCCCCCTCTCACAACGAACCGACCGCGTTCATCGGCTCTCCGATGTACCAGGGGCAGGAGCTGGTCGGTGTGTTGGCCGTGCAGATGGCGACCGACAGGATCAGCGGCATCATGGCCACCGCCGCCGGTCTCGGGACGACGGGTGGGGCCGGGATCTACGGCCGCGACGGGCTGATGCGCTCACAGGACCAGAGCGTCGACGAGCCGACCGTGCTCGTCGATACCTACCGTGTCACGGACACGAATCTCGGTATCGGTGAGAACACGGGCGTGGAGCGGGGAATGCTCCGCGGAGAGGAGTACCTCACGGCCTTCTCGGTCGTCGATGTCGCCGGAGTCGACTGGCGGCTGCTCACGTGGCGGCAGACCAGCGAGACGCACGCCGCGATCGGCGATCTGGTGCGCATCACGCTGATCGTGGTGGCGGCATCGCTGCTCGCCATCGGTCTGTTCTCGTGGCTCTTCGGCCGGCGGCTACACCGCATGCTCGGCGGCGAGCCGGCCGAGATCCGCACTCTCGCCCGCCGCATCAAGCAGGGCGACCTGACGGTCGAGGGCGTCGATGCGCGGCGACGAGGGGCCTTCGGCGAGCTGATGGCCATGCGCGAGCGGCTGCGCGAGGTGATCGGCGAGACGCTCGAGGCTGCCGCGCTGGTGCGCGACGGCGCCGACGGGCTCGCCGAGGGCAACCGCGGGCTCAGCGAACGCACCGAGCAGCAGGCCGCCAGCATCGCCGAGACCGCCTCCTCCACCGAAGAGTTGGCCAGCACCGTCAAGAACAACTCCGAGAACCTGCGCGCGGCCAACGAATTGGCCGTCGGCACTCGCCAGCGCGCCAAGAGCGGCGGTGAGGTGGCCGGCCGTGCGGTCACCGCCATGACCGAGATCAACGACTCCAGCGAACGCATCGCCGACATCACCGGCGTGATCGACGAGATCGCCTTCCAGACGAACTTGCTCGCGCTCAACGCCGCGGTCGAGGCGGCCCGCGCCGGCGAGCAGGGTCGCGGCTTCGCGGTGGTGGCCAGCGAGGTGCGTCAGCTCGCCGGACGCAGCGCCTCGGCGGCCAAGGAGATCAAGGAGCTGATCGAGGACAGCGTCTCGAAGGTGCGCGACGGCACCGCTCTCGTGCGCGACTCGGGCGAGGAGCTCGGGCACATCGTCGAGGCGGTCTCCAAGCTGACCGACATCGTCGGGGAGGTCAGCACCGCCAGCGAGGAGCAGAGCTCGGGCATCGAGCAGATCAACCGGGCGATGGTGCACATGGACAGCGTCACCCAGAAGAACGCCGTCCTCGTCGAGGAGGCCACGCGCACCAGCGTCTCGATGAGCGAACAGACGAGGCGGCTCGCCGAACGCGTCGGCTACTTCTCCACGAGCGGCGCGGCGGACGGCGGCATCGCGACCGAGCGGTGATCTCGATGCGCCCGCCCGGACTCACTCGCGCCGGGCGTCGAGCGAGGCCGGTAGCGGGCGGGCGTCGCTCGGCGCCGAGCGTCGCTCGACGGGACCGAGCTCCTCGAGCGGCCAGCGCGGACGAATGGTCACGGCGAGCGCCGTTCGCTCGCCCACCTCGAGCCGGAGCGCCCCGGCGAGCGCGATCATCGCGCCGTTGTCGGTGCAGAAGGCGGGGCGCGGGCAATAGGCGCGACCGCCACGGGACGCCGCGACCCGCTCGAGCGCCGCGCGCAGTCGCCGGTTGGCGCTGACGCCCCCGGCGACGACGAGGGTGCGCAGACGCTCCTGGGCGAGAGCCCGATCGCACTTGCCGGCGAGGACGTCGACGATCGCCGACTCAAACCCCGCGGCCAGATCGGCGGCGAAGCGTTCGCGCGGGCCGTCGGCCCGTTCGCCGCCGCCCCCCGCCCTCGTTCCCCCCTCCTCCGCCTCGAACGCGCGAAGACGCGTGACCGCCGCCGTCTTCAACCCGCTGAAGCTGAAGTCGAGCCCGGGCCGATCGAGCATCGGGCGGGGCATCGGCACGGCCGTCGCATCGCCCTTCTCGGCCAGACGGGCGAGCGCCGCGCCTCCCGGATAGGGCAGCCCGAGCAACTTCGCCGTCTTGTCGAAGGCCTCCCCCGCGGCATCGTCGATCGACTGACCGAGCAGACGGTAGCGCCCGATTCCGTCGACCCGCACGAGCTGAGTGTGCCCGCCCGAGACCAGCAGGCAGACGAAGGGGAAAGGTGGCGCCTCGGGCTCGAGCATCGGGGAGAGCAGATGCCCTTCCATGTGGTGCACGCCGAGCGCGGGCCGGCCGAGCGCCCAGGCGAGGGCACGGGCGGCCAGTGCCCCGCTCATGAGCGCGCCGGCGAGACCGGGGCCGGCGGTGAAGGCGACCCCGTCGAGCGCCTCCGCCGCGATGCCGGCCTCGGCGAGTGCCCGCCGGGCCAGCGGCACCAGGCGCCGCACGTGATCACGCGAGGCGAGCTCGGGCACCACGCCGCCGTAGAGCGCGTGCAGGTCGACCTGGCTGTGCAGGACGTCGGCGAGGAGCCCGCGAGCGGTGTCGTAGACGGCGAGTCCGGTCTCGTCGCAGGAGGTCTCGCAGCCGAGCACGATCATGACAGGGCCTCGTCGGGATTGAGTTTTAGGATCGGAAAACGCTATGATAGTGAGCTTTTCCCCGTTTTCTTCCCTGTGTATCGTCCAGTTCGAGGCCACGCCCTATGCCGTCAGTCCGCGTCAAAGAGAACGAACCCTTCGAGATGGCCCTGCGCCGTTTCAAGCGCTCCTGCGAGAAGGCCGGAGTGCTGACCGAGACCCGCCGCCGCGAGTTCTACGAGAAGCCGACCACCGAGCGCAAGCGCAAGGCGGCCGCTGCCGTCAAGCGCCACCAGAAGAAGCTCTCGAAGGAATCGGGCCGACGCGTCCGGCTCTACTGAAGCTCTCGCTCGCCCGATGAGCGACACCCGTCAGCGCATCCTCGATGACGTGAAGCTCGCCATGAAGGCGGGTGACAAGCCTCGGCTCGCCACTCTCCGGCTCGTCGCGGCCGCGATCAAGCAGCGCGAGGTCGACGAACGCGCCACGCTCGACGAGGCGGCGATCGGATTCCTCGTCACGGTCCGCTCCGATTATGCCTCGGCACCGGAGGAACTCGTCGAGCCCTTGGAGACCATGACGCTGCTGCGGCTCCCCCGGTTCGACCGACGCACGGCTCGCGTCTTTCTGGAACAGGCGGTGGACGCGCTCGTGAAAACTCAGGAGTGGGACATTCTTGCTGATCGCGTGGCCGAATATTGGGAAACGCCGGACGAATTGTCCGCGGCGGCGCCAGTGTCGCTATCCAATCG
>ENA-ORXM01004013-ORXM01004013.1-marine-metagenome-genome-assembly--contig:-NODE-4013-length-13570-cov-3.671533_pt1 | contig 13570 bp, 15 predicted proteins | sample MGYA00237867_ERZ511480 | MGnify/ENA primary metagenome ERZ511480 (study PRJEB26309, sample SAMN06266103) | marine metagenome | isolation source: Algal blade | place: United Kingdom:Sidmouth, United...
AGGGCCAAACTTCTATTTCCTTTTAATTGAAGGATGTAAAGTTTCACTTTTGAAGTGTAAAATAATAACATCCTTCAAATGAAACTATATATAATCCTAGCAAGCGTTTTGTTCGCTCAGATTTCTTTCGGTCAACAGGCCGATGCCAACTCGGCATCAAAAATATGGTCTCTAGAAGACTGTATTGATTATGCTATTAAGAACAACATTACCATAAAAGATGCTACGTTAAACAAAACTATTACTGAAGTTGATTATAGCAAGTCCAAATCTGCGAAACTTCCGGATTTGTTTGGGAGTGCTTCGCAAGGGTATTCTAGTGGTACCACCATAGATCCTATTACAAGTGATTATGTGTCCGACGAGATACACAATACCAATATTGGCATTAATAGTTCTATGACCCTTTTCCAAGGAAATCAATTGAACAACCAGGTTAAACAGAATAAATTGCTTGTAGAACAAAGTGCTTTACTGCAAGAAGAAGCAAAGAATAGTATTGTAATAAGCATTTTAGAAACCTATTTACAGACGTTGTTTAGTAAAGAAGGTATTGCCATTGCAGAGAATAACCTGAAAGCTTCGGAACAAGAGGTTATTCAGGCTAAATCTAGACTAGACGCAGGTTCTATTGCTTTAAGTGATTATACGGAGGCTCAAAGTCAAGCAGCTACAAACAAGTTCAATGTTATTTCTGCTAAAAATGACTATGAGCTAAACATTATCAGTTTAAAACAATTATTGGAATTATCTCCCTTAGAAGATTTACAAATTGAGACAGTTGACGAGAATCAGGATCTTATTAATCTAGAACTTAACAAAGAGGTTATTTATGCCAACGCATTGGCATATCTACCAGAAATAGAGGCAAGCAATACCAACATCATCATAAATGAAAAAGAATTGGATATCGCAAAAGGAGGTTACCTGCCTACATTATCCCTTATTGGTAGCTTAGGTTCTGGATATACCAGTATAAACGACAATACATTTTCTGATCAGTTAGATGTCAATTTTAACCAAAAACTCGGATTGAGTTTAAGTATACCAATTTTTAATAGAAATCAAACCAAGGCTGCGGTACAAACCGCATTTATAAATATTGAGAAAGCGCAAATTCAAAAAAGAACCGTAGAAAAAGAGGTTGTTAAGAAGATAGAAACCGCATACCAAAATGCACTCTCGTCACAGGAACAATTGATTGCGGCAGAAGCTTCTCAAAACGCAGCTGAGCAATCCTATGATCTAGCACAGAAAAAATATGATTTAGGGGCTCTGAGTACAACGGATTTGGTGATAAGCCAAAATACGTATACCAATGCGCAACAGAACTATTTACAAGCTAAATATTTAAACATTCTATACCATCAACTATTACAATTCTATCAAGGAAACGAAATTAAACTTAAATCAAAATGAAAAATAAAAAAAATATCATAATAGGCGGTGTCATTTTGGTCGTCTTGGCTTTTGTTGCATATAGCTTTTTTAAGGGTGATGATACTGTTGCTATTGAAGCCAAAACAGTAGCTGCCAAAAAAGGTGATGTAACTACAATGGTAACAGCAACAGGAACTATTGAGCCTATAAATCAAGTTGATGTAGGTACGCAGGTTTCCGGTGTTGTAGAGAAGATTTATGTGGATTATAACAGTGTAGTTACAGAAGGACAATTGATTGCTGAATTAGACAAGACCAATCTTAGAGCTGCTTTAACTCAGGCACAGGCTTCGTATGACAATGCGTTAAGCAACCGAAATTACCAAGAGACTATCTTTGAACGTCAAAAAACGCTATATGACAATCAAGTTATTAGTAAATCCGATTATGATGATGCGTTGTACAATTACGAAACTGCAAAAGGTACGGTAACACAGCGTTTATCGGATTTGCAGCAGGCAAGAACAAACTTGGGGTATGCTAATATTTACTCCCCTATAAACGGTGTAGTGCTTTCACGAGATATTGAAGAAGGGCAAACGGTTGCCGCAAGTTACAGTACACCAACACTATTTACCATTGCCCAAGATTTAAAAGAAATGCAAGTGGAAGCTGATGTTGATGAGGCAGATATAGGTGTAGTAAAGGAGGGGCAACGTGTAAGTTTTACGGTGGATGCTTACCAAGGTCAAGAATTTGAAGGTGAGGTAACGCAGGTAAGGCTAGACCCTACAATTACTTCGAACGTAGTTACTTATACAGTGGTAATTAAAGCTGACAACCCTGATTTAAGATTAAAACCAGGTCTTACAGCTACCATTTCAATCTACACTTTAGAATTAAAAGATGTTTTATCTGTAGAAGCGAAGGCAATAAATTTTAAGCCGACTCCGCCAGAAATGATGGCTTATAATGAACAAGAACAATTGACTGTGGAACCTCCAAAAGGTGGCGGTCCAAAACCTGATGAGAATGATGATAGTACAAGGGTTTGGGTTCTCGAATCCAATGGTGCTATTTCTCCAAAAAAGGTGACTTTAGGAGCTAGTGACGGGGTAAATGTTCAAATATTAAGCGGTATTAATGAAGGAGATAAACTGGTGTATAGTTTAAAATCAGAAGCTACTCAATCTGGTGCCCCAGCAGGAGGTACAGAAGAGAGTCCGTTTATGCCACAACGCCCGGGAGGTAAAAAGAAATAACCATGAGTAAAGAAATCATAAAAATTGAAAACTTAAAGCGTGAGTTTACCATGGGTACCGAAACGGTTCATGCCTTACGTGGTATATCATTTACTATTGAAGAAGGTGAATTTGTAACCATCATGGGTTCTAGTGGATCTGGTAAGAGTACGATGCTTAATATTTTAGGATGTTTGGACCAACCCACATCGGGCACCTATGAAATTGATGGTGTAAGCATGAAAGATTTAAGTAGAAATGAATTGGCGACGATCAGAAATGAAAAAATCGGATTCATATTTCAATCTTATAATCTATTAGCTAGAACTTCAGCCATTGAGAATGTAGAGCTACCACTTTTATATAATAGTAAAGTATCTACGGAAGAACGCAGGGAACGTGCTATTAAAGCTCTTGAAATGGTTGGTTTAGGAGATAGATTACATCATACTCCTTCTCAACTTTCTGGTGGTCAGCAGCAGCGTGTGGCCATTGCAAGATCTTTAGTAAACAACCCGGTAATGATATTGGCCGATGAGGCAACAGGAAATTTGGATACGAGAACATCTTATGAAATTATGTCGCTATTTCAAGATTTGAACAAAAAGGGAATTACCATCACATTCGTTACTCATGAGCCAGATATAGCAACATTTAGCAGTAGAACAATTGTATTAAAAGATGGTAGTATTATGCAAGATTATAAGAACCATAAAGTACAATCTGCAGCAGAGGAATTAGCAAAATTGCCACAAGAAAATCATTGATTATGAGAATATTAAATCTACTTAAAATTGCATTCAAGGCTATTGTTCTCAACAAAATGAGAACATTACTGACCATGCTTGGTATTATTATAGGTGTAGCATCTGTAATTGCAATGCTTGCCATTGGTGAAGGTTCTAAAGAAAGCATAAGAAGTACCATTTCTAGCATGGGATCTAATATGATTACCATAAGACCTGGTACTGATGATAGAGGACCGGCAAGAGGTAGTGGTGGTGATGTGCAAACGTTGACACTAGATAATTATGAAGTCATAAAAGAAAAATCTACCCTATTGAGCTACATTACACCAGTGGTGAACGGTGGCGGACAAGTCATTAGTGGTGCAAATAACTGGCCTAGTACTATATATGGTGTAAACCCTGATTATCTAGAAATTAAAGTTGTTGGTCTTCAAAGCGGTAGCATGTTCACCGATGCCGAAGTAAAATCTGCCTCTAAGGTGGTCATTCTTGGGCAAACGGTAGTCGATAATGTATTTCCTGACGGGCAAGAACCAGTAGGGCAAATGATACGTTTTGATAATATTCCGTTTAAGGTAATAGGAGTTTTAGAAGAAAAAGGGGAAAATACCTTTGGTCAAGATCAAGATGATGTTGTAATTGCACCATACACTACGGTACAAAAACGAATTTTGGCAATAGATTATTTGAATCAAATAATGGGGTCGGCCGTTAGCGAAGATGACGCTCCCGATGCTGTTATAGAGGTCACCGATATTCTACGTGAAGAACATAAGCTCATGGATAATGAAGAAGATGATTTTACCGTACGGTCTATGGAAGAATTAATATCAACATTTAGTTCTACTAGTGAAATGCTAACTGTACTTTTAGTTGCTGTTGCCAGTATTTCATTGCTTATTGGTGGTATTGGCATTATGAATATCATGTACGTATCAGTAAAGGAGCGTACTAAAGAAATAGGGCTTCGTATGGCTGTTGGTGGTAAAGGATCAGATATTTTGCTGCAGTTTCTGATAGAAGCAATTTTAATAAGTATTACGGGCGGTGTGCTTGGGGTATTATTAGGGCTTAGCGCTACTGTTTTTATTGAAAAGTTCTTACATTGGCCTACAAGCGTAGCGATGTATTCTATAATAATTTCGTTTGCTGTTTGTGCGGTTACAGGTATTTTCTTTGGATGGTATCCTGCAAGAAAAGCTTCTGCTTTAGACCCGATTACAGCTTTACGTTATGAATAAATAATTATGTACAAGAATAAAAAAATAGTAATTGCGCAGCATCTTATAATTTGGCTGGTGTTGTTTAGCATGCCCTTCGTTCTATCTTACGGGCAAGATTTGGATACAAATAGGTTGATTGCACATTTCTTAATACCAATGTTGTTCTATGCCGTAATATTTTATTTAAACTTTTTTGTACTCATAGACAGGTTTCTTTTTACTAAGAAAACGCTGATTTTTATCATCGTCAATTTAGTCTTAATCGGTTTCTTTATTTTATTGAAAGAGTTTATTGAAGACAATTATTTTAGCGAACTAATTAATAATAGACCTCCAAATGCAAATAGGGAAGGACCACCGTTTAAATTGTTCATATATGTGCAAATGTTATCCTATGCGGCTCCTGTATTACTGTCCATAGCTATTAAATCGACTAAAAAATGGGTGAAGACAGAAGCAGAGCGAAAAGAAGCTGATAATTTTAAGTTACAAACAGAATTACAACATCTAAGATATCAGCTTCAACCGCATTTCTTTTTCAACTCTTTAAACAACATCTATTCATTGGTTGATATTTCGCCGGATAAAGCTAAATCTACCATACATAGTTTAGGCAAGCTAATGCGGTACCTTTTATATGAAACGAATACCGAATTGGTGCCACTTTCTAAGGAGATTGACTTCATGAGAAAGTATATCGATTTAATGAAGTTACGCTTAACCGAAAAAACACAAATCGAATCTAGCTTCCCATTAAGTGAAAACCAAATTAAAATAGCACCCTTATTATTTATATCTTTAATAGAGAATGCTTTTAAACACGGGGTTTCCGCAAATCAAGAAAGTATGATTTCTATTGATATGAACGTTCGGAAAAACGTAGTAAACTTTACATTGGAAAATCATAATTTTCCAAAAGAGGAAAGTGACAAGAGTGGTTCTGGTATTGGTTTAAAGAATCTAGAAAAACGGTTACGGTTATTATATCCAAATAAATATGCCTTTGAAAAGGAGCTTAAGGAAGGTGTTTATAGAATTAATCTAAAAATTGAAACTTAAATGGAGGCTGTTCAACTTACGTGCATGATTGTAGATGACGAGCCTATGGCTCTTAATCTCGTAGAAAGCTATGTGGCAAAGACCCCATTTCTAACGCTTAAAAATAAGTGTCATAGTGCCATTGAAGCATTACAGTCTATAAATACAGAACCGGTTGATGTTCTTTTTTTAGATATTCAAATGCCCGATTTAACCGGACTGGAGTTTTCTAAAATGCTTCCCAAACAGACCCGTGTAATCTTCACTACAGCCTTTGATCAATATGCATTGGAAGGCTTTAAGGTAGAGGCGTTGGATTATTTATTAAAACCTTTTGACTATGCTGAATTTCTAGTAGCGGCCAATAAAGCTTTAGAGTGGTTTACATTGCTAAGAGGCAATAAAGAGGCTTCCGCTGTATCCGGGAAAAAAGAATTTCTTTTCGTGAAGTCGGAATACAAGCAATTACGCATCAAATTGGCAGATGTTCTTTATTTTGAAGGGTTGAAAGACTATATAAAAATATGGTTAAAGGATAACCCCAAAGCTATTTTAACGCTTATGAGTTTAAAGTCTTTAGAGGAAGAACTTCCAAAGACCGAATTCATGCGGGTACATCGTTCCTTTATCGTATCCTTAAAAAACATTGAGGTTATTGAACGGAGTCAGATTGTCATCAACAAACAACGTATTACGGTTTCTGAGCAGTATAAACCTAAGTTCTTGGAGTACATTAATGGTAATTCCCTAAATTCTTAAATTACAGAAACAGCTTCTTCCCGTGCATCCATCCATTATATTGCAGCTGTAATCATCTCGCTTTATTGTGACAAAAATGTGTTGAATATCATCAATCGTAAATAGTGGTTTCTACTAAATTACATCAAAAACTAGATAGATGAGTAGAGGATTTGTAAAAGAAGAAGACCAAGAAGAAATACCAATGGTACCGCCAAGGGCTGATTTACCACAGGGAGCAATAAATTATGTTACGGAAAAAGGCTTTCTGAAGCTTCTAAACGAACGAGAAAAACTGATAGCGGATAAAGAATTATCTTATGAGGAGAATGAAAAGGAACAACGTATTGCTATCAACCTATTAAATTCAAAACTTCAATTATTAAATGAGCGTATCGCATCTGCCAAGGTAATTAATCTTGAAGACCAACCCCTAAACGAAGTACGTTTTGGAGCTAAAGTATTATTGTCGATTGACAATGCAAATACACCACAAGAGTTTCAGATTGTTGGTGTTGATGAAGCAAATATAGCTGAGAATAAAATTTCGTTTCTTTCTCCAATCGCTCGGGCCCTAATTTCAAAGAAAGTCAATGATGTGGCTTTACTCCACATAGGAAAAACGGATCGTTTATTCAAAATCCTAGGAATACGCTATAACAATTAGGGTGTTATTCCATCTAAGATATTCTTTGTGAACCATTTTGAGCATACTAATTTGCGTTAAAAATACCTTATTTAAAGGTTAGTATCACCCAAATAAAAAAACGTAATATTTAACCTAACTCGTTCAAAATAAAGACGTAGCTTCGCGGCTTCAAAATTGGGTCTATGAAACGCATAAGTCAGTATAAGAAGTTATTCGGAATTGAGAAAGAGATTGAGCTGAAGTCACTTAAGTCTACGTATCGTAATTTGGTAAAAGAGTGGCATCCAGATAAATTTCAAGAAGGAGACGCTAAGCGTGAAGAAGCAGAAGTGCAAAGTCGCGCTATTATTGACGGGTATCACTTTTTAGTGAGTATCGCTCCAGAAACTATTGCTGCAAACCTAGATGCATACACAGAGACCACAAATTCTGGTATAGCAGATTACGTACATAAAGGAATGTTGCTAGAAATTACTTTTGTAGACGGCGCTACCTATGAGTATTTTGGTGTTACCAAGCCTGTTTATATAAAAATGGTCAACTCTAATAAGTTGAACCGTTTCGCTAAACGTAGCATTTACCCAAAGTACATCTACAGAAAATCTAAGCGTACGCTTCAAGAAGCATAAACGTTATTTTTTATAGAATTTTAAAAGGGGCTTAAAACTAAGCCCCTTTTTTAGAATTATTTAGTGCATTACTTTACACGATTCTACAAGCTCGTGTACCTATCTTTGCTTAAATTCATTTTTATGTCTAAATCATTTTCCGGATTAGGAATCAACGAACACGTACTCAAAAGTTTAACCCATTTGAAGATTTCCGTCCCTACGGATATTCAAATGAAAACCATTCCCATTCTTTTAAAGCAAAAAGAAGATGTGGTTGCATTGGCAAAAACGGGAACAGGAAAAACGGCAGCTTTCGGTTTGCCGCTGTTGCAGTTGATTCATACGGAAAACAAGGACGTACAGGCCGTAATACTATCACCAACACGGGAGTTGGGGCAGCAAACATATGAGAACTTGGTTTCTTTTGCTGCGCATAGTCCTGCTATTTCTATTGCTTCGGTCTGTGGTGGAATTCCTATAAAACCGCAAATGGAACGCTTAAAGGAACCTACACATATAATAGTGGCTACGCCTGGGCGCTTGATAGATTTGATTCAGCGTAAAGCAGTCAGCATTAAAAAATTGAAGTTTTTGGTATTGGATGAGGCCGATGAAATGGTAACTGCCCTGAAAACGGATTTGGACATGCTTGATGCCGAAATGCCAAAATCTAGAAGAACTTTATTATTCACAGCTACCATGCCGGGAACCGTAAAGCAATTGGTGCAAAATTATATGTCCAAACATGTGGTGCACTTAGAAGCGGACATGGCGCAAATGGGGCACCAAGGCATTGATCATAAGTACATTGTTGTAGAGCCTATTGAAAAACTTGAAGTGTTACTTCACTTTTTATATTCCAAAGAAGGGGAACGCGGTATTATTTTCTGTAAGACCAAAGCGGCCGTAAATAAGCTAGCCAAGAAACTGGCCATCAATAAATTCTCGTCCGGTTCCATCCACGGGAGTCTTTCACAGGGAATCCGTGATCGTATTATGGGGCAATTCAGGGAAGGACATATAGATATTCTTGTAGCAACGGACTTAGCCGCGCGTGGTATTGATGTAAAAGAAATTTCCTATGTGGTAAATTATCATTTGCCAGATACTTATGAAGCCTATGTACACCGTAGCGGTCGTACCGCAAGGGCAGGGGCAAAGGGACTTTCCGTGAGTATCATACAAGAAGAGGAGCGTGCTGATATTCCCGAGTTTGAAAAAGAGCTGGGACTGGTTTTTAACGAATTAAAAAAGGAAGATGCTGAGTACAGGGAAGAAATAAATCTAGAGCTTTGGGCAAAGAAAATATTCAAGACCAAACCCAACCGTACAGTTTCACCTGAAACCAAAGATAAGATAAAGACTATTTTCCATCATTTAACGAAAGAAGAACTGATAGAAAAAGTGCTGGCCGATCATTTGATGCACAATTCCGCGGCTATACCAAAAATAGACGTACTTCAAAAGAACTAAGTCATGGCGAATACCATTCGTAATAAGCAGGAAATATTAGCTAAGTTGAAAATTTCCGCATTGAACCCAATGCAAGAGGAAGCCTTAGAGGTGATTGAAAATACAACGAATACCGTATTACTATCACCTACAGGTACAGGAAAGACGTTAGCTTTTTTACTACCGCTATTGGAAACATTAGATGCAGAATGTGAAGGAATTCAGGCTTTAATTTTAGTACCGTCAAGGGAATTGGCCATACAGATTGAGCAGGTAGTTCGTGATATGGGGTCTGGTTTTAAAGTAAATGCAGTGTATGGAGGGAGACCTATTTCCAAAGATAAAATTGAATTAAAACATACACCTGCCATTCTCATAGGTACGCCAGGAAGGATTGCGGATCACTTTGATGGCGAACGTTTTTCAAAAAGAAATATCAAAACCTTAATTCTAGATGAGTTTGATAAATCTTTGGAAACGGGTTTTGAAGGTGAAATGAGTTTTATTATCAGTGAACTGCCGAACCTTGAAAAGCGGATTCTTACTTCTGCCACGCAAGGTGTGGAGATTCCCAAATTCGTTAGGTTGGACGATCATACCGTTATTAACTTTTTAGATGCTAAAAGGGAATCTAAACTAGCTATTAGAACAGTCATTTCTCCTGATAAGGATAAGTTACAGACCTTGTTGGATTTGTTATTGCACATTGGCAATCAACCGGGTATTATCTTTTGTAATTACAAGGACAGTATTGAACGTGTTAGTATGTTTTTAGAAAAAAACCGTATACACCATACATGCTTTTCGGGCGGAATGGAACAGCGCGATCGCGAACGTTCTTTAATCAAGTTCAGAAATGGTACCTGCCAAGTACTTATTGCAACGGATTTAGCGGCCAGGGGAATAGATATCCCAGAAATGAAATATATTATTCACTATGAGCTTCCTAGGGCGGTAGAGGAATTTACGCATCGTAACGGGAGAACGGCTCGTGTAAATGAAAAAGGCACGGCGTATGTTCTGCAGTCCAAAACCGAATATACACCGGATTTTATAATGGATGTAGAAGCAATAGATATTTCAAAGAAGGCAGCTTTAAAACCTCAATTTTGGGAGACCCTCTTTATCTCGGGAGGAAGAAAGGATAAAATTTCAAAAGGAGATATTGCCGGTCTGTTCTTTAAACAAGGTGGTTTAAATAAAGACCAATTGGGCGTAATTGAATTAAAACAAGACTGTGCTTTTGTTTCAGTTCCCAAATCTATGGCTAATATGCTGACACATAAACTAAACAACACCCGTTTAAAGAAAAAAAAAGTACGAGTAACCATTTTGTAACTCGTTAATATATCATCAACAAACAGTACACCTAATCAACTGCAAACACTACATTATTAGGCGATTGTATATTTTAGTAGGAAATATTTTAAAAATAAAATGATAATAAGTTGAAAATAAGTGGATTAAAATGTTGCTGATAAAAAAAATGGCACCATCTTTGTCATTCAATAAGCATTATAAATTTTTAATTACATTACAATGAGTAAAGGAACAGTAAAGTTTTTCAACGACACTAAAGGTTTTGGTTTTATCACTGAAGAAGGTGTTGAGAAAGATCATTTTGTACACGTTTCAGGTTTAGTAGACGAAATTCGTGAAGGCGATGAAGTTGAATTTGATCTACAAGAAGGTAAAAAAGGCCTAAACGCAGTAAACGTAACAGTATTATAATTCTATATATACTTTAAGTTTTACAAAAAGCCCATCTGTTTAGATGGGCTTTTTTTATTATCGATTATTCTTAAGTTGATTGAAATCTTTTTCTAATTGAAATAATTTTTCCTCCAGATTAAAATTGGTTTCTGGCAACCTATGGTAAAAAACATATCTCACCCGCCACATTTCTTTAATATCTTTCAATTGTAATTCAATATCATCTACATTTTTGTGTTCTGCTCGTAATACAAAATCACCGTTTGTACTAAACAACCTGCGTAGAATTATATTTTGATCTGTTACAGTAAACACCAAAGTACCATTGTTCAATTTAGAATAAACATCTGGCGGAACAAATTCACCTATCGCAATATCTTTAGGGAACATACCTGATTCGTTCTTACTCATTTCTAAATTTTGAACGGTATAGGCTCTAAACTTTTTATCCGGATTAATGGGTAAGGATAGAAATGGAAGATCTTGTATGTAAGAATCTTTCCTGTAATACTTAATGTAATCGCTATGGTTTAAAGTAGTAATACATGGAACTTTAATAAAAAACTCTTGTTCACCTAAATCTTGTTCTACAGTTAAATTTCCTTTGAACTTTAGTAGATTATTTACAGTCAATTCTGTTGTTAACAGATCATCTATAGGTATGCTAAAATAATTAGCAATTTTTATTAAAGTTTCTAATTTAGGCTCACTTCGTCCTTCTTCATATGCACCTAAAGTACCTCTTTTTAGGTCAAAAAGCTCTGCAAACGCCTGTTGACTTAAGCTTTTTAAGCTTCTAATTTTTCTAATATTCTTTCCGAAATACGACATTCTTTGCTAATAAAATTTGCAATTAATAAAAATATAATTATATTTGTCTAACAAAATTAGCAATAAATTTTCAGTATGCTATTTTTTTGAGCAATTAATTTTAGTTTAACATTTTAAAATACACAATATTATGTTCATTGTATTTGTTTACATTTTGGCTCTGCTTATATAATAAAGGAAAACACACCGATAATATTTTGTATTATTGAATTAAAGAATCCACCTACAAAAATCAACATATATGAAAAACCATTTTAATATAACCAGAGATTATCTACTTCAATTAAACTTTAATATCGTTAAAGAGAATAGAGCAGACGGAATTTTGGTTGTAGAGAAAGAAGATTCTGGAATAAAAAATTTGATTTTAGGAGTTTCGCCTCCAATCTTGATTATGGAACAATTTATATTTTCTGTTCATAATCAATCAGAAAAAATCTTTAAAAATTTACTTCAGAAAAATAGAGATATCATTCACGGAGCTTTTGTTCTAGATGAAACTGCAAACCGGGTCATATTCAGAGACACGTTACAAATCGAGAATATGGATCTTAACGAGTTTGAAGCCAGCTTAAATTCTTTAAGCTTGTTAATGAGTGAATACTCCGAACAAATAATTGAATTTTCTAAATACTAAAAATAAAAAATCATGAATATATTTAAAAGACTATTTAAAATAGGAGAGGCTGAAACCAATTCAGCAATTGATAAGATGGAAGACCCTATTAAAATGACGGAACAAGGCATTAGGGATATGAAGCTAGACTTGGAAAAAAGTTTAGAGGCTCTCGCACAAGTAAAAGCTCTTGCCATACGTTCTAAAAATGATCAAGATGTTTATAGAAATAAAGCAAAAGAGTATCAAGATAAAGCCATTATAATTTTAAAGAAGGCAAATAGCAAAGAAATGGACGCTGCGGAAGCGGACAGACTTGCTAAAGAAGCTTTAATGCAGAAAGAAACTACTGAAAAGCAATTAGAAGCTACAAAAAGCGAAACTGAAAAATTTGAAGCTAATGTGAGTCAAATGCAAGGTAACGTAGAATCTTTAAAAGCAAACATAGGTAATTGGGAAAACGAGCTTAAAACACTTAAAGCACGTGTAAAGGTTAGTAATGCAACCAAAAACCTAAACAAGCAAATGGCTGAATTGGATAGCACCGGTACTGTTTCTATGCTTGAAAGAATGAAGGAGAAAATTGCACAAGAAGAAGCCTTGGCAGAAGCTTATGGTGATATCGCAAATTCGAGTAAATCTATAGATGAAGAACTTGACAAAGCTGCCGATACTACTGAAGCCGCTGCAGATGACGAACTTCAAAAACTTAAAGAACAACTAGGGTTTAACAAATCCAAAAAATAAAAATTTGAATCAACTAATAGACATATTATTTTCTGAGGTAAATATCACGTTAACCTTATTATTGATACTACTTCTAGTGTATTGGATCATAACCATGATAGGTGGCCTTGATTTTGACCTAGATGTTGATGTCGATATAGATGTTGACGCCGATATAGATCTAGACGCTGGTATTGAAGGTGGTAATCTTGATTTTGAAGATATTTCTAACACTGAAGTCAACCAGGAAGATGTCATAGGAAAGAGACGTAGACCACTAAAATGGTGGCAAATATTCCTTATCTATTTCAACTTTGTTGGACTGCCTTTTATGTTCACGTTTACCTGCTGGATATTTGTTTGGTGGTTGATGACAACGTTGCTGACGACCATTACCTTCACATACGAAAACTACATCGGTTTCAAATTATGTTAGCCACGTTTTTTCCGGCACTGTTCATTAATAAGTTATTTACCACTCCGTTCAAAGGCTTTTTTAAGCAACTGAACAAAGATGGTGATGCTCCTGTTGATTTTTTAGGCAGACAGGCAACTTTGCTATCTAATATTAGCGAAGATAAAATGGGTAATGCAGAAGTAAAA
>ENA-ORXM01004014-ORXM01004014.1-marine-metagenome-genome-assembly--contig:-NODE-4014-length-13569-cov-2.921287_pt1 | contig 13569 bp, 15 predicted proteins | sample MGYA00237867_ERZ511480 | MGnify/ENA primary metagenome ERZ511480 (study PRJEB26309, sample SAMN06266103) | marine metagenome | isolation source: Algal blade | place: United Kingdom:Sidmouth, United...
GGCACCTGCGCGCGCGACGGTGATGGCTGCGACGCGTGCACCGAAGGCTGCGGCTTGCGTCAGGTCGGACATGGCGGCGTTGGCAAGAGTTGATTTCGTCAAAAGCCCTGCGGCTTGCAGATCAGCGAGGAAACCCGCGCTGAACGTATCGCCTGCGCCCACGGTATCGACGACAGTTGCCTTTTGTGCGGGCACCTCTGCACTGGCATCGCGGGTCAGGACGGTAACGCCCTCGGATCCGCGGGTCAGCAGGATAACTTGCACGTCTGTGCCATCAAATAGCACGCGCGCGTCGGTGCCACCTGTGATCCATTCAAGATCCTCGTCCGAGGTTTTGATGATGTCGGCCTTTGCGAACATCTGCGTCAGGCGGGCGCGGTATGTGGCCTCGTCGGTGATGAAACTCGGGCGGATATTGGGGTCGATCATGGTGACGGCGGTGGCAGCCACGCGGTCCATCAGCGCGGCATATGCGCTGGCGCAAGGTTCGACCACAAGGCTGATCCCGCCAAAGAATACCGCGTCGGCCTTCGTTTTGGGCAAATCAGCAGGGGCCAGCATGCGGCCTGCGGTGTTTTCGTCGTAGAATGCGTAGGATGCGTGGCCGTCGGTCAAGGTTACAAACGCCAATGTTGTCGGACGGTCGGCGATATGCGCGGGGCTGCTGTCGACCTTTGATGCCGCAAGTTCGGCGCGCAGGATGTCGCCAAACAGGTCCGACGACAGTCCGGAAAAAAACTGCACAGGGGCGCCAAGGCGGCCCAAGGCGATAGCTGTGTTGAACACCGATCCGCCAGCGTGGGGTGCAAAGGCACCGCTGCGTGGCAGCATATCAATCAGGGCTTCGCCCGCGCAGAGGATCATGTGGCACCTTTATTGAGAGTTCGCGATAACAAAGCCAGCAATAAGCGCAATCACGAGGCCAAGCAACACGGCAAATGTGATCTTCCATGCAGAGTAGGGTCGTTCGCCCTGAACGCGCCCCGTGCGGCCATTCACGACAAAGCGGAATGTGCGGCCACGGTATTTATAGGCGGCCAGCCATACGGGCAGCAGGATATGCTTGAACGTCACATCATCCACGGCTGTGTCGACGTTGGACACGCGTTGTTCATCGCCACCGATGTCATATTTGACGTCGCGCAAGATCATCCGGTCCATGAAATGGCGGGCCTCGGTGAAACCGTCGATAAGCTCTACGCCGTAGCCTTCGGCGCGAAATCCCGCAAGGTAATCGGGCTTATAAGGCTCGAGCGCGGACAAATCCCACGGCTCTAGCCCGTCGGTGTATTTCTTGGGCAAGCTTTTGGAGGCCAGCACCAGCACGTCGTCGAAAAATCGCGCCACACGGCCCGATGCAGGCCGCCAGCGGGTTTTACGCACGCGGATTTGGGTCCGCTTGCCGTCGCGCATGACGGTTCTCGTCTCGTAATAATGGGTGCCACGCTGGCCTGAATAGCGGCTTTTGGTGTCTGCATCGAAGGTCCAGTACGGCACGTAGATGCCGTTCATTTTACGGCCCTTGCGCGCGTAATCCATTAATCCGTTGGGCGCGAACCACAGGCTTCCGAGCCAGCCTGTCAGGGCCACGCGAGCCGCCCCTTCGTCCATGGCAAACGGCAGCAGGCCGCGCGGTTTGATATGGCGGTGCGATCCGGTGTCGCCGACCACAGGTGTGGCGCAAAACGGGCATTCAGCCGCATGCATTTCGGCGTCAAATTCGGTTGTCGCGCCGCAATTGGGGCAGGTGGACACGCGCGTAACCTCGATTTCCGCATCGGAAAGCTGGTTGGATACCGCAGCGCGGAAATCCAGTTCCTTGATGCCGCCATCCGCACGGCGCGTGCCCTCAATCGGTTGGGCGTTGCCGCAATGGTCACATTGCAACTGATGGCCCTGAGGGTCAAAGCGCAGGTCGGACCCGCAGGTATCACATGGGAAACGATGTTCAACGGTCATAGGTATTTATGCAGCACCTTTGGGGCCATAATGCGCAACACATTGTCACGCAGCCAGTAATGCCGCCAGATATGAAATCCGGCATGACCCACGATGATAATCGCGAGCAGATAAAATTGCACGGTGTGAAACGTGCCCACAAGGTCGTGCGCCTGCGGCCAGTTCATCGGCACGGCAATCGGTACGATATTGCCCGCCCAAAGCTGACGCGACGCCGTCAGCCCGATGAAAAACCCGCCAACAGCGACAAGAAACACACCCCAGATGACGACACGGTGCAGCCAGAAATGCGTCACGCGCGCCCATGCAGGCAACTTTGGCCCCGGCCTGCCAGCAAGTCCGCGCCGGAAATAGTCGACCGACCAAAGCAGCGCAAGCGACACGAAGATCAGCCCCATCACCGAATGGAAATCAACCCAGAACGAGCCAAAGCGCGCCACATCCGCAGGCGTGATCACGGTAAACCAGATCATCAACGGGATCATCGCCGCATGGAGCACCTTAAGCCCCGTCCGGCGCGCAGGCAGATATGATCGCAGTGGTTTCATTAACCGACAGGTGGCGGTGGCGGCATGACGGTAAACAGCTGCGCCAATTCGGCGATTTCATCCGCAGATTTCCAGCCGTCTTGCCCTTGTGTCCAGACCTTACTGTCGCGGGTCAGGTCACCCTCGGTGACCATACGGCCCATGGCAGCCTTGGAAAACGGGCCGGTGACTTTGCCAGCTTCGGCGATGTGCCAGACGTGTTCAACAGGGGCGGGTGGCGGTGTTGGCACAGCGCCCCACGGTCCTTGTTGCATGTTTGTGGCCATCGCCATGCCCATCCCCATGCCAAGACCGGCACCCATGCCGCCGCCGCCGTTCGGATTAGAGGCCGCAGCCGTCATCGCCTCGGATGTGGAATACTGCATGAAATTGCCCAGATCGCCCGCGATGCCCATCGACGTGCGCTTGTCCAGCGCCTCTTCGACCTTGGGTGGCAGGCTGATGTTTTCGATATACAGCTCTGGAATCGTCAGGCCATATTGCGCCATCGTGGCAGAAATCGTGGTGGCAACCAGCTTGCCCAGATCGGCGGTGTTGGCGGCCATATCGAGCACCGGAATACCGGACTGTGCGATCACGCGGGAAAATTCCTGCACGATGATGTTGCGGATTTGATAGCTGATTTCGTCCATCGTGAATTCGCCGTCGGTGCCTACGATTTCACGCAGGAACACTGCCGGATCGCTCACCTTAACGGTATAGGTCCCAAAGGCGCGCAGGCGCGTCGGGACGAACTCGGGATCGCGCAACATGATCGGGTTTTTCGTGCCCCATTTGAGGTCGGAAAAACGCGTTGTGTTGACGTAGTAAATCTCGGACTTGAACGGGGATTTGAATCCGTGGTCCCAGTGGTTGATCGTCGTCAGGATCGGCATGTTGTTGGTTTCCAACATATACAGGCCGGGGGTGAAGACATCGGCAAGCTGCCCTTCGTGGATGAACACAGCGGCTTGGCCTTCGCGCACGGTTAGTTTGGCGCCGTATTTGATCTCGTGGTCTTCACGCTCGAACCGCCACACCATGGTGTCACGCGTGTCGTCGGTCCAGTGGATCACGTCGATGAATTCGCCGGTCAGAAAGTCGAAAATGCCCATGTGTTCAGGCTCCTTGTGGTCAGGGTCGGGGTCAGCTTGCGCCGCCACCTGTCAATTCAGTTGCGATTTGGCGCACGATGGGTGCGGCCTCGTTCGGTTCCATGCCCGGGCGCAGGCGGCGGTCATACAGCATCCGCAGAAGCAGCTCATCATGGGTTGTCAGCAGGCCGAATTCCTCGTCATCGTTAAAGATCGACGGGCGCGCGGCTGGGCTGTCGTTGGGCAGGCCAAGACCTTGGGCCAATTCCTCGTGGATGCAGGATTTGCGCAGTAAATCGGGGTGTTCGCCACGGATCACAGCGACGGCCTTGGAATATGTGGCGCGGCCACCTTCGGAAAAGGCCACGACGATGCAAAGCTGGTCGCGGGGCAACGCAAGAATTGCACGCATTGAACTTGGGCCAATGTTTGGAACAAGCTCGCGCAGGCGCGCCTCTGATGCGCGGCGGTCGTCCTCGTTCCAGAACATGACGTGAAAATTGGGGGCCGTATCGGTGACGCTGATCGGATGTCCCGTTGCGCGCGCCAGACGGGCTGCGTATTTGACAACCTCGGCGCGGTCCTTGTTGCGTTGGGCATTTGGCACGCTTGCGCCGAATTCAACGGCCATGCGGACAGGCGTATCCCACCGCGACAGGCGTGATGCCGTGGCGCGGGCTCGCAGCAGATCACCGTCAGTGACATATTCGTCAAACAGGGCGATGCGGACAAAATTACGGGCAAGCTGCGTGTCGGTGAACGGTGTATCAGGACCGCCGCCGTCGATGCGCAAAAGTCCGCGTGCAACCAGATCAGCCTCGAGCCGACCATAGTAGACGCGCAGCGTATCGCTCGCGGTGGCGGGTGGTGCGATCATGGGGCGCGGGGCGGGCGGAGCCACAGCGCGTACAGGCGGGCGCACGGCAACGGCGGCCTTTGGTGTCGGGGCGGGCGCGGGCGTACAGGCGGCTAAAACAAGAGCCCCCGCCGCCAGAACATATCCGCCCCAACAGGTCATTCAAGCACCAGCCGCCGTGCCGATGGCGTCGCCTGTGCCTGTCTTGCGGGCCTTGGCGGATGCAAGCGTTGTCTTCAACTCTGCTTCCATCTTTTTCAGCTCGTCTTCGGCCTCGGCGCGCTTGCGCTTGCCCTCGTCCGCGATCTCGAGGCTTTCGTTGATCGTGGCGATCAGGTTGGCGTTGGCTTCTTTGACGGCGTTGATATCGAATACACCGCGTTCCATTTCCTCGCGGATGACCTTGTTGGCATCGCGCAGGTTCTTGGCGTTCGATGTCAGCAACTCGTTGGTCAGGTCATTGGCGTCGCGCACGGCCTCTGCTGCCTCGGCGGAGCGTTGGATCGTCACGGCTTGGGCCAGTTGGGTTTCCCAAAGCGGCACCGTGTTGACCAATGTGGAGTTGATTTTGGTCACGAGCGATTTGTCGTTTTCCTGCACCAAGCGGATGGACGGCAGCGATTGCATTGTCACCTGACGTGTCAGTTTCAGGTCATGCACACGGCGTTCCAGATCGTCACGGGCCGACCGCATATCGCGCAATTCTTGGGCCATCATAACGGCCTTGTTCTCGGCGGCCTTGGAAACCTGCAATTCCTTTTTCGGGATCACCTTGGTGTCCAGCTCGTCGAGCTTGGCCTCGCCTGCCGCGATATAAAGCGCCAGTTCGTCGTAGAATTGCAGCGTTTTGTCATATAGCACATCAAGGCTTTCGATGTCCTTGAGCAGCACATGTTCATGGCGCAAAAGATCGTCGGTGATGTTGTCGATCTGGCCTTGGACGTCTTCAAACTTGGCCACAAATTTCGCCATTGGAGCGGCGCGGCCAAGCAGGCGTTCCCACCAAGAGCGCTTGCGGCGCACGTCAAGCTCGGACACGGAAAACCCGCGGATCGTGCTGACGATATTGCGCAGGCTGTCACCAGCAGGGCCTACGTCCTTGTTGCGTACACCAGCCAGCATGGATTGGCTGATCTCCTGAAGTTCGGCCTGCGCGCCGGACCCGAAACGCACGATGGATTGCGTGTCGGTCATGTCGACCTCGGCCATGCGCGTTTTAATTTCCGCAGTGGTTGGCTTGTCGGCCTGCGCGATTGTGATCAGCTCGCCTTTTGGCTCTGCCAGAACGACGGCTGTTACTTTTTGAACATCGGCCAATGTGGCCTCTGCTTTTTTGCGTGTGGTCTCAGACATATTATGTCCCCCTTTATTTCAGTCTTACGCCTTCGCGATCCAAACGATCACGCAGCACTTTGATCTCAATATCCATGTCGGTCTTATCATCGAGCAACATCTTGTTTGTTCGGGCCGCGAAATTCTGCTCAAGGTCGCCCAGCAGCGCCTCGTAATCAGTGCGCGCCTCGGCGTTCTTGGAGCGGCGGTAGATATCGACGAATTTGATCGTCGCGTCCTTTGCCCCCATCAAATAGACGCCCAAGAACTTGCGCGCACCAGTCAGGTCGCGCGGGTCTTCTTCGACGGTGCGGATCATCTTGCGTGCGGCGGCTTGAAATGCACCAACGCGGACCTCCAACTTGCGGTCGCCCAAGCCTTCGATCTGGGCTTTCATCACATTAAGATGTGCTTCTGCCTCGTCGACGACGCGGGCCACGCGGTCTTGTTGGAATGTGTCGATCCCTTCCATGCGTTTGTCACGCATCGGATCAAGGCCAAAGGCGGCAACATGCACAGCCAGAGCAGCCACGCCGTACAATAGCGCCGACAAGATGCTGGCATCATGGGCAAATGACGCGCACGCGACGCCGATCCCAGTGAGCGCCGAGGCGATCATTTTGCGCGGCACAGCAGGGCGGCGGGCCACCTTGCGGGCGTTATAGGCAGCCTCGGCACGCAGACCTTCGCCCACCAACCAACCAGCACCGACAAGTGCAGCAGCACTCAGCAGGCCCACGATCAGCGATACAGGCCCGTCAGAGAACGTCGTGGCGACGATGATAATCGCTGGTGGAAACAGCGCGCTGGCACGGCCTGCACTTGCGTCGACCTGCCGGTCGTCGACGGCAATCTCGCTTGGGCCGGTGCCATCTGGGCTGAATTTTCCGCCGAACCTTTTGGCCATTAGATCGCTCCTAATCCACCGGAGGTTACCCCGTACAAAAGCACGATCAGAGCGATATACGCACCGCGTTGGATTGATTTTGACATGACGCCCCCTTTCAGTTGCATCTAGGTACGGGTTGCCCCGATTACGAGTGCGTGTTGTTGGCCGCGCGTTCCGCATTCAGCTTGCGCGCATAGCCGGACTGGATGACTTCGACGGCCACCAGAACAACAACAGAGAAGTAGAATGTGGATTTCGACATCGGAACGATTTCTTTGTCGAACACCTTGATGTAGAGGTCTTTGTCACCCACGGCATGGCCTGCCTCGCCCAGTAGGACAACGCCGACGATTAGCAGGATGAACAGGCCAAGAACCTCGTACATGCGGTTCTTTTCCAAGAAACGCGTCACACCGTCGGCCAGCAGCAACATCGCCAGACCCGACAGAATGATCGCGACCGCGAGGATCGGGAACACATCGGTGATTGCCAGCGCCGAAAGCACAGAGTCGAACGAGAAGATCAGGTTCATAATCACGATCATGATCACAACGCGGGTCGCAGATTTGGCCGATTTGCCTTCTACGTCATGGGATAGGTCATGCACGGTCAGCATGTGGCGAATTTCTTTGACAGCGGTGTACATGATGAACACACCACCAATCACAAACACACAAGACGCAAAGTTGATGCCGCCTTCGATCACGCCGGGCCAGTTAAAGACATAGAATGGCTCTGACAGGGCGTCGATCAACTGGATCATCGTAAACAGCAGGACGACCCGCAGGGCCACCGCGATCAGGATGCCCCATGTGCGGACGCTTTTTTGCTGTGCGACGGGCGCGCGCTGGCTCTCGATCGAGATATAAAGCAGGTTATCAAAGCCTAAAACAGCCTGCAAAAAGCACAGCATGATCAGGTTGGTTGCGTTTTCAAATGTCAGTAGGTCAGCCACGGTCGTTATCCCCAGTAAGTACGATGTCCACTAACAAGCACAACATGGGGCGGGCAACAAGGGTTCCACCTTAACGCTTTTTCCCCGCAGGACTGTTGCGCTTGGGGCGATTGACCGCTTTTCGGCTGCGGGTGGGCGCAGGTGCGGGGCCAAGGCCTAGCTGGTCGCGGACCACGCGGCCTTTGACTTCCTCGACGCTGCCTTGCGCCAGATCACCCAGTTGAAAAGGGCCATAGCTGACGCGGATCAGGCGGTTCACAACCACGCCAATGGCTTCCATGGTGCGGCGGATTTCGCGGTTTTTGCCTTCGCGAATGGATACGGTCAGCCATGCGTTTGCACCCTGCTGGCGGTCAAACGTGACGATCATCGGTTGGTAGTTGATACCATCCACCGTGATGCCAGCGCGCAATTCGTCCAATCGTGCCTCTGACACGGATCCGTTGATGCGGACGCGGTAACGCCGCAACCAGCCTGTGGCGGGTAATTCGAGTTTTCTCTTTATTTCCCCGTCGTTTGTCAGGATCAGCAAACCTTCGGAGTTGATATCCAAACGGCCTACGGACATCACACGCGGCATGTGATCGGGCAGGGATGCAAAGACCGTGGGGCGGTCTTTTTCATCGCGCTCGGATGTCACAAGGCCCGCTGGTTTGTGGTACAGCCAGATGCGCGGCGCGTCGGGTTCGCCCACGCGTTTGCCGTCCACGACGATTTTGTCGTCGGAAGTGACGTTCAAGGCGGGCGAGGTGATCGTTTTGCCGTTCACGGACACGCGGCCTTCTTCGATCATCGTCTCCGATACACGGCGGGACGCGATGCCTGCGCGGGACAAAACTTTGGCGATGCGGTCGCCCTTTGGGGTGTCATTGGTCATGTGTCATGCCTTACGGATGTGTCGCGTCTTGCGCAATCGGCTTTGTGCCCGCCACAGACGTCGCACAGCCGAAAAAATGCCGTCCGTCACTGACACGCAGGCCATTTTCGCGCAGCGCATCCCCCATATGACGGCAATCGCCAAAGTTTTTCGTATAGGTGCCGATCATGCTAAAGTCTTGGGCACCTTGCAGAAATAGCCGTTCCAGCAGGGGCAGAACACCATCCAGATAGGCGCGGTAAAACGGGCGCAGCAGCCAGCCTTTTGGGTCTGATGCTTCGATCAGGCAAAAACTGCCACCCGGGCGCAAGATTCGCGCGATTTGGGCGGCAAGGACGGATTGTTGCTCCGCATTAAATGTTTTCAAGCCAAACGTCGCCACAACCATATCGGCAGATTGTGCAGGTAAATCTGTTTCCAGCGCGTTTGCCTCAAGATGGGTAATCCGGTCGGCATGCCGGTGATGAAGGCGCGTGACGGCGTGTTCATGCATCGACTTGGAAATATCAATCGCGGTGATTGTCGCACGGGGATAAATCGCAAGGACATGCGGCCAGACCTCTCCGGTTCCGGCCATCAAATCAACGACTTGCGGGGCGTAGGGGGCAGGGCGCGTGACTTTGCCGTCCACAATACGCGCCAGATGCGCCTGACCAGTTAGTCGCGTGACGCATTGCTTGCGCCACCACCAGATTAAGCCGAGCGATGATATAGCGCTCCACCGCCGGTAACGGGTGGAACAGCGGTCAAACAGGGCGGCAACATAGGTTGGATCATAGATATCGTCGGACATGACGCCACAGTGACCTTGCATTTGAGGGGTTGCAAGGTTTGCCAGAGGTAAGGCATGAAAACCTATGACATTTACCAGCCATATGGACGCCGCGATGGACGAGGCACATGCCGCCGCCGCCCGTGGCGAGGTGCCAGTGGGGGCCGTCATCATCGGACCGCAAGGGGTTGTGGCCAAGGCGGGTAACCGCACGCGCGAATTGAACGACCCGACCGCCCATGCCGAAGTACTGGCGATCCGTGCTGCCTGTGCCGCCTTGGGTCAAGACCGCCTGACGGGGTGCGATCTATACGTGACGCTAGAGCCGTGCCCGATGTGTGCTGCGGCCATTTCCAACGCGCGGATCGCGCGGGTATATTACGGTGCGAGCGATCCCAAGTCCGGCGGCGTGGCGCAAGGTCCGCGGATATTCAGCCACCCGCAATGCCATCACAAGCCAGAGGTTTATGATGGCATAGATGCGACCGCGTCTGAGGTGCTATTGCGGGAATTTTTCGCACAAAAAAGGGGCCAGTGACGGCCCCTTTTCGATGATTTAACAATTACTTATGCTTCTGTCGGGATGCGCAGAACCTGACCGGGATAGATTTTGTCAGGGTGTGTCAGCATTGGCTTGTTTGCCTCGAAAATCGCGTGGTAGGCAGATGCCTTGCCCATGGTTTTCTGGGCAATCGCAGACAATGTATCGCCACGTTCAACAGTGTGGAACACGGTGCCTTCGCTCGCGCCTTCCATTGCGTCCTCGACCTCTTCGATGCCGTCGACGTTGCCTGCGGCCAGAATGATCTTTTCGCGGGTTTCTTGATCAAGCGCCTTGCCCTTCATCACAACCTTGCTGCCGTCAACGCTGATGTCGACGTCCGTTGCGTCCAGACCCAGATCAGCCAATTCCTTGTTGATCGCTTCTTCTGGCGTGTCGTCCTTGCCGATCAATTTCTTGCCGGCACCTTTTACAAAGCTCCAAAGACCCATGATGTTTTCCTATCCATATTTATTGACGACTTTTGTCGTGTGCGCCTTAATTTAGTGGTAACGTAAAGAAATGCCAGCACAGTTGTGGGATGAATATGGAGTGGTTCGCGCAAATTGACGCCTATTGCGAGCGACTGGACCCGTCGTTCTGGGCAGAGCCTGTGAACGCGGCGACCAACGCGGCGTTTGTGATTGCGGCATTGGTTGTGTGGGCGCGCGTATCCCTGCCAGCGTCGAAACTTCTTTGCGTCATCCTTGGTGCTATTGGTGTTGGCAGTTTCTTGTTCCACACATTTGCAACGGCATGGGCGGCGCTGGCAGATGTGGCCCCGATCGGCCTATTCATTCTGGTCTATCTGTTTTTGGTAAATCGCGACATTGTCGGGCTGCGGGGCTGGATTGCCGTGGGCGCCACGGCGCTTTTCATCCCCTATGCCGCGCTGATTGTGCCAGTGTTCAACGCGTTGCCGTTTTTTCACATATCCACCTTTTACTGGACCGTTCCGCTGCTTTTGGTGGCTTATGGTCTTGTATTTCGCATCCTGCCGTTTTTTGTGGGTGCTGGGGTATTGGCGATATCGATTGCCTTGCGATCGTTTGACATGGCGTGGTGTGACGCCTTGCCGATTGGCACCCATTTCGCGTGGCATTGCCTGAATGGTCTCATGCTTGGCTTTATGATCACGGTTTATGATGCCCGTGCCCTTGCGGGACGGGGGCCGCGCGGGTAAACGAGCGGCAACATTTCCCGTTCCACGAGGCCCGATATGTCCATCGACACCGAAACCGCCCGCCGCGTCGCCAAATTGGCCCGCATTAAGGTCGAAGACGACGCGCTGCCTGCGCTGGCGCAAGAGTTCTCTGCAATCCTTGGTTTTATCGAGCAACTGAACGAGGTTGATGTGGACGGCATCGCGCCGATGACATCCGTGACACCGCAGCGCTTGAAGCGCCGCAAGGATGTGGTCACCGACGGTAGCCAGCAGCCAGCCGTTCTGAAAAACGCACCCGATGCCCGCGAAGGGTTTTTCGCCGTTCCAAAGGTGGTTGAATAATGACCGATCTGTCCAAACTGACCATCGCATCCGCCCGCGACGCATTGCGCAAAGGCGACGTATCATCTGTGGAACTGACTGACGCGTACCTTGGTGCGATCGACGGGGCAGGGGCGTTGAATGCGTTTGTCCATCACACGCCCGAGGTCGCAAAAGCACAAGCTGCGGCAGCGGATGCAAGGATTAAATCCGGCAATGCGCCTGATATGTGCGGTATTCCGCTAGGGATCAAGGATCTGTTCTGTACCAAAGGTGTGGCATCACAAGCCGCGTCAGGCATCCTTGACGGGTTCAAACCGGAATATGAATCCACTGTGACCACACAGTTGTTTGACGCAGGTGCCGTGATGTTGGGCAAGCTCAACATGGACGAATTCGCGATGGGGTCGTCCAACGAGACATCTGTTTACGGCAACGCGGTCAACCCGTGGAAATCCGACGACCGCGAACTGACACCCGGTGGGTCATCGGGTGGTTCCGCATCTGCAGTGGCTGCCGATTTGTGCCTTGGTGCGACGGGCACTGACACGGGCGGGTCGATCCGCCAGCCCGCGGCCTTCACCGGTATCACAGGGATCAAGCCGACGTATGGCCGCGTCTCGCGGTGGGGCGTTGTGGCATTTGCGTCATCGCTTGATCAAGCAGGCCCGATGACCAAAGACGTGCGCGACAGCGCCATCATGCTCGAGGCCATGTGTGGTCACGACCCGAAAGACAGCACCAGCATGGACATGGCTGTGCCGAACTTCGAGGCGGCCCTGACGGGCGACATCAAAAGCAAAGTCATTGGTATCCCAAAAGAATACCGCATGGACGGCATGCCAGCCGAGATTGAAAAGCTGTGGGAAGACGGCACCGCGATGCTGCGCGCCTATGCAATCGGCCAAGGTGCATCGACACAAACATTCCTTGGGATTGGTTGGTTGGTCATTTCCGGAACTGAACTGTTGGGACCGATGCGCGACAGGATGATGGTGCTTGCCTGGGCGCTGAACCTCGTGGTCGCCGAACGGGTGATCAGCCAGTTGCGGACGCAGAATACCGGTCCTGACATCCGAGCCACCGCGATCGGGACCCCGCTCGGTGACACCGGATCACACTCGCCTACCCCGGACCGGGTTGGCTGACACGAGCCCGCGGCGACCGCCGCCTGACGAGTCGGGGCACCCGTCGAGGCAGCCCGGCGATGTCCAGGCCGGCAGTGGCAGATCGTCACGCGAAGCGGTTCCGACGGCGCCTCCGCTGCCGATTGCCGAGTCCCGCACCGACGCCGGCCGCGGCCGTCCCGCCGCCGGGGTTCTCGGCCGCCGCCTTGATCGCCCCGCCGGTCTGGTACTTCACGTAGTCGTCGAGGTTGCCGGTCAGGCCGCGGCTGGTGCGCTCGTCGAGTGCCTCGGACACCTTCGGCGGCAGCGAGATGTTCTCGACCAGCACGCGGGTGAGCTCGAGCCCGTACTCGGCGAACTCGGGGGCGATGCGGTCGGTCAGGAGCTCGCCGAGCTGGTCGTAGTTCGCCGCCATGTCCAGCACCGGGATCTCGGCGCCGCCGACGATCGAGCCGAAGCGCGAGGTGACGAGGTTTCTGAGCTGGTTCGAGATCTCGTCGGTGGTGAACACGCCCTCGGTGCCGACGATCTCGCGCACGAAGAGCAGCGGATCGGTGATGCGCGTGCCGTAGCTCCCGAAGGCACGCACGCGCAGGCCGCCGAACTCCGGATCGCGCAGCATCAGCGGGTGCTTGGTGCCCCACTTCAGATCGGTGAAGCGACGCATGCTGCAGAAGTAGACCTCGGCCTTGAACGGGCTCTTGAACCCGTGACGCCAGTTCTGCAGCGTCGTCAGCACGGGCAGGTTCTTCGTCTCGAGCTCCCAGGTGCCGGGGCCGAGCACGTCGGCCACCTGCCCCTCGTTGACGAACACCGCCGTCTGCCCCTCGCGCACGATCAGCTTGGCGCCGTACTTGATCTCGTTGCCGTAGCGCTCGAAGCGGTACACCATCGTGTTGGAGGAGTCATCGGTCCACTCGATGACGTCGACGAATTCGCCGAACAGGCGGTCGAAGAGTCCCATCGGTCTAGCCCCCGGAGGTGGAAGAGACACCGGCGTGGATGCCGGCGCTGGTACCGGTGCCGCGGGCCGAGGCCGCCTTCAGCGTGCGCTTGAGCTCGCCCTCCATCTGCTCGAGCTGCTGCTCGGCCTCGGCCCGCCGGCGCTTGCCCTCGTCGGCGATCTGCAGGCTCTCCTGCACGGTGGCGATCAG
>ENA-ORXM01004016-ORXM01004016.1-marine-metagenome-genome-assembly--contig:-NODE-4016-length-13562-cov-3.602002_pt1 | contig 13562 bp, 13 predicted proteins | sample MGYA00237867_ERZ511480 | MGnify/ENA primary metagenome ERZ511480 (study PRJEB26309, sample SAMN06266103) | marine metagenome | isolation source: Algal blade | place: United Kingdom:Sidmouth, United...
TTCTGCAATAATGACCAATGAATTAAAAGAAGCAGAGAAATTCTTGTCTTATGCGGGTTCTGATTGTGGTATTGCAAATGTAAATATTGGTACTTCTGGCGCAGAAATTGGTGGTGCTTTTGGAGGTGAGAAAGAAACGGGTGGCGGACGAGAGTCTGGATCTGATGCTTGGAAAGTGTATATGCGTAGGCAAACAAATACTATTAATTATTCTAACGAATTACCTTTGGCACAGGGGATTAAGTTTAGGTTGTAAACTTAATATTATATTTATTCTAAAAGTCACTTTTGTAGAAATGTGACTTTTTTTCTTTTATGGTTCTAATTAATAAGCCTTAAAGTATTATATTGTAGGCTATTAAATAATCAATTAACCATAAACCTTAATTAAAATGAGTAAAAAAACATCCTATCTTTTAGGGATTCTACTCACAATTATTCTCGGTACTATTTTGTATTATTTTCTATGTTGCAGTGTATGCTGTGGCAAAGAAACTTGCGAACATAAAAAAACTGAGACTAAAAGTGCTGTAGTTCCAGAGATTGAAGAAGCTACTAAAAATGCATTTACAATAAGTGATGCTGATGGCGACTTTAATCTAAAGTTGAGTGATAATTTCAACTTTAAATCATCCGCCTATTCAATTTTAAACCCAGTATCTGTTGATGTTGAAAATGGGGTTTTAAAGCTTAAGGATTACCTTTTGGGAAATCCTTTAAAAACAGTAGATATTACTGGTTTCTATAAAAATGATGAGACTAATAATTCTGCATATCCAAATCTAGGATTAGCAAGGTCTAATGCAGTTAAAAACTACCTTGTCTTACATGGAGTACCTTCAAAACAGATAGATACATTTGGAAAATTAAATGATGGCTTAAAGCCAGACGAAAACAGCACGTTATTCGGGCCTTTAAAGTTTAGCATATTAACAACAAACGAAAGCACTAATGCTGCTACTTTGGAAGATTTAGAAAAAGGATGTCAAGCTTTAAGAAATGACCCATTAATATTACATTTTAAAACAGGTGAAGCTGCTATTTTATTAACTTCAGAACAGCGTAAAAAATTAGCTATTATTTCACATTGTGTGGATAAATTAGGCGTAAAAGTACAAGTTGTTGGTCATACTGATAATACAGGAAATGCGCCAAACAATGTAGTTTTAGGAAAACAACGAGCAGATTTTGCAAAAGGATATTTAATTGAAAATGGTATTTTAGAGGGTAACATAGAAACGTCATCAAAAGGACCATATGAGCCAATTGCAAATAACGCGACAGAAGAGGGTAGAGCGGAAAACAGAAGAACAGTAATTACAATTAACTAAAATTAAAAAACTATAAAATTATGAATTGGTGTATATTAATCCCAGTAATAGTCGGAATTATTTGTGCGATATTAGGTTACTTGTTAGGTAAACTTTTAAGTGGTGGAAACCATAATGATTGCGAAAATAGAATTAGAAAAATACAAACAGAATTAGACGCTTGTAAATTAAATAAAGTATCATTAGAAGGTGATTTGAGATCAACAAAAGCATCTTTAGCATCATCATTAACTGCCGCTAAAGTAGCGCCTACGAGTGCTGCGTTAATAGCTTTTGATGCCGCTGGCGCTAAAGCTGTTTTCGGTAAAAAAGTTAAAGAAAATGATTTAACTGTAGTTGAAGGTATTGGTCCAAAAATCCAAGAGTTATTTCATAAACATGATGTTAAAACATGGAAAGCTTTATCTGAATGTACAGTAGATAAATGTCAAACCGTTTTAAATTCAGGTGGAGAACGTTATAAAATTCACAAACCAGGAACATGGCCAAAACAAGCTAAATTAGCTTATGAAGGTAAATGGCAGGAACTTTCAGATTGGCAAGATAAATTAGATGGAGGGAAATAGCCTTAAACATTTAAAAATATCCACAAAAAAACCGTTTCATTACATGAAACGGTTTTTTTGTATCTTAAAAAGTATTGTTAAACCATTTTAATAAATTTAAGTCTAAGAATCTATAAACATCATTATTTAATTGATATTAATAATTTTGCTCAATGAAAACTAAGGATATACAACATTTATATAGACGTATTGGTTTCGGAATTCTGCCGGTAAATTTGAATAAGCTGTCTAAAAAGAGTAAGAAAGTAATTATTAATGATCTCTTTATAACTTCAAAAACGGTAACACCTTTAAAAGTAGACATTACAGAAATAAAAAAAATTTTAAGTGGTGCTGTCAAGATGAATTCTAAATTAGATTCACAAACCCGATCAAAAATTCAAAAATTAGACAAACAAAAGCAAATTGAACTTAATGTTGAATGGATTAGTCGGCTTACTAACTCATCAGAAATATTAAGAGAGAAAATGACACTTTTTTGGGCAAACCATTTCGTCTGCAAAGATAGTAGTATCACATATATTCAAAATTTTAGTAATACACTTAGAAAGCATGCTTTAGGTAATTTCAAAGATTTTGTAAACGCTATATCAAAAGAAGCTGCCATGACAAAATATCTGAACACCAAGCAAAATAAAAAGCAAAAACCTAATGAAAATTTTGCTCGGGAATTAATGGAGTTATTCACTTTGGGAGTTGGGCATTATTCAGAAGAGGATATAAAAGAAAGTGCCAAAGCATTTACCGGTTATAGTCATAATTTACAAGGTCAGTTTGTGTTTAAGAAACACCAGCATCACGAAGGAGAAAAAACATTTTTTGGTAAAACAGGCAATTTCTCAGGAGAAGATATTATTGCCATTATTTTAGAGAAAAAGCAATGTGCCACATACATTTGCGAAAAAATATACCGTTATTTTGTTAACGATACCATTGATAAAAAACACGTTAACGCCATGGCAGATGTATTTTATAAAGATTATGATATCGAAAATTTAATGCGTTTTTTATTACTGTCAGATTGGTTTTATAACGAAGAACACTTAGGATCAAAAATAAAATCGCCAATTGAGTTTTTAGTAGGCCTAAAAACGGTGGTGCCTATAGAATTTAAAAACTCAAAACAGTTGCAATACTTCCAAAAACTATTAGGGCAAACACTATTAAATCCACCAAATGTAGCTGGTTGGAAAGGCGGAAAAAACTGGATAGACAGTAACACCATTATTTGGCGATTAAAATTACCATCGTTATTACTTAATGGTGCTTATATTTCTAATGTAAAAAAAGGCAACAGAGATTTAGAAATAGAGCGATTCAAGAAAAAACATGGTAAACGTTTTAAAACAAGTGTTAATTGGAAATATTTCGATTCGGAGTTTGAAAATGTAAAAATTAATGATTTTCAAAGTCATTTATTAGCCTGCGATATTACTACGGAAGCCAAAAAGCATCTGGAAACTCTAGAAAAAGTCTCTAAACGAGAGTACTGCATACAACTCATGTCGTTACCAGAATACCAAATGTGTTAATTATGGACAGAAGAAAATTTTTAAAACAATCGTCGTTAGCAAGTAGCTTATTTATGGTTCCTAGTTTTGTGCGAGCATTCGAGAAAGTAGCTAGTAATAAATTAGGTTATAAGCGCTTGGTAATTATTCAACTCTCAGGCGGTAATGATGGTTTAAATACAGTAATTCCTTTTCGAAACGATTTATATTATAAGGAGCGTCCAACGTTAGGAATAGCTAAAAAAGATGTTATAAAACTTAATGATGAGGTTGGTTTAAATCCAAGTTTAAAGCCGCTCAAAAGGCTCTATGATAAAGGCTACTTATCCATAATAAACAATGTAGGGTATCCAAACCCAATAAGATCTCATTTCCGGTCTATGGATATTTGGCAAACCGCTACAGATTCAGATGCTTATTCTCAAAGTGGTTGGATAGGACGCTATTTAGATAATTACGGTAAACACCCATATAGTGCTATAGAAGTAGATGAGAGTTTATCTTTAGCTATGATGGGTGAAAATTTAAATGCTATTGCCACCCAAAACCCTAAAGCCTTATATAATTTATCAAAAGATCCGTATTTTAAAAAAATCCATAATCATCATAATGATGTACATTTAAGTGAGCATAATTTGGGTTATTTATACAAGTCCATGATTGCTGCAGAATCTTCGGCTAAATATATTTTTGAAACTAGTAAAACAGTTTCTACTACAAAAGAATATCCAAATAACAAATTTGGAAAACAGATGAAAACCACAGCACAGTTTATAAATTCTAACCTAGAAACTAAAGTGTTTTATACCTCTTTAGATGGTTTTGATACACACGTGAATCAATTAAAAAAACAGAACAAACTTTTAAGTATTTATGCGAGTTGTGTAGAAGTCTTTGTACAAGATTTAAAAGATAATAATACCTTTAAAGACACATTAATACTAACATTTTCTGAGTTTGGTCGTCGAGTAAAACAGAATGCAAGTGTTGGTACAGATCACGGTACAGCCAATAATGTATTTGTAATTGGCGAAAATCTTAAAAAACAAGGGCTATACAATAATATGGCAGGCCTGAGTGATTTGGATGACAATGGAGATTTAAAATTTGAAATAGATTTCAGAACCATCTATGCTACAGTGCTTAATAAATGGCTGGAAGCAGATGATAACAATGTGCTTAACAAATCTTATAATCAATTAGATTTTATTTAAAATAATTAGGGCGTTACCACAAGGGTCGGGCTTTACTCTATATCTTTTTTGCTTTTAATGGCAAAAAAGGATGCCGTTTCAATCCCTAACGCACTTATACGCCAACTTTTAGCGTTTTATTAATTTATTTTTATGTAAAAAATTATTAATAACAATTAGGCAATATATTCTTATGGGTGATAATTCGTGAAATTCGTGTCAAAAAACTATATTTACGCATGCAAATCCCGAAAGGAAAAAAATTATATTTCGCTTCAGATAATCATTTAGGAGCACCAACTAAAGAAGCCTCTTTTCCTCGTGAAAAAAAATTCGTTGCATGGCTAGACGAAATAAAACACGACGCAGCAGCTATTTTTCTTTTAGGCGATTTATTCGATTTTTGGTTCGAATATAAAACCGTAGTTCCAAGAGGATTTACAAGAACTTTAGGGAAACTCGCAGAAATCTCAGATTCAGGTATCCCTATTCATTATTTTGTTGGAAACCATGATCTTTGGATGAATGGCTATTTTGAAGAAGAACTAAATATTCCCGTTTACCATAAGCCAAAAGAATTCATTTTTAATGATAAAATTTTTTTTATAGGTCATGGTGATGGTTTAGGCCCTGGTGATAAAGGCTATAAACGCTTAAAAAAAGTATTTACAAACCCTTTTTTTAAATGGGTTTTTAAATGGGGACATCCAGATATAGGGATGAGAATTGCCCAGTATTTTTCAGTAAAAAATAAAATGATTTCTGGTGATGATGATGCCACCTTTCTTGGTGAAGACAATGAATGGTTGGTACTATATTGCAAACGTAAACTAGAAGATAAGCACCGCGATTTTTTCGTGTTTGGTCATAGGCATTTACCGCTAAATATAGACCTTAACAAAAACTCAAAATACATTAATCTTGGTGATTGGATTCAATATTATACTTATGGTGTTTTTGATGGGCAGAATTTAGAGTTAAAGGAATATTAGTTTTATCACTTTGTTAGCAAATATGTACTGCAAGGAGGATTGAGGCGTTTTGTTGAGCCTCTTTTTTGTGTTGTTGCGTTTATGCAACATAAAAAAGTAACTGCTGAAAGCCTGTTTGCTATTTTTCATGGCAACTTGCCCTAAAAAAAATTAATCATCCTTTTCATTAGCTTCCATATCCGCTCTTAAATCCAAATCTCTAAGCACAGGGTTTTTAATTCCAACAGTTACCACCGTTATTAAAGTCATAATGCCACCAAAAACAACTGCCGCAACAGGTCCCATCAACTTAGCAGCTAAACCGCTCTCAAAAGCGCCTAACTCGTTTGACGATCCTACGAACATAGAATTAACCGAAGACACGCGACCACGCATATCATCTGGGGTTTTTAACTGCAATATGGTTTGACGAATAATCATAGAAATACCATCTGCAGCACCACTTATAAATAGCATCAATACACTAACCCAGAAAATGGATGACAGCCCAAAACCTATAATACTAATACCAAATATAAATATAGAAATAAGTAATTTTCTTCCTGTGTTTTTACTTATTGGGATATAAGTAGTTATAAACATAGTAATAATACTTCCTAGAGATATTGAGGCGTTTAAAATTCCAAAACCTTCACTACCAACCTTTAAAATATCTTGTGCAAAAATGGCTAGAATAGCAACGGTTCCTCCAAATAAAACCGCTATCATATCTAAAGTTAAAGCACCCAAAATAGCCTTGTTTTGAAAAACAAACCGAATACCACCTTTTAAACTTTCTTTTACAGGCTCTCCTATTTTTTTGTTTAAAACAGGTTTTTTTTTAATTAGAAATACCAATGCGAATGCTATTAACACTAATACAAAAACTAAACATAATGTATAAGGAACACCTATCCAGCTAATAAAAAAACCTCCAAATAGTGCGCCTAAAACGGCAGCTGTTTTCCATGTACTTGTGCTCCATGTAGCTGCGTTTGGGTATATTTTTTTAGGGACAATTAACGCCACTAAAGAAAAAATTATAGGTCCAAAAAAAGAACGTAGAAAACCACCAAAAAAAACAAGTGCATATATAAAATATAAAATAGATGTTGTGGACCAGTAATTAACAACCTCTTCTGTGGTTAATAAAAACAACCCTAAACTAATAAGAGAAAAAGCGGCGATACATAAGGCAAATAAGTTTCTTTTTTCTCTTTGGTCTACAATATGGCCAGCAAAAAGAGCCATAGTAAAGGCAGGAATAATTTCCATAAGTCCAATAATACCAAGAGATAGCGGATCTTTTGTTATGCTGTAAACTTGCCACTCAATGACTATAAATTGCATAGACCACCCAAAAACCAAAAACAACCGTAATAATAAAAAAATGTTGAACTCCTTAATTCTTAAGGCTGCATAAGGATCATTTTTTGCCATAATTTAAAGTCTAAATTACTTTTGTTTTTTTAATCCTCTCAACTTTAATTGTAAACTTACATTACCTTTCCACTCGTTTTCGTCAATAGAATATACAGCTCTAAATTGTTTTCCTTCAGAAATCATATCAAACTTATCACCCATACTAAAACCAATTCCAACTATTCTACATGAAGACTCTGGTTGTGTAGCGGTTAATCGTAAATGTGTTTTATCTGCGCCAACACATTTTCCATAGCCTGTGTCTATTAAATTTTCAGTTAGAAAAACAGGGGTCATATTACTTGGTCCGTATGGTGCAAATTGTTTTAAGATTCTGTAAAACTTTGGTGTTATATCCTTTAAATCAATTTTAGAGTCTATTTTAATTTCTGGTATTAATAAATTTCTATCAATAGTTTTAGAGACTTCATCTTCAAAAGCTTGTTTAAATGCTTCATAATTTTTCTCTTCAAGGGTTAAGCCTGCAGCATATTTATGACCTCCAAACTGTTCAATATGTTCTTTACAATTTTCTAAAGCATTATAAATATCAAAACCTCTCACGGAACGCGCAGAAGCAGCTAATTTATCACCACTTTTTGTAAAAACTAAAGTAGGTCTGTAATAGGTTTCGGTTAATCTAGAAGCCACAATACCAATAACGCCTTTATGCCAACTTTCGTGGTAAACAACAGTAGTAAGGCGGTTCTGTTCTTTTTGTTCTTCAATTTGTTTAAGAGCTTCTTCTGTAATGCGCTTATCTGTTTCACGTCTATCCAAATTATAGTCATTAATCTCTGCAGCATATTTTTGCGCCATATCTGGCTCCTCTTCTGTTAATAAGGTTACCGCATAATTTCCATGTTTCATTCGTCCTGCGGCATTTATTCTTGGAGCCACAATAAAAACAACATCGGTAATGGTTAATGTGGTTTTTTTAACTTGATCTAAAATAGCCTTAATCCCAGATCTTGGATTTGTGTTTATTACTTGTAAACCGAAATGAGCTAAAACTCTATTCTCCCCATTTATAGGAACAATATCTGCACCTATGGCAGTAGCCACTAGGTCAAGATATTCAGTTAAATCTTTTGCTGTTTTCCCATCTTTAGATGCTAATGCTTGTACCAATTTAAAACCAACACCGCAACCACAAAGTTCTTTAAAGGGATATTCACAATCTTCTCTTTTTGGATCTAAAACAGCAGCAGCTTTTGGAATTTCGACTCCTGGTCTGTGATGATCACAAATAATAAAATCGATTCCTAATGTTTTTGCATGTGCTACTTTTTCAACAGACTTTATACCACAATCTAATGCAATAATTAGTGTGAAATCATACTCTAATGCAAAGTTTATACCTTTATAAGAAATGCCATAACCTTCGTCATACCTATTAGGAATATAGGTGTAAACTAAATTATGCTTTGTTTTTAAGTATGATGACATTAATGCGACAGAGGTTGTTCCATCTACATCATAATCGCCATATACCAAAATATTTTCTTTGTTAGTAATTGCTTTTTCAATTCGAGCAACAGCCTTATCCATATCTTTCATTAAAAATGGATCGTGCAAATCTTTTAAACTTGGTCTGAAAAAGGTTTTAGCATCGGCATACGTTTCAATACCTCTTTGTACTAACATTGTAGCAGTAACAGGATCAACTTGAAGTGCTTTTTGTAAAGCTTTAACTTTATTAGTTTCAGGTTTTGGTTTTAATGTCCAACGCATTTAGAGGGTGCATTTTTTTAATTGTTTCTACTGAACTGGAAAAAAATCTACTTTAGTATTATGGAAATGAGTTTCTATAGTTAATTTTGAAAATTGGCGAAACATTTCCATAACGCCACAATATTTTTCAATGGATAAATCGACAGCTCTTTGAAGCTTTTTTTCATTTAAGCTATCACCATAAAAATGAAAATGCATTGCTACTTTATCATAATACTTTGGATGCTCATCTGTTAAATTAGCTTCTGTTTCAATTTTAAATGTATCAACGTCAAGCTTCATTTTTTTTATTAATGCAGCTACATCCAAGCCTGAGCAACCCGCTAAACCAGATAACATTAAAGCTTTAGGTCGGTAACCTTCACTTTTACCTCCGTTTTCTTCTCCAGCATCAATAAATAAATTATGCCCTGACGGATTGGTACTTTCAAACCTCATGTCGCCTAGCCATTTTGTAATAACCTGAACTGCCATTTTTTTATTTTTTTTGTGATGTAATTATTTTATTTAGTCGTATTCAAGCAACATCCTTAATAAAAAAATTAAATTTATTTTTGATGTTTCTTGTAAGTATCAAAAATACTGCAAAAATTAAAACTATGCCTTTAGTAACGCCATTATCTGCTAATCATAATAAAGAAACCAAAGAACTTACTTAGGTTTTTTGTTCTAATCGGGGTTTAACCATACAACATCGTCCTGTAATAGAGTAATTTTTATTAATTTAATAAAACTGTTATAGCAAATTAAGGCAGAGCGACTTCTGCTTTAAAATGAATGATTATCTGAGTTTTAAGTTACTACTATAAAGCACATGTTAATTACGTTGAGGAATGTTATAATGCAAGACAAGAATAACTAGATAATTTAGGCAATATAAAACACATTCTGTTTTTAGTAAGGCAGTGCCTGCTGCATTAGATTTTAATTTACTTTCAAGTTAAGTTCGAAAGGATTTTGATAAAGAAATTAAAAACCGTTTACATAAACATTGAGATAAAGTTAAAATAGTTTCAATTTTTGGAGTTATTTTAGCTTCTGAAATTTTAAATCGTTGAAATGATAACATGGTAAACATCTATTGAAGCAGGCTTGTTTGAAAGTAGTAATTAACACTTAAGCAAAGAAGTTTGAGAGAAAGTAATCCCAATCTTCGATTATAGGTATAAAACACAAATAGTTTATTTAACCCCTTTTTACGGATAACACATTTTTGTATTTGAAAAAGAAAAACGCCTCAAAAATTTTAACAATTATATAGCAATAAATTTTAAATAAGTCCTGTTATTTAGTTCTATATTAGATCCATCTCTCAAAAAAATCTTTTAATTTTTATAAATTATTCTTTTAAAAAATACAGAAGTGGTTAATATTGTTTCTTTTAGAAAGTTTATTTCTATAAATTAGATAGATAAGATTGAATTAATAGTAGAATATGATAGCTCCAGAATTTCCTAAAAATGAAAAGCAGAGACAAGCTGCTTTAGAAAAATACAAAATTTTAGACACGCTCCCAGAAGAAAGCTATGATAATATTACAGCATTGATGTCCTACATTTGTGATGTACCCATATCATTAATTACACTTTTAGATAAAGACAGAAATTTTTTAAAATCACATTTTGGTGTACCTTTTAATCAATCGCCTCGTAATATTTCATTTTGTGGTCATGCTATCAATTCAGAATCTCAAGTAACTATTATAGAAGATGCAAGAAAAGACGAAAGATTTATTGATAACCCATTAGTTAGTGAATTTCAAGCCATTTTTTATGCTGGCGCTTCTTTAATAGACTCAAATGGTTTTAAATTAGGAACTTTGTGTGTTTATGATCATAAACCAAGACAATTAACCACACATCAAATTGATGCTTTAGTTGCGCTTTCTAAACAAGTTGTTAAGTTGTTTGAACAGCGATTACAAAACATTAAACTTCTTAAATTCCAAGAAACTCTTAGAAAAAGAAATGAAAATTTAAAGAACTTTGCACGACTTGTATCGCACGATTTAAAATCTCCATTATCTAATATTATTTCATTAACTGAACTTTTGGAAGATGAAAACAAAGGTAAATTAAGTGAAGATTCTTTACAGTATATAGAGTATTTAAAAACCTCATCCAACACCTTAAGGGATTATATTGACGGACTACTAAAATTCTATAATAGTGATGATGTATTATTAGAAAAACGAGAAAAAGTTAGTATTAAATCTTTGCTTCAAGAATTAGAAACTATTGCTAATATAGACACCAATACATCCCTAAGTTTTAAAACAGAGGTCGACACAATTCTTATTAACAAATCTGCTTTAATGCAAGTGTTAATAAACCTTATTACTAATGCCATTAAGTACAACTCAAAACTAAAATCTATAATTGAGATTAGTTTAGTTGAAACTAAAACACATTATTTGTTTAAAGTAAAAGACAATGGAAAAGGTATTCCTAATGAGTATTTAATTAAAATATTCGAACTTTTTTCTGTTGTTGGAACGTTAGATAAATATGGAAACAAAGGGACTGGTGTAGGCTTAGCTACAGTTAAAAAAATAGTAGAAGACCTTAAAGGAGAAATCTCGGTAACTTCTGTTGTTGATGAAGGAAGCGTTTTTAAATTTACATTACCAAAAAAATCATAAAGCCTAAATTTTTTTAATTTTTCTAAATTGTAGCAAAATTAATATTATAATAACAAATGCAGAAATTACTTTTCCTTTAAGGCATCCATTTTAAAGCTTAAACCTTCAAAACCTGTTTTGATAAAGTTACTGATATTTTGATGCCCATCTCCGTTTGGAGTTTTTAAAACATCTTCAAAATAAAATTGCCCAAAACAAGCTAAAGTGTCTTCTTTAGATAATTTTTGCATTTTTGCAAATGCAAATAATTTACATGAGCCAGAGTTTTGTCCTTTGTTATTTTCCAAGGTACCATTTTTAAAAGCGGTAGGGGTAAAATTGTAATACTTATCAATAATACTCATAGTTTCAGAAAAGTTAATATTTTCTGGAGTTTCTTTTAGTTTGTTTTTGAAAGATTCTATATTCATTTTGATATTTTTATTATTTATTTTTTCCTCCAACCACTATAACAATTTCTCCTTTTGGCGGTTTATTTGTGTAATGTTCAAGAACTTCTTTAGCTGTTCCGCGAAGGGTTTCTTCAAATAATTTAGTGAGCTCTCTAGATACAGAAACGGGTCTATCTTCCCCAAAATATTCACAAAAATGTCCTAAGGTTTTTAACAATTTATGTGGGCTTTCATAAAAAATAATAGTTCTGGTTTCTTCTGCTAATATTAAAAGGCGGGTTTGTCTTCCTTTTTTTATAGGTAAAAAACCCTCAAAAACAAATTTATCATTTGGCAAACCAGAATTTACTAGTGCTGGTACGAATGCTGTTGCTCCAGGCAAACAGTCAACCTCAATATTATTTTCAATACAGGCACGAGATAATAAAAAACCAGGGTCTGAAATTGCTGGTGTTCCAGCATCACTTATTAATGCTATCAACGTTCCACTTTTTAATTTCTGGATGATATTATCAACCGTTTTATGCTCATTATGCATGTGGTGTGATTGCATATGTGTTGAAACCTCATAATGCTTTAGGAGTTTTCCTGAAGTACGCGTGTCTTCTGCTAGAATTAAATCAACTTCTTTCAATACTTCTATAGCTCTGAATGTAATGTCTTTTAAATTTCCAATGGGTGTTGGAACGATGAAGAGTTTACTCATTTATTTATTTCAATTTTTTGAAATCGTGATTACTTTATATTTGTGTTGGTTAGCTTTTGGCTAGACAATTATCAAGCTAAAACTAGGAACGGAAATATTTATATTTATGAGTTCAATAATAAAAAATATAAATTAACGAATAAAGCACAACCGCGATTTTTCGCGATAACATTCAAATTCTAATTAAATTTAGCTATTATTATTTCCATGAAACGTTCCTCAAACTCTTCCTTTCCTTCCCAGTTATCGTAATCTGGTTTTACCATATCAACAATAAATTTTTCAGCATTGGTGTACGTTATAAAGGTGTTTAGTTGTGATAAAACACGATCATAATCTTCACTTTTGCCATCGAATAAATGTTTTATAAATGCAATTTTATCGTTAAGACCTATATTAAACCCTCCTGTTTTAAGTTTTTCGTTTAATGATTTTTTATTGATTTCAACACCGTTTGTGGTATTAGAAACGGGCTCGAAAATGGGAATATCTTCAAACCCTGCTGTAAGATCTTCTAAATCATGTTTTTTTATAACTGTTTTTGGTATGGCTTCTTCAATAAGAGTTTCAATACTTTGTATTTCTTCTGCATCTTCTGGCATAAATGCTACCATGTCCTTTATTTTGTTCATTACAGGTTCCATAATAGCATCCTCTTCATTATCGTCAAGATTTATATATATTTTGTCTTCAACCTCTATATTATCACTTACTTTATTGTTAAATGCGCCATCTAGCATTGTAAAGAATGAGGAATCGTTACCGATAGTTGGTAGGTCATCTTCAAAATTTTCATGCGCAAATTTTAAAACAGATAATTTCTCATAAAGTATTGAAACTTCAGTATGCATTTTAATAACATCTTCTTTTCCTTTTAGTTTGAGAATTCTATGAGCAATACTTACAAGTTCAGATTCGAGCTTCTTCTTCATTGTTTATAAATTTTAAATTATTGCACTTTAGGTTTTTGTTTTTTAATAAATTTATGCCACCTTTATACGAAAGAATAATAATTTCTTTTTAGTGTTAAAATTACGAAATGTTTCTTGAAAATACAGTAAATCATAAAGAACAATTTGGATGGATTGAAGTTAT
>ENA-ORXM01004017-ORXM01004017.1-marine-metagenome-genome-assembly--contig:-NODE-4017-length-13558-cov-3.681107_pt1 | contig 13558 bp, 15 predicted proteins | sample MGYA00237867_ERZ511480 | MGnify/ENA primary metagenome ERZ511480 (study PRJEB26309, sample SAMN06266103) | marine metagenome | isolation source: Algal blade | place: United Kingdom:Sidmouth, United...
AATGCGTGAGTACCTGCGCTGCTTTACCCCAGAAACGGTTCACGCATCATGTGAGGATTACCGCGCCAGCGCTACCATCGACATGACTCATGATAAGGCTGATATCGACGCGGGCGTGGGCATCATTTGCCCGGTTCTGGCTCTGTGGGGAAATAAGGGCTATGTGGGTAATAAATACGACGTGGTTGCCGAGTGGAAAAACTGGGGTACGGATGTGCGAGGTGCAGGCTTACCCTGCGGTCACTATTTACCCGAAGAAGCCCCCAATGAAACGTTTAAGGCGCTGCTCGAGTTTTTCACCACTTAAGGTTTAACGCCGACTCACCACGCTCAGGCTAGTATCAACAGGTGCGGCTTCTGTGATGGCGAGACCCGAGTCGATACACACCCCTTGCGACGCGTTAATATCGAGCGCCGCTTCTACAGACCCCATGATGCAAGCATTACTCTCAATCTCGACAGAACCATTTGACTGAAAATAGGCAAAGGTATCGCTGCCAGAAGTGTAGCGCAGATTGCCGCCCGTATAAACGCGCACACCTATGCTGGGACCATTTCCAGACGTTACGGGCGCTGATGTTGCGGCGAAGGTGAGGTTGGCACCAGCTACAACGCTCGTCTGGCCTTGAAAATTTACTGTACTTGTCAAGGTGAAATCGTTGCCGCTGTAGAGGAAGCTATCGGTTACCGTTGCACCGCTTAGGGCGAGAGCGCCATCCTTGGCAATTACCTGGCTGTTTTGAACGTTGCCGCCACTTATAGCGACGCCGCCTTCGACAATGACGCGTACACCATCAAGGAGGGTGCCACTCGGGAATGACAGGTCACCATTGACGCAAACGGTTTGCCCTGCCCTAAAGCCCGCGCTCGCAACATCAGCCTGGGTGTTTAATACTGGCGGGGTTGCGTAGCTCTGGTCGCAAGGACTTAGCTGCGCGGCAAGCAGCGCGTCAGTGTCTAGCTCGAGACTAAACGCTTCTCTACGCTGCCTAGGTGCAGGGCTACCCGCGACCATTTCGCACAGGTCAGCGTGACCTGAAGGCGCGCAGGTATAGCCTGCAAGATTTTCGGCGGCAGTCACCTTGAGGTTGTCGGGGATACCGTCAGCGTCGGTATCTACGTTCATATCGTAGGACAGCCAGATGGCGCAGCGGCCGTCTAATTGTCTCGAGCTGCAAGCGCCTAGTTTGGATAAATCAGGGGTAGAAAACGTGTAGCCCGTGTTGCCATGAATAGCGGCGTCTGTTATGCGCGTACTGCCCCAATCACTAATCGTAACGCTGCCGCCTGCGCTGAGCCCCACCGGCTCAACGACCTGCGACATGCTGCCTAGCTCGAGCACGCCCTCGCTTAGAAAACTCGCCTCTCTCGGTCCCGTACCTGTTGTTTTCAAAACGGCTTGCTCGGGGCTGAGCTGTGTGTAGTTAACAGCTACCTCCGATGCGTTGACAAATGCGCCTGAACGTCCTCCCACCAAGTTAAGACGGGGCGCGGCAAAGTTTGTGGGTAGTGTGCCATTAGCGTCAGCCTCGGCTTGCAGTGCAATCAGTGACGCCTCAAAGATAAGCTCTGAACGGTGCTGGGCGACAGCGTTGGCACGTACGTTGTCACCGATGCTCAAGTTCGATTGGGTTAAGAACATGGTGCCGAGTCCCATAATGAGAATGCTTGCACTCACTAGCAGTGTTACAACTACGGCGATGCCTTGACGTGATTTCATAAATCCTCCCTGACCTAACGTGCAACTAAGTTATTGTGGAATTGAACGGGGATATCGCGGTTGCTACCGTCGGCAAAGCTGAGCTGCACCGTCAAGCCGCTAAGCTGCGCTAAGTCCGGCACCTGTGTGCTGACGCCTCCATTTTTCAACCTGAATTCGGTGACGTTAAATCCTGTAACGCCTCGAGCGACTTCTTGAAACCTGCCTCTGCCAGCTTTGCGCACAAGGGCTGTGCGGTCTGACTTTATCTTGAAGACAACCTCGTTGAGTTTCGGCTGGGGCTGAAATTTATCTTCATAGAAGCGCACTTTGATTTGGTCGCGGCTGGGGCTTAGTTCAAGCGCTGGCAAGCCACCGAAATCGCGGCTACCGTAGGCAGCGTCCGTACCCCTGAACCCTGCCAAGCTAAGCTCATAGCGCAGTAATTCACTAGCGGCTTCAACCGATTGTTGCTCGAGGCTTAGCTGCTCGTTTGCATCTTGGGCGCGCTGCGTGCCTTGTAATAAACCTGCTAACAGCGCTAAAAGTGTGCCCAGCATGGCGGTCGCCAGCAAAAGCTCGAGCACGGTAAAGCCTGAGCGTGCCCGTTTCACTGACGAACCACCGTTTGCAGCTCGAGATTTGTTTTTGTGCCCCTAACCTCGACATTTATCTGATGAGCGACGAGTTCGCTTGCGTCAACCGTTCCGTTGAAGCAGCTAAGGGTTGACGAGCTGTAGGTGCAGGGGTAAGTATGAACGGTGCAGCTCAGGTGACCGGGTAGTCCTGAGAGACAGGTATCCGTTTGGGCGCTACTGGCGCTGTGTACGCTTTGGCGTTGACGCTCGAGTTCGGCCTCGGCAAAACGCGTGACGCTCTGGACTTGTTTGGCTTGGCTGCTTGCTTGTAGGCCCGAGCCCTGCAAGGCGGCAACGCCCAAAACAGAGACGGCGGTCATAGATACAGCAATCAAAAGCTCTAAAAGAGTTAAGCCTTTGTTCATCTTAATTGACCCGCTCAATCCGCGTGCGTACCCCTTGATTCGTGATGACATGATAGACACTGCCGTTCACAGAAACCGCCACGGTATCTGCGTAAAAGCCCCCTGTACATCTGCGCGCTTGCCCCGAAGGTAGCCAGTAAAGGCTTGTCGGTGACGCGTCGCTGTTACGCTTGCTAATTTTTGCAGCGCCGTAGCCTTTTACCGCCAGTTTGTGAATAAGCTCGGTTGCCGCCGCGTCGCAGCTTGTTGCCTGGCTAGTCGTATTGATTCTGGTTTCTATTCGGTCACTGTAAAAAACGACAGCGACGGCTCTGTTGCGTTTGATTGCTGAAAAGCGGGCCTGTTGGATGCTGGCTCGCACAGACTCCGCAAGGGTACGCGCTGCGGGTGGTTTAAGCTGACTTACTCCGAGCGACAGCAAAATGCCCAAAATAGCGAGGGCGATTAAAACTTCGGTAAGGCTAAAGCCTTGTTTGATAGTTTTCATTTTATGAGTCTCCCAACTCTATTTCGTTTTCCTACTTCGTCTTCCAGGAAAAGCCTACCTAGAGCCAACTTACGACTCTTGCACTCATTCAGGCGCTTTTTAAGAAAAGGCGTACAGCTAGTGATGGTGTTTGCAAGCCGTACAAGATGTGGTAGCCTAGCGCTGTGACAGCCGTAAGCGACGTTCAGCCTAAAGGGGGCTTTCTCGTTAAGACTGAGGTCTTTTCTGGAACCCTTGGCGAACTCGCCTACGCGCTACGAACCGACAAGCTCAAACCTCAACAGTTAGATGTTTATAGGCTGGTCACAGATTATCTGGCCTATTTTGACGAGGCCGCCCAAGATGACCTCAATTTGGCCTCGGAAGCCCTACCGATGGTAGCGCGGGTGGTCGAGTTGAAAATACGCTTTTTACTGCCGCGCCCCCCTAAAGAAAAAGATGACTTAGAGGAAGAACTGCTTGAAGAAACTTTAGAGACCATCACACTACTTGAAGACCTAGAAGAAGCGATTGTCTTCTTAAAGCAGCGCCGCGAAGCGCGGCGAATTGTCTTACCCGCCACCGCGCCGCGCCCCGATTATCCTCGTGCTGAACGGCCCATAAAAATAGGTCCAGACAAGCTTATGCAACTCGCCTCGCGCTATTCGTTCAGTGCTTATTTTGAAATGGCAATCGAGCGCCTGACGATGGCAAGCGCCATGAAAAGCCTCATGAAACGGCTCAAGTCGTTACGGCGCGGTAAATTGACCGACCTGATTGAGCATCAAACCTGGTCGGTGCTAGCCGTGACCTTTACAGGTATGCTCGAGCTTTATAAAGAAGGCAAGGTCATTGCCACCCAAACAAAACCTTACGGACCTATCGAAATTGAGCTAGCTCAGGTGCAAGAAAAGCGTGAAGCTGCTTAGTACCAGCTTAGTACCAGCTTAGTATCAAGGAACAAAGAAAGTTTTCTCTTAACTGTGTCTATACGCTAAAGTAAACTATGTCCGACTTATTTAACCGTTTAAACAAGGTTGAACTGCTCGAGTTCAGCAGCTTATTAGGGTCAGATGCTGACAGTTACAGCCTAACCGAACTCGACGGCTTTTTACACGGCATTCTTTGCTTACCGCGCATGGTCGCGCCAAGTGAGTGGCTTGAAGAGGTATTACCAGAAAGTGTGGCAGCAACGAAAGCCCAAGCAACCCGCACCCTTGATTTAACTTTTCGCTACTACAACGCGGTAGCCGCTGGCTTACAAAATGAATCACCCGAACCGCGTTTAGATGGCTCCGCTGGTCAAGCCTGGGAATGGCTTACGGGGTTTGGACAAGGGTTCGGGTATGAACCAGAAGCCCTTATAGAACTCGCCGACGCCGAAGCTGAATTGCTTCAAGATAATGATAATGTGGCTATTACTGCACTTGTCTTAGCCTTTAGTCTTGACCTTGAGAACGCGCCTGAAGACGAAGACAGAGATGAGTTTTTAAGCGCTAAAGAAGGTGTTAAAAACATGTTGGCTGAGCAAACACCTCAAGATAATCTTGGCATGATAAAGGGTTTGCTGCTGTCGGTTTATGACTTACTTGAACCTGCTAGAAAGCAGAACAAGAGAAGCTTAGCGCAAAGCAGTGAGCCTTTGGTGCGGGAGCAGCCAAAGCCTGGTCGTAATGAACCCTGCTACTGCGGAAGCGGTAAAAAGTATAAACATTGTCACGGTAAGTACGGGGCTGCTTAAGCTTAAAAAGCTACCAACCCCACGTCCCTGCGCCGCCCTTAAAAGGTCCCACAATGTCAGAGGTAATCCAGCCGCCATAAAAGTCGCCCTCTTGTTTCTGAACCTGCTCGTCACCTATATAGCAGGCGTCCATCTTGCTCGCATAAAAGGCCAGATAATCTTTCATCGGAAGAAAAGCTTTGGTTGGGTCGGGATAGCTCCAGGCAGCGTTGACGGCCTCTTTATTGTCAACTTGAACGGTCCAGTAAACAGCGCGACCTTTAAATTCACAGCCTGTAGAGCGTGATGTTTGGCTCAAAAACTGCATCTCGATATCTTTTTGCGGTAGGTAGTAGGTGGGTGGGTGACTCGTCTCGAGCACCCTCATCGCCTCTTGCGTGTCAGCAATCGTCTGCCCATTAAAAATGATTCTGATGCGTTTGTTGACAATCTCGAGCTTAGGTGGGCGCGGATAATCCCAGACGGATTCTTGCCCGGGGGCTGGCTCTATGCGTTTAGGTCTCATAACTTTAAGTTTAGAGGGCCGCTATGAACGAAACTTGGTAGGGTGATGCAGTTGAGGGAATTAGAAAATTCAAAATTGAGAAATTGAGTAGGTGAGTATGATTTTAGAAGTGGCAATTTTGAATGTTAAAGCGGGGCAAGCAGAAGCATTTGAAAAAGCCTTTAGCGAGGCGCAAGCTATTATCGCGTCTATGAAAGGCTACGTTTCGCACGAGCTTCAGCGCTGTATAGAGGGGCCTAACCGCTACCTCTTGCTGGTCAACTGGGAAACCTTAGAGGACCACACAGAGGGCTTTCGTCAGTCCGCTGAGTACGAACGTTGGAAAGCCCTCTTGCATCACTTTTATGACCCGTTTCCCACGGTTGAACATTACGCGTCAGTCTTTAGTCACCAGACTCGAGCCAATTAATTTCATCTTGACTAAGCTCTAACTCCATTGCAGCCATGTTTTGCTTAAACTCTTCAGGCGTGCGGCAACCGACCAGTGCAAAAATATTGAGAGGCTGGCTCATAACGTAGGCCGTAGCGATTTGCGGCAGGGTCAAGCCCTTGTCCTTCGCCATTTGCTCGGCGCGGTCAAGGCGTTTGAAATTGTCCTCTACGCAGTAACTCGTCACGCAGAGTTTGTCTAAATACTCATCAAAGCTGTCTAGATTGTCACGTCTAAACCGTCCAGAAAAAAAGCCGCCTGCCAAACTCGACCAGGTGAACAAGGGCGTGTCGTGCTCTAAGTAAAACTCCCTTGCAGCCTTGCCCGAAGGTCCACTGATACTCACGCAGCCTTCCCAGGGTTCTTCAACCTGCTCGGCTAAGCTAAAGTTGGGGCTACTGGCAATAAAGGGGGCAAGGCCGTTCGCATTAGCGTACGTGTTCGCCGCTTGCAAACGCTTATGCGACCAGTTCGAGCCACCAAAAGCGCGTATTCGGCCCGCCTCTAAATGTTCGTTAAGAACATCGACAATCGGTTCGATGGGTACAGAGGGGTCGTCGCGGTGTAGCAAATAAAGGTCGATATAGTCAAACTGAAAGCGCGCTAGGGAATCGTGAATATCTGCCGTAATGTCGAAAGGTGTAACGCGCTTGCGGTCTTGGTTATGATGCGCCCCTTTGCCAATCATGACGATTTTTTCGCGCAGTCCGCGCTCGCGTACCCAGTGGCCTACGCCGCGCTCGTTTGTGCCGTTGCCATAAACATGGCCTGTGTCAAAGGTGGTGCAGCCCATCTCAAAAACAGCGTCTAACAGCGCGAATTCTTTTTCGACATCGTCACCGTTCACCATCACCGTGCCTTGAACTAGGCGTGATATAGGTTTGTCGATACCAGGAACTTCTCCGTATTGCATATTAAGCCTCCGCGGGGTAGCGCAAGCCCCACTGTGCGCGAATTTTATCTAAGGTTTTCATGACACTTAAGGTTTCGTCTAGCGTCATGGTGGGGGATTCTTGCAGGCCCTCGCGTATACAGCGGTTAAGCTCGAGAGCCTCATAATTATAGCCGTTCAACGGACAGTCAGGTTCAAACATTTCAGGCTCAGCGCCATTTTTATATAGTGTGAAGGAACTTGGTCGCCACCAACCCGTATGCATATGAATGCGACCTTCAGTCCCAATAAGAAATGCCTCGTGAGGTGTATTGAGCTGTATCGCTGTAGATAGTAAAGAAAGTTGCCCCTCGGCATGTTTGAAAAGGATAGCCGCTTCCTCATCAACCCCTGTTTTGCCCAGGTTGCCAAAGCTCTTTATATCTGTGGGTGCCCCTAACAAACTGTGTGCCAGGGCAACCGGATAAATGCCTACGTCTAGCAGCGCACCGCCGCCAAGCTCCGGGTCGAATAGTCGGTGCTCAGGTTTGACCTCGCCCATTCTAAAGCCAAAATCAGCCTGTACCATCCGCAGTTCACCAATGGCACCCTCAGCTATAAGCTCATGCACTTTGAGAATGTGCGGTAAAAAGCGCGTCCACATGGCCTCCATTAAAAATTGGCCTTGCGATTTGGCCTCAGTTATCATTTCTTGCGCCTCAGTGGCGTTCATAGCAAAGGGCTTTTCGCATATAACGGCTTTACCCGCTCTTAGCAGTAGCAGCGTGTTCTCTTTGTGAAAGGGATGCGGCGTGGCAACGTAAACGGCGTCAATATCAGGATCGTTGGCCAAAGCCTCATAACTCGAGTGACGCCGAGGAATGCTGAATTCATCGCCGAAAGCGTCGGCACTCTCTTGCGACCTCGAGCCGACAGCTAAAAGTTCAGTGTCGGGCAAATCGTTTAAGCCCGTAGCGAATTTGTGGGCAATTGAGCCGGTGCCCAGAATGCCCCAGTGAATGGTTTTTGTCATGGGGAATAGTTTAACCTTATGGGAATCTAAAATCTAAAATCAAATATCGAAAATCAAAACTTGCTCTGGCGTATCTCTTCACACCCGTAGGGGCAGGCCAAGGCTACGCCCGACTTCGTGAATGTGCCTGCCCTTTTTCGCAGGCGGGTGGGGTTAGCGGTAGAAACGTACAATGGACCCATGAAACTATGCGTGTTTGATTTTGATTCGACGCTGATGGACGGCGAGACGATTGATAGGTTGGCGGCGCTGGCAGGGCGGCAGGCTGAGGTGAGCGCGATTACCGAGGCGGCGATGCAGGGTGAGTTGGACTTCTTCGAGGCTTTGACGCGGCGCGTTGCCTACTTGAAAGGGCTTGCCTATGACGAGGTCGTATCCACATGTCAAAATTTGCCTCTAATGCCAGGTGCGCCTGAAGCCATCACGGCCCTAAAAACCAAAGGCTACCGCGTCGTTATTTTCTCCGGCGGCTTTCGTGAGGCGACGAGTTACCACGCGCCGCGTCTTGGGGCTGACGCTGACTTTGCCAATTTCCTGCATCAAAAAGAGGGCGCGCTAACGGGACTTGTCGGTGGCGAAATGATGACGAGTGATGCCAAGGGGGTCTTGCTCGAGCGCCTTCAAAACCTCCTCGGTGTTTCAAAGGCAGACACCGTAGCCGTCGGTGACGGCGCAAATGACCTGAGTATGTTCGCGCACGCTGGCACCAAGATTGCCTTTTGCGCCAAGCCTGTTTTGAAAGAGGCAGCGGATTTTGTGGTGGATGGTAAGGATGTGCGGGGGGTGCTCGAGTATATCTGACTGGGCAAAGGAGAGGGGGAGCAGGGGAGAGGGGGTGAAGGTTTACAATAACGTATGACCTTTTCTCGATTTTCGATATTTGATTTTAAGATTGCCCCTCTATGAAAGTTGCTATTGTCACCGGAGCTGGAACAGGTATTGGTAAACATACTTCGCTTGCGCTCTTGCGCGAAGGTTACGCGGTTGTGTTAGCAGGTCGTCGCACTGAGCCCCTCGAGTCCGTCGCACAAGAAGCGGAAGATGACTCAAAAGTTCTCGTCGTGCCAACTGACGTAAGCGATACAGCCTCAGTCAAAAACCTCTTTACCCAAAGCAAAAAAACCTTTGGGCGGCTCGACTTGCTATTCAACAATGCAGGTGTCGGTACGCCTGGGATACCGTTGGAAGACTTAAGCCTCGAGTTATGGCAAAAAGTCGTCGCTATCAATTTAACAGGGTCTTTTTTGTGTACTCAAGAGGCTTTCAAGCTTATGAAGTCGCAAGACCCCAGGGGCGGGCGCATTATCAACAACGGCTCGATTTCAGCGCACGCACCGCGCCCGAACTCGGCACCCTATACCGCGACCAAACACGCGATAAGTGGTCTTACTAAGTCAACCCAGTTAGATGGGCGCAAATACGACATTGCCTGTGGTCAGATTGATATTGGTAACGCTGATACCGACATGGCGGCACGTATGAAAGAGGGTGTACCACAGGCCGACGGTTCAGTGAAAGTCGAACCGATGATGAACCCTGAAGATGTTGCCAAGGCAGTTGTTTATATGGCGAGTTTGCCGCTCGAGGCAAACGTCCCCTTTTTAACCGTGATGGCAACCAAAATGCCGTTTGTCGGGCGGGGCTAGGCGAACATCAGAACGCCGCGTACAACCTCGCCTGCCTCCATATCATCAAAGGCTTTATTCACGTCGTCCAGCGGGTAGCGCTTGGTGATGAGGGCGTCTAAATCTAGAACGCCGCCCCGGTACAGCTCGAGTAACCTCGGTAAGTCGACTTTGGGACGACTCGAGCCGACAAACGACCCCAGCAAGCGCTTGTTTTGAAAGATAAGGGCGTCGGCGGGAATAGGTACCTTGTCCTGAATACTGTGCATCCCTGTGACCGTTGCAGCGCCGTAAGGTCCGGCAGCAGCGACTGCTTGGGCAATCGTCGCAGCGTTGCCAACGCTATCAAACACATAGTCAGCGCCTTTCCCTGTTAGTTCACGTATGGCTTCGATGGCGTCCTCATCTTTAGCGTTGACAGTGTGGGTTGCGCCTAAGCTGCGGGCGAACTCGAGCTTACTGTCCATCACGTCGACAGCAATCAGCGGATAACAGCCTGCCATCTTCAAACCTAAAAGAATACTTAAGCCCACGCCGCCGCAGCCGATAAGCGCGGCCGAACTTCCAGGAATGACTTTTGCCGTGTTCATGACCGCGCCGACCCCTGTCATCACGGCGCAGCCGGTAATGGCGGCAACTTCAAAGGGTACGTCATCCGGTAACGGAAGCACGCTTGCTTCTGATACGACGGTATATTCAGACATGGTGGCGGTGCTGAGTAGTTGTTTCAAGCCCAAGCCATCCTGGGTTTGAAAACGAGAGGTTCCGTCGGATAGGTAGCCTTGAAAAGTCGTCGCCGGAAAGGTTTCGCACAGGCTGGGGTGACCTGCTTGACAACTCGAGCACACATCACATGATGGCAGCCAGTTGAGCATCACGCGGTCACCCGCCTTGACGCTTTCTACACCTTCACCCACCGCGTCCACCGTGCCTGCGCCCTCATGACCCAGCACGAGTGGCGGTCTAGCGCGAAGCTCGCAGCGCATCGTGTGCAAGTCCGAGTGGCACACGCCCGCCGCGCCCATACGCACTCGCACTTCACCGCGCTTAGGCGGCGCTAACTCGACGGTCTCAATCTTTAATACACCACACTCGCGGGCTACGGCGGCTCGAACGTTCATAGCAAAACTCCTTTTCTGGTTCATACCCCTACGTCGCTCTCTTTTTCGTTAGCGAAGGGCGACCACAAGGGATCGCCCCTACAGGTGTGAGGGTGAAAGGTACATATTTTTCGATCTTCGATATTCGATTTTAGATTTCCTTCTAACCCTCCCCCAAACCTTTTAGGCGTAAACCGCTTCTCGAATACCCTTAATATACCCAATCGCAAACAGCCGCCCGATGGATGAGTAGCCCGCGTTGGTGTTGTCGTCGCCTTCCATCGTCGGCACGTGGTCAGGGCGCAAGACGCCGTTAAAGCCGATGTCTTTGTAGACTTTCATGCAGGCGACCATGTCGGTCTTGCCCTCGTCGTGAAAGGTCTCGACGAAATCGTCAGGTGTGCCTTTAACGTCGCGCATATGGACGAAGAAAATTTTGTTTTGTTCACCGAAGTGGCGAATAACGCCGGGTAAATCGTCGGTCATAAGTGTAAAGTTGCCCTGACACAGTGTTATACCGCTCATAGGGCTAGGGACTAAATCGAGCAGCCGCTGAAAATTGTCGACGCTGCGCATTATGCGCCCTAAGCCGCGAATGGGCGAGAGCGGCGGGTCGTCGGGGTGCATGGCGAGTTTGACGCCTGCCTCTTCGGCAACGGGGATAACCTTTTCTAAAAAATACTGCAAAGTCTCCCACAGTTTTTCTTCGCTTACCTCGCCTGCTTCTGTGAGTTCGGTTGAGTTATCAGCGTGGCGGTAACCTGTGGCAAGTGCGCCGCCCCGTGAGGGTACAGTGGTCGAGGTGCGCATCCAGTTGAACACAGGCATCCATTCGTAACACCACACGCCCACGCCGAGTTTGCCTAAGTTGCGAATGAGTTCGCAAGCAGTTTCAATTTCCTCGTCACGTCCGTCGAGGCCCAGTTTGGCTTTAGTCAGGGGTGGGCGGCTCTCCAAAACATCGAAGTTAAAACCACCCTCTTCATAAGATGTTTTTAAACGTTGTAGGGCCTCGAGACTCCAAGGAACGTCCCCTGCCGTTTTCAGTCTAGCTGCCCGTTGTGCGTCAGTCTCACCAGGGTTGAGAGTGCCAAAGTCCATCATGCCGACGACGTTGTCCACGCCGCACTGCTTGACCATACGCCACAGTGGCGACGGCTCAGGCGGCAAAATTTCAGCTATTTGAATCATGATTCTCCTTTCAGGAGATAGTTGTTAGTTCTTAGTCATTAGTCCTTAGTAAAATTCTCAAACTAAAAACTAAAGACTAATAACTAACAACCTCTAACTCCATAGCCTGTCGTGCGACCAGTCGGCGTCCCAAAGGTCGGTAGGCTCGAAATAGTTCGGCGCGTCAGGGTTTAGGTGTTCGCGCATCAGCTCTTCATTGATGCCTTCAAAGCCCAAACCTGGGGCTTCGGGTACGGGAAAGTAGCCGTCCTCGAGCAGCGGTTTTTCCATGCCCACTACCAAATCAGCCCACCAGGGAATGTCGGCGGCGTGATGTTCTAAAGCCAAAAAGTTTTCTGTCGCAGCGGCGCAGTGAACGTTTGCCAGGGTTGAGATAGGTGAGCCTGCCTGGTGCAGCGCCATTGAAATACCGTGGTCCTGGGCCATATCGCCAATCTTTTTCGTTTCCATAATCCCGCCAGAGGTCGCTAAGTCAGGGTGGGCAATGGCGATGGCTTTTTGCTCGAATAGGTCCTTGAAGCCCTCTTTTAAATAGATGTCTTCACCTGTGCAAATAGGCGTGTTGACCGCCCTCGAGAGTTCGGCAAACTGCTCAGGATACTGCCAGGGAATCATGTCTTCGTACCAGGCCAGTGTGAACTTATCTAACGCCTGTCCCAAACGAATACATGATTGCAAGCCGATGTGTCCAAAGTGGTCAGCCGCCAAGGGAACCTCGTAACCGATTTCCTGACGGACCGCCGCAACGTAGTCGCATAAAATATCAATGCCCTTGTCTGTGATTTGAATGCCTGTAAACGGGTGCATGATGTTCACGCTTTCGCGCATACCTGGAGGTGAAACGAGAGTGCCGGGGATGTTCTCGAGTAGCTTGATACTCACGTCCATCTTTAAAAACTTAAAGCCACGCTCCTGGCGTTCTTTGATGCGCTGCCCCATTTCTGCACCTGTATCTGCTTCGGGCGTATCACAGTAGGCCAAAACTTGGTCGCGAAATTTACCGCCCGCAAGTTGATACGCAGGCACACCGTAAGCCTTACCTGCTAGGTCAAAGAGCGCCATCTCGACTCCGCAAACCCCGCCGCCTTGTCGACCATGGCCGCCAAACTGCTTGATTTTGCGAAAAATCTTGTCGATATTGCAAGGGTTTTCGCCAATCAGGTGACGTTTTAGAACGAGCGCGTACGTCGCGCTCGCCCAGTCGCGGACCTCGCCATAACCAACAAGCCCCTGGTTCGTATCAATGCGAATGATCGAGGCATTGAAGGGAAGGTCGACTAGATTCGCTACGCGCATATCGGTGATTTTCAACTCGGAGGGGCGGGAGTTTTTGTTGACATTGTCTTCTAGGGAGGGCATGGGTTTCCTTTCGGGGAATAAAAGTTTTTAGTTTTTAGTCGTTAGTTTTTAGATAAGGTCTTTTCTGCAATCTTCCTTCTTTCTTTTTGCTTTAAGTCTTCATTGCTTTAAAGTAAGTATCGCTATTCCAAAGCATTGACTGAGCGACCTTATCATTTAGCTCGACGCCAATGCCGGGGCTTTCCGAAACGTTCATCCAGCCGTTTTCGACAAAGGGTTTATCGCCGTCGCATAGGTCGGCCCACCAGCTTACTTCGCGGGCGTGGAACTCGAGCAGTAAAAAGTTGGGCACCGACGCCATGATGTGACAAGCCGCCATCATACCCAGCGGTGAAGACACGTTATGCGGCGCAATCGGCACGTAATAAGTGTCCGCAAGTTCAGCAATACGCTTACCCTCCATAATGCCGCCCGCCTTGGCTAAGTCCGGCATGATGATTTGGGTCGCCCCACGCGAGAGGAGTTCGATAAATTCAAAGCGGGTGTACTGATTTTCGCCTGTGCAAATAATCGTGCTGGTCGAGGCGGCGATTTG
>ENA-ORXM01004020-ORXM01004020.1-marine-metagenome-genome-assembly--contig:-NODE-4020-length-13537-cov-9.383952_pt1 | contig 13537 bp, 11 predicted proteins | sample MGYA00237867_ERZ511480 | MGnify/ENA primary metagenome ERZ511480 (study PRJEB26309, sample SAMN06266103) | marine metagenome | isolation source: Algal blade | place: United Kingdom:Sidmouth, United...
CAGGTGTCGGTACCGAGGCCCGGTCCGGCTACATCAGCTCAGCGGCGAATGAGCGCGGGTTCTGACCGGCGCTGACATGCTTGCCGTCGCATATATTTTTCCGCCGACACCGAACACCAGCGTTCAGCTGCACTGGATGCAGACAGTGGTTCTGGCGTAGCCAGGTTCACTGACTGGGTCCAGTGACGGCTGCAACGTATTGTTAGATCTGTTTTGCAGATGAGTGGCGCGGTTCTTGGCGCTACAAAACATTGCTCACCTGTACTCCACCGCTTAAAACTCCCTCAGCATGTTCCATTTCGGCGGAGACTAGATCTGTGACTAATGAAATTCTCTTTTCCATGATGCTGCTAATCTCGACCGCATAACTCTGATCCTGTCCTGAAGTTCCAGAGGTGCCAAGCTGAACCTGATCAATCGCCACTGGCTCAATGTAAATTGCGTCTATTAGATCGGTTATCTTCACTGGCAGCACGACTCCGAGATCGGCTTGCGGCATGCTTGCAAGAGTACCACTCGGCAAATTGCCCACTCGATTGATAATTAATCTTAGTTCGTTTTCACTAGCATACTCCAGTCGTTTTACAAAACACTTTTCTACGGCGTTGTTCGGAGTCGGGTCTTTATCAAAATCAAGATAGTTGACCATACCTTTATACATTTTGTCATTTTGTCTTCTCCGGCTACCATCAATGCTAAGAAGAAGTCTTTCAGCCGTGGTAGATATGGCGATCTTGAACGATTGATCATCTGGCGTTTCGTTAGGAATTTGTCCGTATGCCCTCCACATAAGGTTCGTTTCGTGCATCGATTCATTCCAGCAGACAGCGTAGCTAGTATGTGTTGACATCAAGCGCAACATGAAGTCATGTGCATTTGCAACATGCCCGTCGTCTCCTTGTTCCGCTAGCTCCTCATGTGATGCAGAAGAACTGGCACCTGAAATGCGCCCCTCATTGAAATCAGAAAATTGGTCGATCCGAGAAAAATACAGCGTTTTCTCTTCCAATAGCTGTTTGAATCTTGGAAAGCTCAAATACCTCCATATTCTCGCTGATGGGTTTGGTGCTTTAACGCCAGCTGGTATTTCCGCTTCAAACATTGCTTCCGTTAACGCCCCTTCAATCGTAAAAATACAAATTCGACAGAATACTACCTACAGATCTAACATCCAGCGATAACCTGCAACTTGACGCGGACGGACCGGAGCGGCAGCGCAGGGAGAGGCCGCGTCAAGTTGTCAGGTTCATCGTGTTGTTGGGTGACGAGTTCGATCTAGCGGCCTTCCAGTCGACTCGCCTACCCGACTTCCTGCATGGGGCGAGTTCGTGGCGCAGGCAGCACACGGTTCTGGTTGCGGAAGTGGGTAATCACATCCTCGATCGTCTCGCAAAGCTCGCCGTACAAAACTACCGGATCATCGCCGTGTATTCCTGTAATAAGATCAGGACACTTGCCAATATAAACTTGATCAGCTTCGTCCCACTCCACCCACTTGTGGTATTGGTCTATTTCTTTCATTTCTTCAGACTCTCTATGGCCTGCGCGATCTGCTTCTCCTGATACTTCTTCGCGTCGTCGCCAGCCTTTCCGCTCACAGTGATTGCTCCAGGATATCGTTCGTGAGAGTACTTTCTATGCGAACCCTTACCACCGGCGATTTCGTTGAACCCTGCGCCACGTAGATCGGATATTAGCTCTCGAATCTTGCGTGGCATCTATTCGTTCGATTTGGTTCCAGGAGTTCTCCGACAGACCGCTCTGCAACTCTTGCCACAAGCTGCATCAACATTCTACAACCCTTCTGGCACCGCACGAACCGCCGGTAGCAGGCCCATCCCGTACTCGATGGGTAGTGCGCCAATCTGGGCATCGACACGAGTTCGCTAGAGTCACCCAACAAAGCATTCAGGTGCAGTTGCGGCCGGTGCGCGTTCTGCGATCCCGCGGGTTGCGTGCCGGCCGCAACTGACAGCTGCAATGCACCGTTAGAGCTACGCGCTAGTTGCGTCGTCTACAGATATGATCTTGTATTTCAGTGCTACGAAGTAGCCATCCCATTTCCGGCCACGCGATTTCACATCTATAACTTCCGTTGCTAGAAACTTGCCGTTTGCGTTTCGCCATATGACACTGTCTCCTACTTGGGCAAGTCTGGCTCGTGAGGTGTGATCGTAGTCGTAGGGGCTCCCGATGGATTCGATTCGTTTTCTCGGGGCCAGCGCGATCCAAGATATTGAGGAATCATCTGAGTAAGCGTGAATCGCGTCATCACCTGCGGTGCTCCACTTCGTCGTGAATGTAAAATCATCGACTCCAAAAGTGTACCGACCGTTGTTGTTTGAATAGTCAAAACCTGTATTTCCCTCAAGCGCTGTGGAGGCGTATTCGCTTGATGCGGATCCGCCGACTTCGGTCGAGGTTACGCCGCTGCGGGTTCGCTCTTTGCGGGTGATCTCCTTGACCTCGTCTATCGCTTCCTCGGTCACCTCAGCACCCAGCAGTTTGTTGGCCTGAATCAGGAATCCTTCCGGGTTGTACATGTGATAGCTATCAACTTTGCTGCGTCGAACGATTTCTTCAATGAGTTCGGGGCGAGGGCCGATCGTCTTCGGACCGTTGCTTCTAACTTGCCACCACCAATCCGGCTTTCCATCATCAGTGATAAATATGATCCCTTTGACATCCGCGTGGGCAGCGTAGGTAATGATTTGCTCCCAGATGATAAAGTCACCATACTTTGATTTATAGGTTAAGTCGCCGTAAGTGAACTCACTCTCAATGTCGTTTCCTTTTCCCAAATCCTCGAAGCCTGGCGGAATTTTGGATTTGTAACGCGACTCTGCGGCGGACATTATTTCATTTAGTGCTGATTGGCTTTCCGGAGGCGAGCCCACTCTTTCTGCTAGGAGGTAGTCGAGCTTGTTTCGAATTTCGTCGGACGAGTTGACCGTGGTACTTGTTCGCGCCAACTTTGTGAGCTCTTCCGAAAATTCTTTAGTCGTGCGCTCGAGTTCGGTAATAAATTTACCTGGATCGATCTGACTGTGTCGCTTCTCCAGTTGCAGTTGGTCTAATTCCGATTTAGTATTTGCCAGAATTTTATAGACAATGCGCGCAACTTCTGTGAATCGTTTTTGTTGTTCGCCGATCACGCCCAAACGATTTCGTTGAAATTCGAGTGCAACGTGATACGGAATCCATACTCGATCCGCGACCTTTTCGATGACACTCAGCAGTGCATCCCGGGTGGATTCTTGGTATCGATATAAATTGAGAAGCACGTTGGTGTCGAACACGAATGTTGCGCTTCCCCACAGGTCGCGCAACTCATCGTCAGCGAGTGGGTAGTAGCCTCGAAATATTTTCTTCATGCGAGGGCGTTACAGAGTTTTCTCACGATTATTCTCCGAATCGGTCAATTCTCGACAAATGTATTGTCGTGCATCCTGTCGCGGCTCAGTGTCCCGCGCGACGTCCGCTTCTCTAGTAGCTATGTGGGCGAATCTGCTCCGGCAGACTCACCGCGATGTCGATCGGGAGCTCTAACAAGTATTAGGCTGAGTCGCTCCTGTCAGGGATATCCCGACTCAGTTTCTGCTGAATAATGCTGAGTCGGTCTGCACCTAATACTGCTGCAAGGCTATCGGGCTTGGCCGCCGAGTACCTCTTGATCTTCAACGATCTCGCGCCTCCCGATCGCCGAATCGTCCGAGCCTCGGTCTGGCTCGATGCAGTACATGGCGAATCAGGCTGAGTCGTTTTCAACCTGAAAGTGAAGAGTCGGGCCTATCGGATTTTTCGCGCATTCTTTCGGTCCAAAACGAATGCTGAAGCGCTCTTGCGAAAATTCTCGTTTCCATCCTCGAGAGAGCGACAATAGATACAAGGCGATGACAAGTTGGTCGTAGCCATCGGTCGAACCTTCGCCAGCGCGATGAATGCGTGAACTGTCTCACGGTTCGGGCAGGTTCGTCCAACGGGCTCTCGATGTCCGGGTGCCGGTGTTGTCAGCTTCTCACCACGGATCAAGACCGGCTTCGAGCGCGTGTCCGGAAACTGCCCGGAGCCACAGAAGGAACGGCCCACCTATTCCGGCGAACCGACGTCCTCGGACGCTTCGTCCTCGCTTCCGCCGTCAGGGGTATCCGCAGCTGATGAGGGCTCCGACGCACCGGGCGCCAGCCCGCCTCCGAAGATCCCCCGGAAATTGCCTGTCCCGGGGCGGGTGTCCTCGGTGGCGGCACCGCTCGTGGAAGGTGTGCTCCCGTCGTCTTCGAAGTCGTCGGGCGTCCCGGATTCGGGCGATGGCGGCTCGGCGTCGTTACCGCCGGGCGCGAGATTTCCGCCGCCGAAGATGCCCTCGAAATTGCCGACACCCGGACGCTCGCCTCGCTCGTGCGCGCCGCCGCTCTGGCTCGGTCTGGCCGGGCTTTCGGACCCGGCCGGTGGCGTCTCGGCCTCTTCGGCCGCTCGTCGCTCGGCACGCTCCCGGTTCCGCTCCCTGAGGGCCTCGATCCGCTCGGCGTTGACGCGACGCTTCTCGTCGAGCACCTGTGCCTTGCACTCTTCCACGCCGACGGTACCGGCGAGGAACACCGTGCCGGCGCCCGCGATCACGACCAGCACGATCAGGATCAGCGCGGTATCGGTGAACCAGGGCCTCTGGGCGAGCGGCTCGCGGGCGGGATCGATCACGGCGAGCTGACCGGCGTGCGCGCGGGCGGCCTCGCGCCGGCGGAGCACTTCATGGACGGCGGCACCGATCAGGGTCAGCGCGATGATGACGACCGCGAGCGCGCTGATCGACGGATCGATCCCGTAGCGCACCTTGCTCGCCAGCTCCTTGGTCAGCGTGTTGGTCGAGATCGCCGTGAAGACGGTGGTGTTGTAGTTCTCGAACGAGGCGAGGAAGGCGAGCACCGAGGCCGAGGCGATCGCGGGCTTGAGAAACGGCAGGAGGATCTTCCGGAAGCTCTGCCAGTGGGTCGCGCCGAGATCGAGGGCGGCCTCTTCCTGGACGCTCTCGAACCGCTGCAGGCGCGAGATGAACACGAGCATCGTGTAGGCGGCGATGAACGTGGACTGGCCTACGATGGTCAGGAAGAAGCCGTCGTAGAAGACGGACTCCCGCGTGAGTCCGAACATGCGGGCCACGCGATCCCAGAACAGCAGCGTCGAGATGCCGAGCACGACGCCCGGCACGAGAATGGGCGACACCACGAGGGTGTAGTACCAGGGACGCACGCGCTCGTGCACTTGGGTGAGCAGGAGCGCGCCGGCGAGTCCGAGCGGCACGGCCAGCAGCACGACACCGAGACCGATGAAGACGCTGTTCCTCAGGCCCTCGAGCAGTCGGCCGTCGTCGGCGAGCGCCACGAACCACTCGGCGGTGAAGCATTCCCAAGGGGCGACGCGCGGGAAGGCGGAGCTGTTGAACGCGCTGACGCTCATGACGATCAGCGGGCCGAACAGGTAGAGGAAGAAGAACGCGACGAACAGCATCGCGAACCCGCGCGCGAGGCGATCGCTCGTCAGCACGGATTCCGGCTCCCGTTCGAGAGGAAGAGTCGATCTGCGCCGAATTCCGTGTCAGCGTTCGGGATCGGAGGTGTTTCACTCGCCCGAAGCTCTCGCCAGGTCGGATCGGTGCCAGCGGGCGTCCCACGGACCATGGCGTCCGGGTTCTTCACGTTGGCCCGACCGTTTCGTCGATCCCGGCCGACGACGGCGAGCGTCGCGCGGACCATGGCGCCCGCGTACATCGCGTTCGCCCGACGATCTCGCCGAGCCGTGCCGATGTCGGCGAGCGTCGCGCGGACCGTACCGCCCGGAAACATCGCGCTCACTTGGCGATCTCGCCGAGCCTGACCTTGAACACGCGCATCACCAGCAGCACGAACGCGAGGCAGGCGAGCAGCAGCACGATCGCGTAGGCGGACCCGCGCGCCCAGTTCGCCGAGTTGTTGAACGCCTTGTAGATCAGCTGAGTGAACCACAGGCTGCTCGGGCCGCCGAGCACCTGCGGGGCGGCGAGCGCGCCCGCGCTCAGCATGAACACGATCGTGCAGCCGGAGCTGATGCCTGGCTTGGCGTGCGGCAGCACGATGCGCCAGTGGATGCGCCACCACGGCGCGCCCATGTCGCGCGCCGCCTCGATCTGGTTCCGGTCGAGACTCTCGATCGCGTTGTAGATCGGGAAGATCATCAGCAGGATGTAGGCATACGAGAGGCCGCTGTAGAGCGCGATGTTAGCGCGCACGAAGTCGTAGGGCTGGTCGAGGATGCCGAGCGCGAGGAGCGCGTCGTTGATGACGCCGCCCGACCCGAACAGGACCTTGAACGCGAACGCGCGCAGCAGCTCGTTGACCCAGAACGGCACGATCAGCGCGACCACCATGAGCCGCGCGCCGCTGCCGCTCGCCACGTGGGCGAGGTAGTAGGCCACCGGGTAGCACAGCACCAGGTCGACCAGCGTCACGAACACGGCGGCCAGGATCGTCCGCCCGAACACGGCCAGATCGATCGTGTTGAACCCCGACTCGGTGTTGCCGCTGCCGCGCAGCAGGTAGCGGTAGTGCTCGAGCGTGTAGCCGTGCGCCTCGGTTCCCCAGAGCGGGGGCGGGACGTTCTCGCGCAGCGAGAAGTCGAGCATGAACAGCTGCGGCAACACGATCATCAGCACCGCCCAGACGAGGACGGAGAGCAGCAGGAAGAGACCGAGCCCGAGCCCGTTCCGGCCGAAGAAATCGCGCCACCAGCTCATCTGAGGTCGATGCTCACTCCGCCGCGAGACGGCCGTGCGGCAACGCGATCGCGAGCCGCTCGGGGAAGCCGAGCGCGAGCGTGGCGCCGGCCTCGACATCGGCCACGCGTCCGTCGTTCAGCGTCGTCAGCGTGACGTGCGGACCGTCGGCGTGGCCGGCATGAGAGTCGGCGTCGAGACCGGCCTCGGCACTCGCGGCCGGAGCACCGCCGTCGAGCCCGACGTCGACGTGCCAGAGGTTGCCCTCGAAGTGGCGCGTCCGCACCCGCCCCTGCAGGCGGTTGTCGGCCTCGGCACCGGGGCCGAGGACCGCGAGCGATTCGGGGCGGACGAACACCATCGCGGCGTCCCCCCGGGTGAGCGCCGGGCGGGACGCGTTCGCGGAGGTGCGCGCGCGGATCGGGCCGTGCGGCGTGTCGATCAGGGCGCTGTCCGCGGCGGTCTCGCGCACGGTGCCCTCGAACACGTTGTTCTCGCCGACGAACGAGGCGACGAAGGCGGTGTCGGGGGAGTCGTAGACGGCGGTGCCGTCGCCGACCTGCTCGATCCGTCCCTCGCACATGACGGCGACGTTGTCGCTCATCGTCAGCGCCTCGCCCTGGTCGTGGGTGATGTAGATGAACGTGATGCCGACCTGTTGCTGGATCGCGCGAAGCTCGGTGCGCATGTGCTGGCGGAGCTTCAGGTCGAGCGCCGACAGCGGTTCGTCGAGGAGCAGCACGTCCGGCTCGGCGGCCAGCGCGCGGGCGATCGCCACGCGCTGGCGCTGACCGCCGGAGAGCTCGCCCACCAGCTTGTCGCCCTGCCCCGGCAGCGCGATCAGATCGAGCAGCTCGTCGGCCCGACGGCGGCGCTCGGCCTTGCCGACGCCCCTGACCTCGAGCGCGAACGCGATGTTCTCCCAGACCTTCATCAGCGGGAACAGCGCGAGATTCTGGAAGATCAGCGCGGTCGGTCGCTTGTTCGGGCCGATGCCCGCCATGTCGCGCCCGCCGATCAGCACCTTGCCCTGCGAGGGGGACAGGAACCCCGAGATCGCGCGCAAGAGCGTCGTCTTGCCGCAGCCGGACGGGCCGAGGAAGCTGAAGAACTCGCCGTCGGCGATGTGGATGTTCGCCTCGCGGGCGGCGACGAAGTCCCCGAACCGGATCCAGACGTCCTCGAGCGTGACATCGGCACTCATCCCTGACGTGCCCTCGTCCCGTGAAGCGTCGTCACCCACGAGCTCCGCTCGCCACCACCGCGACCCGTGTCAGAGCGCGAGGAAACGGTTCTCGTACTCGGTGCGCGTGTCGGCGTACCACTGCGGCTCGGCCGGCCACGGGTTCAGGTTGGCGAGCGCGTCGCCGGGGTAGGCCGAGGCGAAGTTGGTCTTGTACTGGTCGCCGGCGAACTTGTCGGCGCCGAGCACGGCGGAGTTGTAGCCGTGCTGATCGATCGCCTGACCGGCGGGATCGGGCCGGTAGCAGAACTTGACGAACTCGTAGGCCTGCTCGCCGTTCGCCGCCGCCTTCGACAGCGACATGCCGTCGACCCAAGCCATCGCCCCTTCCTTCGGTGCCTGGTAGCTGACCGGCTCCCCCTGCCCCTTCAGCGCGAGCGGCGGGCCGTCCCAGGTCTGCCCGACGATGACGCCGTCGTTCAGCAGTCCGTTCTTCTGGGTGTCCGCGTCGTTCCAGAGGAGCTTCAGGTTCGCCTTCCTGTCCCCGGCGAACTTCATGATCTGGTCCCAGACCTCGCGCATCTTCTCCTCGCTGCCGTAGGCGGCCCAGACCGAGCCGGGCTCCATCAGGCCCGCGGCCTCCATGTGCAGCCCCGCGCCGAGCAGGCCCGAGTGCACGCGGATCATCGTCTTGCCGGCGTTCTCCTCGGACCAGACGTCGCCGTAGCTCGGCACGCCGCCCTCGGGCTCGAACAGGTCCGTGCGCCAGCCGACGCCTTCGGTGCCCCAGATCTGCGGCAGCCAGTGCGAGCCCTTGTCGCCGAAGTTCCACTCGGCGTCGCCGACCTTCAGCATCGCCGGGTTCGCGTTGTCGAGGTTGTCGACCTTGGCGTAGTCCCACGGCTGCAGGAGCTCCAGGTCGACCCACTGGCCCGAGCGGTTGTTGGTCGGGGCGCAGATGTCGAACGCGGCGCCGCCGGAGGCCTTCATCTGGTTGATGATCTCCTCGTTGGAGCCGATGCCGGTGTGGTTGAGCGTGATGCCGGTCTCGGATTCGAACGCGGACTTCCAGCCGTCGGGCAGGTAGTCGGACCACATCAGGACGTTCAGCTCGCCGGAGGAGGCCAGCACCTTCGGGCTGACGATCCACGGGCCGACGGCGGCGCTCGCGCCGAGCGCGGCGGCGCCCTTGAGGACGCGGCGGCGGGCGGGGGCGGTCGGGGCGACGGGCGACTTCTTCATGCGTGACTCTCCTTGGCGGACGGGCGGGCGCGGCGCCACCGTGGTGGCGTCGGACTCCACGACGCTAAGGTAGCCCGATGCCCGGCGAATGACAACGCCGGGCGCGCCCGGTGCCCGCGGCGGCACTCGAACGCTTCCGGGGCATCCGTGCGGGCGCCCGCGGACGCTCACATCACGTCGTTGTAGCCGACGATGACCCGTATCCTGACTGCCCGACCCGCGAGGGCGCTCGCGCCGTCGAACGCGATGATCGCCTGTCCGCCCGCCGGCACGATGTTCTCGGAGAAATCGTTGGTGAATCGAAGCGGATACCCGTCGTCGTCGAGCACGACCAGCACGGCGTAACCCGACTCGACGTCGGTCAGTCCTTCGTTGCGGACAGTCACGTCGAGTCCACCCGCCGCGTTCACCGTGTAACTCACCGGCACGATGCGGGACATCGGCGGTGTGACCGGCGCATCGCTCGACGCGATCGCGTCCACGGCGATCACGACCACCTCGTCCGCCTCGATGCTCTCCGGCGCGAACACGAAGGCATAGCTGCTCTCGCCGGGGGCGAGGCACTGGGTCTCGAGCCTGCCCGAGGCCGTGCGCGCGACCGAACCTTCGACGTTCACCCCGAACCCCAGGCCGTCGAATGTCGTCTCCCCGGCCGCGTTCACGATGCCCACCACGCCGAGATCGATGTCGCAGAGCGTCGCGTTCGCCCGGTTGGTGACGATCACGGCGACGTGGAAGAAGGCGCCCTTCCCCATCACGTGCGCCGCCTCGATCTCGAGATCGGCGGAAGGCGTCGCGAGCCGTACCGGCACCGAGCGACGGAGGGTGTCGTTCGCGTCCCGGCCCATGCCGAAGCTCTCGCCCGCCAGACGCGCGGAGTTGTTGCCGGTGATCAGGAAACTCGAGCCCTCGACATCGGCCGGACCGACGTCGCCGTCCGCCGAGGGAGCCGCGACGATCGTTCCGCCTTCGCCCGCAGGGAGCGACGGATCGGTCGCGCCGTCACCCTCCTCCTCGTCCGGCAAGTCGCCGGACACCGCCATGTCGTCGTCCGGAACGCCGCCCGGTGACGGTGGCGTCGCGTCGTTTCCGGGCCCGACCAGGCAACCGGCGTCACGCACGTCGCGCAGTTCCTGATCGGTCAGTCCGAACGCCTCACCGCCGAGAAAGCGGCAACCCTCGGGAATCGACGCGATGATGTCGGCGCGGCTTTCGCCACCACCGCCCCTCCACCGCCGCCGCAGCCCTGCAGCAGCGGAACCAGAACGAGGAGGGGGGCGAGCACGAGCGATCGGGCGAGGTGAGGGTGGGCGAGGCGGGACATGACGTTCTCCGGAATCCGTTCGACGGGTGGGAGACGTCATGCTAGCCGGCTCGTCCTGCACGCGAAGCCTCGACGAGCGGGAAGAGTGGCGTTCAGGGGAGTTCGAACGGCCGCGAGCGATCGGGCGAGTCCGCGTTCGCACGCGTTCACCGGGCGGCCGGACGAGTGCCCGCCGCCCGGTGACGGCCTCAGTTCTTCCTGAGCTTCTTGATCAGCTGGAGCTGGGCGGCGGCCTCGGCAAGCTGCATCTGCACCGCGGCGAAGTCGACCTCGCCCCCGGGCGTGGCGCCCGCGAGCAGCGCCTCGGCCTCGTCGCGCGCCTTCTGCACGGCGGCCTCGTCGATGTCGTCGGCGCGGAGCACGGTGTCGGCGAGGATCGTCACGACGTCCGGCTGCACCTCGAGGATGCCGCCGGAGACGTAGATGTCCAGCGCCTCGTCGCCGCCGTCGACCGGGTTGACGCGCACCTCGCCGGGCTTGATCCGCGAGATGAACGGCGTGTGCCCGGGCGTGATGCCGACCTCGCCCATCTGCGCCGAGACGCTGACCAGCGAGGCGTCGCCTTCCCAGATCGCCTCCTCCGCGGAGACGATCTCGACTCGAAGGGTAGCCATGCTCAGGCGGCCTTCTTCTTGTCGTCAGACTTCTTGGCGTTCTCGACCACTTCCTCGATCGTGCCCTGCATGTAGAACGCCTGCTCGGGCAGGTGATCGTACTCGCCGGCGACGATGCCCTGGAACGCGGCGATCGTATCCTTCAGCGAGACGTACTTGCCCGGGGAGCCGGTGAAGACCTCGGCCACGAAGAACGGCTGCGAGAGGTAGCGCTGGACCTTGCGCGCGCGCTGCACGACGAGCTTGTCCTCCTCGGAGAGCTCGTCCATGCCGAGGATCGCGATGATGTCCCGGAGCTCCTTGTAGCGCTGCAGCGTGTTCTGCACGGCGCGGGCGCAGTCGTAGTGCTCCTGACCGATGACCAGCGGGTCGAGCTGACGGCTGGTGGAGTCGAGCGGGTCGACGGCCGGGTAGATGCCGAGCTCGGCGATGTTCCGCGACAGGACCACGGTCGCGTCGAGGTGGGCGAAGGTCGTCGCGGGCGAGGGGTCGGTGAGGTCGTCGGCCGGTACGTAGACGGCCTGGATCGACGTGATAGAACCGGTCTTGGTCGAGGTGATGCGCTCCTGCAGCGCGCCCATCTCCTGGGCGAGCGTCGGCTGGTAGCCGACCGCCGAGGGCATGCGGCCGAGGAGAGCCGACACTTCGGTTCCCGCGAGCGTGTAGCGGTAGATGTTGTCGATGAACATCAGGACGTCGCGGCCCTCGTCACGGAAGTACTCGGCCATGGTCAGGCCGGTCAGCGCCACGCGCAGGCGGTTGCCCGGCGGCTCGTTCATCTGGCCGTAGACGAGGGCCACCTGGCTTTCGGACAGGTTGTCGGGCTTGATGACGTTCGACTCGATCATCTCGTGGTAGAGGTCGTTGCCCTCGCGCGTCCGCTCGCCCACGCCGGCGAAGACGGAATAGCCCGAATGCACCTTGGCGATGTTGTTGATCAATTCCATGATCAACACGGTCTTGCCCACGCCCGCGCCGCCGAACAGCCCGATCTTGCCGCCCTTGGAATAGGGGGCCAGCAGATCGATCACCTTGATGCCGGTCACGAGGATAGAGGTCTCGGTGGCCTGTTCGGCGAATTCGGGTGCCGGCTGGTGGATCGGGCGACGCTCGTCCACGTCGAGCGGCTCGCCCTCGTCCACCGGCTCGCCGATGACGTTCAGGATGCGGCCGAGCGTGGCGTTGCCCACCGGCACGCTGATCGGCTCGCCGGTATCGTTGACAGACTGGCCGCGCACGAGGCCTTCGGTCGCGTCCATCGCGATGGTCCGCACCGTGTTCTCGCCCAGGTGCTGCGAGACCTCGAGGACGAGGCGCTTGCCGTTGTTGTCGGTTTCCAGCGCGTTGAGGATCTCGGGCAGATCGCCGTCGAACCGAACATCGACGACGGCGCCGATGACCTGGGTTACCTTGCCGTTTGCCATGTGCGTTCTCCGTTCGTCAGAGCGCTTCCGCGCCCGAGATGATCTCGATGAGTTCGTTGGTGATGACCGCCTGTCGCGAGCGGTTGTATTCGATGGTCAGCTTGTCGATCATCTCGCCCGCGTTGCGCGTGGCGTTGTCCATGGCCGACATGCGCGCACCCTGCTCGGATGCGCCGTTCTCCAGCAATGCCGAGAAGATCGCCGTGGCGATGCCGCGCGGAAGCAGGTCGGCGAGGATCGCCTCCTCGCTGGGCTCGTAGTCGTAGAGCGCGTCGGTATCGGCATCCTCGGGCACGTCGAAGGGGATGATCTGCTGCGCGGTGGGTATCTGGGTGACCACGTTCTCGAACCGCGAGTAGAACAGCGTCGCGACGTCGAACTCGCCCTCGTCGAAGCGCTTGAGCACGTCGGCCGCGATCCGGCTGGCATCGCCGTAGCCGATCCGCTTGACGTCCGACAGGTCGACATGGCCGACGAAGTGATCGCCCAGCTCGCGCCGCATGCTGTCGCGGCCCTTCTTGCCGACCGTCAGGATCTTGACCTTCTTGCCCATGCCCATCAATTCACGGGCGCGAACCTTGGCGAGCTTGGCGATATTGGCGTTGAACCCACCGCAGAGCCCGCGCTCGGCGGTCAGCACGACGAGCAGATGGGTATCGTCCGACCCGGTGCCCCGCACCAGCCGCGGCGCGCTGTCGGAGCCCTGAACGCCGGCCGCGAGCGACGCCAGCACCGAGTTCATCCGTTCGGCATAGGGGCGCGACTCCTCGGCGGCGTCCTGCGCCCGGCGCAGCTTGGCGGCGGCGACCATCTGCATCGCCTGTGTGATCTTCCGGGTCGATTTGACCGAGTTGATCCGTTCCTTAAGTTCCTTGAGTGAAGCCATGGTTCAGCCCTTACGCGAACTGCTTCGCGAAAGTTTTCAGCGCGGCGACCGTCTTTTCCTTGACCTCGTCGCCAAAATCCTTGGTCTCGCGGATCGTGTCAAGCACGCCCTGATGATCG
>ENA-ORXM01004021-ORXM01004021.1-marine-metagenome-genome-assembly--contig:-NODE-4021-length-13536-cov-4.211903_pt1 | contig 13536 bp, 13 predicted proteins | sample MGYA00237867_ERZ511480 | MGnify/ENA primary metagenome ERZ511480 (study PRJEB26309, sample SAMN06266103) | marine metagenome | isolation source: Algal blade | place: United Kingdom:Sidmouth, United...
TAGACTTGACAAATACCGTATATCGGTGTACTATATAGAAATCAACCGCTTGAAAAAGCGGATTTTTTTATGCCAATATGCAGGATTTAGCAAATATAATTTCAGATGTTCGGTTGAAACAGCGCTTAGTAAAGTTCACGTAACCGCGCCACAATGATTTCCCTCGAGATACCTGAGTTACGCAGTAGCGTTAAGCCCTTCGCTAGCGTAAGATACTTCATATAAAGGACTGTGAAAATCATACTCAGGGTTTCCATATAGGTCCCGTGTGTCACGCCAAACATCTCTAGGCACCGCTGTACACGTCTCTGGTCGCTAGCTGACAAATCGGTTAGCAAGTCTGCCGCATCCTCCTTACTAAGGACCGCCTCAAGATTGTGAACGAAGCGGTTTCGGATTCGGTTGAGACCGATAAGCGCCCGCTTTTCCCGCCTGTCAATAAGACCCAGTGAGATACCTAGCTGAACCTTTTGAGAAAAAGGCATACGTTCTAAGTCAAGTGCTTTGGGGTTCTCGAGATATGTAGCAATAAGCCTACTCAGCACAGATTCGATATAAAGGTGCGCTTTGACGACCATTGTGAGTGGGTCATCAGCAAAAATCTTTTGAATAAACGCAGCCGTGTCAGCCTGAACTTGCTCGCTCAGGTTTATTAGCGTTTGTTCGTTAGATTGCTTCGGAAAGGTCATCGTTGCTCGAGTGTACTCTTCATTCGTTAACCATCACACCAACGTCAAAATAAAATTGAAGAATCCTCAGGTAATGACACGGCTTTAAAGTATCTGTAGCGTCGGTTGCGAGTATAATAGCATTTGCAGCAAATCTTCCGACATTCTGAGTAGGTCGATTGGTAACCGCTAACGCTCAAAAAGTATGGCAACGTTGCCATACTTTTTGCAAACGCTATAACAATAACGTCAACTGCATCATGCACTTATAGCGCTTAAGAGTCTTAAGCGTATATCTCAAAAGTTATGTGAAATAAGCTCACCTATAGGCACAATTTGACTCGAAGTCGCAGGTATATAGCATTGTATAGACCCCTAGTTAGACGGCTTCGGCCTGCATCTGCGCCCTGACAGCCAATTCTCCCGCCTTAAGCGCGTGAGCCTGGGTCATGGCAGTTTCGGTGCGGTTCAAGCAGTCGAGGATAAGTTGACCAAAAAAGGGAAAGCCGACCTTATCGTTCAAGTGCAGATAGTATTCGTCTTCGCTTGTGACCAAGTAGAGGTGGTCGCGGCTGGCGGCCCTCGCTACGTCAACGTATTTGCGCAATTCGATATAGCCGTTTGTTCCTAAAATTACTGTGCGCCCGTCGCCCCATGTAGACAAGCCATCCGGCGTAAACCAGTCCACGCGGAAATAGCTCGAGCAGCCGTTTGCGCCTTTGAGACTGGCCTCGCCAAAATCATTGAGTTCGGGGTAGTCGGGATGGGCGAAATTATCGACTCGAGCGCTCACAATCTCAGCACCCGTTTCGCCCCCGTAGTGCAAAAACTGCTCGAGCTGGTGACTGCCGATGTCGCACAAAATGCCGCCATATTTATCGCGCTGAAAAAACCAGTCTGGGCGTGTGCCAGCGTTCAGGCGGTGGGGGCCTAAACCGAGCACCTGAACGACGCGTCCAATCGCGCCCTCTTGAATCAAGTCGCCCGCGTGCATGGCGCATTCGGAGTGCAAGCGTTCGCCGTAAAAGACCATAAACTTTTTCCCCGTTTTAGCTATCGCTGCCTTGACAGCGCTGAGTTGCTCGAGGCTTATAAACGGCGCTTTGTCGACAAAATAGTCCTTGCCCGCCTCCATCACCCGTACACCGAGGGCGGCGCGCTCATGGGTTTGGCAGGCTGCTGCGACCAGTCTAATATCTTTGTCTAAAACCTCCGCCTCGCTGTTTAAAACCTGAACGTCTGGAAACTTCTTCGTAAATTCGGCCAGCTTCTTGTCGTCGGGGTCGTAGACGTAATGCAGGCTCGCGCCCGCGTTGACAAGCTCCTCGCACTGCGTATAAATGTGTCCGTGGTCGAGGCCGATAGCGGCAAACGGAAACTCGCCCGCTGACACGACGGGTTCGGGTTTGGCTTGTGGCTCAAATTGAGAGGGCAGCTTCATGCGCCCCCTCCGTTCATGGCGGTATAAAAGGGGTCACTAGCTACGATAGAGCCACGTTTTACGCTTTCGCCCGTCAGGGCTGACTTGTACATACTGGCTAAGAACTCCAGGGTCATCCGGGCACCCTCGCCGCTTGTTTGTGGGCGCTCGCCCTGCTCGAAGCAGTCTAAGTGATAGCGCACCTGGTCGCCAAAAATACTGCGCGTGTCAATGGGTAACTTTTGCCAGGTTTCCAATTCGCTTTGCTGCCCTGAACCGTCACGAAGTGAATATTTCCAGTGTTCGTTTTTAAAGGCGTAGAGGTGGCTCAGTTCTACGGTGCTTTCTTGAAAGTCGAGCCGCACGTAGCTTTCCTGACGCGGTGACACAACCGAGTTTACAAGCGAACCCATCGCGCCGTTTTCAAAGTTCACAATCGCCATCGACACATCTTCGACCTCGATGTCGTGGTCAAGGGTACCGATTTTGGCGGTCACCTCTTGCCAGGGACCGTAGAGCCATAAGAAGAGGTCCATCGCGTGAATACCGTGCCCCATGCTGCAACCGCCCAACTCACTCGCCCAGGTGCCGCGCCAGGGCACAGCGTAGTAGGCGTCGTCGCGGTACCAAAGCGTGTGGCAAACGCCAACCGTAGGCTTGCCCATAGCGGCGCGTTCAATAAGGCTTTTCAGATGCCGTGCGCCCGCACCGTGACGCCACTGATAGACGCTCGAGCAATACTTGCCCGTGCGCGTTTCGGCGTCGGCAATCTCGTCTAATTCTCTCAGTGAGGCGGCTAGGGGTTTTTCGCAGAGCACCCAACTGCCCGCCTCGAGCGCCTCGATACTCAAGTCTTTATGCGTGCCAGGCGGCGTACAAATATGCACGATGTCGGGCTTTTCATTTGCCAGCATGGTTGTAGCGTCGCTGTAGTGAGCCGCGACGTTGTAGCGTTCGCTGAACTCTTTAGCGGCTTCGGAGCCTATATCAACCACTGCGACAATCTCGGCGTCATCAACTTCGTTTTGTAGGGTTTTGGCATGTGTGTTGGCAATGCCCCCTGTACCGATGATAGCGATGCGCTTTTTCATGATGAGAAGAATTGAAAATTGAAGATCGAAAATTGAAAAATATGTTTTTTGTTCATAAGTTTGAGTATCCTCGCAGTTTGAGATTGGCTTCTTTTAATGGGGGCTGAATAATTTAGATACATGCTTCATACAGGTTTTCTAAGAACGAAATGTAGGCCTCCATTATTCTATGAAAACTGAAGCATTTAGTGCTTCTTGTTCAAGGCTCTTTGACGCCCTCGAGTTCCAGGGTCGCAGGGTCGAAGTAGCGGTTGAGCGCGCCGCAGAAGCCCGGGGTTTTGTAGTCGCCAGGTTCGATTAAGTAGTTCTGTGCGTCGTTTAGATAATCGGTGTTGCCATGCTCGAGCGCGTCGATTTGTTGTAGCGAGTTATTCGCCTCTCGTAACGGGCCGTTCTCGACAACACGCTGCCATTCATGGCGTAGGGGTTGGGTTACGGCTGCGGCTCGTTTATAAAAGCGTTTTAGAGCAGCGCGTCCTGTTTCTCGTCCTTTTCCAAATGCAGCTTTAAGCTCGAGAAAGCCCTCGACCCCGGCGTCGCGGCGGCGATAGGCATCTTCAAACGACGCCACGCGCATCGCCTCGGCGTAGGCATTTTTGTCGGCTAAGATCTCGTCTTTAAACGTTACGATGTTGTCACCGCGCTCGGGTAAGCCGCTGTTTTGCATCACAATAAAGAGTTCTAAGTCGCCTTTTGGATTGATAAGTCGGTGGACGGTGCCCGGACTGAAAATAAAAGCGGACTGCGGATTCAAGTCTACGCGGCGAAAGCCTGAGCTGTCGATGATCTCCACGGCGCCGCTACCTGCTGTTACAAAATAGAGTTCAGTGCAGAGCAGGTGAACGTGGGGCGTGCCGCCGCACTGGGCATCGGGGCTTTTAGTGTCGTAGACCTTGAGCCGCGTAACTAGCGTTGCGCCGGGCATCCGCAAGGCGTGTGAAACGTCAGGTGGTGTCATACGTTCAATCGACTCGCTTTCTCGAGATATCGGTATGGGCTTCTAACGAGCTGTGTTTGCTTGACGCTTCATTTAGACAGCAGTTGCAAAATCTGAGGTTAACCTCTCCTACGCGCAAACAGGCGCGTTGGGGTCCCAGCGGTTGAAGGCCTCGTTGTAGGCGCTATCAGCCATGCGTTTGCGGGTCTCGAGCCAGAGTGACGCCCAGGCTTTGGGGTCACGCAGTGTGCTATTGGGGTTCGCCCTACTGCGGGCGACAAAGCCTGGGAACACGTCACGCCCAGTCGCCTGACCCACGGGGTTGTAGCGCAGGTCGAAACTCCAGCGAATCTCTTCACTCACATTGCTTAGCGAGGCGTGGTGGGTGCGCTTGTGCACAAATAGTACATCGCCCCGTTCCATCGGAACAGGTACAGCGCGGTCGGCTGCTAAGATTTTCTCAGGAATCTTCAAACCGCCGCTACCCCCAGGGCAGTGGTCGACCAAACCGTCTCGGTGCGTTCCTGGAATAACTTGCAAGCAGCCGTGTTTTTCGGTGGCGCGGGTTAGGGGAAACCAAACGGTAAGGATATTCGACGCATCTGCGTTTTCTAAAATGACGCCGTTATCCTGGTGCCAATTCGTTGCACCAAGTTTGACCTCGCCCAGTTCGTTTTTACCAACAGCACTTTCAGGCGGTTTGATGCGCACGTGCTGTACGGGGTTCGAGTAAATCTCTGGCCCGATAAGCGACTCGACGGCATTTAGCAAGTTCGGGTGCGTCATCGTATTAAAAACAGCCTCCCCTAACCAGATGGGCGTGTCGTGTTGAACATTGCCCTGAGGCAAGGAAAAGTCGAAATACTGCGCGTGAACCTCACCTGTTTCAGCGTAAATTTTGGTGATGCGCTCGCCAAAGGGCAGGTCAGCATAGGTTGAACTAAGGTTGCCCTGCTCAAAAAGCTCAATTGCTAAGGTGTCCAGTACACCCTTGTACTCTTCGATAATCGGATTCAGGTCACGCTCGGGGTCGAAAAGCCCGTCAACTTTTACATAACCTTCGGTTTCAAACTGCTCGAGTTGTGCTTTACTTAAGCCTGTCATGGGGTACCCTCCTTAGGAACTACAGAGTAATCATTAGTCGGTAGTCAGCAGAAAAAGCTATTCAGTTTTCTACTGAATTCTGAAATCTGACTGCTTCTATTTACGAACATCTCACATCGGTCTGCCTCATAGTTTACAAAATTTAGCAATATCGTCGGCTGACCAGTTGCCGTTGGCGACGGTGATGGTGTAATTCAGCTCGAGTTCTTCACCAGGCGCTAGCTCGTAATATTCGTCAAACATAAACGCAAATGAGGCAACGGCAAATTCGCTTTGTCGCACGAACCACTTTGTCGGATAGCGTGGATTATCAGGGTGGTCTTGAAAGATGAGGCTCGAGTGGTTGAGGCTGTCGTCGTGCTGTCCAACAAAAGCCAGCCACTCGGCACGTTCGCCCATCATGGCTTCACCCTCTACACCCGCCGCTGAATAAATTGTGGCGCTTTTGCTGAACTCGCGCGGGCCGCGCCAAAAGAGTCCGCCGTAACCGGCGTTGGGTCGCCCTTCCGTGGTAGGCGACCCAATTTTTAGAGCCTTGCCTGCGGTATTTTTGAGTTGCGATTGCCAGCCTAGTTGCCAGTAATCTTTGTCTGGCCGCACCGTAATTGTGAGCCGCCGCTGCTCTTGTAACCAGATTTCATTAGCACTTGTTTCCCACTCGAGCATATGTGCAAAGCTAGCCTCTAAATCTTTTACAGCAATCTCTGTCCAGCCCTTATGGTGCATGCGCCCGATGTTGTCGATAGCCTTGTAGCCCTCACCGTGAACATAACTGTTACCACCCCAAAAGTTGGCTTTGGTCTGACCATCGGTTAGAACGGCTATGACCATTCCAATGCCCTTGTGCCAGCGGTGGTCATAGGGGCTGCGAATCGTTACTAAATCGCCTGCGAGTGAATGCACCGGATGAAAGTAAGGACGCAAGCACTCAAAAGGGTCTTCATTTTTGTGATAGGTGTAGGTGCAAAGAGGCTTGTCTGCGAACTCGAGCCTAATAGCTTTGCCGTGTGTATGAACCAGGTCCAGAGCCACTTATATTCGCCACCTTAGATTCAGTTGAGCATCGTTTAAGTGTTCAGTTGTCAAGAGCCCGCCCTTATAAGTAAGCCGCTTTTTCAAACTATCCTCTTTCAGCTTTAGAGGGAAGCTCAGTTCGCTCGGGTGGGTCACGCCAGCCTTCGTCGCGAAGATAGCCGTGTGCAAGGTGCCCAAGCCGCTACACGCCTGCGACCCGAGCATGACACCTTTGCCCGCACGCTTGGCTAAGTCGAGCTGTTTTTCGCTTTCGGTGTAGCCTGTGCGCGCAGGTTTGATATTGAGGATATCGAAAGTTTCAAAGGCAAGTTCGCGCTCTAAGTCGCGTATGCTAAAGCAAGAATCGTCGGCAATGATAGGGATGATGTTTTGCGCTTTCAAGGTGGCTCGAGCCTCTAACAAATGAACGGGCAATGGTTCTTCAATATAGGCAATACCTAAGTTAGCAAGATGTTCTAAAATTTGAGGGGCTTTTGCTGGGTCAAGCGTTTCATTGGCGTCGGCGTACAAAATAACGTCCTCACCTGAGAATTCATGCCAGAGAGCCTTGATAGTAGCTTCATCATGTTTTAGGTCACGCCCGATCTTGATTTTGAAAACGCTCACGCCCGCATCGAAAACGCGCCGCGCCTCTTCGACCATGTCGTTGAGTTCAGCGATGCCGAGAATAAAACTGACGCGAATTTTCTCCTGGGGTCCACGCTGCGCCTCGAGCAGGGTTTTACCCGCCGCCCTGGCCCTCGCGTCATGGATGGCGATATCGAGAGCGCCCTTGGCTGCGTGATTATTGGCAACGCTTGACAGAGCTTTTGAAATAGCTTCGCTGTCGCTTAGCTCGAGTCCTGCAAGCTGCGGTGCTAAGTGCTGGGCAATTATCGTTTCAATGCTAGCGACGGTTTCGCCATAGATGGTGGGTCTAACGGGCGCTTCGGCAACGCCTGTATGCCCCTCATTCGTTGTAACCGAAACGAGCACGTGCGTTAGTTCTGAAAGGCGACTCGAGGCACCCCAGCGCAGTTCACCCTCCATTGCCAGGCTAAACGGGCGCGTTGAAATAGTTTCGATATGCGCCATCTAAAGCCAGTCCATAATCATTTGTCTTACCCGTTCGATACTCAAATGACTTGTGTCGAGGTAGAGTAATTGCTCTTTTAAAACAGTTGTCTCGAGAAACGCCTTGGCTTCACCCGAAGAGTAATTTCGCTGCTCCGCAACGATAATCGTCGCGCCGTTTAAAATGGCTTCATCACTCAAATGGGTTGTCGCCTCGAGCTGGGCGAGTTCGTAAGCATCGAACACATCGGTTAAGCCCTCAACAGCTAAAAGGTTGTCAATGAATACGGTGTTCTCGAGGGGCGTTGCGCTGGCGCGGTCAAAGGCGTCGGCACGGCCCACCATGCGCTCGAGCCTTACGCGCGGCGGTGCGTCGAGAAAAATAAAGTGCGCCCTTGGGAAAACCTCAACTGCGGCGCGGCACTCGTCAAGTCCGCGGATATTGTCAAAGACATAGTCACCGTCTCTCTCGACATCATTTTGCTTGAGATACCTTGAAAGCGCGTGAACCATACCGCCTTCATATTTTTCTCGGTAACACCCTGTTAAGTTAAATCTCTCTACACGGTCTTTAATTGGCTCAACCTTACGTCCCAATTCACGCAGCATTTCGGGAATGATAATTTCATCTGCCAGGCTGCGGCGGTTGGGGAGCAGGGTGAAGTCAGCTTCAAGTGTCTCGAGAGTCGTACTTTTACCAACGCCTGTTAAGCCGACGATGAAAATTATTGAAAGCTCAGCCATCGAGCTTTTGCAACCGTTGCGCAGCTTCGTTTAAGGCTTCATCCGTTTTACAAAAAGCAAAGCGAACGAGGTTTTTGGCTAACGATTTGTTGGCGTCGCTGTAGAACGCGCTCGGGGGAATCGCGCCCACGCCGATGCGTTTGGGTAAGTCTTTGCACAGCGCGACGTCATCCTCATACCCTAGCGCCGAAGAATCTGCTATTACAAAATAGCTGCCTTGGGGCGTCATAGCTTTAAAGGGGGTGGGCTCGAGGGCGTCCAAAAGTAGCTTGCGCTTGCGCTTGTACATTTCTCTTAAATCACTAAAATAGGGGTTGTCGGCTTGCCCCGCCTTATCCAAAGCTTCGGCAGCGGCGACTTGGAGGGGTGTGGCGACCGTGAAGGGTATCCACTGATGCGCCATCCGAACCGCGTGAATCAAGTCTTCGGGCCCGACCACATAGCCAATTTTCCAGCCCGTGACCGAAAAGGTCTTGCCCACGGAGGAAATCGTAAGCGTTCGCTCCCAACCACCCGGGCGACTCGCTGCCGAGATGTGCGGTTCAAAGGTGATGTACTCGTAAGCCTCATCACTCACGATGACCGTGTCGAACTCTGTTGCAAGTGCGATGAGGGCATCAAGCTCGTCTGCTGTAAACACTTTGCCTGTGGGGTTGTGTGGGGTGTTGATAAAGATAGCCTTTGTTTTGGCAGAGAAGGCGGCGCGTAATTCGCCCAGGTCAAGCTGCCAGGTTCCATCCTGCTGAGGTCGCAAGGGAACATACTTTGGTACGCCGCCCGCCATTATTACGTCAGCAGGATAGGCGTCGTAAAAGGGCTCGAGCAAAATTACTTCATCGCCTGGGTTGATTAGCGCTTGCGCCGCGGCAAAAAGCCCTTCGGTGGCGCCGACGGTGATTTGAACGTTTTGTGTGGGCGCGAGGGTGCGACCTATCGCCTCACCCTTGACCCTGGCAATGACCTCATTAAAAGTAGGCATACCCGGTAGCGGCGCATACTGCTGATAGTCGTTCGCAGCGCGCTTGAACGCATCCATAATGAGGTCGGGTGGGTCAAAATCCGGAAAGCCTTGGCCTAAATTCACAGCGTTGTTTTCTCTGGCAAGACGGGTGTAGGTCGCAAAGACCGTTTCACCGAAGCTTGCTATTCGGTCACTTTGATAGGGGGATGGCATCTGTTTATTCTAACGTTAGGGGGGAATCAAATATCAATAAACCAGAGAGTAAGGATACCTAGTTAAGCGTGACGCTACCTGTCATTTCGACTGTAGCGTTAGCGAAAGGAGAAACCTTCTTGCAATATGTCGCATACAGATTTCTCACCTGCGTTCGAAATGACAAGAGTTTTTCATCGATCGTTTGATGTTCACATAGCCGAAATTTATAGAGGTGTCTCAAAAAGTTTGCGCAAACTGTTTGTTAGAACTCGACTCGTTTATTGAGATGAATTTGAGACAATTCAAACCTCGAGGTCAATCAGTTCGGCCTCGGCTTGTCCATTATCTAACGTGAGCGTGGCGAGGGTGACGGGGAGGCTAAAGCGCTTGCGTCCGGCGCTGCCTGGGTTTACATAGAGGACGCCGTTCTCCGTTTTGATAAGGGGGATGTGTGAGTGGCCTTGAATGACGACATTGAAGCTACCTGCGGCGGGGTCTATATCTATCTCTAAATGACCGTGAAAAATATAAAGGGCGACGTTTTCTAGCTCGAGGGCCTCGGTCAGCGGGTAGCGCCGCGCCCACGCGCCGTTGTCAACGTTGCCGCGCACAGCGTGGACGGGCGCTATATTCTCCAATGTTGGAATAATGTCCTCACCACCCATATCACCTGCGTGGATGATGATGTCGGAGCCTTGCAGGGCGTCTACTGCTTCGGGCCGCAACAAACCGTGTGTGTCGGAGATAATGCCGACGCGCTTCATGCTTTGGTAGGAGGACAGATGTAACGGCAAGCCCTAAACTGAGTGTAGATATTTTGTGTGGACATGCTCTGCACTTTAGCAAGAAAGGAAATTTATGTCTGAAACTGTTTCAAATCCAGAAATGATGGCAACCGAGAGCGTTCCACTAACTCTTTCTAATGAAGACCAGCAGTGGGGGATGGTTGCGCATATGGCGTCGCTTGTCAACTTAGCCGGTATTCCGAGTCCGCTTGGACCGTTAGTTGTGTGGCTGTTGCAACGCAATGAAAGCCCCTTTGTCGCGGAAGAGGCCAAAGAATCCCTCAACTTTGCCCTGTCCGTTTGGATTTACGCTGCGGGTTTTTTAATCGTCGCCCTACTGAGCTTTTTTGGCGATATTGGGGTCGGTGTGGGTACAACAATTTTTCTATTTGTTGTCTGGTTAGTCATCTTGTTTAGCTCGCTTATTTTCTCAATTGTAGGTGGGGTGCAAGCGTCGCAGGGAAGGCCGTACCGCTATCCTATGAATATTCGGCTGATTAAGTAACTAGCGCGACAAATAGTAGTGCCAGAGTAAACGTGCAGCACTCGAGCGGTAAGGTCGCCATTTTTCAGCTAAGGACTCGAGTTCATCTTGTGTTGGGCGCTTTTCCAAACCGTTCAATTCTTTAGCTGCAACCGCTAGGGCCAAGTCGCCCTTGGGCCAAATATCTGGCCGTCCTAGCGCCATCATCAGGTAAATATCTGCGGTCCAGTTGCCGATACCTTTGACCTGCGTCAGTTGGGTTTTAGCTGCGTTATCCTCGAGGGTCTCGAGCTTGTCCAGGTCCAAGTTCCCCTCTACCAAAGCCGTTGCCAAAGTGCGACCATAGCGAGTTTTCTGGCGGCTAAAGCCTGCGCCTTTTAAGGCTTCATCGCTTAGCTCGAGAAAGGTCTTGGGCGTTAGGGGAGAGGCGATATCGACTAAGCGCTCAAAGGCAGCCTGTGCCGACGCGAGCGAGACTTGCTGCTCGAGGATGATATGAACGAGCGTCGCAAACCCCGGTTCGCGCCGCCACTGCGGCGGCGCTCCCCAGCGTTCGACAATGTCCGCCAAGGTCTTATCTTTTTGGGTGAGGGCGGCGACCTCTTTGTCAGTTACAGCTTCAGTTACCGCTTGGAGTTTTGCCACAAATTAGTTTACGTTAGCCGCTACCTAAATGTGACCGCTTCGGGCCAGCCCGTAAAGGCGCCGCCTTCGGGAACCAAAATCGCGTTGTACTGTACGCTCATAGGAAAGTATAGGTCTAAGTCGATAGGCTCATCGGCAAGGTCGAACGAGGTGTTTCCAAGCGGTTCACCATTGGCGTCTCTTAGCACGATAACGGCTTCGATAATGCCTTTGCTCCAGTCGACAGCGTCAAAGTTTGTAAAGCTACTCAGCGGCTGATTCGAGGTGTACACGCCGCGCTCGTTGAAGGCCAAGCTTTGCGGGTCGCTACAGGCAGGTGCCACCGTAATATCATCAAAGGGTATCAGGCAAACCTGATACAAAACGGTCTTATCACTGGGTTTGTTGAGGACCTCGAGCCGCTGATAAAGGGTGCCCGCGGCGTAGTTGACAGGTTGCTCTAAGTTGAAATTCGGTGACTCGAGCGGGTCGAAAAACGACACGGGCGAGGTTTTCAAATTGCCGTTTCGGTAGTGGGTATGGTTGAAGCTGAGCAGTAGTAGTGAGTTGGCAGGTCCATCTACCGATGCGTCAGCGTCAGCATCGGAACTTTCAAATGAGCTAGCGTCTTCATTTACAGGTTCTGCCTCAATAACCTCAACTGTGCCTCCCATATCGGCTTCATTTTCGCTTGTTGGCAGGCTATCTATCTCGACGAGGGCTTCTTCGGCTGCTGGATTGACTTCCTCATTGGAGGGCTCTTGGGCTGTATTGGCTTCGGCTTGCTCGGGCTCAATCTGTGCTGACTCAGTTTGTTCTGTGTCAGCCTGTTCCGCTTCAACTGCATCTACTTCAGAATAAGCCGCTTCAGACTCATCTGTTTCAGCGACAGGCGTTGCCTCTGTTTGAGCTTGCAACTGCGTTTGTAACCTTTGCTGTGCAAGGCGGTAGTCGCTGTTGCTGGGCTCGAGTGCAGTCGCTCGGCTATAGGCGCTCACCGCAACCTCGACTTGGCCCAAATCTGAGGCGACGCGGCCCAACCAGGCCCAGGCGTCGGGATAGTCGGGATTGACTTCGGTCACTGTATTGAAAAGAGTCTGGGCGTTGTCAAGTTGTCCCTCTGCATAGGCCGAGACACCTTGACGAAATTGCGTCGTCGCTTCAATCCCCCAGCGTGCCTGGTCCCTGGCAAGGTTGACCTTGACCCTGGCTTCTGGGTTATTTGGGTTGAGAGCCAACACGCGTTGCCAATAAGCGAGCGAGGTTTCAGGCTGCCCCAGCTCGAGGCTGACTCTGGCGGCGTAAAGCAGAGCGTCTTCATAGTTTGGGTTTAGGGCACCTGCTTCGGCAAAAGCCGCCATAGCAGCGTCCAGATCACCTGTTTCGTAGCTGTCTAGACCGCTGTAAAAGAGATTGCTTGGCTCAGTTCCGTAGGCAATCTGTGCCTGAGTACGTGTTAAGTAAGTTGTAAAAAGAGGATTATCCGGGTACACCTGCACAACAGCTTGCCAGTACGGAAGCGCAGCTTGCGGGTTCCTAAGTTCCGAATGTAAAAGGGCTAACCAGGTTTGCGTATCCGTGTCACCTGGCAAAAGACTAATCGCTTTTTCATAAAACTCGAGTGACGCCTCTAACTGCCCGCGTCCATAGCGACTATAGCCGAGTGACGCGCTCATATCGGCAAACTTTTGCCTGGCATCGGCGTCGAGCGTACCGCCAAAGGTTTCATAAGCTTGCCAAGCATTCCAGGCGCGTTGCCACCAGCCGAGTTCGGTGTATACCTGGGCCAAAAAGCGCTGGGGTTCGGGGCGCTCGGGGGCTAAGCGCTCGGCTTCCTGACCGTACTCGAGGGCTGCGCGCCACAAATCCTGGTCGGGGGTCGCTGTGTCGTAAGTATTCATGGCCTGCGCAGCCAGGGTCTTGCCCTGCCGCAGAGCGGTCTGCGCCTCCTGGCTCAACTGGGCAAACGCTAATGCCAAGCCTAAAACTAGACACGCGCCCAGGCATTTTCGTAGGCGTTTTGGAGTGTTGAAGCTAAAAAAGTTACTCATCATCGCCAGCCTACTCAGCGTTCAAACCCGCCTCACCGCACGCGACAATGGTTGCCAGGTCGTCCGGTGATAGGTGGATATTGAGGTAATGGTCGCCGCTCACAATAGCGTCGTACGGCGCAGTCATCGTCGTTACGCTCAGGCCAGATAGGCCGCTCACATCTTTTAACGGCACGACAATATCGCCACCGCTGCCGCAGTCACCTGCGTGAAAATGCGCTGGGTGGTTGCCCTCTGGCGGCGTACCAGTAAGCAAAATGGTCACGACAGCGTTCTCGAGTCCGTAATCTGCAACAAGCACCGACCCACTCACGCCGCTACCGTCGACAGCGGCGACAGCGTAGCGCACACTTTGCTGCGCGGCGGTTTGGTAGACCTGTTCGA
>ENA-ORXM01004023-ORXM01004023.1-marine-metagenome-genome-assembly--contig:-NODE-4023-length-13533-cov-3.844159_pt1 | contig 13533 bp, 15 predicted proteins | sample MGYA00237867_ERZ511480 | MGnify/ENA primary metagenome ERZ511480 (study PRJEB26309, sample SAMN06266103) | marine metagenome | isolation source: Algal blade | place: United Kingdom:Sidmouth, United...
GTTCAGGGGGCGCTTCCGACACTCGAGAGCGAGGGTCTGACACTGACATCACGCCAACGGGTGATCAACGGCGAAGAGTTTCTGATCTTGGAAGTCGCTGACGAGGACGGCAACGTCGAGGAAGTGGGGCCGCCGATACAACTCGGTGGTGACGACAGCGATACCAACGTCGCTGATAGTGGTGACGTAGATCTGCAAGCTGCGACTACTCGAGAGCCGCCGCGCCGCAGACTCGAGCCCTGCCTTAGAAGAAAAAATACCCTGAATAAGGGCGCTGTCAGCGCCGCTACGAATCCACGAACTATCAGCGCGGCCCCCGATAAGCAGCGACAGCGCATCTATAAGAATGGACTTACCCGCTCCCGTTTCGCCTGTTAAAACGTTTAAGCCGTTAGAGAGTTCAATGCGTAGTGAATCGACAATCGCAAAGTTAGACAGCTCGAGCACTTTTAGCACGAGGTTTAGTATACGTTGGTCCTCAGTACGGATTTGGAAGCTGGTGTACATGGCGTTTACCAAGCATCCAGTTTCCTGTCAATATCGGCTAAAAGGGCAATTTACGGAGTCTCAAATTTGCTTCTCGAGAAATGACGTAACGTCTTCTAGGCTTTTGTAACCACCCGTTCCACCTACAGCCTGCACCGCCAGTGCGCCGCAAGCATTGGCCCAGCGTAAGGCTTCACTTTGGCGCTGACCGCTTAGAAACCCATACAAAAAGCCTGCGTTAAATGAATCCCCTGCGCCTGTTGTATCGATAACCTCAGTTATAAAGGCAGGGGCTTTGAGGGGCGGCGCTGCTTGGGTATACAGATGTGCTCCCTGATTTCCTCGCTTTAGTACCAGTGTTCCTACACCCCTATCAAGTAGTTGACCAGCCGCCACATCCACGTCTGAAACTTGTGTCATTTCAACTAACTCTTTTTCATTAGGAAAAAAGATGTCGGTATGCTCGAGGGTTTTATTTAACGCATCATTTTGCCACTGTTCATTTGGATCCCAGCCTGTATCCAGCGAGGTGCTGAGCCCTAACGACTTGGCCTTTTTAAACAAGTCTGCAAGCCCCTCTTGCAGCGCAGTTTGCAGGTAAAACGAGCCGACATGTAAGTGACGGCTACTTGCCAACAGTGAGTCAGGTACTTCTTCTGTCTCGAGAGCATTCATTGCGCCGGAATAGGTGGCGAGCAGGCGGTCTGTTGCATATGTGAGCGATACGGTCACACCTGTTTGGAGCTTGCTATCTACTAAAATGTGCGCGGTATCGACACCTTCTTCTTTTAGTGCATTCAGACAAAAGCGACCATCGTCGTCGTTACCGAGTTTGGCGACCATCGCCGTTTTCATGCCGAGTCTTGCCAGCCTGACCGTGGTAATCGCCGTTGAACTACCCAGGGTTTTTTCGAATATTCCAACGCCCTGCTCCGTTCCCAAGACCGGGCCGTCCGCAGCTATCTCTGCCAGGATAAGGTCGGGGTTGAGTTCGCCAAGCGAGACGACATCAAAGCGTTTCATAGCTAGAAGCTTGGTTAAAACTTAACGACAGCCGACAAATTACGCGGGGCGTCGGGGTTTTGCCCCAGGCGAATCGCCGTTTCAAACGCCAGCACGTGAGCAGGCAGCAAATGGAGAAGAAGTCTATCTTCCCTGGCTAAGTCAGTTCCCAAATCGACGGTATAACTAGCGGCCTCCTGGTAAGGCTGTGCATCTTCACCGATTACTAGGCTGGTAACGCCGTAGTCGCTTAAATCTTCGACTAGCTTTGCGCCGTAAGACGGGTTGCCGTGCAGAGCAAAAAGAACGACCAGAGTATCTGCGTCAGCGGTAGATTTAGGGCCGTGGCGGTACTCGAGCGAATGATACGCCTCGCTGGTACTAATCGCCATTTCCTGAAACTTCAGGCTGGCTTCGACTGCTAAAGGATAGGTAAAACCCGAGCCGAGCATGACAAAGCGGTTGAAGTTTCGTTTATTAGCGAGGTTTTTGAGATTGTCTGCATGGTCTTTTAAAAGGCGCTCCCCGACGCCTGGCAAGGCGTGAAACCTCTCGGCCTGCGGGTTTAAAAAGAGTTGGAAACCGAGCAGCATGCAGGTAAACGAGCGCAGCATGACCATGCCTTCTTCGTGGCCTTCGGGAAAAATAAGTTTGTAATCGGCCTTTTGGGGCAGGCTCGAGTTTGCGTCACAACCCAGCGCCAAAACAGGCACACCCTTTTCTTTGAACAAGTCCGCAGCAATGAGCCCTTCACTCGATTCGCCCGAGCGTGAGATGCCTACGGCGAGCCGTTTTTGTTCAAAGTTTAAATACAAATCTGGATATAAAAATAATTCGCAGGAAGGAACCGCTTTTGCGCGAACACCTTTTTTCTCAATAAGTAGCGCAATGAGCATCGCCAGGTAGTAAGACGTACCCGAGCCGAACACGATGATTTCGTCATAGTCGGTTAGGTCGATTTTGGGCATCTGAGCGTCCGTTTGAACGCGGTCTAATAGGGCTTGCCAGCGCTCAGGCTGTGACCATAGTTCGCGTCTGGTTATTTGTCCGTTCATACAGTGTCTCCGCTCTGCATTATGTTAAGTTTCATGCGGTGGTTCTTTTTGCATCAGGGTTCAGGCTATCTTTGGGGAGTTCTCCGTTAAGCACGGCGAGTGCGTTTTTAGCAGCCCGCACGGCAGCGCCAACCTTACCACTCTCGGTCAGACCCGCCATGTGAGGCGTGACGACAACGGTCTCGAGGTCAAAAAGTGGACTGTTAAAAAGAGGCTCTTCTTGGAAAACGTCAATCCCTGCACCAGCAATCCAGTTTTCTTTGAGCGCCTTATAAAGCGCGTTTTCATCAACCAATTCACCCCTGGCAATATTGATGAAGTGGGCGCTCCTTTTCATACGTTTAAACGCCGCCTCATCTATCATGTGCCGCGTTTCTGGGGTTAGGGAAGCGGTCAGTACGATGATATCAGCTTGGGCTAAAACCTCATCTTTAGATAAATAAGTAACACCATACTGTTTGGCAAACGCTTCGTCGTGGGTCCGGGTGTGCACGAGTAGCTTCATGTCAAAGCCCGCCGCTCGCTTAATAACCGCGCGACCAATTTGTCCCAATCCGATAAGCCCGAGGGTCGCGCCATAGATGTCGGTACTCGAGTCTGTCTCGCTCACCCACTTACCCGCGCGTATCGCCTTATCACCCCTCACAATATTTCTAACGGTTGCCAGCATGAGACCAAGGGCAAAGTCAGCACACTGCTCGGCATTGATGCCTTTGACATTCGTGACCACAACACCGCGCTCTGTCGCCGCAGCTAGGTCGACATTGTCGCTGCCCGAGGTGTGCAGGGCGATAACTTTTAGCTTAGGGGTCAACTCGAGGGCTTCCTCGGTCACCGTCATAACACGCCCCATCACGACGGCGTCTGTTTCTGCTAAAGAAAAATCTAGCTCATCAGGCGTGATATCCTGCCAGCGTTTTAAAGAATGAATATAGCTAAGTTGCTGCCCGCTTTTCTCTAAAACGCGCACGGCTTCAGGTAGCTCGTGTAAGCTGTCTGAAATCACCAGAATGTTGTATTTTTCTGCCACGGCGTGGGTTTCCCTTCAATCCCGAAAGAAGATGTGCTACTTGCCTGGAGTATACTGTTAAAGCAACCAGAAATCAACGCATTTTTGATTGAATTTGATTGAAAAATATAGCCAGTAGCTTGTAGCCTATGGCTAGTGGTAAAAATCTACAAGCTACTGGCTACAAGCCACATGCCTTAATTATGTTCATTGCCCTTACCCCTAATCCTGCCCTCGACAGAACACTGACGTTAGAGCAACCTCTAAAACAAGGTCAGCTTCACCGCGTAAGTCAGGTCAAAGAAGTCGCGGGGGGCAAGGGCCTGAATGTCGCACGGGTTCTCAAAACGCTTGGAGCGGAGGTCGTCGTTGCAGGGTTTTTAGGCGGCTGGAACGGTCAGAAGTTTCGGGCGCTGCTCGAGCGCGAAGGCTTGACAGGCATCTTCGAGGACGTTGAAGGCGAAACCAGAGAATGCCAGATTTTGCTGGACCATTCCGGGCATCCCACCGAAGTCTATGAGCGCGGTGCTCGAGTAACGCTCTCAAATTGGCAGGCACTTATAAAACGCTTGCCGAAAGGTAAGGTTATCGTCTCGGGTAGTTTTGCATCTGGCTTAGCAGACAACGAGATTCCAACGGTCCTTTCAGCGTTGGGAACGCCTGTTTTTGATGGCAGTGGAAAAGCTCTTAGAGCAGCTATCAGACAAGATGTTTTGTTTATAAAACCCAACGCTAGTGAGCTGGCGCAACTCTTGAACAAAAGCGAGGCGGGCGTTAAAGAAGCACGTGAACTCTACCAAAAACACGGTGCACCCATCTTGCTAACGCTCGGGGCAGAGGGCGCGGCCTATATCGGTGAACGGGTTTACGTTGCTAAAGCGCCGCGCATTGAGGTTCTCAATCCTGTCGGGTCGGGCGACAGCTTACTGGCTGCGTTTGTTTGGGCACAGGGTGAAGGATATGACTTAGAAGACGCCTTACGTTTCGGGGTGGCGGCGGGCTCAGATAACGCTCGCAATGGCGGTGGGGGAAATGTCAGCGTTGCAGGTATAGAGGCGTTGGCTCGAGCGGTCCAGGTCGAAACAGCGTCATAACGAACCAATCATTTTCAATCACTTTTATGTTGATATTTGCCCAAACGCTTGCTATACTTACCTATGTCATACGAAGAATGAGGCATACCAGGCGGACATTTGTCGTCACGGCTCGTCATCTATTTGCTATGACTGCTTTTTAGTATTGGGGTGAGACACACTTCAATAAGGGAGGTACTATGAACCGGGTACGGAAGACGCAAACTTTTAAGTGGCTGGGCTTGCTAGCTACTGTAATACTCGCTTTGGGTCTAGGACAATCATTGGCTCAAGACCTTACTTTAGCTGCGCACTATTCTGCTGAGCAGGCTGCCCCCTTAGAGCCTTGTTTCGCCGCCTACGCCGAAGAAACAGGCGTAAATGTCGAGTATCAGCAGATTTCTTATGGTGATTACCTGCAAACCATTCTTACCTCGCGTATTGGGGGTCAGTCGCCTGATATCTACCATATCTATTCTATTTGGGGTCCGCAGTTGGTCGACAATGGCGTGCTCGACGCGCCGCCCGAGGACGTTCTAAGCTGGATCAACGAAAGCTATATCGATACCACCGTTGACGCCGTTTCGCTGGACGGTCAGGTCTGGGGCATTCCGACCGAAGTCAGTAACTACATGCTCGTTTACAACAAGCAGCTCTTAGCCGACGCTGGCTTTGACGGTCCGCCTTCAACCTGGGATGAACTCGTTGAAATGGCCGGGGCTATCACCGAGCGCAACGACGACGGTAATATTACGACCGCAGGCTACGCTTACGGCCCTAGCACCGCCACCGTCGTCCACCCTTTCTTCATCATGCTCTACGCTGCGGGTGTCGAGCCATTCAAAGAAGATTTCAGTGGTACGAACTTAGCAACGCCCGAGGCAATCGCGGTGCTCGAGCAGCAACTAGCTCTGTTCAATAACGAAATTACGGACCGCAGCGTCGAAGTCTGGGACTTCCCCAGCGGCTCTATCGCCATGATGTTTATGGCCTCCTGGTTTGAAGCTGACCTGCGCGCCGCTTTTACTGACAACTTTGATGATGTTGTCGGTGTCGCGCCCATCCCGATGGGTGATGACTGGAAAACCATGCAGTACGCGTTTTACTACGGAGTCGACGCGAATTCTGATAATAAAGAAGCCGCCTGGGATTTCTTGCAGTGGTTAAATGATGCTAAGGCCGAGGGTGAAACCTCTTGCATGGGTGACATGCTCTTGGGTCTGGGTGCGCTGACAGCCAATCAGGGTGATATCGCTGCGGGGCAAGACGAGCTGGGTGACAGTTTCACTGCTCCCTTCATCGAGGCACTCGATAATTCAATTACCGAGCCTAATGTGATTCAGGCCAGCGAAATCGAAGGTGTCCTGAAAACCTATATCGAGCGCGCTTGGGCGGGTGAACTGACCGCCGAAGAAGCTTTAACGCAAGCCGACGCAGAAATTAGCAACATTCTCAGCGAGTTTTATTAAACGTTAGAGTGAATTGGCTCGAGAAAATCCCCCTACCCCCCCTTTGATATAAGGGGGGAACATCACTTTAGCTTCCCCCTTTGAAAAGGGAGATTGAGGGGGATTTGGTTTTAAGCTACCCTTTACTAAGCTCGCGGAGTAGGATAAATGGCAACCGAACCTTTAAGAGACAGAGCAATTGTGCCAAAGCAGCAACGGCGCCGACTGCAACAAAAAGACTGGGCACCTTACGTTTTCCTCTCGCCCATGATTTTTTTCTTCGTTGTCTTTTTCGCGTTGCCTATTGGCTTTGCCCTTTATCTGACCTTTACCCGCTGGAATCCTCTTTCAACGCCTAAGTTTGTTGGTCTAAAGAATTACACTTATTTACTTACGCAAGACCCCAGTTTTTATTTAACGCTTAAAAATACCTTCGTGTTTGCCTTTGGTACGGCGCTTATCGGCATTCCGCTGGCGCTCATTATTGCGTTTGTCTTTACCCTTAGCCGGGGCAAACCCCTCTGGCGCTCGATTTACTGGCTGCCGATGGTCACGAATGTGGTGGCGATTGCTTATATCTGGCAGTTTATTTTGGACGGCACCTATGGCCTGGTCAACCAGCTCTTATCGGCTGTGGGCATCGTCGGCCCCCAATGGTTGACGGACCCCCAAAGCGCCATGATTGCTGTGATTATGGTGGCGATTTGGACAGGGTTGGGGCAGAATATGCTGCTGTTTAGTGCAGGGCTCGAGGGTATCGACGAAACCTTTTATGAAGCCGCCCGTATCGACGGTGCAAACACCCTGGAAATTTTCTGGAACGTTACCTTACCGCTGCTGCGCCCCACTATTTTATTCGTAAGTATTACCAGTTTTATTGCGGGGATGGGTTCGTTCACGCTTATTTTAGTGCTGACCGAGGGCGGCCCTATCCAAAGTACCAACGTGACAGCGCTCTACATGTACCAGATGGCCTTTCAAGACTTGCGCATGGGACGCGCCTCGGCGATGGCGTTCATTTTGTTTGTCATCATTTTTATTATCACCCTTATTCAGTTGCGTATTTTCAGACGCGGCGGCATCGAAGAGTATTAAGGAGCTAGGGTATGGGTGTTCAAAAACGTGACACGCTCTCTATTATTTTGAGCATTATCAAATACACCGTTCTTGTAGCGGGCGCTGTCATCATGATTTTGCCGTTTGTCGATATGTTTATAGGCGCACTGAGAACTCCCGCTGAAAGACTTGCACGCCCTCCTATTTATTGGCCTCGCACCCCTGAGTGGAGCAATTATGGACGCGCCTTCACTGAACTGCCCATGCTGCGCTGGTATATCAACAGCATTTTTGTGACCTGTGTTATCACCTTCATTCAACTTCTCACTAGTTCTATGGCGGGTTTTGCCATTGCCAAGTACGAGTTCAAGGGTAAAAAATTCTTGTTCAACAGTGTCCTCGCCGCGCAGATGTTTCCTTTTTTCCTTTTTCTCATCCCACTTTTTTTCTTGATGAGGTTCTGGCCCCTGGCAGGCGGAAACAACCTTCTAGGTTTAGGGGGCACGGGGTTTTTAGGTACCTACACCGCGCTTATCATTCCTTTTATGATCACCTGGTACGGCGTTTTTTTGATGCGACAATTTATGATGTCGATTCCTACGGCGCTTATGGAAGCTGCGCGTATCGATGGGGCATCCGAATTTCGTATTTATACCCATATCGTTTTACCCCTGGTGAAGCCTGCGCTGGCAACGCTGGGCATATTTGTGTTTATTTACCACTGGAACGAGTTTATCTGGACCATGACGATTACGCGGACGGCGAACGAACTGCAAACACTGCCTGTGGGTATTTATTTGCTACGCGGCGCTTATCAAGATGCACAGGGTGAATCGCTGTATCAAGCGGCCCTTGCGATTAGCGTTGTGCCGCTCATTATCTTATTTTTAGCGCTTCAGCGTTTTTACGTTAGGGGTTTAGCAACATCAGGCATTAAGGGCTAGGGGCGGTTTTAGGTAATTTTTAGCTGCGCCGAGCCCGCAAATCAACTATGCTAAATTCGGAGATTACTAGTGTCAAACGAAGCCGCATTTACCACACTCGGTGCCAGCGCTAGGGCGCTGTTCACAACCGAGCAACTTAAAGTTTTTGAAGAAGCCTTCGAGCAGCAGGCGAGCTATTGCCGTAATAAAATTTACAGCGAAGAGGGTATTCCTATGTTTCTTGTCTTAGAGGACGTGAGTGAGCCAACAGACGCCGCGAAACCTCTAAATGAAGCACCTCTAGAAACCGCCGCGCCACGTGACGCGCTTTTCGACTTGTTATTAGTCACTGCTATAGAAGTGTACAAGCAGCAGCTCGAGAGCAAGGGTGAACCGCTGCAAGCTAAAGACATCGGCCTACTCTTAGAGGTTTTAGCCGAGCACTTTTTCACCCCGGCCCGCTCACCCAAACTAGCCAGCTAAGCGTGGATGAATCAAAAGCTATCTTGCCAGCTAGCTGGGCAGAGACCGTGCGCTCGTTGCAGCGCGGCTTTTTAAAAGGTAGCTATATTCGCGTTGTTAACTATCACAGTACGCCTCGCTTCAGGTTAGAAAGCTACGAGCGGCAACTTGCCTTTTATCAGCAACATTTCTCCGCGGTGGGCGAAGCCGATTTAGACTGTTTTTTCGACACAGGTGAGTGGTTCAAAGACAAACCAGGACTTATCCTCAACTTTTTCGAAGGCTACCGCAACAATTACGAATTTATTGCGCCCTTGGCAGAAAAATACGGCTTTGTGGGCTGGTTTTATATTCCTACAGGCTTTTTAAGCAGCCCAGTTGCAGACCAGCACGCCTTTGCCAGCACCCACAAGCTCGAGATCTTAACCAATGATTATAGCGACGAGCGTATCGCTATGACCTGGGATGAACTGCGTGAGCTAGATAAAAAGCACGTTGTTGCCAGTCACACCCAAACCCACGAACGCTTGAGCAGAGAGTCTAGCGACGAAGCCTTGCAGCGGGAAATCATCAGCTCTAAACATGATTTGGAAGGGCAACTCGGGCACGAGGTTTCGACCTTTTGCTGGCTTTACGGTAGCGAGGTCGGCGTGAATCCTAGAGCCGACCGCTATCTGCATCAGGCAGGTTATAAATACCTGCTGAGTAATTTCAAGATTCAAAAACTGAAAAATAGTACCTAAAAAAATAGTACCTAGACAGGCGCCTGGGGGAGGCAAAATTTAAAAAAGGACTTTTTAAAACGTGACTCATAACTTCAACCCCCTGGCAAGCAAATTTCTAAACGGTAACTATATACGTAGTGTCAACTACCACAACACACCCGTAGCTAAGGCTGACTGGTACGAACGACAGCTCGAGTTTTACGCGCAGCATTTTAGCAGTGTCACTGAAGCCGAATTGGCCCACTTTTTAACGACAGGGCAGTGGTGCAAAGATAAGCCTGGGCTTATTCACGCCTTTTATAACGGTTACCGCAACAATTACGATGTGCTAAAACCGCTGTTAGAACATTACGGCTTTGTTGGCTGGTTCTTTATTCCCAGCGATTTTGTCAGCACCCACCCGTTTCAGCAAGTAGATTTTGCAGAAGCGCACCGGCTGCGCCTCGTACCCGACGAGTATCCAGACGGGCGCTACGCGCTTAGTTGGTCAGAAGTTCGGGAGCTTTCAGAGGATCACGTAATTGCCAGTCATACCAAAACGCACTCACTTATTTCGCCCGATTCGCCCGCAGACATGCAGCGCGAAATTGTCATGTCGCAGCAGGACTTTGAAAACGAGTTGGGGCGCAAGGTTGATGCATTTGCCTGGTTATCGGGTAGTGATTACGGGCAGCACCCCGAGGCGGACGCCTATTTGCTCGAGGCAGGTTACAAGTATTTATTCAGCAACTTCAAAATTCAAAAGGTGCAGTAACAGGGTAAATATAAAGTCGCATTTATTGCTGTTCGCTAGCCTTAAACTTATTTTCCCCAGCTCCTGCCCAAATATTTAGCTGATACACCGACGCGTCTGGTGTGATGCTCAAGGTGTGATAGCCAGATTTGATAGCAAGCGTATCGCGGTGTTTTATAACAAACGCTTCGTCTTTATCGTCATCGAAAATTCTTGCCAGGGCAAAGCCATCTTTAGACTCGAATAGGTGATAGCTGAGTTGCTCGAGACCCGCCTCATTCTCGGTATCCTGATCGTGTTTGTGCGGCGGATAGGGGGACCACCCCCGGTTGACAGTTTCAACACAAATAAGGTGTTCGGCCTCTGGCAATAAGTAACGCAGCTCTCTTTCAGGTTGGCTTTCGGTCTTAATGTCTTCAGGGCGTTGAAAGTAAGGGGAGATTTTTCCTCGGGCACTCGAGCGGGCATAAGCTACTTCTGCTGTTCCCTTAGGCGTCAGGCGGTAGCTGTAATGTGGCGGCAAATAAACGACATGCGGCGCGCTCTCAAACGGATTAGCTCGCCCCTCAATCTCCCATGTATGATTCTTTTCGCCCATCACTTCCATCGTCACATCACCCGACATAAAGACGATACAAACCTCATCGCCCTCGGCCTCACCGTCGATGACCTGCCCTGCTTCAAAACGGTAGATGCGCAAAGATTTCAGGTAGTCAAAGCTTGTTTTAGTGCCGTCGATATCGACGGGACGAACTACATCACCAACGCCGTGCAAATGGATGAGGTTTTGGTCGTTTGAGGGTAGTTTCATAGATTCACCACGCTACTAACATAGGGAGTAAACTTGCTGATATATATTTCATTCAGCACCTTGTTTAGCTGTTTATTAGAATAGGTTATCATTTCGTAAGCAACTTTAGCTCTTGTAACTTCTCTATGATTTGCTCATTGGTAGCTTCTGATAAATCCACTTCAAAATCAGGTTCAACACCCGTACCTTCCAAGGTTTTACCCTTGCCACTCAACATCTCGGCAAACGGAACCAGTACGGAGTAACCTTCATCCAATTCGTGTTGTTCAGCTGCGACGACAAATCCAGCTGTTTTCTGACCAACGATAGTTGCCCATGAATGCTCTTTCATGCACTGCACGAAAATCTCACCACAGCTGTAGCACTGCTCATCTGTAAGTACAATGAGCGGTTTATCCCTGCCTATTTTGTACGGGCTATCTATCGTTCGATATTCAACCCAGTGGTGTTGATGAGCTAAGCCTACGTCTAGAGCGTGATCGATATTTTCATCTTTAGGTAGCTTATAAATAATATATGGTTTTTTCTGCTCTTGCCACAACCTGTCTCGCATTTGTAGGACGGGGGTTTCGGGAGATAAAAATAAACTAGCAAGTTCAACAACTGCGCTACCTGAGCCACCACTGTTAAGTCGTAAATCCAAAACGACAGCGGACGCTGTCGAGGCTAACTCTGCTAAACGATGTACAGCTTCGCCACGCATACCACGAACTTGAAACGAAAGAACGTGTGCAAAAAGGATATCTTCTTGCATCTTTAAAATGAGACTTTCTCCTGATTTCTCTTCCTCTTGTACAATGTACTCTGCCAGTTGAGGGTTGATTAGCATACTGTGACTGACGCCGAGCGACTCGAGCAGACTCTTGATCACTGTCTCTTTTTCTTCAACTGACCCAGCTTGCCCATACTGTTGCGCGTGAGTATTTTTTATAGTTGACCAGCGCTTAGCTAGAAAGTGACTTTCGTAAAACTCACGTTCGATAACATCAACAGTTTGTTCGAACAACTTTTTCATAGCTTAGCTTACTTTACAAATCCGTAACCGCGCCTGTCGAAGCGCTCGAGACTGCCTTCATAAACTTGTACAACACCCCAGACGTGTACTTGGGCGCGGGCGCCTGCCAGGCCGCGCGGCGCTTGCTCATTTCCTCGTCGCTGATATCCAGCTGTAGCACCCGCTTGTCAATGTCGATGGTGATGCTGTCGCCCTCGTGTACCAGCGCGAGCGGACCACCCACCTGCGCCTCGGGGCAGACGTGCCCGATGACGAGGCCGTAAGTCGCACCTGAAAAACGCCCGTCGGTAATTAGACCCACTGAGTCCCCCAAGCCTTTGCCGATAATCGCACTTGTCGGCCCTAACATCTCGCGCATGCCCGGCCCGCCTTTGGGGCCTTCATAACGAATGACGACGATGTCACCCGCTTTTATGCTGTCGTTCAGAATAGCCTCGAGGCTGGCCTCTTCGGTTTCAAACACCCGGGCGCGACCCGTCATGTTGCGGCGCTTAATGCCGCTTACTTTGGCAACGGCACCCTCAGGCGCCAAGTTGCCCCTTAAAATAACGAGGTGCCCTTGCGGATATTTGGGTTTGTCAAAGGGCAGCACGACATCCTGACCCTCGGGTGGTGTCGCTGACACGTCGGTAAGGTTTTCGGCAACGGTTTTACCCGTAACCGTCAGACAGTCACCGTGGACTAGGCCCTCTTCTAACAGCATCTTCATGACCAGCGGAATGCCGCCCACCTTGTGCAGGTCAACCGCCAGGTATTTACCCGAGGGCATCATGTCGGCAATGTGCGGCGTCGTTTCGCGGATACGCTCGAAATCATCCAGACTTAGGTCGATGCCAGCGGCGTGGGCAATCGCCATAAAATGCAGTACGGCGTTGGTCGAGCCGCCCACTGCCATCGTCACGCGCAAACCATTTTCGAAGGCCTCTTTGGTCAAGATATCGCGCGGTTTAATGTCCTCTTTTATCAGCTCGAGTAGCGCCGTACCACTCCTTGCCGCGCTCTCGGCAGTTTCGGCGTCTTCGGCTGCCATTGTCGAGGAATAGGGCAGACTGAGGCCCATCGCTTCAATCGCGCTGCTCATGGTGTTGGCGGTGTACATACCGCCACACGAACCTTTACCAGGGCAGGCGTTGCGCTCGACTTCATGCAGGGTCTCGAGCGGAATACGACCCGCTGAATATTCGCCAACCGCCTCAAAGGCCGAAACGATGTTGACGTCTTTCCCGTCGACTTTGCCCGGTTTAATCGTACCGCCGTAGACAAAAATTGCCGGGATGTTGAGCCGGGCCATCGCAATCATCGCACCTGGCATATTTTTGTCGCAGCCGCCCACCGCGATTAAACCGTCATAACTGAGGCCGCGGCATACCGTTTCGATGCTGTCGGCAATCACCTCGCGCGAAACAAGGCTGCATTTCATACCTTCAGTACCCATGCTGATGGCATCTGAAATTGTGATAGTGCCGAAGGTGCGTGGCATGCCGCCCGCTGCGTAAATTGCTTTTTCGGCAGCGGCGCTAAGCTCACCCAAGCCAGCGTTGCAGGGCGTCAGGTTGCTGTGCCCATTGGCAACGGCAATGATAGGTTTGCCAAAATCTTCATCCGTAAAGCCGACCGCGCGGAGCATAGAGCGGTTGGGCGCGCGGCTGGTGCCCTCGGTGGTAATAGCGCTGCGGTGGTTTAATTTGGGTTTGGTAGACATGAGGTCTCCTTAGAGAGTGGTTAGTGTTTAGTT
>ENA-ORXM01004024-ORXM01004024.1-marine-metagenome-genome-assembly--contig:-NODE-4024-length-13532-cov-25.606243_pt1 | contig 13532 bp, 15 predicted proteins | sample MGYA00237867_ERZ511480 | MGnify/ENA primary metagenome ERZ511480 (study PRJEB26309, sample SAMN06266103) | marine metagenome | isolation source: Algal blade | place: United Kingdom:Sidmouth, United...
AGAGAGCTACAATCTAAAAACTTTGACTTACTTGGATTCACTAAAGAAGAAGCGGAAGAACAATTTGGTTTTCTTCTAGGCGCCTTCGAATATGGAGCACCGCCGCATGGAGGAATTGCTTTCGGATTTGATAGATTGAATGCTGTCATGAATGGTCAGAGTTCTATTAGAGATTTCATCGCTTTTCCTAAGAACACAAGTGGTCGCGATATGATGATCGATGCACCGTCTCATATAGATGCAGAACAGTTAGATGAGCTTAGTCTTTCTCTCAAGGAAATCAAGAAAGCTGAGTAGGCTTTCACTTAATAATAGAAACACCTTAAAGCAGCTCTTCTTGAGAGCTGCTTTTTTATGCATAGGTTTTATTTTTAAAGTTTCTGAATATGGTATTTAGATAACATTATTCATTTTATGAATTCTTAAAGATCGCAATCATAATATTTTAGATACTTTCTTTAAGTCTTATTTTATTAATTTTAGTTTAATGTTTCTCTCGCCGAGGGGCTTTCATTTTGGGCTTGAACCAGAAGTAGCCTGCCACGCCGTAGCGTGGAAACAAAAAATTCAAGGCTTTACCCATTTCTTAACGTCAAATAAATTATGTATTGCTAAACAATGGCAAACTCCTCTCTTCGGTCGTCAAACCGGCCTACCGTCAGGCAGGCAGTGCCCTTGTTTCCTGCCTGCCGGCAGGCAGGTTAACGCAATAAATAACTTATTTAACTAAAATGACTAAGGCCGTAGTTACCTTCTCCTAAAATCAAAAAGTAGTGATAGTCAATACGACATTAAGAATATAAATTGTCTAAAATAACAGAAAAACTAAACGTAATATGCAAAGCAAGCCTAACATTAGAACTGCTTTGCTTAGCTATATATCTTATATTCTGTATCATATTCTATCAAGAGAGAACTCTTTTTCTTGATAATGCCTATCAAACTTTCCTACTTATACAGGATAGAGAAATTGTAGTCAATGCAAATAGGTGGCCAGTTGTGGTCCTTCGTGTACTGCCACTGATGGTCGTGAAATTAGGAGGCAGTATTAAGCTTGTTTTAATGACCTTTTCGTTATCGTATACACTCTTTCAGTTAGCCATATATTTTATTATTAGGGTGCTTAACATGGATAAGTATCGATCTTGGATGCTACTTGCTTTGATGGTCCTGCCAGTAGCACATAGTTTCTATTGGTGTAATTCAGAGCTGATTACGGGCTTGAGTCTTGTTGTTTTGTTAGTATCATGTATAGAAGGTGAGAGGCATATTTATTCAGTTATATTATTATTAATTCTACCGTGGGTACATCCTCTTATTTTAGTGCTCGTTGGTTTTGTATTGGCGTATTACTTTTTATTTCATTCAGATTATAGATTTCGCAGTTTCTTTTTTGGTGTTTTATACATTGGTATGACATTGATTAAGTCTGTGTTTTTTCAGAATTGGTATGATACAGATAAGAATAGAATTCTGGCTCGCCAGATAAGAGAATATGCTTTTGCAGATCATAACTTAGATTATATATTTCAATCAGCATTTTGGCCGATTATACTGTTTGTGTTTATTTGTATAGCCTTATGTTTTTATTTTCTAAGGTATTGGGTCCTCTTATATTATGTCACAACAAGCTGTGCTTATCTCTTATTACAAGATATCATGATTAGGAATTATGACAATGTATTCTATCATGAAGTGAGTTATTTGTTATTGTTTTTATGGTCTGTTTTTGTGATACATAAAATTGGGGTGATTCTTCCTGCTAAGACTTTAAAAGTTATTGGGTTTGTTTTATTTACAATTGGCTTTACTAGGATATTCTTGCAGGGATCTTTCTATAGTGATCGTGTAGACTGGTACCAAGATATACTTCAGGACCAAGATAGAAAAGTCATAACATATGATAAGTCTGATTATCCGCAATTAGTGATGGAGTGGGGGTCACCATATGAGTCACTCTTAATCAGTAGTATGGATGGTCCTTCCAAGACAATAATATTTGCAGAAAATCCTTCTGACTTTATAACTGATGATCCTGTATTCGTAAGTCATTTCGGCATGATTCCTTTAGATGAATTAGATCAAGAGTATTTTGATTTGAAATATAAGTCATACATGATAGACGGCAATAATTAAGGTTTACTAAATAAATTTTTAGATAATTCTAAAAATTATTGTTTCATTTTTAAGTATTATGATATTTTTATATTCAAACAAACTTAAATCCACTATCAGATGAGCATTGTAGAAATGAAAGTCCCTGCCATAGGGGAATCCATAACTGAAGTAACATTATCTTCTTGGTTAAAAAAAGACGGTGATTATGTAAAACTTGATGAACCGATATGTGAGTTCGAATCTGATAAGGCGACGTTAGAGTTTCCAGCAGAAGCCGCGGGAAAATTAATTCATGTTGCAGCAGAAGATGATGACTTAGAGATAGGCGCTTTAGTAGCGAAAATAGATACAAGTGTAGCAGCTCCTTCTGGATCAGCAGAACCCAAAACGGCAGCGCCTGCAGCTGAAGAAAAAGCCGAAGCTCCTGTGGAGACGGCGGTTCCTGCAGCAGCGACATATGCATCAGGTCACCCATCACCAGCAGCAGCTAAGATTATGCGAGAAGCTAATGTAGATGCATCTCAAGTGAAAGGCACCGGCAAAGATGGTAGAGTTACTAAAGAAGATGCTGAAAAAGCAGCAAGCCAACCAAAAGCGAAATCAGCAGAAGCGCCAGCGGCTCAGCAAGTTCCTATTGCGGCATTCAGCAGAGGTCAGAGGAAGGAGAAGTTGAGTAGAATGAGAAGGACGATTGCAACAAGGCTTGTATCGGCTAAGAATAATACAGCGATGTTGACAACCTTTAACGAGGCAGACATGTCAGCAATATTTAAGCTTAGAAAAACATATCAAGAAAAGTTTGTAGAGAAGTATGGCGTTAAGTTGGGTTTCATGTCCATATTTGCTAAAGCATGTGCTCAGGTGCTTATGGAAATGCCAGATGTTAATGCTACACTTGATGGTGATTCTCATGTCATTTATAATGATTACGTAGATATATCAATTGCTATCTCTACGCCTACCGGATTAGTTGTACCTCCTCTACATAATGTGGAGTCTTTAGGATTTGCAGATATAGAATTAAAGATAAAAGCACTGGCTGCAAAAGCGAGAGAAGGTTCATTAAGCCTTGACGAAATGAAGGGTGGTACATTCACAATAACGAATGGAGGAGTATTCGGATCTATGATGAGTACGCCTATAATAAACCAGCCACAATCAGCAATACTCGGTATGCATAATATCATACAAAGACCTGTTGCTATAGATGGAGAGGTTGTCATTAGACCTATGATGTATCTTGCGATGTCTTACGACCATAGGATTATAGATGGCAGTACTTCAGTGACTTTCTTAGTAAAGGTCAAAGAGCTATTAGAAGATCCAGTGAAATTATTAATGAGTATATAAATCAGATAAGAGATGACATTTGGAGATTTTTTAACTCATCTGAATACGAACCCGTTTTACATCGTATTTTATTTCTTGGTTATTCCTATTGCTGCATTATTGATCAATCTTGTAGCCAAAGGCGAAGGACATATGAGTCCGTGGTGTGGGATATATTCTGCACTCATATATATGGTCATGGTACCAGGGATTTTCTCTATTCTTTTGAATGTCTACCACATGTTATTTGAGAAGCAGAGTATCTATGATGCCAATATAATCTCACAGGTATTACCTATTATCAGCATGTTCGTGACCTTGTATATCATAAGACGTAATGTCGACTTCAAGCAGATACCGGGATTCGGTAGGATGACAAGTTTTGTAGGAACTGTAACAGCGGTGATGTTGATTCTATTTATATTAAATAAGACACATCTTATTGCATTTACTTACATTAAATTTCACTACATCATTTTGATGTTGATTGCTCTATTTGTAATTATAAGATTAGGAGCTAAGCGGATGTTTAGTTAGATTTTTCTAAGCTTAATTTTATAGACGGGTCATGACATCTATGACAAGATTAAGTTCTTGCTCATAGATAGAAGAGAATAGTTTCTTGATTTCTACGCTTTCAAATCCTTCCATTTTATCAAGCAATTCTAATCCTTCATGAGTAACATAAAGCTTTAGCTCTCGCTGGTTTTCTGGGTTAATTTTTCTTACGATTAAGTTGAGTTTTTGAAGTTTATCAAGTAATCTTGAAACTGAAGCGACTTCTTTGTGAAGCTTTTCTGCGATGGACTTTTGGTTTATATTTCGTGTTTCAGATATCTCACTTAGAACTAACCATTGGTCAAAAGTTATTTTGATATTCGACTGTAAGAAATTCCGATTAATCTGTTCCTTGATCAATTTGCGGGATTTCTCAATAGATAGAAATAGTGATTTGTATATGTTAGTTTTACGTGGTTTTGCCATTAATATAGATAATCAACTTTATAGGAGTAAAATACGACATTGAAGATACTTTTAATAATCACACCTTTCCATCCTTCTCAGACTCCCAATACGATGAGGTGGATACCGATTATGAAATACTATGCAAAGCAAGGGATCGAGACTACAGTTCTTACTACAAAGAATAGATCGATAGGAAGTAAAAATGATCTAAAAGACTTTCAGGTTTATAAAGTAGGCTATAATACCTTATTGGATTGGTTTTATTTTACGTTTAAAATAAAAAAGCGCAGACAAATACCCAAAAGAAATTCAGGTGTTGATCGTCCAAAATCTGGTAATAAATTATTGCAGAAATTCATCGATATCACTTGGCGCAAATTTTATTGGCCGGATGGAAGCATGTTGTTTTTGCAATCAGGAATTAAGGAGGCGATTAAGATTGTGAGTAATGATAAGGACATCACACATATCGTATCAGTTGGATTACCATTCACATGTCACTTGATAGCATCACAACTTAAAGAGAATAATCCACACTTATATTGGCATCAAGATATCGAAGATCCATTTTCTTATTCTGAAGAGTTTTGGGTCAACAACTTTAAGAAATATCAGCAGAACAATATAGATGCTGAGAGGAAGGTCTTCGAACTATCAGACAGCATAAGTGTCACTAACAGTAGGGCAAAGCAAAAGTATGAAACACTGTTCCATGAGTCTGCACATAAGCTTAGCGTTATACACCCAATGTTTTCTGATTATGAAAACAACATATCTTTAGATTTAGCATTAGATAATGATAAAATACATATAGGATACTTTGGTTCATTTTATGAAAAAGTAAGATCTCCAGAACCTCTATTAGAATTTTTGGATTATATAAGAGAACATGATATTGAGAAATTAAAGCAATGGCATTTTCACTTTTTTGGTCAGCAAAGTAGATTTTCCATTCCCATTTTTGACACATATCCAGAGCTGAAGCCTTATATAAGCTTACATGGTTTCTTAGATAGAGACATATCTATTTCTGCTATGAGACAAATGAATGTTCTACTTAATGTAGGAAATAGCACAGACTATCACTTACCGAGTAAGGTGGTTGATTATCTCTACATTAATAAGCCGCTCATTAATATCAAATCTATTGATACCGATGCAACAGCGTTATTTCTTGATAATAGAATTGACATTTGCAATTTGCTTTTACAAAAAGACAATTATAAAGTTTTGTCTGAAACCTTGTTTGCATTTATAGATAACGCAAAGATGAATACAGAAGTAAGTGAAAGCAATATTGCAGCCTATACAACAGAAGTTATTGGTCAAAAATATTTACAAGCTATGCAGGTCGACCAAGAGTTGCTGTAGTTTATTGTGGTAGATTTTTTCGTAATTAGCTTTATAAGCTTTCAGTTCTATTTTCAAATTATCGTATAGATTTTTATTACTTTGAATTGCTTCCATAGCTTGTGATAATTGTGATACATTAGGTTCTATCCAGATGCCACAATTCTCATCAAGCTGCTCTTCTAATCCTGGCAACTTAGAGATGATCATAGGAATACCAGCATCTATACCCAGCGTAATTATACCCGACTGACTTGTCTCGATATAGGGTAATAGTAGCACATGATGTGAAGACAATAATTCTGATAATTCTGCTTCAGAGACATGCTTGTTAATGTAGGTAATTTTAGAATTATTAATATCTAAAGTATCACCTGAGCCTGCAATTGTTACGTTGTGGATGACGTCCGATTCTGCTGCTTTTATAACTAAATCATAACCTTTATAAGCCTTCATTCTACCGACGAATAGAAATTTCATATCCTCACTATGTTCTAATCTATGTTCAGCATCAGATGCAAGAATAGGGTGAGGAAGGGTAGTGTATTTTTCGCTTTGCTTAGGATTATCTGTCGTTGCTATTTCTTTCTGATGCTCTGTAAGAAATATGACTTTATCTGATACGGACATCTGTAGTCTTTGGATAAGCTCTGTCATCCCGTTTCTCTCTCCGATATGTGTCTTGTAATCATGTATGGTAGTGATAACAGGTATGCCAAGTACACCTGCCCATATAGCAATGATAAGATTCCACGGATGGAACACGGGCAAGTAGACAATTACCTCTTGAGAATCATTGTATTCTCTAAGAAGGGAAGATGCTTTAAAGAAGAACAGTATTGATTTATATATAAAAGAAAATTTTCCCGAGTAGGTATCTATGGTTCTATCTACATGTGTAAAATCTTTATTGGCTTCTTTACTGGTAATGATTATGCAATCTCCCTTAGATAGAGATCTCGCTATAGCCGCCGCATAGGTGGTGCTACCTGTACGTGTGAGAGAAATAAATAATATCTTCCTACCTTGGTCTGACAAATGATATCTAATTAATTGTGGTAAAAGTAATAACAATCATCGGTACACGTCCAGAAGGGATAAAGACAGTGATGTTACATAAGAAATTATCGCAGGATAATGGCTTTGAAGCATTACTTTGCTCTACTGGTCAGCATCGAAGTTTGTTATATGATGCTATAAGAGATTTTGATGTAGAGGTAGATATTGAGCTTAATGCTATGGCAGAAAATATTTCTATGGCTGATCAGCTGTCATATATGATGAAGCATCTTCAACTTATAGTCACCGAGCATAAACCAAACTTAATAATTGTACAAGGTGATACTCTCTCGGCATATTGCGGTGCCATGGTCGCTTTCTATAATAAGATAAAATTAGCACATATCGAAGCAGGCCTAAGAACCCATGATAAGAATTCTCCATTCCCTGAAGAGATCCACCGCAAGTATATAGATGATGTAGCTGACTATCATTTTGCACATTCAGATGCAGCATTACAAACTTTACTGAATGAAGGTCACACTACTGATCATGTTCACATGGTGGGTAATACGGGCATAGATGCTTTATTACATATTAATCAAGAATTAGAGAAAGGTAATTTGTCTCCGAATATAGAATTGCAAAATCTTGTAAATACAATAAAGCCTAAGCAGAAGTTGGGCTTACTTACAATGCACAGACGAGAGACGGTAGGAGATAAGCAGAAAGAAATAATGAACAGCATTGTTACATGTGCTGACAAGTGTGACATGACAATCATATGTCCAATGCACCCTAATCCGATGATGGATAAAATATACAAGCAATACGAGGAGCATCCAAGAATAAAATTCATCAAAGCATTAGACTACAAGTCTATGATATGGCTCATGTCTCAAGCTGATATTATCTATAGTGATAGTGGAGGTATACAAGAGGAAGCACCTTATTTAGGCAAGTGTGTTGTTGTACTTAGAGTGCTAACGGAACGACAGGAGATGATTGATGTTGGAAATCATGTATTGTTCTGTAAAGATAGTGTATTGGAGGATAGTAAACGGATAATTGGTCAAGGGCAAAATCTTGTTAAACCTTATGGTGATGGTAATGCGGTTAAGAAGATTGTTGAGGTACTCATTCTATCTTGATGAATTAAACTTATTGTATAAATGATATCGAAAGAAACTATTGAATAAATATTACTGTAATATTAGAACTATGACTAAGAGACAAAAAATAGCGGACACACACATTGGAACTATTGAAAAGAAGTATGGTAAAGATTTTGGAGTGAAATCGGATAAGCATCTTGAAACCTACTTAAAAGAGAAAGGATATCCTTCTTTGTCTAAATTAATTAAATCCAACAAGGACGAAGAAAAAGCAAGTGTCAAAAAGTAATTCAATAATTTCAACAGCTCAAGATCTATAAAGGAGATTTGTATTTATTAATAATGAGGTCCTTCGAAAAAATTTAGCAATAAACCTCCAATATATTATCTTCTTAATTCAACAAGAAGAAGAGTACGAGCTTCTTGGGACAATCACTTATTCTATCTATAAAAATTTAATACTTTATACAACATCAATAATTGAAGGCTTATTAATTCATACGTTCAAGAAATTACTTGATGATGGAAAAGTAAGTCCAAAATCAATGAAAGCATCAAAAAATTTTAAGGAAATAAAAGAAATCTATAAAATTGATAGCTCCGAATCAATTATATCAGGCAAACTAATTAGAGGGAATGAAAAATTCACAAGAAGAACAAGTTTCCATGATGTAATTCAAGCATCGAAGAAGGCTAAGATAATAGATAAAACCTTACTTGCCGAAATCGATGAATTGAGGGAAAAGAGAAATAAAATTCACCTTGCTGGTTTAAACATTGTTGATGATTATTATTCTAAAGGAGAAGTAGATGCTGTCTTTGATTTAGCACAAAGATTTACAACTGCAATAGAAAAAATACTGATCTAATATATTAGCTACTACGAATATATATCGAAGGAGGTACATCCACGAAAATAATTGAAGCTCTAAAGAAGGATTTATCTTAACAGACTGTCGCGGCATCTAAAACCGCTTGTAGAATTTTTCTCCCTCTGTTCGATATAAAATAGGAGAAAGCCGCATTAACCTATTTTTCATATCGACTGAAAGGAGATATCTTTTATAATCTTATGCGACACCGTAAAATAAATATTGAAAGTCAAAAGTCTAAGGAAAAGTAAGAAAAACAAAATGTGCTATTTGGGAAGTTTAATTAATTACAACTGACTTCCATTCGCTCTTGCTTTCTCTGTCAGTTTCTTCAAGAAAGGACTTGCGAAAATAAAATCGTGAAGGATTTCATTTGTTTCATTTAAGACTTGGTCTTTATTCCCTTGCCAAGCTAATTTGCCTTCATGTAGTAGACAAATGTTTTCGCCTATTTCCATTACAGAATTCATATCATGTGTATTGATAATCGTTGTAATGTTGTTATCGTCTGTGATATTAGAAAGTAGTTCGTCTATTGTTATAGCTGTCTTAGGATCGAGGCCTGAGTTCGGTTCATCAGCGAATAAGTACTTCGGATTAAGTACGATAGCTCTGGCTATACCTACCCGTTTCTGCATTCCTCCTGACACTTCAGAAGGATATTTATTATTACTACCCTCTAAGCTTACCTGCTCAAGACAATAGTCTACACGATCTTTCTTCTCTTTTTTGGTCTTTTTAGTGAACATATCCATAGGGAAACGGATATTCTCTTCTACTGTCATAGAGTCAAATAAGGCATTACCTTGGAAGAGCATACCTACTTGCATTCTGAGTGTCAGCAATTCATTCTTTGATAGACTAAATAGGCTTTTGTCATCGTACCATACATTACCATCTGTAGGCTCGAATAGACCGACGAGTAGCTTCAGCAAGACAGTTTTTCCAGCACCACTCTTTCCTATAATAAGATTAGTCTTACCAGGCTCAAAAGTAAAGTTGATGCCTTTGAGAACTTCTTGATCTCCGAATGATTTGAATATGTTATCAGCTCTTATCATTTGCGCTTATATTAAGATGACTGCAAGTAAATAATCAGCTATGAGTATGACGATAATACCATAGACAACAGCCCGTGTACTGGCTTGTCCGAGTTCTATACTGCCGCCTTTGACAAAGTATCCTTGGTACGCTGCAATGGATGTAAGTATGTAACCAAACACTAAAGATTTGATATACATCATCCACACATTCCATGGTCTCCAGAAAGATCTTAAACCTTCTACAAATTCTTCATGAGAATAGGATCCAGAATATATGACAGCAAAGTAGCCACCAGCGATACTGAATATAGCTGCTACAGAAACCAATAATGGAATGACTAATAATACAGCAATTATCTTAGGTAGCACTAAGTATGACGCTGTATTGACCCCCATGATTTCCATAGCATCTATATGTTCTTTCTGCCGCATACCGCCTATCTCAGATGCGATATTAGACCCTACTTTTCCGGCAAGGATAATAGAAGAGAAGGTCGCTGCCAATTCGATGATGGTCATATCTCTGACGATATAACCGATATAATATTTAGGTATAAATGTACCACTGAGCTGATATACAAACTGTACTGCAGTAACGGCTCCTATGAATACGTTAACGACAAAAATGATCATAAGTGATCCGATACCGATATCATACATCTGGCGTATCGTCTCCTTATAGTACATGCTCATGTTCTCTGGCTTATGGAATATTCTTCCATGCCATCTTATGAATTTTCCGATATGATATAGTATGCCGATGTCTATTAGTTTTAACTTGTCTTTTGTAAAATTATATCTTATCTATTGCTTTAGATAGATCTGCAATTAAGTCTTCTATGTCTTCTATGCCTACGCTTAACCTGATTAGAGAATCTGTCAATCCAATCTTTAGTCTGTCCTCTTTGGGTATAGACGCATGAGTCATTGAAGCAGGATGACCGATCAATGATTCTACGCCACCCAATGATTCTGCAAGAGCAAATAGCTTAGTAGATTTAAGTATTTTCTTAGCAGCGCCAAAGGTATTTTTCTTAAGATCAAAAGATATCATCCCTCCAAAATTCGACATTTGTTTTTTGGCTATTTTATGATTGGGATGTGTCTTTAATCCTGGATAATATACTTTAGATACTTTCTTGTGATTATTTAAAAATACAGCGATTTTTTTCGCATTAGTACAAGCTCTATCCATTCTTACATGTAAGGTCTTAATACCCCTAAGCATAAGAAAACAATCTTGTGGTCCTGGAACTGCTCCTGATGCTTTTTGTATAAAAAACATTTTATCTGCAATTACCTTACTCTTAGTTATAACGGCTCCCATAACTACATCAGAATGTCCACCCAAATACTTAGTACAGGAATGCCATATAATGTCGGCACCGAGGTTCAATGGATTCTGTAGATACGGCGATGCAAATGTGTTATCAACAACGACCTTTACTTTATGCTTTTTGGCGATGTCGCAGATAGCTTTGATATCTATAATATTGAGCATAGGATTCGTCGGAGTCTCTATGCAGATATATTTTGTTTTATTATTGATATATGGGATGATATTCTCAGGGTCAGACATATCGATAAAGTGAGCCTTAATATTAAACTGCTCATAAGATTGTGTTATCAATCTGTAAGAACCGCCATAGATGTCATCTGTACCTATTATCTCATCACCACTTGAAAGCGTTTTCATGACAGCATCTAATGCTGCCATCCCGCTGGAGAAGCATATGCCATACTTCCCATTCTCTAATGCAGCAAGACTGCTCTGTAAAGCATCTCTCGTCGGATTACTTGTACGAGCATATGCATAACCTTTGTTATCTCCTGGTGCCGCCTGTACGTAGGTAGATGTCTGAAAGATAGGTGTCATAATCGCCCCCGTAGATGGGTCTGGTTCTACACCTGCATGGATTGCTTTAGTTCCGAATTTCATTAGGGTGTAAAAATAGGACTTATATATCTACTGTACCGATAATATTGTATACGATGTACTGCAAAAACATAAGTATTTAGCTATAAAATTGGATAACTGCCAATTCATAACTTCTTCATTATTTATTATATTTAGAGCTATATAAAATAAAGATGAAGCATAATTGTGTCAATGAGGAATCTAATTCATCAATAGAAACAAAGTATTTGCTATCTACAACTGCAAATAGAGATAGATTACTTGAATCTATAGACCAAGTAGCAACTGGTAAAACTAGAGAAGTAGATATTGATGATTTAGCGAACGTATGAAAACTGCATGGGGTGATAATTTAATATACTTATTGTATACTGTGTTGTTCGTAATTTAAAATAAGAAAAATGAAAAAAGGGTGCTTATACCTTGTACTTGGCTTAATATGCTTGTCAATTATTGGTCTATTGTTGCCAGAAACCGCCAGCCAATTATACAATGATGCTAAATCATCCTATAATTTAGAGAATTATAAGAATGCCATTAATAAAATAAATGAAGCAATAAAATTAGACAGCTCAGATTCTAAATTGTATGAGCTTAGAGCTGAAATTCTTCATGAATTACATGATACAGTACATAGTGAAATGGACTTTGAGAAATCTATCCAAATATCAAGTAATGATTCTATAAAAGACGAGAGATTAAAAGAAATGTTTAAATGGAATATTAATCATAGAAATAAATCAGAAGCTAAAATTATTTTAAAAAAAGAACTTGAATTATATAAACATGACATTGCAAAACATCTTGAAGCCCAAAAGTTTGTTGCGAAACAAATGCTAATTCTTGAGGATACTATTGAGAGTTTAAGGATTTATAAATCAATTGCCACTGAACACAACTTATCTGAATATCATAATCGAGCAGGAATAATAAATACCAATAGGAAAAAATACATTTTATCAATATCAAACTTTAAAGATGCAATTAAGTTAAATCCAGAAGATGAGACTTATGTATATAATCTTGGTGTTGCATATCTAAACATCAATAATAAAATTAAAGCTAAGTCCCAATTTAAGATTGCTAAAGATTTAGGAAGTAAAGATGCTTGTCGAAAATATAGAGAGTTAACGGCATTAGTAAAATATAATAAAAAATCGAAATGTTGTGACGGTTCAACAAGTTCTGCAATGGGACGTGGAGCATGTTCTCATCATGGAGGTGTTTGTGGATACGTCAATATTCCTTATAAAAGATATACTATAAGTTGTTACTAATAAAACAAATCATACTAATTTTCTCATTCCTTATGGGAATAACTGAAGTTAATGCTCAAACTAAAATTACAGAAAAGAACTATTCAATATATATTCAATCTTTGATTGGTGGAGAAAGAGAAGTGTCAATTAAAAACGGAAGAATAGATCTTGTTACAAAAGAATACGCAATAGAAATTGAGAAAGCTCCAAAATGGAAAGAATCTATAGGCCAAAGTTTATGGTATGCACTAAATACAAATAAAAAGCCTGCAATAATATTAATCTTAGAGAATCCAGATCACTATAAATATTTAGTTCAACTTCAAACAACTTTGAATTATGGAAAACTAAATGATGATATAACTGTCTTTGCTTTCCCAAATGATTTTGAAGAATTAATAAAGGAAAAAAATGGTAAGAATAAGTGATGTCAACATATCTCTTCTTCGTATAGAGACGCTGCATATCATTTTCGTTTTCTATAAAAAACTTAAATTTCGTGCCCTTAAATAAAGCCATAGCACAAAGACTACGCGAACTCTTCTTAGATGGACATTGGATAA